>Ga0126377_10004584_pt1 | contig 10082 bp, 9 predicted proteins | sample PanSoiMetPlot_22_FD_92647 | JGI IMG/M metagenome (GOLD analysis project Ga0126377, IMG submission 92647) | Tropical forest soil microbial communities from Panama - MetaG Plot_22 | ecosystem: Environmental > Terrestrial > Soil > Tropical forest > Bulk soil | place: Panama | collected 2016-02-17 | reverse complement strand
AACCACCAGGCTTCCTGACAATGCAAATTGCCGAGAGACCCGCGTGGAGCTTTACCTGGGGAGTGCGCAATCTTCGTGCCTCCCACTCCAGAGCTGATGCAAAGGACCGATTCAGCCATTCAAGATATGACGGCAAAGGTTTGACATCCGAGCCTCGATAAACGAGGCCGAGCGGCTTTAATAACAGCCTGTGGATAGCGGCAACAGGTAAGAGAATGCAATTGGCGTATGTCGATCGCAAATTTGTGAAGCCAGCCATCTCGAGCTTCGACTGTAACTCTTCGAGTTTGTATCGCCGCTGAGTGCTCAATGCACGATCGTGGCCGCTGTGCATCCACTGATATGCTGCTGCCCGCACGAAGGCGATACCTCCCGGACGTAAAACGCGATACATTTCGCGCATGGCCCGCCAGTCGGCATTTTTACCTGGAATCTGCACCAGGACATCGAAGCTGGTCACCAGATCGAAAAGTTCATCGGCGAATGGTAAGTCGGTTGCAGAAGCTTGTGCGAGCAGGCGATGATTATTGATTCGACAAAATTCAAGCGCTTTTGGCGCGAGGTCGATTCCGACGATCCTGCTGCCATACCGAGCTAGCCATTTGAGATTGCCGCCTGTTCCACAACCAATATCGAGTAGCAAGCTCTCACGACCACTGAGCAACGGATCGAGCAGAGAAGCAGCTATTTCCCGCATGCCGGTGAACCACCAGAATGTTTCTTCGAGATCGTTGAGATATTGATAATCTTCGATACGCATTAGTTCATACAAAGAGGATTACGAAAAATACGGAAATAACTGCCGGTCCGCAGGCTTCCAGCCTGCATGTTTACTAGCGATGGCACCTTATTAGAACATGCAGGCTGGAAGCCTGCGGACCGGCAGTTATTTCTGTATTTTTCGTAATCGCTCTTCAGTTTTTTTCATCTCCTTTAACCTTTGCTCTCGTCTTTTTGCGTTCACTCTGACGCCTCTTATTCTCGCGACGTTTTGCTTTCGAGATAGCGGTAGGTTTCGTTGGTCGGCGCGGTTTCCTCACACGCTGCATCTCTTCCAGGCGCTCGGCCATTCGCTCATAGGCTGCTTCGCGGTTGGCCGATTGCGACCGTCGTTCAGTTGCAGTGACGACCGTTCCCGTCGGACGATGCATCAGCCTGACCCCCGTCTCGACTTTGTTGCGGTGTTGCCCGCCTGGACCGCCGGCGATGAAAAATTCGAGATCGCAATCGCATTCGAGAGATTCCCGGTCTGTTGCGTAATCTGGCATTAATTCAATCCTTCCTCAGAACATGCTCGATGATCAGAGATTCCTCCGAGTGGTCGAGAGGTGAGGATCGCTCGAGTTGTAAATCTCGCCAGTGTCGCCAGCAAACAAGTAAGAGAGCGACTACGGGGACACTGAGAAAAACCCCGGTAACTCCCCCCAATTCCGCACCGCATAAGACAGCGAGGATAACCACTACCGGATGGATCTTCATCCCTTCACTGACCATTCGCGGTAAGATGAGATAGTCCTGAATGGTGCGGAAAACGGCCAGGAAACCGGCGACGAGCAGCGCGCTCTTCCAGGAGTAGAAACTAGCGACCAGCGTGGCAATGATTCCCAGAAAGAGTGGTCCGACGACCGGAACAAATTCCAGGACACCAGCGGAAACGGCAAAGAGAAGTGGGTAAGGAACCCCTAGTAACCAAAGTCCTATTCCTTCGACCACCCCGACGATCACGCTGGCGAGCACCTGAGTGCGAATATAAGCCGCCAATGTCTCGCTCACATCGGTAATAAACATTGCCGCGCGGTAACGCATGTCTGCCTCGGGGAATGATGTCAGTAGTATTCGGCTGATTGATTTGGCGTCTTTTAATAAGAAGAAGCCGATCACCGGAATGAGAACCAACCAGGGTAAATAGCGAATGATCTTTTGTACTATCAGCTGGATCCAACCGATGGTCGCTTCGATGAACGCGGTGATGTTTTCGTCGACTGCTTGCTGCAGGCTGACCGGGAGGCGATACCGACTTGGCAGGGAAGCGAGAAATCTTAAATACTGGTCGACTTGACGGGCATACCTGGGAGCGTTTTCGTAGAAGGAGGTGAACTGATCCGAGAGCAGGGGAGCGACACGTTGCAGAGCGAGAACAATACCCCCAAAGAGAATCAGGTATACTATGGCTATTGCCATTGTGTGAGGGACATGCCACTCTGCTTTTCCCAAGTGGAACGGCCTCTCAATGAGATCGACGAGCGGGACGACGAGATAACAAAAGATCACCGTAAAGGCGAGGAGCAAGAGCACGTTGAGAAGCGTGAAGAACATCCACGCGATGATAATCGCCGCCGCGACGAGGATGATTACCTGGAGCACCGTCCGTCTGAGACGCACCGGATCGATCTGCCCCTGCCCCTGCTCCTGCCCTGGTGATGTGCGTTTCTGAGTGAACATGTTTGAGCAATTATACAACTGAGACCTGCGATTTTTTGAAATCCTTCATCCTTTATCCTTTTATCCTTTCCTGACTGTTGCCTTCTGACGGTCTGATGGGCGAAGATCTCCTATTATTCAGTAGTTTTAGGTGAAAGGTTATTATGTCGAAAATTCTCGTGACGAACGATGACGGGTATTTTTCCGACGGCATCGCTGCGTTAGCCAGTGCGCTCGAGAAAATCGGAGAAGTTTGGGTGATCGCACCTGCTTCAGAGCAGAGCGCGACGGCACATTCATTAACTTTAAGCCGGCCATTGAGGGTGCGGCAGATCAGCGAGCGGCGGTATTCTGTCGATGGCACACCGACAGATTGCGTGACCCTGGCGCTCACGAAAATTTTGCCTGCGGTGCCGGATATCGTTGTCTCCGGCATCAATCATGGGCCGAACCTCGGGGATGATGTGACTTACTCCGGGACAGTTGCGGGAGCGCTCGAAGCCTCGATTTTCAAGTTGCCCGGAATTGCCGTTAGCTTGAACGCCCGCGATGATGATTTCACATATGCCGCGCTGTTCGCGGCTGAGCTGACACAAAAGGTTCTGAAGGAAGGATTGCCGGAAGGTACAATTCTCAATGTCAATGTCCCCGTCGGAAAGGTTCAAGGAGTGCGTTTTACGCATCAAGGTATCAAAATTACAAGCGTCCACATTCACGAGGGACTTGATCCCAGGGGTCGTAATTATTATTGGATCGGTGAGCAGGAAGTCTCCTGGAAGCAAGACCAGGGCTCCGATTATGGAGCGATCGCGGAAGGCCTAGTCTCGATCACCCCTTTACGGACTGACATGACGGACTATCACACTCTGGACAAATTAAGAAATGGCGACGGATTTTTATTGAATGATCGGTCTTAACCTGCAAAATGGGAATGACACAAAAGCATTCGCGCATGAGCGCCGGGAGATGGTCGACCGGCTGCGAAGCTATTATCGGATCACCGATGAACGTGTGCTGGCCGCGATGGCCACTCTGCCGCGTCATCTCTTTGTCCCCGAAGCTTTACGAAGTCATGCATATGGCGATCATGCGCTGCCGATCGATTACGGGCAAACGATCTCGCAGCCTTTTATCGTCGCACGCGAAAGCGAACTGCTCGAGGTCACCAAGGATGATCGGGTCCTGGAAATCGGTGCCGGTTCCGGATATCAAACTGCGGTACTGGCCGAGATCGCCGGACAGGTTTATGCGCTTGAGCGTATCCCTGAACTGGCGCGCGACGCACAGAACCTGATAAGCAAGATCGGTATATACAATGTAACGATCAAATGTTTCGACGGCACATATGGATGGAACGAATTCGCCCCGTATCGTGGTATCCTGGTAGCTGCTGCTGCACCGGAAATTCCACAGACTCTGGTTGGTCAGCTTTCCCCCGGCGGTCATCTGGTGATCCCGGTCGGTTCGGAGAAGGAACAGCGACTCCTTCGTGTCACGCGAACCGAGGAGGGATTCAGATCGGAGGACTTTGGTGGATGCCAGTTTGTCAAGTTGATTGGCAGGTACGGTTGGGAGAAATGAAGAGAGATTACGAAATAAAAGAAAATAACGAAACAAACGAAACATTCCTATCTTTTCATTTGTTTCGTTATTTTCATTTTATTTCGTAATCCTTAATGATAAAAAGGGCGAATTTGCATGGAATATATCAGCTGGTTCATCGACTTTGTGCTTCATCTCGACAAACATCTTGTCGAGCTTGTTCAGCAATATGGGACGTTATCATACGGGATTCTCTTCCTGATCATTTTCTGTGAGACAGGATTGGTCGTCACTCCGTTTCTCCCGGGGGATTCATTGCTCTTCGCGATTGGCGCCCTCTCGGCCAAGGGGGCATTGAATGTTTACTGGGTTTACCTTCTACTCAGCCTGGCGGCAATTTTAGGAGATTCAACCAACTACTGGATCGGCTATTTTGTCGGGCCAAAGGTTTTCAATAGCGAGAGCTCGCGCTGGCTTAATCGGAAACACCTTGTGCGGACGCATGAGTTTTATGAAAAATATGGGGGAAAGACCGTTATATTAGCGCGGTTTATGCCGATTATCCGCACCTTCGCTCCCTTCGTTGCAGGAATCGGACGAATGGCCTATCTGAAATTCTTGTTCTACAGTATTACCGGAACAATTCTCTGGATTGGACTCTTTGTCTCTGCGGGCTACTGGTTTGCGAATCAGGCTATCGTGCAGGATAACTTCGCGCTGGTGGTCGTGGCCATTATTATCATTTCGTTGATTCCTGCAGTAATTGAAATTCTACGCAGCCGCCGGTCGCGCGTCCCGGGAACGGCGGCAAAAGTCAGAGGAGCCATCCACGAAACACAGAAATAGATGAAATCGCTGCACAGTAGGCCGGGTGAGATGCGCATCAATAAAACAAATATTTGCGCCATGCGGCATCGCTGCGACCAAGGTATCGCATGATTTGCCGGTTGACATGCAGACTGAAGGCCTGTGGTCGTTTGATCAGTTTCATCCCCACTTCATCAGGCATGGAGCTGCCTTTGCGGTTGTTACACTTCTTGCAGGAAGCCACCAGATTATCCCAGTTGGAACTACCGCCGCGCGATTTTGGGATGACATGATCGAGAGTCAGGTCGGACGGAGTGTGGACCTTTCCGCAATACTGACATGTGTTGTGATCGCGCAGGAGGATGTTTTTGCGCGATAGACTTTTTCGCTCGAAGGGAATATGCACATATTCGGTCAGTCGAATGACAGACGGCACAGGGATCGATGAGCGCGCCGAATGATAATGGTGATCGTGTCGCTCTTCGGTTCGGGCGATGCCTTTGAGGATGAGCACGATCGCTCTCCGCGTTGTGCAGACGTTGATTGGCTCGTAGGTCGAATTGAGGACGAGGACTCTACCGTTCATCGATATACCTCAATTGAAGGTTGAACTTTGAGTTGTTGATGAGCGCTGTAAGAGGAAAAGGGTAACGCACCCTCACGCTGCCACGCCGGCTGGTGAATTCGAGGAATGAATAAGACTTTAATGTATTTAATAAACGACTGGAGAAGATCTCACCTCATTGTCCTTATACTTTATTGTCCTTATTCTTTTATTGTCCATTTATTTCCGCACCTTATTCCGCAACTACTGGGAGTTTATCTACCCCCGCAATTGGAACGGAGCGATTATAGCACAAGGCGGAGAGTGAGTACATTATTGCTCGGACTTAATAATTGCACGTCTGAGCGCGAGGGGATTCTCGAAGAGGAGACCCAGACCGCGGATGACAGCGCGCTGAGGGCTTTCGGTTAATTGCACGGCAAGTTCCGTCTCTTTCGAGAGACGCTCATCGAAACCGGCGAGCAATGCCGCGCCGCCGGCCAGGATCATCCCGCGGTCATAAATATCGCCGGAGGCTTCGGGCGGGAGCGCTTCGAGCGCCTCCTGGACCGCAGTAACAATGCGAGTCATAATTGGTTCAATAGATTCGTGAATCTCGATGCTGTTGACTACTGCCATTTCGGGGTTACCGCCAATCGTGCTCCGCCCTTTAACCATCGTCGTCTGCTCATGATCAAGCGGAACGGCACATCCCAGTTCGATCTTGACTCGCTCGGCAGTTCGTGGCCCGACCAGCAAGTTGTGATTTTGCTTGATCATATCGATCAACTCCGCATCCATATCATTGCCGCCGACGCGCAATGTCCTGGTAAAGATGAGGTGGTTATGAACCATCGCCGCGATTGTTGTCGTCCCCGCTCCGACATCGACGACCAGTGTCGCGCGTTGATCGTCCGGATCAACTCCCGAACCGAGAATGGCAACCAGCCCTTTATTGATGAAATGAACGTTGGTGACGTTTGCTTCTTTTGCGGCATACCGTAGTGCGTAGTGTTCGATGTCAGAGGCGTCAGCAGCAATCGAGATGAGGACCCGGCGCGAAATTGTCGAACGACCGTCGCGCGCCTTGCGGATATAATGCTCGAGCAGTTTGCCGGCAAAGGTCGAGTCGGCGACCACACCGTCCTGGAGCGGGCTGATAATTTGAATATCCTCCGAAGCGCGACCCTCGAGTTCTAGAGCCTCGAGACCGACGGCCACCACCTCGCGTGACGGCGTGTCATAAGCAAGCAATGACGGTTCATTGACGACAATGCCCCGAGCGCGCGCGCAGACACGAGTGCGTGAGGTGCCAAGGTCCACCGCCAGATCATCGGTCACCAGGTTGAGAAGTGAGGGGAGCCTCATAAAAATTCCATTAAGTAAGTGTTATCGAGGATTAACTATATCCTTTAAGAAAAACATTTTCCATTTGCCATCTGCAATTTGTCATTGGATGAGACCGGTGAGTGCCGGTTTTCTTCAATGACAAAGGGCAAATAGCAGATTACAAATGGAATATTCTTTTCTTAATGGATTTCGCGTCTGCCTGGCATTCTGCATGTTACTCAGCGGCGCGTCCCCTTAGCAAGGAATTTTCGGAAGTTGGGAACTGCTCGAACCTGGTTTCAACCGCGCGTGCGATTGTCAGGATGTTGACGGCGCGCGCTCCCTCATCGAGTAAAATTTTGGCGAGCTCATGAGCGGTGCTCGCTGTCGTCATGACATCGTCAATCACAAGCACTATCCGGTCGCGGATCAATCGAGGAGCCCGGACACGAAAAGCATGTTCGAGTGATCGTGCGCGTTCACGAGCACCCATGCCAATGCGGTGCCTAGGCGTCTGTTTGCGGCGGATAACGCTCGCCGCATCGACGCGCAGGCCGGTCATCGCCGAGAGGGCGACGGCAATTGTTTCAGCCTGGTTGAAACGGCGTTCAGCAAAACGTGTGGGGTGGAGCGGCATAGGGATGATCGATTGCGAATGTTGAAATTCGCAGTGATCATTAAAAGTCGCGCCCAATAATTGCCGCATTCGCTGGGAAATGTGTGGATGAGTTTTCAACTGCAGCACGCTCTCACGCAGAGCGCCCTGATAGGGGCCACAGGAGCGGGCGAAATTGAAGGCAAAAGCATCGCATCGGCCACATCGCCTTTCACTCAAATGCAGCTCAATTGGGAGCGGCTGGAGCGGCAACCCGCATTTCCTGCAACAATCCTTGAGCGAGTGATCTTGCTCGATCTCACTCCAGCATCTCGCGCAGGCTACTCCGTCACGCCACGATTCGATCACCGCTCCACAGACGCGGCAGGCAGTTGGATAGAGTAATGAGAGTATGGCATCACGCATAACCGTTTGGCGCCGCATTTTCAACTCAAAGGATCAAAGGTTCAAAGAAGAATCTGGATATGAGTATTTCTTCTTTGAACCTTTGACCCTTGATCCTTTGTGTTGAAATGCTACCAGTTCAGCCCCATGCGCTGCTGTAGATCGATAAACCTACCGTCGCTCCGCATTTTGTCGAATCTGGGATCGATCCGTATCCAAACCAATCGTTCGGAGCGTTCCTCGAATGCCTTTTCGAGCATTTCCAGTGCACGATCTTTCTGGCCGAGTCCGATGTAGATCATCGCCAGGTGATAGGTCGAGATGTGACCCTTGCTGCTCAACTGCTGAAGTTCGTCAAGGGCAGACTGTGCCTCACTCCTTCTCCCCGCCACGGCATAGGCATAACCGAGTTCCGCTTTTATCAATGTGCTGCCGCGGGAAAGGGAGAGGGCTTTTTCGAACTCGCCGATCGCTTCGATGTTCTTACCCTGGCCCTGATAAGCGAGTGCCATGTAACGATGGGCAGGAAAAAAGTTCGGATCTAGTTTAAGTGTTTCCCTCACATGATCGATGGCGGCCTCATTCCTTCGAGCGAGGAAATAGATCAAACCCAGATGCGATTTGATAATGAGGGAAAAAGGTTCGAGATTCTGTGCCTGTTTCGCCTCGGCAATCGCTTCATCGATGCGGCCGGTCACGGCCAGCAGGCTGGAGTACCACTGGTGCGCCGGGGCATAGTTGGGTTTCAAATCGATCGCGCGTCTGAACTCTCGTTCGGATTCCACCCAGTTCCAGTTATATTGATAGTAGGTGAAGGCCATGGCGGCGTGAGCCTCGGCCAGTGTCTCGTCCAGATCTAAAGCTTTTTGCGCAGCCTCCATCGCTTTCGGAGAGGCCTCTTTATTCGGGAGCACACTGTAATTGCCGAGCATATTGTAACAATCGGCGAGACCGGCATAGGCCGGAGCATAACTGGGATCGATCTTCGTCGCCTCCTCGAAATATCTGATCCCTTCCCGGAGATTGTCGGATGTACGTTTCCTCCATTCGTTGCGTCCCTTGAGGTATTGCTGTTGCGCGTCGAGCCGTTTCTTTTCGTCGCCGCTCAGTTTGAGACGAAGCTTTTCGGAGACGACAAGTGAAATCTCCTGCTGGATGAGCAGCAGGTCTGCGATTTTCCGTTTATATTGTTCACCCCATAAATTACGATTATCGCGAGCGTCGACCAGGGCCACATCCACCGAAATATCGTCGGCCCCCTGCACGATCCGCCCGCTAAGCACCGCATGGACATTCAAGGCTTTCGCCACTGCGATTGCGTCGTCATCACCAGTGAATTTGAGGACAGCACTCCGAGGCTTGACGTTCAGGGTGGAAAGCTGCGTGAGATTGTTGATAATACTCACAGTGATAGCGTCGCTCAACATTCGGGCATTTTCATCCGCATTCTTGAGTGTGGCGAACGGAAGGACGGCAATTGATTCAATCGGATGGTCTTTCGAATGAAATTTTTCGTTATAAGTGAAAATCCCGGCAAATATCACGATAATAGTTCCGAGCGAGAGCATGAAGGCTCGTTTGTGTTGCTTGATCTGTGAGACGAGATATTCAGCACTCGAGGTCGTCCGGATGATTATCCGCTCCGTTGGTGTGGACGCACTGAGGTCTTCCGTCGCAGTTACTTCAGTTTCGTAACTGATCCGCTTTCCCCCACTGTTGCTCCCGGAAGTTGCCGAGAAAGACCCGGTGGTCGTGGTCTCAAGGTCCCGTTTGAGGGCTTTTAAGTCGACCAGCAGGTCTTTGATTGTTTGATATCGTTCTTCGCGATCTTTCCGCAGCGCTTTATTGACAATCCGGCTCAATTCCCCGGGTACTGAGGCGACCGACGAGGAGAGCGGCAAAGGTTCGCGGTTCAAAACCTCCGAGATGACATCTGCCGTCGACTGCCCAGTGAATGGCGCACGGCCGGCAACCATCTCATAGATCAAGACACCGAGACTGAAAATATCGGACCGCGTATCGACTCTCAGCCCGCGGGCTTGTTCTGGCGACATGTATGATGCCGTACCCATGACTGTTCCCGGATCGGTGTCGAGTTTCCAGAACGTCGGTGAATCGGGGTCCGATGAGTTATAGTGAGGTTCGGTCAGTTTGGCCAGGCCGAAATCGAGCACTTTCACGATGCCGTCGCGCCGCACCATCACGTTTTCCGGTTTGATGTCCCGGTGGACTATTCCCGTTTCATGGGCGGCAGTCAGAGCGCTGGAGATTTGAATAGCGATATCGACTGCATTGATGGCAGGTAATTTCCCACGAATGATTGTCTGGCGCAAAGTGCGGCCGTCAATGAATTCGGTAGTGATAAAATGCTTGGCATCAAATTCACCGATCTCGTGTATGGTGATGATATTCGGATGATTGAGCGCGCTCGCCGCTTTT
>Ga0126377_10004583_pt1 | contig 10083 bp, 4 predicted proteins | sample PanSoiMetPlot_22_FD_92647 | JGI IMG/M metagenome (GOLD analysis project Ga0126377, IMG submission 92647) | Tropical forest soil microbial communities from Panama - MetaG Plot_22 | ecosystem: Environmental > Terrestrial > Soil > Tropical forest > Bulk soil | place: Panama | collected 2016-02-17 | reverse complement strand
TACCGCCCGACGCGCGCTTTTACATCAACCGCCTGACCTTCTCCGCCTTTCCGATGATCGGCTTCAGCGTCATCTCGCCGAAACGTTCGCAGGCGGAATTGTATGACCTGGCCTATTACGAGATCGCGCCGCGCCTGTACCGTCTGCCCGGCGTCGCGGAGGCGCGGATCACCGGGGGCCGCCCGCCTGAATACCACGTGCTGGTCGATCCGGAGAAGCTCAACAGTTACAGCATCCCCCTGACCAAGGTCGCCGACGCCATACGCAAGACCAACGTCATTGGCTCGGCCGGAATGGTGCAGGAAAATTACAAGCTATATCTAACGACCGTCACCGGCCTGCTGAAGAGCAAAGAGCAGATCGAGGACCTAGTCGTGGACGTGATCAAAGGCGCGCCGGTGTACGTTAAAAACCTGGCGCGCGTGGTAAGCGCCGAGCGCCCCGTCTACACCATCGTCACCGCCGACGGATTGCCCGCAGTGCTGGTCAACGTCCATGAACAACCCGACGGCAACGCTGTCGAGATCGCCGACGCGGTCAACCTCGAACTGCAACAAATCCGCAAAACGCTGCCGCCGGACATTCAGTTGAACGTGTTTTACGACCAATCGACCAACGTGCGCGATTCGATCGGCAGCGTGACGGAAAGTATTTTAATCGGACTCGGGCTTTCGATCCTGGTGTTGGTCGGCTTTTTGAAGAGCTGGCGAGCGACGCTGGTTGCCGGGCTGGTGATTCCGATCTCCGCGTTGATCGCGGTGGTGTTACTGAAGCTCTTTAATATGAGCTTTAACATGATGACGCTGGGCGGCATCGCCGCCTGCATCGGAGTCGTGATCGACGACGCCATCGTGATGGTCGAAAACATCACGGTCCACCTCGCGATGGGACAGGAGCCGCGCGAGGCGGCGATGAGCGCGATCGTCGAATTGACGCCCGCGTTGATCGGCTCGACCTTAACGCCGATCGTGGTTTTCGTTCCGCTCGTATTTCTCGGCGGAATCACGGCGGTTTTCTTCCGCGCGCTGGCCGCGACGCTGGTGACCGCGCTGTTGGCGTCCTTACTGCTCGCCATCCTATTAACCCCGACGCTGGCGCGGCTGTTTTTCAAGCGGCGGGAGGCGCTGGCGGCTACAGGTGCGGCGGCGCCGGATTTGGCGGAGGCCGAACAGGCCGGCGAAGGCCGCCTGATGCGTTGGTTGACGGCGCGCTACGAGAGGGTTTTGCAATGGTCTTTGCGTCACGCGCGGCTGATCTTGTTGGCGTCGCTGGCCGTGGTCGCCGGGTCCGCGCTGATTTTTTTTCAACTTGGCATTGATTTTCTGCCGGAGATGGACGAGGGCGCGTTCGTCCTCGATTACCTGATGCCGCCCGGCACATCTCTCGAAGAGACCAACCGCGTGCTGAATCAAGTCGAATCGTTTTTGAAAGAGACTCCTGAGGTCAGCAACTATTCACGCCGCACCGGCGCGGAACTAGGCCTGTTCCTGACCGAGCCGAACAGAGGCGACTTGCTGATCCGGTTGAAACGGGATCGCAAACGTTCATCTGAAGAGGTGATCTCGGAGTTGCGCGATAAGGTCGCAGAGGCCGAGCCGGCGCTGACAGTCGAATTTGTCCACATTCTCGAGGACCTGATCGGCGACCTCGAGCAAGCGCCGCAGCCCATCGAGATCAAGGTTTACCATCCGGACGACAAGGTTCATAGAGAGGTCGCGAACGAGATCACCGAATGGCTTGAGAAAAAAAGCGTCAAAGGCGTCGTAGACGTCGAAAGCCATGCCACCGCCATCGGCCCGTCGCGCAACTTCCGCGTCAATCTGGAGAAAGCCGGAATGGCCGGCTTCGGCGTCGATGACGTGCGCAACCTGCAAGCAGCGATCGTCGACGGCGAACTGGCTTCGCAGATGATCCGCGATAATCGACTCGTCGGCATCCGCGTGCGGTATCCCGCTGAATACCGCGGGTCAAGCGACAAGTTGAAAAGCCTGTTGCTGACCTCTCCTAGCGGAACCACCGTGCCGCTTTCGAGCATCGCCGATCTCGAACCGGAAGAGACTACCTATGAAATTCGGCGGGACAATCTGCGCAATTTCTCGTCGGTCACCGCCAGGTTGGAGGGCCGCGACCTCGGTACCGCCGTTGATGAGATCAAACGGCGACTTTACAAAGAGGTCAACATCCCTCCAGGCGCGGAAATCGAATTCGGCGGCAAGTACCTGATTCAACAGGAATCGTTTCGTGGGTTGACCATGGTCTTGCTCGGATCGATTCTGCTGATCTTCATCATCCTGGTTTTTGAGTTTCGTTCGTTCTCGCACCCGATCTCGATTCTGGCGGCGACGATCCTCTGCGGATTCGGCGCGCTGCTGGCGTTGTGGTTAACCGACACTGCCCTCAATATCTCGTCGTTTATGGGCGCGATTATGGTGATCGGAATCGTCCATAAGAACGGCATCCTGATGCTCGACTCCGAGCGGCATTACTCGTCCCTGAGCATGCCTCTGCAGAAGGCGATCTTCCAAGCCGGCAGGCGACGATTGCGACCGATCCTGATGACGGCGCTGGCGACGATCTTCGGCATGCTGCCATTGGCCCTGGGCGTCGGCACAGGGTCTGAAATATTGCGCCCGTTGGCCATCGCGGTCATCGGAGGCGTGACAGTCTCAATTTTGTTATCACTTCTGATAACGCCTGCGCTGTTTTATTTGCTGAGGGAGAGGGGACTATAGTCAATATTTGCGGCGCTGTGTCAGTGCCGCGAGCGGTAGCGAGCGTGACTCTTGCTGGCAGTCTACTCTGTGAGCCACGCTCGCTACCGCTCGCGGTACTGACTCGGCGCAGGTTAACTTTTCGATGTCGCGAGCTATAAGAGTATGGAAGTGAGACCATATTGTCAGATTTATCTTCTATTTATGTCTGTTATGACAGGCTATTTATGTCTGCTACGATAGACGCTTTGCTCTGTCAATCTGACCTGCGGAAGTCGGATCATAGTTAAACACCTGTATTTATTTGCCTCAACAGCCTCACTGGGCCTGGGCGCGTAGTGTTTATTAGACATTATCGGCGCGACTTGGGCCAAAAACGCCGTCGCTTTGTTCACTTAATCGGCGTGTTAATAAAGCAAAGCGACGGCATTACACAGCGTCCCCCAGTCAAGAATCGCCTGTGGGTGGGATGCGACCGGCTAAATCTCATCCGGGGCTGAATAGTAATTCAATATAGGGGATGAAAATGAATAGACATCTGATTTCTCAACGGGCGCTGCTATCACTGCTGGTAACAATCGTCGCATGTTGCGCATCGCTGACAGCCTTAGCCTGCGCGAATCCCGAGCAGGAACCGGCGCAAGGCAATGCGCCCGTGACCGTCAAAAACTTCGGAAAGGTAAACGATCACATTTATCGGGGCGGGCAACCGAATGCCGATAACTTCCGCCAGTTGGCTGCGATCGGGGTCAAGACCGTTCTTGATTTACGCGGCGACAGTGAGCGTGACTCCAAAGTCTTGGCAGAGGAAGCCGGCCTCCGCTACATCAATTTGCCCCTGGCGGACAAACGATATCCACAGCCTGACGCCGCCCAGCGATTCCTGGAGATCGTCAACGATCCATCGATATGGCCCGTTTATATCCATTGCGAGGGCGGGAGACACCGGACCGGCGCGATGATCGCCGTTTACCGGATAACAAACGACGGGTGGGACATAGATCGTACCTATCAAGAAATGAAGGATTTTGGCTTTTACTCCAGGCTCGGTCATGGTTGCTATCGGGACTATGTCAACGATTATTACCACAATTGGCAAGAAAATCACGAAACTTACATGGCTGCGCGCGCCACGCCAGCAAATAAAATGACGCGCATAACTAAGATGACGCGTATGGATACGGTGGCTGGCGTTGTTCAGCGTCCTATAAAGCGAATCTATAAAGCGCGGCCGATATTTAACAAGGGCCAATAGGTGTTTTGGGCTCTACAGCATTTTCGAATCCCATGTTCAGGCGCCGCTTGCTTACGCATGCGGCGCCACTACCGCGTCCGTGAGGGAACTGCTGAACCTTCAACTCGGAAACGCCTAAGCGAAAAATTCGGGGCGCTTATTCATCGCCCCGGAACCATGACTAAACTCTCAGCAATCAATTCTGGCCTATTTGCCGAAGTACGCCGACCGCCGCAATAAATCGGTCGAGAAATTCAGGTGGCGGCTCAAGGGCTTTATGATGCATATCTCGTTTTGTGCAGGACTGATACTGACTCTCACTGTCGCCGTGACGGGGCAAACGTCGTCCGGTGGCGTTGAAGTATCAGGCGTTGTCTTGAACACAAGCGATGAAGTTATTTCCGGAGCCAGCGTGATCCTCCGCAGTAACGATGTGTCGAAGCCGCCAACGAAGGTGACCTCCGACGCTAGAGGCTCATTCCGCTTTTCAGGCGTTGCGTCCGGCGGTTACGAGATTGAGATACGAAAAAACTCCTTCAAACCGGCGGTTATTCAATTGACCGTTGGAGCGCACGCGCCCACGCCACTGCGGATAACGTTGGAGATCCCGGATTTGCGGGAAGAAGTCGCGGTGGAAGATCGATCCAGCCAGGTGAATTCCAACCCCTCGGATAATCTGGATGTCATCAAGCTGGATAGCGACGCGCTGAACAATCTGCCTGTTCTGGGCAATGATGTGATTGGCGCCGTGGCAAATCTGGTTGACGCGAGCTCGACCGGATCGGGCGGCGCGACTGTCCTCGTTGACGGCCTTGAAACGACCAGAAAAGTCCCTGCCTCAATGATTCAAGAGGTGCGGATCAATCAGAACCCTTACTCGGCTGAATTCGCGCGGCCCGGGCGCGGGAGGATTGAGGTGATTACCAAGGCCGGCGCGACGGAATATCACGGCGAATTCGGGTTCATCTTTCGCGACTCTCTGCTCGACGCGCGCAACGCCTTTGCGCTTGAGCGCCCGCCGGAGCAGCGACGAATTTATGAAGGCGTTTTGACCGGCCCCTTAGGCCGCGGCAAAAAGACGTCGTTCTTTTTCAGCGGCAATCGGGAAGAAGAGGATTTACAGGCGGTAGTGTTTGCCAGGACGCCGGCCCAATTGGTTCCCGAGAATGTCGCCACTCCGCAACGGCAATCCGAATTTTCATTTCGAGTCAATCATCAAGTTGGCGAGAAAACCACTTACTCAATTCGTTTTGATTTCACCGAAGCTTCGAGTCGAAATAATGGCGTCGGAGGATTCAATCTTCCGGAGACGGCCGCCGACTCAAGAGACGGCGAGCACCAGATTTTCTTCACCCATCGTCAAATCATCTCGCCCGAACTGATCAACGAGCTTACTCTGCGCGCCGGGCATGAATATGGCAGAACGCGTAGCGTCCGGCAGGGCATTCCCAAGCTAATCGTGCAAGACGCCTTCACCGGCGGCGGCGGCCAGGCTGATCGGCGGACGACGGAAAACCACGTGCAGTTGAATGAAATCCTTTCTTGGACGAAGGCTAAACATTTTGTCCGAGTCGGCCTGAACGTTCCGGACATCAGTCGTCGCGGATTTAGTGATGAGACAAACTTCGGGGGAACGTTCACCTTCGCCACACTGGACGACTATTTGAACAACCGTCCTTTCTTGTATTCCATCAATCAGGGCGACGGCCACCTGGCGTTTTGGCAGAAGGAATTCGGCTTGTTCGCGCAAGATCAAATTATGGCGCGGCCAAATTTCTCCATCGCCCTGGGCTTGCGTTATGACAAACAGAATTTTCTGGGAGACAAAAATAACTTCTCCCCGCGCCTATCGTTCGCGTACGCGCCGGATAAGAAACGCAAAACGGTTTTGCGAGGCGGAGCGGGTATTTTTTATGACCGGACCGGCATTGGTCCGATCGCAGACAAATTACGCTTTAACGGGCTGAGATTGCGACAGGTAAATATTCTCGATCCGGGTTATCCTGATCCTTTTTCGTCAGGGAGCGCGCTCGCCGATCAGCCCAGCGCTATTTACCGGTTCGCGCCGGATCTTCGCTCGCCCTATACGTTCCAGTTCAATATTGGCGCCGAGCGACAACTCGCCAAATCACTGACGATAACCGCCAATTACATCAATACGCATGGCGTCAAACTGTTTCGCTCGCGCGACGTCAACGCGCCGCCGCCCCCCTATCTGCAGCGGCCTGACCCCGCAATCGGCGTTTTACGGGAACTGGAATCGGCCGGACGTTCGGAGACGCACGCGCTGGAATTACTCTTGCGTGGCAGGATCAGCCGCTTCTTCAACGGGACGATTCAATACACGCTGGGACGAGCCTACAACAACACCGGCGGAATCAATTCGCGGCCGGCCAATAATTATGATTTGACGGGTGAATGGGCGCGGGCTGATTTCGATGAGCGCCATCGTTTCAACGTGCTGGGCGCGTTCAAGGTGAGGGATTGGTTCGATCTGGGAATGACGATTGCGCTCGCGTCCGGCCGTCCTTACAGCCTGACGACTGGACATGATGACAATAACGATACGATTGCCAACGATCGGCCGAACGGTGTGCGCCGCAATAGTTTGCAAGGACCGGGCGCGGCGACGCTCGATCTACGCTGGTCGAAGGAGTTCCATTTGAAAGCGGCGAAGAAAGGGACGAAGAGAGATGAGGGGCCGGCGGTTACTATCGGACTCAGCGCTTTCAACGCGCTGAATCGGGTGAATTATACAGGTTTTGTGGGCAATCAGATCTCGCCGTTCTACGGATTGCCCGTCGCGGCGCGGCCTGCCCGTCGTGTGCAGCTAAATGTCAATTTTAGCTTTTAGCTGCGGACATGAAATATGCGCATAGAGTAATGATGTCGAGGTTGAGGGTCTAAGATAAGTTGAAATTCTGAACCTGAATAATAGGAGTAGACAATGCTAAACACGAAATGCTTTTTGGTCGGGCTCTTTTCCGCCGCGCTGTTGTCTCAAGGCGCGACTAATTACAAAGTGGTAGGGCGTTACCCGATTCCAGGCGTCGGAGGTTTTGATTATGTGACGTTGGATGGCGCGTCTCGGCGGCTCTACGTCTCGCACGCGACCCAGGTAGACGTCCTGGACGCGGACAATGGCAAGGTCGTGGGGACAATATCGGACACGCCTGGCGTTCATGGGATCGCGATCGCATCAGATCTCAAGCACGGATTCACCAGCAACGGCCGGGAGAATAAGGTCTCGATGTTCGACCCCGCGACGCTAAAGCTCATCAAAAAAATCGATGTCGGTAAGGGGCCGGACGGCATCTACTACGAGCCATCCTCGAAGCGCGTCTTCACCAATAATCACGGCTCACACGACATCACCGCCATTGACGCCGCGAAGGGCGAGGTTGTGGGGACGGTGAAAGTGGAGGGCGACGGCGAACAGGCGATCATCGGCGCCGACGGGCTTATTTATGTCAACAGCGAGGACACGGCTGAGGTGGTCGTGTTCGATCCGAAATCGCTCGAGGTCAAAAAGCGATTTCCCATCGGCGTGGCGAAGGTTCCGACCGGTCTAGCTTATGACGCTAAAACGAAACGCTTGTTTATCGGTTGCCGTAACGAGCCGAAGATGGTTGTCATGGATGCCGTCACGGGGAAAGTAATCAACAGCTATCCAATCGGCGTCGGTGTCGACTACGCGGGATTTGATCCGGGAGACCGTCTGGTCTTCTTTTCATGCGGGGATGGAACCCTGAGCATTTACCATGAGAAGTCGGCGGACGTCTACGAGGACGCGGGAGCGGTCAAGACGCAGCCGAGCGCGAAGACGATGGCCTTCGATCCGAAGACAAAGAAAATCTTTCTGCCTGCGGCCGAATATCAGGAGACCCCTGCGACCGAACCGGGCAGGCGTCCCACGCGCAGCGTGAAGCCGGGAACATTTACGGTCCTGGTCGTCGGCAAATGATAATAGACGCCATGCGTCTATTAGACGTTCTCGACGCAACCTGAACTAAAAAATGTCCCCGTTTCAGCTCTCTGACTCGGCGCGGTATTTGAGCGAAGAAAACGCATGGCCTGAGCGGTTCCCGGTCGGGAACCGCTCGCGGATGAGATAACGCGGAATCAGGTAGGAGTGCGCCTGTCGCTGGGCATAGCCAGCCTCTATGAAACAGCTATAGAGCCGGTGCGAAATGGTTGAGGCTCAATCACGCTACCTCCGCCAGTGTAACTCAGCGTCTCTCCACTCGCCTTGCATCGACCCCACCTCCTGGTTCGCGCCCCTCCGATGCGTTATGAAACCCACTACCCCCGCCACCAAGTGCTGCGCGAGGTTGTAAAAGATGATGGGGAGCATCACTCGTGGGTGAGCGGCCAAGGTCATCGAAGCTAGCACCAGACCGGTGCCGTTATTGTTCATCCCCAATCCGAACATCAGGGCGGCTTGTTGCGCCAGGTCCGTCTTCAGCAGCCTGGCAATCAGCCAGCCCGAGGTAAAGGTGAGCAGGCAGAGGCTCATGACGATGGCCAGTGTCACGCCGAGGAAATCCCAATCCGGGTTCGCGATGGTCTGCGGCAAAGAAACGGACGCATTCGAGTAGCTGAGGAGCAGCAGGTTGATGGAATTGAAAAGCTTCAACTCCGGATTGACCGAATTGATCCGGCTTGGACCCATCACCAGATTCAGGAGTATTCCCAGAAGTGAAGGCGCCAGTACGCAGATGATGAGGAACACTCCAGTGCCGTAGGCTGCGAGGGTCTGCAACTGCTGTGCGTACTCCCCTTTCGCCATCAGGCCGACCGCGCGCAGGGAAATGGAGGTAGTCAGCGGACTGAGGATGGTAGATAGCAGCACCAGTCCCAGACTCAAGGCTAGGTCGCCATTAGCGTTCTGAGCCCAAGCGGTCGAGGAACCGGCGATTGGCATGGACGCGATCAAGGCAAGGCCGACCAGGATGTTCTGTACCTCGTCAGGGTTGTGCCAGAAGCGCATCCCATGCGCCACCACGAAAATGAAGCCTATCGGGATCACCAAATTGGCGACCAGCCCGACGAGCAGAGGGAGCGGACTGCGGAGCATGTATCGCAGTTGCGTGGTCTTCACGCCCAGCCCTGCGTTCAGGAGCAGGAGCGCCAGCATCAGCATGGGCAGCGTGATTTTCGTGTCTTCCTGGAAAAAGACGTACTCCCCCAAGGAGATGTTCCTGATCCAAAGCCCGAACGCCGGAAAGATGGCGGCGACCGCGTACGAAGCGAGCAGAACCCAAAGAAAATACTCGTGAAGGAAATTGGATACCCGGGCGATGTGGCTTTTCCAGTTGTCCACGGTCGTTTCGTCTATCGCAATGCATTCGCCTCCTTGCTGCGTTTGAAGATAGGAGCGTCGATTCGGCGAGCCCCCGAGGAGGAAAATAAGCTCTATTGCTCTCGCTGTCGGTACGCGAACGAACTTATGACACTGAATGGCGGTCGCTTGTTCCTGTCCAGCTGGTAGGCGTCTACAACTTTCGCGGTCGAGCGAACTACGACTTGAGACGAAAGGCCGGATTGCATGCGGATGGTTTGATAGACAAGTTTGTGAGTCCGGAACTGGCCAAAAGTTTTACGATCGCAACCCGGGCGAGAGATCTCGTTGGCCGCTTTCCACTCCAACCAGAGCGAACCTCTTGGCGCTCTGGTTGGAGTGTCTTTTTGCGGGTTTAGATGAATCGATCAATAATCAAGCCTCAGCATAAACTCGACGCGGCGCGGAGCGCCTGTCCCAGTGGCTCCGGTGTTCAGGATGCCGGTGATCTTGCCAAAGCTGGCGGAGGGCTTACCCCCGCTGAAAGAGCCCAGGCTGCTTCCCGGATTTTTGAATATGGGATGGTTGAACAGATTGAAAGCCGCGGCCCGGAAATTCAAGCCGAACTTCTCCGACAACTTGAAGGTCTTAGTGATCGAACTGTCGATTTCGTAGTTCCCGGGGCCGCGGGCGATGAAGCGGCCCAGATTGCCCCAGGTCCCTTTCGCCGGAATCGCGAACGCAGCCGGGTTGAGCCAGTTGTCAATGGTCTGATTCGCCGGGTAGAGCGGCACACCCGGAACAAGGTTCGGGCGCTGGTTGGAGGTGTTCCCGTCCGGCAGGTCCGACGCCTTTCG
>Ga0126377_10004582_pt1 | contig 10089 bp, 6 predicted proteins | sample PanSoiMetPlot_22_FD_92647 | JGI IMG/M metagenome (GOLD analysis project Ga0126377, IMG submission 92647) | Tropical forest soil microbial communities from Panama - MetaG Plot_22 | ecosystem: Environmental > Terrestrial > Soil > Tropical forest > Bulk soil | place: Panama | collected 2016-02-17 | reverse complement strand
CCGACCTGCGGGTCGTCGCCGTTGACCACGAGGACGGCCTCGGACGGGAGCTCGCGGACCGCCGTCCGCCAGCGCTCGGCCACGAGCTCCAGCTCCCCGTAGCGGTCGAGCTGGTCGCGGAACAGGTTGCCGAGGCAGACCGCGCGGGGGTGCACCCGCCGTGCGAGCTCGGGCAGCGCCGCCTCGTCGACCTCGAAGAGCCCGAGCTCGGCGCCCCGCGCCGAAAGCAGCGCCGCGGCGATCCCGGAAACGAGGTTGGCGCCGGAGGAGTTGTGGGCGAGCCGAACTGTCGGCGACAGGATCTCGGCCGTCATCGCCGCCGTCGTCGTCTTCCCGTTCGTGGCCGAGATCAGCGCGGAGCCGGAAGGCAGCCTGGCCGCCAGCCGCTCGAGCGCATCCGGGTCGAGCGCGTTCAGCACCTTCCCCGGCATCGTCGTGCCGCCTCCGGCGCCCACGACGCGCGACAGCCCGCCCGCGGCGCGGGCCGCGGCTACCGCCACGCCGAGGGGAACGGAGGGTCGCACCGGAGCCAGCCTAACCGCGCCTGTCGCGATCCCTCGCGCGAGTGATTCCGCCGACCCTCACCCCAAAGGGTGATACCCCCCTGGGAGCCGAAACCTACGGTGCAAATCGGGTTTGCAACACACACCTGCGGCCCGCGCCACGTGCGCGGAAAGGGAGAGGAATGTCAAGACATAGCGGCGGCACCCAGAACGATGTTCGTTCGAGTGCTCTGTGGGGGACCGGAAGTCGCGGCGGCGATTCGCGCGGCAGTGCCCTCTGGGGCAAGGGCGGACGCGGCCTGGTCGTCATCATCGCCGCCTTCTTCGTCACGGCCATTCCGCTCGCGAGCGCGAGCTCGGGCCACGGGAACGGCAACGGCAGCAGCGGGCGCTCGGCGACCTACGTCGACCCGGCCCTGCTGGCGGCCGCCGACGAGGCGCCGAACGACCTCGTCCACGTGATCATCGAGTCGAGCGACGGCTTCGCCGGCGCAAGAAGCGCGTTCAGGTTCGCCGACGACCTCGACGGCTCCGACCGGGAACGGTCCGACCGCGACCTGAGGTTCGTCGATGCGATCGCGGCCACGATGAAGGCCGGGAAGATCCCGCAGCTCGCCCGCAAGCCGGGGCTGACGATCACGCTGGACTCGAGGGTCAAGCTCTCGACGATCCCGACCTCCGACCACGTGTGGGCGACGGCCGAGGCCGTCCGCCCGCTCTACGGCGACACCGAGCGGTACCGCGCGACGACCCCGACGATCGCGATCGTCGACTCCGGGATCGACAAGAACCGCCCGGACTTCGACAACGGCGCCCGCGTCATCGGCGAGCAGGTGATCACCAACCTGCAGCCGAACTCGCCCGGCGACGGGCGGGGACACGGCACGTTCGTCGCAGGGATCGCGGCGGGCAGCGCTCCCGGCTATGCCGGCGCGGCGCCGGCCGCCAAGCTGGTCTCGCTCGACGTCATGGACGACAACGGCATGGCCCGGACGAGCGACGTGATCGCGGCCGCCGAGTGGATCTACAACCACCGGATCGAGAAGAACATCCGCGTGGCGAACTTCTCGCTCCACTCGACGGTGCCGAGCAACTTCACGGAGGACCCGCTCGACAAGGCGGTCGAGAAGCTCTGGTTCGCCGGCGTGACCGTCGTGGCCGCGGCCGGCAACTACGGCTCGCCGGACGGGCCGAGCGGCGTCATGTTCGCACCGGGCAACGACCCGTTCGTGATCACGGTCGGCGCGATCGACCTCGACGGAACGGTGCGGATCCGGGAGCACGACGTGCCGTCCTGGTCGGCGTACGGCTACACGTACGACGGGTTCCAGAAGCCGGAGATCGCGGCGTCGGGCCGCTACATGGTCGGCCCGGTCCCGCAGGGCTCGACCCTCGTCGCGCAGAAGCCCGCGAACGTCGTCGCGCCCGGCTACATGCGCCTGTCGGGGACGTCCTTCGCGGCGCCCGTGGTTTCCGGCGCGGCAGCCCAGATTCTCGCGCGGCACCCGAGCTTCACGCCGGATCAGGTCAAGGGAGCGTTGATGCTGCGGGCGCGAGACGTGCCCGAGGCGCCGCCCGGCTCGACCGGCGTCGGCGAGGTCAACGTCCTGCGCGCGGCGAACGTCAACAACCCGCCGAACCCGAACCTCGCGCTGAACCGGTTCGTCGTCGCCGACCCCAACGGCGGCTCGACCCCGGTGTTCGACGCGGTCAGCTGGACGGACGTCGCCGTGTCGAACCGCGCCTGGGATGCGGCCAGCTGGTCGGACGCCTCCTGGAGCGACGCGTCCTGGAGTGACGTGACCTGGTCCGACGTCTCGTGGAGCGACGTGACCTGGTCCGACGTCACCTGGAGCGACGTGCTCGCGGCGGAGGACGTGACCTGGGAAGACGCGGCCGAGCAGGAAGTCGAATCTCCGAACGGCCCCGACACGATGAGCCCCGACGAGGAGGCTGCAGCACTCGAAGACCCAGAGCTCGGGTTGGCTCCCTAGCCCGAACGTGAGCCGGAGGCCGGACCGCGGGTCTCGGTCCGGCCCGGCGCTCACTCGGTCGGGGGATACCCAGCCCCTCCGCGAGCCTTAGGTTGAGATTGGAGTCACCTTCCTCTGCGGCTCCCACCTCGGGACCAGGAGACGACTGCACATGCGCGACGAGCAACGCAGCCTGAGCCGGCGGAAGTGAGCTCGGTATCCACAGAGCTCGGCCTCGGCGAACGCGCGGCCGCGAGCACGACGCGCCGCCTCTCGCCCGCGGCCACCATCTACCTCGTGGCGATCGCCTGCGTCGCAGGCTTCGTCGCACTTCCTTTCGTCCCGCGCCTGCGGAACGAGCAGTACGGCGTCGGCCTCTGGACGACGTTCGCCGTCCTCTCGGCGGGGGCGGCGCTGGCTCAGATGCTGCTCGTCAAGACGCCGCGGAACCAGTCGTACCACGCGACGAACGTCTTCCTCGTCCCGGCGGTCCTGCTCCTCCCGCCCGAGCTCGTGATGCTCGTGGCGGTCATCCAGCACCTCCCTTCCTGGCTGAAGACCCGCGCCTCGTGGTACATCGAGGTCTTCAACATCAGCGACTACGTGATCGCGACGCTCGCGGCGTGGGGGACGGCGCAGCTCGTTCTGGGCGCCGACGGCCTGATCCCGAACGACGACCTCCGCTTCGCGATCGCCGGCGCGGCGTGCTCGGTCGTGCTCGTCACGGTCAACCACGCGATCCTCGCGCCGATGCTCTCGCTCGCACGCGGGCACTCGATCCGCGAATCCGGCCTCTTCTCGTTCCAGAGCCTCTCGACCGAGCTCGTCCTCGCCGCGCCCGGCGTCGTGCTCGCGACCTTCTGGTACGCGAACCCCTGGCTGATCCCGTTCGCGATCGCGCCCGTCCTCCTGATCCATCGCTCGCTCTCGGTGCCGCGGCTCGAGGCCGAGGCTCGCATCGACCCGAAGACGGGGCTCTTCAACGCTCGGCACTTCGGGCTCGCGCTCAACGAGGAGATCCAGCGCGCGAAACGGTTCGGGCGCCCCCTCGCACTGCTCATGGCCGACCTCGACCTGCTCCGCGACGTCAACAACTCCTACGGCCACCTCGCCGGCGATGCGGTGCTGAAGGGCATCGCCGACGTGTTCCGCATCGAGCTGCGCCAGTACGACGTGCCGGCGCGCTTCGGCGGCGAGGAGTTCAGCATCCTGCTCCCGGAGACGAGCGCGGACGAGGCGATGGAGATCGCCGAGCGGATCCGCAAGGCGGTCGCCGAACGCGCCTTCGACGTCGAGACCTCGAGCCAGCCGATCCGGGCGACGGTCTCGATCGGCGTCGCGATGTTCCCGCGCGACGGGCAGGACGCGAACGAGCTCATCCACCAGGCCGACCTCGCCGTCTACCGGGCGAAGCTCCAGGGCCGGAATCGCGTGCTCGACGCGACCTCCGAGCCCCTCGCCGTCCCGGTCGACCGGAAGCCGCGGTTGATCGCGGTTCCGGAGCCCGAGCCGGGCGACCACCTCGCGCCGCTGCCGCCCGCGGTCGAGCAGATTCCGCCGGAGGAGCGCAGGCATCCGCGGACGCACGCCGAGCACGGACCGCGGTTCCTCTCGCTCTCACGCCGGCTCGCGCTCCTCGTCGGCCTCGTCTCGTTCGTCGGCATCGGAGCCGGCCTGCTCGGGATCCTGCTCGACCCGAGCCACGACGTGTTCGCGCTCGTGGCGCTCGTCGTCCTCGTCGGCTTCGGCCAGGCGCTCGCGATCGAAGTGGACGACGGAGGGTCGATCTCCGTGAGCGCGGTCGGCTCGCTCGCCGGCGCCGCCCTCTTCGGGCCGCGCGCGGCACTGATCCTCGCCGGGACGACCGCGATCGTCGAGTGGAGCGCGCGCCGCTCTGAGCTCCACCGCGTTCTCTTCAACATCGGCGCGCTCTCGCTCTCCTCGCTGACCGCAGCCGCCGTGTTCGCAGTCGGGTTCGCCGGCGGCACGCTCGGGGAGTTCGTCATCGCCGGCGCCGGGCTCGCGGCCGGGCTCGCGTACTTCGCGGTCAACACCGGCCTCCTGAGCATCGCGATCGCGATGGAGGGGCACGAGCGCCCCTGGCGGGTGTGGCAGGAACGATTCGCGTGGCTCGCCCCGCACTGGATCGTCTACGGCTTCGTCGGCGGCGTGATGGCGATCGCCTACCACGCGGCGGGGCTCTACGCGCTCGCAGTCTTCGCGGTGCCGCTCCTCCTGATGCGCAAGACGCAGGCCGCGTACCTCCAGCACACCCAGCGCAGCGCCCAGAAGCTCCGCGCGGCCGCGGAGACGATCCAGAGCCAGAACGTCTCGCTCGAGCAGGCGAACCGGCTCCTCAAGGAGCGCTCGACGGCGGCGATGGAGAGCCTCTCGGCGACCGTGGACGCCCGGGACGCGTACACCGCGGGCCACTCCCGCCGCGTCCAGCAGCTCGCGCTGGCGATCGGCCGCGAGCTCGGGCTCTCCCAGGTCGAGCTCGACCTGCTCGGTCATGCTGCGCTCTTCCACGACATCGGCAAGCTCGCGGTTCCCGACGCGATCCTGCTCAAACCCGCCGTGCTCACGGACGAGGAGTGGGCGCTCATGCAGCGCCACTCCGACGAAGGCGCTCGCATCATCGACCGCCTCGGGTTCCTGAACGACGCCGTGCCTGCGATCCGCCATCACCACGAGCGGTACGACGGGACCGGCTACCCGGACAAGCTACGTGGGGAGGAGATCCCGCTCGGTGCGCGGATCATCCACGTGGCCGACGCGCTCGACTCGATGCTCACGACCCGCATCTACCGCGCGGCGCGGCCGGCGGTCGAGGCGATGGAGGAGCTGAAACGGGCCGCGGGGACGCAGTTCTGCCCGCGGTGCGTCAGCGCGCTCGAGCGCGTCCTGCCGCCGGACATCCTTGCGGAGGCGGCCCGCCACGACCTGCTCGCCGCCTCGTAAGTCAGTCGCACCGCAAGCGGCGCCTCAACTTTCTAGCGCAGCTTTGCATTTCGTCCATCCTGTTCTATTCTATTTGCGATGGCCCGGAAGCCGGTCCCCCGGGCGCTTACGCGTATCGACCCCGACGCCCTGGCCGCGTTCCAGGCCGGGATCCGCAAGCGCTACTCGAACGAGGAGATCCTCGAGCAGCTCACCGCCTGCGCGGAGCGGCTCGGCCGCTCGCCGACGATGAGGGAGTTCGAGGAGGACCCGGAGACGACCGCGCATCCGCAGACGGTGATCCAGCACTTCGGGAGCTGGAACGCCGCGAAGCGCCAGGCCGGGCTCGTGCCGCGCCGTTTCGCCCGCCCGGACGAGCTCGTGCGGCTGCTCCGCGAGCTGGGGGAGGAGCTTGGCCGTCCCCCGACGGCCCGTGACCTCGACGAGCACCGGGACACGATGCCGTCGAAGTCCCTCTACTGGCACACGTTCGGCTCGCTGAAGAACGCGCTGCGGGAAGCCGGCTTCGACGTGCCGGTGGGGGAGGAGAGGCTCGAGCGCGCCGTCGAGCAGGGCACCGGCCTGGCGCGCGACCTCGGCCGGCTCCCGAAGTTCGCCGACTGGGCGGCGGCGAGGAAGGCCGACCCGGAGCTGATGAGCGAGTGGCAGGTCTACCGGATGTTCGAGCCCGGCGAAGCCTCCGGCTCGGGACGACGCCGCGTCGGCGCCTGGGCGACCTTCCAGTTCCTCGTGCGCGAGCGCCTGGTCGAGGAGGGGGTGGAGGTCTCGCCCGAAGGGAGACTCAGTACGAAGCCGCGATCGCGGCCAGCCGCAGCAGCGACCGAACGCCCTCGTGCGGGGCGCGGACGGCGGGGAGGGGGGTCTCCTCGAAAGCGCGGTCCGGCGTGAACCGCTGAGCGTCGACGCGCTTGCCCGCTGCGAGCGTCATCAGGATTCCCTCGGGCAGCTCGCGCTTGCGAAGCGGCAGTTCCAGGTAGTGCTCGACGATCTCGAGCGCCTCCTCGGTGGAGGCGAAGAAGGCCTCGCGTTTGCCCTCGCCGAGCCAGAGCGGGCGGCCGACGCCGCGCGCGACGAAGATCTCGTCCGGGTGCCGCTCGTCGAGCCAGGCGGTGGCCATCGAGCCTCGCAGCTCCTCGAGCGCCGAGGCCTTCGGCCCGAGCTCGTTCACGAGCGCGAAGATCGCCTCGGAGTCGACGGTCATCTGGGGCTCCTCGCGCTCGAGCCCGTGCCGTTCGAAGATCTGCTCGTCGTTGAGGATGATCCCGTTGTGGACGCCCTTGACGGCGCCGTGGCGGATCGGATGGTTGTTGGCGGAGATCCGCGGATGGCCCTTCGTGTAGTCGCGGACGTGGATCAGTGCCTGGCTTGCGTCCTCCGGGATCACGACGCGCTCCAGGAGCTCGCTCGCCCCGGTGCGCTGCTTGTGGACGGTGAGCGTCCCGGCGCCTGCGCGGTACGCATAGCCGACGGCGTCAGCGCCTCGCTCGGCGATCGCCGCCAGGAGTGCCTGGGCCGCGAGAGTCCTGTCGATCGGACTCTCTGAATGCAAGCTGTATCCGGCGATTCCGCACATTGGCTTTGATGGTACGAGCCTTGCCAGACGACTCCGGGCTGCCTGGGAACCGTTAGCTGGTTCGTCCCTTCGCCCTGTCCGGTTTGACCCCTTGCCCGATTACGACGAGTCAAAACGCCTGGAGTTGGCTGGCTAATGAAAAGGTTCGGTAAAGGCTCCCGGGCGCGCCTCACCCGATCGAGTAAAGGCCGTCACCCGTTCGAGGGTTCGTCCGCTTCAAGTCACACGCCCCGCGCGCCCGATAACGCAGGTGATGGCGCGGCCTCTCCCGAAGCAACCTCCTGGACCGGACTTCGAGCCCGAGCCGGAACCGCGCCTCGAGGTCGTGCCCGACCCGGCCGCCCTCGACGAGCCGGAGGCGGAGGAGAAGGAGAAGGAGACCCGCGACAACCTCGCCGCGATCACACAGGATCCGCTGAAGCTCTACGTCCGCCAGATCGGCGACGGCCCGCTGCTCACCCCGCAGGAGGAGCGCGAGCTAGCCCGGCGCAAGGACCTGGGCGACGAGGCGGCGAAGCGGCGGCTGATCGAGTGCAACCTGCGCCTCGTGATGTCGATCACGCGGAACTACACGAAGGCCGGCGTGCCGCTGCTCGACCTGATCCAGGAGGGCAATCTCGGCCTGATCCGCGCGGTCGAGAAGTTCGACTACAAGCTCGGCTTCAAGCTTTCGACCTACGCGACCTGGTGGATCCGCCAGGCTGTCACACGGGCGCTCGCCGATCAGGGCCGAACGATCCGCCTGCCCGTGCACGTCGCAGAGCAGACGCGGAAGGTGCTCCGCGCACGACGCGTCCTCGCCCAGAAGCTCAACCGGGACCCGCTCGTGACGGAGATCGCGAAGGAGAGCGGCTTCCCGGCGAAGCGTGTCCAGGAGCTGCTCGATCTGATCGAGGATCCCGTGAGCCTCGAGACGCCGGTGGGGGACGGGGAGAGCGTCTACGCCGACCTGATCGAGGACACGAAGCTCGACCAGCCGGACGCGGCGACCTCGAAGACCCTTCGCTCGCGTGAGCTCGCACTCGCCCTGACCGCGTTGAGCCCGCGCATGCGCCGCGTGCTCGCCCTGCGCTTCGGCCTCGACGGCGAGAACCCGCAGACGCTGGAGCAGGTCGGGATCGGCCTCGGCATCACCCGCGAGCGGGTCCGCCAGCTCGAGTCGCGGGCCCTCCGCGAGCTGCGCCAGGTCGCTCCGAGCCTCCAGCTCTACCTCGAGAGCGAATAGCCCAGCCGAAGGTCGACCCTAGTAACACAGTGTTACTAGGTTGCTTGGGCGCCGAGGTTGCTTGGGCGCCGAGGCTGCTCAGCCGGCGACGGATTCCATCTCGCGGAGCTTCGAGAGCCTCCGCAGAGCATGGACTTCGATCTGGCGCACGCGCTCGCGCGTCAGGCCGAGCGTGCGGCCGATCTCCTCGAGCGTCCTCGGCTCGGAGTCGGCGAGGCCGTAGCGGAGCGCGATCACCTTGCGCTCGCGCTCGGAGAGGGCGGCGAGGCCGCGGATGAGCGCCTGGCTGCGGAGCGTGATCTCGACCTCGTCCTCCGGGGAGGGGCCGTCGCCGGCGACGAAGTCCCCGAAGACCGCGTCCTCCTGTTCGCCGACGGGCTGGTCGAGGCTCGTCGACGCGCGGGCAGCAGCTCGCACCTCGCGCGCCTGTTCGATCGGCAGGCTCGCCTCCTCGGCGATCTCGGCGAGGGTCGGCTCGCGGCCGAGCTGGGTCCACAGCAACCGCTCGGCCTTGTTCATCTTCTGGAGCCGCTCGACGATGTGCACCGGCATCCGGATCGTGCGCGCCTTGTCCGCGAGCGCGCGCGCGACCGCCTGCCGGATCCACCACGTGGCGTAGGTCGAGAACTTGTAGCCGCGGCGCCAGTCGAACTTCTCGACCGCGCGGATCAGGCCGAGCGTGCCCTCCTGGATCAGGTCGAGGAACGGGAGGCCCTGATTGCGGTAGTTCTTCGCGATCGAGACGACGAGCCGCAGGTTGGACTGGATCATCCGCTGCTTCGCCTCGCCGTCGCCGCGCTCGATGCGCTTCGACAGCTCGACCTCCTGCGCGGCTGTCAGCAACGCGTGCCGGCCCGCCTCGCGCAGGAAGAGCTGGAGTGCGTCGGTCGTCGTCTCGTAGACGACGGGCTGCGGTGCCACCGGCTCGGGCTCGCCCTCGACGACGTCGATGCCGCGCTGCTCGAGCTCGCGGTGGAGCGCCTCCGCCTGGAGCTCCGTCAGTTCGTGCGCATCGATCAGCTCGGCGACTTCAGGCGCACGAATAGAGCCCGCCTGTTCTGCGGACTCGATGACTTGCCGGACGTCCTCCGCGTCCAGGACGTGCTCGATCTCGACAGTCATGCGTACTCTCGAAGGGATACCCGGGCGATCTGCAGATCAAACACGATACCGATGGCGAATGCCAGCGCTCGTGGCAAGGCACGCTAGCGGCGCGGCGCGGCTCTTTATCCCTCAGCCAGGTGAGTCGCCGCAAGCACTGGCCGGACAGCCGATCCGCGTACGGACGCGAGCACGAGGAAGCTCTTGTCCGTTTCATCCAACCGGCCAGACGAGCCCGGTTCAAGGAAATCCTGAAGAAGGTCGCCGCAGGCCGCCCCAGAGGCAACGCTAGCGGCAGGACTCGCTACGCGCTGAATCACTTTCCTTTTTGGGATCCTCGCTGCGCCACAGAAGCTTCTTCAACAGATCCGTCGGAGTTGCTCCGCGCCCTGCGCGGGCGCGGCGCACCGGACACCTGCTGGGTTCTCTCGGAGGTTCCTGGTCTCGACGGGGTTCAGTTACCGCTGAGCGTCGCGCTCGATCGAGTATGCGACGGGGGCTGGGAGGCGTCGGTCGTCTCCTGTTTACCCGGTCAGCTCGCCTACTATCACGACGAAGACGAAGGCAGCTGGTTGATCCTCGAGCGAGCCGGCTCGCTTTAGATTCAAAGGCGAATCCGAACGCACGATCCGAACGCACGATAACGTGCGTTATGTCAAGTTGAAGGAGGAAAGCCGATCGCCTCCTCTCCTCCCCAACGTTCTCCACAACACCCCGTCTAGCTTGTGGAAATTGTTGAAAACTGAATCTTTT
>Ga0126377_10004581_pt1 | contig 10090 bp, 7 predicted proteins | sample PanSoiMetPlot_22_FD_92647 | JGI IMG/M metagenome (GOLD analysis project Ga0126377, IMG submission 92647) | Tropical forest soil microbial communities from Panama - MetaG Plot_22 | ecosystem: Environmental > Terrestrial > Soil > Tropical forest > Bulk soil | place: Panama | collected 2016-02-17 | reverse complement strand
GCATACCGCGAGGGCAGCTGTGCCGGATGCAGGTCCCATCCCTGGTAGAAGCCGTTCTCCAGGGAATGCCGCACGTGTTGCGAGTGCAGGCGCCACGCCTGGTGCACGGCCTCTCTCGATCCCACCGGCATGATGTTGGTCGCGCCGTCCGAGAGCCAGATGCCGGTGCCGGCGAGCGCGACCTGCATCACGTGCTTGGCGAAGTCGCAGGCGGGATGCAGCATGTGCTGGTGCGCCGCGGTGATGCCGCAGGCGGCCGTGTAGTCGTAGGTGCCGAAATGCGCGGCGACGATGCGACCGCGACCTTCCGCGATGAAGCGGGGGAGAGCGACGAGCCCGTCGGATGCGAAAATCGATTGTGTCGTTTCGATCATGAGCTCGAAGCGGAGCTGATCGGCCGGGATGTCGCGCCAGTATTCGAACGCGTCACACGCCGAGGCCATTGCCGCAACCTGTTCGTGTGACGTGACCTTGGGCAGCGTCACGACGAAGTTTTCCGGCAGCGTGCCGCCCGTCTTCTCGAGCAGCCGCGTGAGGAACAGATCGAAAGTTCGCAGGCTCCGCCGTTTCATTTCCTCATTGAGGGCCTTGATGCGGATGCCGATTCCCGGCGGCAGCGTGTGGGCGTTCATGCCCGCGGCGACTTCATCGGCGGCGGCCAGCGCCGCAGCGTCCTCCTCGGCGTCGGGGCGGTTTCCGAAGCCGTCTTCGAAGTCAATCCGATAGTCTTCAATCGGTTCCGTCGTCAGCTTCTCGACGACGCGGATGTGGATACGCTGCGCAAGCCGCTCGTGGAGGCCGAAGGCCGCGGCGAGCGTGGCCGCGTCGGGGGCGTGGTCCTGGACCGCCTTCAGCGCGATGGCACCGAGCTTCGACGCCGCGTCGGCTTTGAAGAGGTGTGCGCCGCCGTACACCGTGTGCACGGGCTGACGGGCGGGCGATTCGCCTGGATACTGCGAAGCCGTGCGGACATTCGCCTTGTCGAGCGGGCCGAGGAACGACGCCAGCGCCGGTTCCGGGATGGTCGTGTCGCTCATTGGCGGGAAAGTATACGTGGCGCGGCTAGGATGGCGGGTGCCAATTGAGAACGACGGTGATCGGTCCCTGCGTTGGCTGGCCGAGCGTTTCGTTAATCAGGAAGCGCCCATCTTTCGAAACGGCGTACTGTTGCTTCTGGTAGAGCCCCTGCCCGAGTCCGACGATGCGGGTTTGAAAGAGTTCTCGTGGCGGTCCGATTTCGAGGCGATCGTGACGGTAGCTGACCGTCGCGGCCACAAGCTTCGCGTCCGGGGAAATGAAATAGAGCTCATCGCCGCGTGGATTCCATCTTGGTTCGGCTCCGCCTCCAATCGAGATCTTGTATCGCTCTTGACCAATCGGAAATTGCTGCGCGACGACTTGCTTTCGTCCTGATTCATCCGTTTCAAATGCGATCCAGTGTCCGTCGGGGGAGACCTGTGCCTGGCCGGCCGCGAATGTCCTGGCCACGTGGTGAGGTTTGCCGCCGCTCACGAGATCGAGCGCCCACAGGTTGCTGCCCGCAGCTCCCGCAGTCTCGACGTAAACAAGGAACCGTCCATCTTTCGACCAGTCTCGCGGATACTTGTCGCTCGCGGTTTCCAGCAGCAGCTCATCGGCGTTCGATCTTGTCGCCGACGTCACGTACAGGTCGTACCTCCCGCGGCGGTTCGACATGAAGGCGACCTTCGAGCCATCTGGAGCCCATACCGGCAACACATCGTTCGCATCGTCGGTTGTGAGACGAGTGACCGAACCGCTCGAGAAATCCAACGCCCAGATGTCGCGGTTGTCCTGAAGATTTCGTTGAATTGCGACACGCCGCCCGTCTGGTGAGAGTTCGATGTGATTGAGGGAGAGTTCCGGTTTTCCGACAGCGCCTAGTCGCCTGCCGGTTCGATCGAACCACGTGAGCTGACTTTCTTCCGCCACGGCGTTGCGATACGCCACCAGTCCGTTCTGCGATGTGCTGAAGCCGCCGTGATGACCACCGGCGTTGTACGAGACCGCGTTGGCCACGGTTATTTGATCCCCGCGCCATTGGCCGGTCGAGAGATCGAGTCGCCGGGCCACCAAGGCCCCCTGGTGAACCCAGAGCACCATGTCCGGTGCCAGAAACTCGGCCGCGGTACCGGCCGTGTTCGAGAGCTGTTTAGGTTTCGCTCCGTCCAGGGATCCGAGGTATGTGCCGGAGTCGCGTGTCGTGCCGGATACGTAGTACAGGAAATGGCGGCCGTCAGGAAGAAATCTCGGCGCGAGATGCACGCGCTGGTTTGCCTCGAGCACGGTGGCGGGAACCGCGCGACCCCCAGAGTCATCGACGCGAAACACGGGACCTGATCGATCCGACGAGAAGAGAATCGTGCCTTCCGAGTTCCACGCGGCACCGCTTCCACCATCCGGAGCATCGGCGATGACGCGCGGTGATCCACCGCCAACATCAATGCGATAGAGCTTGGTGGCTGCGAAGAACCCGATTGAGCGACCATCCGGCGACCAGAACGGAAAGCTGGCGCCCTCTGTGCCTTCGAGCGGGTGCGGCTCTGCCTGGTTGAGGGATCTCAGCCATAGCCGTGGGGGCTCTTCACGCCCGGTAACCGCGAAAACGAGCTGGTGTCCGTCGTGCGATAAGGCGAATTGATGTGACGTCAGGGTGAAGGGCGTGTTCACTTGCAGTCGCATTTCGCCCTGCTCGGCTGCGGGCGGTTGTGGTGAGCGGGTAAGCGAACGTGCCAGGAAGAGTACCAAGAGCATCAGAACAGCCATCGCGAAGCCCTGAGCGCTAGCTTTGACGCGAGACGTCGACTCTTCGCTCTCCTCGAGTTCCGCATCATCTATTTCCAGTCTCACATCGTGCATGTCGCCAAGACGCTTGTGGGGGTCCTTAATCAATGTCCGGCGGAGTAGGCGGCGAATCGAGGACGGCGTTGCCACCGGCAACTGCCCCCAGTCCGGCTCGTGGCTGATCACTGACGCGATGGAATCAGTGGCGGTCGGGCCCTCGAACGCCTGCCGACCCGTGAGCATTTCGTAGAGGACGCAACCAAGAGCCCAAATGTCGGCGCGCTCGTCGACCGCTTGACCCCGAGCCTGCTCCGGGCTCATATATGCGGGAGTTCCAAGCAGCTCACCTGTCCGGGTTCCAGCAGATTCGAGGACTGAGGATCCCGGCTCAACACCGTATGGCCGCGTCACCATCTTCGCGAGACCGAAGTCGAGGATCTTGACCCGGCCATCCACGCCGATCTTGATGTTGGAGGGCTTGAGATCTCGGTGAATGATGCCGCGCGCGTGCGCGGCCTCGATACCTTCGGCGATCTGGGAGGCGAGCAAAAGGGCCTGCTTGAGTTTCAGACGACCGCGAGCGATTTCTTCGGCGAGGGTTCGGCCCTCGACCAGTTCGAGCTCGAGAACCTGAACGCCGTCGATCGTCTGGACGCCATAGAGCGCGGCGATATACGCGTGCGAAACAGCGGCAAGGATTCTGGCCTCTCGATCGAAGCGGGCGCGTCTGTCCTCGTCCGCGAACCATGATTCCGGCAGCAGCTTCAGCGCAACATCGCGACCCAGTCGCGAATCTGTGGCGCGGAACACGCGACCCATCGCGCCCGCACCGAGCTCGCTCACAATCAGATAAGGTCCCAGCCGTTCACCGGGCAGGAGTCGGAGAATTCCTGCCGCTGGCTCTCGAAGAAAGCTGCCGGGCACTCCGTTCGGACTCGATGAGTCGTTCGTCACGTCGCGGGCTCCGCACCAGTGTTCACGGGGCCTGGTTTCAATCGTTCGAAGAGCCAGACTCTTGCTGTCTGCCATTCGCGCGTGACCGTCGCCCGGGAGAGCGAGAGGTGTTCGGCGACCTCGCGTTCCGACAAGCCACCGAAGTAACGGAGTTCAACAATCTTCGCCTGACGTGGTTGCTCGAGCGCCAGCGATTCCAGTGCCTCGTCGATGGACACGACCTCGATGAGGTGTCGAATGGCTGCGCTGGGTTGCTCGCTCAATTCCACGCGGAGCGCAGATGAAGGCCGCTTGAGTGCCAGGCGCGCGCGCGCATGGTCGACGAGCACACGCCGCATCTGGTTCGACGCGATCGAATAGAAATGAGCGCGGTTCTGCCACGAGACGCGGCGCTGTCCGAAGAGACGGAGGTATGCCTCGTGTACGAGCGCAGTGGGCTGAAGCGTGTGGTCAGCGCGCTCGTGACGGAGGTAGGCCGCAGCGCGACTTCGTAGCTCGCCGTAGACCACTGCCAGCAGACGATCCCCGGCTGCCGCATCACCCCTCGTCCAGTCGCGCAGCAGACGCGTAACCGATCCGCCAGCAACCCGATCTGGCGCCTGCACCTTCCCGGCGCGGGACCGCGATTTCCCCCCGCGTGGCGCACCACGCGATGCCTCGCGCGTCATGAGGCAGTTGCCTTTCGGTTTCCGCGTCAACTGACGACAGCCCGAGGGCGTCCGGCTGTCACTGACGGCTTTCCTACGCCGGAAATGATATGCGAAAGACGTTTCTCGGATGCCGCCTTCTTGCAGTGTTTTTGGGTGCAACGAGCATCGGCCAGCGCGAGTTGGCGCTGGAGGCGATGCGGCAACCCGATCCCGGTTCCGCTCCCGGACATGTTCGGAGCACGGACCGTCGGCTGCGGGCCGCGCTGCTCGATGGCCTGGAACGCTCGTCGAGCCTGCGGGAGATCAACGCAGCGTTGAATGCGGCAGCTGTGATTGTGAGCCTCGAGGAGGGGTCGTGCCGGGGCGCCCTTGCGTGCACGATGATCATCAAGCTCCCACGTCAAGTTCAGACGCGATTGTTGCGAATCAATTTCGTCTTCTACTTGGATGGAGATTCCACGCCGCTCTGGCGTGACCGCAACCGGTTGATCGCAACGATTGCTCACGAGCTTCAGCATGCGCTGGAGATCAGCGACGATCCGCAGGTTGTCGATGACGCGACACTCGCCAGGCTATTTCAGCGAATCGGATGGTGGCGTGTTGGAGATGGCGTGGCGTTTGAAACCGCCGCCGCGCTCATGACGCAGCGCGCCGTCTTGTCGGAGCTGTCCACCTCGACGATTGCAGCCGAAGACAGGTCCAGACGCTGACGGCGCTATCGCAGGCGGCCCTGCGTCGTATCGATGCGGACGCCGTCCCGCGCGACGCCGACCATCACCGATCCCACCGTCGTTTCGCTCTCGAATGTCACCTGATACTTCTGACGGACGATCTCGAAGTCCTGCCCGATGCGGTCCGAGATCAGCTTCAGTTTGTCGGCCAGCGCGTTGCTGGTGTTCATGTACTCGTAGACGCCGCCGGCGCTGACGGCAATGTGATTGGCGTACACCTCAGGCGACCCGCCGCCCCTATACTTGATCACGATGGCGTGCGCCGCGATCCCGCGGGCCTGGAGCGTTTTCGTCCACTCGTTGAACTTCGCTTCGTGAGCGGGCGCGCTGCCCTCCGTGCCGTCGCCCGTGATGATGACGAAGACCGGAAAGCGATCCTCGGCCTTGCGCATGAATCGATCGTCGATTTCGAGGAGCGCGTCCACCAGCGGCGTGGCACCGCCGTCCGAGAACAGCCCCGACGCCACGTCCTTGAACTTCTTGCGGTCTGTCGTCGGCTGGACCCGAACCCGCATCTGACGGCCCGTGGTGACGAGCATCAGCTCGTGTTGCGGGGCGATGGCGTCGGCGAAGGTGACGAGCGAGGTACGCAGGTGATTCAACGCGTTCACCGCGCCATCGCTCGTATCGGCGAAGACGGCAATGCGCATGGGGCTTGTCGCCGGTCCTGCTTTGAGGACCTGACGCTTGACGCCGCCCTCCGTGACCTCGAAGTCCGCGGCCGTGAGACCAGCGGTCGGCTGCCCAGTGACGTCGGCGACCCTGACGTACACCGATCTGGTGTTCAGCTTGCCGGGTTTCGACTGGGCGGGCGCGCGATCCGAGACGAGCAGCAGGGCGAGACCGGTGAGCAGCGCGCGCGACACAGACATCGTCAATCCCTCCAGGGCCGGAAGCCGCAGCGGCGAAAGTATAATTCGCTCCGCCGTGGTGCGAATCGGCCCCTGGCTGTTGATCGCGGTCACGACCGCGCATTTCCAGACGCCGGCGTCGCCGCGCTTTGCGGATAGCGCGGCCCGGGACCAGCTCGAGCGCAGCCAATCGGCGGTGCTGGGCCGGCTTGCCCCCGAGGGGCTCCGTTCGCTCCTGCTCAAAGGCCGCTTGCGACTGGGGATCTCGCGCGAGGAGGCCGTCGATGGCCTCGTCGAGATTCGCGTGCGGTTTCCGGACCGATACCTGCGCGTGGACACGGTCAACGGCGCGGAGCGCCGATCCGGTTTTGTGGGTCATACGCTGCTGACGCCGAAGGGAGACGTCAATGCCGAGCGCGCCGCCTTTGCCCGGCTGGTGCTTGGGCTCGCGGCACGCATTCCGACCGAGCCGAAGCTGACCTTCGAATCGACGGGAGAATCGGCGTTTGCCGACACCGCGGCCATCGACGTCTCGGGGGGCGGCTTCGCGGCGCGAATGGTGTTCGACAGCGCGTCGCACGTTCCGCTGCGGCTCGTGTACGACAGCCGCTATGGCGCCGGTACAGTGATGTCGTTCGCGAACCGCAGGGACGTTGATGGCGTGCAACTCCCGTCACGTGTCACGACGCTCATCGCGGATCGGGTCCTGGAGACGCTCATGTTCGACGAAATGCAGGTGAACCCGGCCCTTCAAGACACGGACTTCCGCAGGTGATCGTCAACCAGCGCGCGCTCGCCGACGGACGTGTCGAGCTGGCCGATCCGGCGAGAATCACTTCCAGTCCGCTGTACAACCACGACCTCGCTCCGGTTCCGATCGGTCGCCGCAACTGGACGACCTACAACTTCGCCGCCCTGTGGGTCAGCATGGCGCATTGCATTCCGACCTACATGCTCGCGTCGGGCCTGATGGCCTCGGGCATGAACTGGTCGCAGGCGCTCTTCACGATCCTGCTCGGCAACACGATCGTGCTGGCGCCGATTCTTCTCAACTCCCATCCGGGAACGAAATACGGCATACCGTTCCCGGTCTTCGCGCGTGCGGCCTTCGGCACGCTCGGATCGAACGTCCCGGCGCTGATGCGTGCGCTTGTCGCGTGCGGCTGGTTCGGCATTCAGGCCTGGATTGGCGGCGAAGCGCTGAACACGTTCTTCCGGACGATTGTGCCCGGGTGGGCCACGCTGCTCGGGCCCGGGATGGCCGGGCACACGGGGACCGAGTGGCTGTCGTTCCTGATCTTCTGGGCCATCAACGTGTTCATCATCTATCGCGGGATGGATCTGGTGCGGGAGGTCGAGAACTGGGCCGCGCCGTTCGTCCTCGTCATGACGGCCATCCTGCTGTGGTGGGCGATCCGCACCGCAAACGGCCTGGGCCCGCTGCTCTCGCAGCCGGGAAAGTACCGCACGCTCGGCGAGTTCTGGCCGGTATTCGTGCCGTCACTCACCGCGATGATTGGATTCTGGGCCACGCTGTCGCTCAACATGCCCGACTTCACCCGATTCGGCCGCAGCCAACGCGAGCAGATGGTCGGCCAGGTCGTCGCGCTGCCGACGACGATGTCGCTCTTCGCGGCCATGGGCGTCGTGATCACGAGCGCGACGGCAATCATCTATGGCCAGGCGATCTGGGATCCGGTTCAGCTCGTCGGCAAGTTTTCGTCGCCCATGGTCGTCGCGATCTCGATGTTCACCGTCGTCGTGGCGACGATTGCCGTCAACATCGCGGCCAACGTCGTGTCGCCTGCCAACGACTTCGCAAATGCATTCCCGAGATTCATCGATTTCAAGACAGGCGGCCTGATCACCGGCATCCTCGGGATTCTCATCCAGCCGTGGCGCCTACTGGCCGATCCGTCCGGCTACATCTACACGTGGCTGCTCGGCTATTCGGGCGGTCTCGGATCCATTGCCGGCGTCCTGATCGCCGACTACTGGATTCTCAGGCGCCGCGACCTTCGACTCGAAGATCTCTATCTGACCGACGGCGTTTACGGCGGATGGAACGTTCGCGCCATCGCGGCGACGGCGATCGGGTGCGCGCTCGCGTGGGGCGGCGTCGTCGTGCCGGCGCTCAGGCCGCTCTACGACTACGCGTGGTTCGTCGGCTTCTTCGCGGCCGGCGCCGCGCACCTCGCCCTCACACGCCGCGTTTGATCAAACCGTCGAATCCTTGGGATACTCACCGGCACACCCATGACCACAGCGCATGCGTCCTCCGTTTCCATGACCCGCGAAGAACGGGTCAACCAGCGAAATGCCGTCCTGGCTGGATTCCTGGGATGGACGCTCGACGCCTTCGACTTCTTCATCCTGACGCTGATCATCGACGACGTCGCGAAGGCGTTCGGCAGGACGCGGCCCGACATCGCGTTTGCGTTGACCGTCACGCTGGCCATGCGGCCCGTCGGCGCCATCGTCTTCGGCATCATGGCAGACCGACTCGGCCGACGCTTGCCGCTGATGCTGAACGTCATCTTCTACGCGGTCCTGTCGGTCTTGTCGGGCCTGGCGCCCAGCTATCAGGTATTCATCCTCCTGCGGATGTTGTTCGGCGTCTGCATGGGCGGCGAGTGGGGTGTCGGCGCGTCGCTGGCGCTCGAGTCCGCGTCGCCGAGGCTGCGGGGCCTGCTCTCGGGACTCCTGCAGGAGGGCTACGCCATCGGCAACCTGCTCTCGGCTTTCGCATTCCGGCTGCTGTATCCGACGTTCAACTCGATGTACCCGGGCAACGGCTGGCGGATGATGTTCTTTCTCGGCGGCCTTCCCGCGCTGCTCTCCCTCTTCATCCGATCGAGAGTGAAGGAATCCGCGGCGTGGCACGAGCACCGGACCGACTGGTCCAGCTATCGCCGCTCCCTGCCGCAGTACTGGAAGCGGTTCGCCTACCTCGTGGTCCTGATGACGATGATGAATTTCATGTCGCACGGGACGCAGGACATGTATCCCACGATGCTCGGCACGATTGGATACGATCGCGCGCGCATTGCAGACTTCACGATGTGGTCGGCCGTCGGCGCCGTCCTCGGCGGGCTGGTCTTCGGATCGTACTCGGACAAGGCGGGACGCCGGCGATCGATGATGATCGCGATCGCGTGCAGCCTCGTCGTCGTGCCGTTCTGGATCGCCGGCCACAGCCCCGTCCGCATCGTGTTCGGCGTATTCCTGATGCAGTTCTTCGTGCAGGGCGCCTGGGGCGTGATTCCGGCGCACATCAATGAGCTGTCGCCAAATCATCTGCGCGGGTTTTTTCCGGGCTTTGCGTACCAGCTCGGCGTCATGTTCGCCGCGAGCATTCCGTACGTGGAATCCGCGCTCGGCGAGCGTTTCACGTACACGCAGGCCATGAGCGGTCTGATGACCGTCGTGTTCATCGTCGCGTTCGTCGTGACGCTGCTCGGCCCCGAGGCGCGCGGGGTCAGTTTCAGGAAAAAACCTGACTGAATGAAGAATCTCGAATGAGGAATCAGGAATTCCTCATTCCTCATTCCCCATTCTATGGATCTTCGCCAACTCGAAATCCTCCAGGCCATCGCGGAAACCGGATCGTTCACGGCGTCCGGCCGCAAGCTTCATGTTTCGCAGTCGGCCATCAGCCGCCAGATCCTGCTGCTCGAAGAAGAGCTAGGTGAGCCCCTGTTCCTCCGCGTCGGGCGGCAGGTGCGCATGACTCCGGCGGCTGAAAGCCTGGTTCAACTGGGTCAGCGGGTCTTTCAGGATCTGCGCGATACGATCGGGACGATCACGGACCGCACCCGCGAACTGCGAGGCACGCTCAGGCTGTCGGGCGGCATGACCGTTTGCCTCTACGTCTTTCCGCCTCTGCTGAAGCACCTTCGTCGCGTCCACCCGCATCTCGACGTGCGGCTGACGGTCGCCACGGCGGGGCAGTCCGTGCAACAAATTCGTGACGGCCGCGTCGACACAGGCCTCCTGACGCTTCCCGTCGAAGGCGCCGACCTGGTGACCGTGCCCGTCCTTCGCGAGGAACTGCTGCTCGTTTCAACGCCAACTCATCAGTTGGCGCGCAAGCGGCGCATCG
>Ga0126377_10004580_pt1 | contig 10091 bp, 6 predicted proteins | sample PanSoiMetPlot_22_FD_92647 | JGI IMG/M metagenome (GOLD analysis project Ga0126377, IMG submission 92647) | Tropical forest soil microbial communities from Panama - MetaG Plot_22 | ecosystem: Environmental > Terrestrial > Soil > Tropical forest > Bulk soil | place: Panama | collected 2016-02-17 | reverse complement strand
GGCGACACGGTCTACGTGATCGACTCGGAGTCGAGCCCATACAACCACCCGAACTGGCGTGACGGCGTCCGGATCGGCCCGGTCGACGAGGACCGCGTCACCGGGTTCATCCCACCGTTCGAACGCGACGACCGCGTGTATCAGGGCACGGCGGGCGAGGGCGTGGCCGTCGATGCCGACGGCAACGTCTACGCCGCCGAAGGGCCGAATTCGATAGCCCAAGCGGGCGGCGCGTTCACGAAGTACTCCGCCGGGCGTTAACAGGCGTGTAGAGCGCCCGCCAGGCAATAAAGCGGTGTCACGGCGCGTGTGGCATCGAGCGGCGGCATTGCGTCGGACCAGAAGGAGTCAGGGTCTGATGGTGTCAGTCAGAATTGTTGTTTTGAACACGCTGAACTGAACGTCTCAGCCCCGAGCAAAGCGGCAAGGCGAGAGCAGATAGCGGCGCCATCAACAGGAATCCGTTGGCTCCGAGCCGCGCATACAGCATACCGGACGCCAAGGTCAGCAGCGCCGTGGTTAGTCCCGGTCCGAGCGCATAGATGGCCTGGCTCGTAGCAGCGAGATGCTGTGGCACGGCCGCGCCTATGACGCGCATACAGGCGAGATGTAGAAGTGCAAACGTCATTCCATGCAGAGGCTGCACGATCGCCAGCGCAAGGGGATCGGTTGAGGACGCCATCACAACCCATCGCAGGATCGCGGAGAGGGACGCGATGGCAGCTGCACTGCCGGGGCCGATGGCATCAACCAGTCGAGGTCCGATCAGAACAAAGACAATGACCTCGGCCACCACCGCCTCCGACCACAAGAGGCTGATCGTGATCGGACTGATGCCGGCAGCCGTCCATCGGATGACCGCGAATGCGTCATGCATGGCGTGGCTGCCGAGAACGAGGGCGGCAATGAGCACCACGCGCCGGAACACCACTATTCCGAAAAGCTCTCCGATGGCTCTGAAGGATGATGCTTCAGGCGCGGCGTCGGTTTTGTAGTCAGGCGCTGGCAACAGCATGGCGCTTGCTGCCGCGGCCAGAAGAAGGATTCCATGCATCCATGCGATCGATGCAAGCTCTGACCACCCGATCACTTGGCCGGCAGCCATCGTTCCGAAGACGAAGGCACCCGATGCCGAACCTCGCACCCAGCCATATTCAAAGCCTATTCCGGGCGGGGCGCGTGGTTTCGAGGCGCCTAAGGCAAGCGCGTCGGCGAGCGACGTGGTTGGTGTCAGCGCAGCTTCATGGCAGAGGCGGATGATCAGGAACATCCAAAACCCCTCGACCCAAGTAAGGCCAAACGCAAGGCAGGCGGCGAGCGCGGCAGCTGCGGCCAGCACGCCACGCAATTGTTGCAGACGGTCGGCGACTCGCGCCGCAACCGGTCCGGCAATCAGGCGTACGATCGTGCCGAGCCCCAGCAGGAGCCCGATCTGTTCCGGTGACATCCCTCGTGTTTCAAAAAAACGAGGCCAGAACGGCGAGGCCACGCCAAATGCAGCGTACATCAGAACATAAAGGAGTATGAATGATCGCAAGGGATCCGGTCGGCCGTGCGCAGGTGACATGCTGACGTTCAACACCACAAATTGACCAGTTTTGGAAACCAGCTCAGGCCACCCTCAGTTCCGCTGTGGGAGACTTGTGGCACCTGAGCCTGGTTCGCTGTTCTGTGACAGTTCTTCCGCCGCGCTGTTCCCTTCGTTTATCCTGGCATTGGAAAGAAAGCGCTTATCAGGCCGATAGGATCATGCAACGGAGCGACCAGTTCTGATCATCTTGGGGCGGTCCGGTCGGGCTCGCCTTTTGCTGTCGGGGACGGGTTGCCGGATCATCCGGCTCAATGTTTGCGAAACTTGATTTGAGCGGGCCGAGCCGAAGGCGTGTCGGCTGTCGTGCACATTGATCCGGCGGTCAGCTTGCTGCTGAACGGGTGCGGCGTACGAGTGATCGGGCAATCGGATGGTGGGTTGGGAGCGGCGCTTGCGCGCGCTCGTCGGTACGGCAGCGGCGCAGACTGAGGGCGCCTGGGCAGCTTCAATCAGCGCATGACTGACAGAGAGTTAATGTCGGGCACTCTCCACCACCGAGACCACCATGCGCACAGGCCCGAGGCACGATTCTTAAGGCCTCATTGACTAGATATAAACCAATATGCGTCTCTTGTCTGTGAAACAAACCTATCCTTGCACCTTTTCGCTCATGCTCCCGGGCGGTTCCTTGGGAGCGTTCGATGTTGGCCAAGCCACAGACCTGGCGTGAGATTGCTTCGTTGGCTCAACGAAGCTCCGGGGTCCGTATTGCTTTGATCATGCTGCCAATGTTTTGGCTGATCTATTTGGTTGGCATATCGTTCGAGCAGCGCCGGGCGGTTCAGCAGGAAGAATTGCATCTCTCCAGTGTCGCGCGGATTTTCCAGGAAAACAGCGAGAGGATCTTTCTCAACGTCGACGGAACCATGCTTCTTCTTCGTCGACTTTACGAGAGTAATCCCGAAGAGTTCAATCTCAAATATTGGGTGGAAAGAGCCGCATTGAACTCCGGCAGCCTGTTCCAAATCAGCCTGATCGGAGCCGATGGCTACATGACGGATTCGACCACGGACTATCGAGGTCCGCGGCTCTACCTCGGCGATCGAGAGCATTTCACTCGGCTCGTCAATCAAAAGAGCGACGCGATGTATGTCGCGCCTCCGGTTCTGGGACGAGCATCTGGCAAATGGTCAATTCAGCTTGCCCGGCGCTTGCGCAGCAGCAACGGAAGCTTCGCGGGTGTTATCGTCGCTTCACTTGATCCCGAGCAGCTGGGCACGTTTATCGAAACCGGAGAAGATGGAAGTCTCGTTCTGCGCAATGAAGACAATATTGTCCTCGTCTCCCGCGGACTCTCAAGCCCCGCAATTGGAAAAAAAATTTACTCGCCACCACTTGAGGCCGCGTTGATGCAATCAACACACGGTACCTATTGGGGAGGTGGCGCTGTCGACGGAGTAAACCGGCTTGTTGGCTATCGGCAATCAGATATTCTCCCACTCGTCTTCACGGCGGGCCTCGCCGAAGATCAGGTATTTTCGGAATACCGGCGTCATCGGCTGGTCTATTTTTTCCTGGCGACGGTGCTATCGCTGATTCTTCTCGTCGCGGGATTTCTCGATTACCGGCGTCTGTCGTGGCTTACGCAAACGCAGCAAGAGCTGAAAAGCATGGCCATCCGTTTCAGGTCCGCGGCCGAAAACATGTCGCAGGGCTTGACCATGCACGATGCCGACGGACGGCTGGTCGCCTACAATTCAAGGTACCTGCAGATGTATGGCCTGTCGTCTGAACACGTCAAACTCGGGACCCCCGTTCAGGACGTTCTCGACTTAAGGCAGGCCGCAGGGACCTTTGCCGGGAACAGCGAGCGTCATGCCAAAGACCTGATGGCAATGCTGGCAAGGGGCGAACGGGTCGAACGCACAACACGTTTGCCCGATGGGCGGATCGTACACGCCATCCATTGTCCGAAAGATGAGGGCGGATGGGTTTCTACCCATGAGGACGTGACGGAGCGCAAGCGTGCGGAAACTGAGCTCTCCAATGTCAAGTCGTTCCTCGACAGCATCATTCAAAGCATCCCGATGCCGATCGTGATCAAGGATCCGCATTCGAGGAAATTTGTCTTTGTGAACCGTGCTTACGAAGCATTCATGCAAATTTCCAGCGACGAGGTCCTCGGCAAGACCGCTAGCGAGTTTCTGCCCAAGGACGTTGCCGCTATGATTGATGATCATGACACACGGGCGCTCAAGTCCTTCAATGAGCTTGTCAGCGGTGAATTCCCCGTCACCACGCTCGCCGGGGATCGGCGTGTTGTTACGATCAGCAGAACCGTTGTGCGAGACAGCAGCCAGAATGCACAGTATCTGGTTTCGCTCATTGACGACATCACAGAACGGAAGAACTCCCAGGCGAAGATCGAACGTCTCGCGCTTTATGACGCGCTCACGGACCTAGCCAACAGAAACCTGTTTAGAGAGAAAGTCGAGGAAAGCCTCGCTCGGCTGCGACGCATAGGCAACGAATTTGCCATCTTTCAGCTCGATCTCGACAACTTCAAGAGCGTGAATGACACGTATGGACACCACGCCGGCGACATACTTCTCAGGGAGGTGGCGACCCGCATCAAGACGACCATTCGTGAGGTCGACATTGCAGCCCGTCTCGGTGGCGACGAGTTTGCCTTGCTCATCCTGCTCGGACGCGCGACGGAAAATGGGGGAGCCGAGAGGCTGGCAGGCCGGCTGGTCGAGATACTGAGCGCGCCATATCAGATCGAAGGACAGGCGATTGCTATAGGGTGCAGTATCGGCATTGCGTTCGCGCCCAGGCACGGGGACCGCGGCGACGAAATCCTCAAGAACGCCGATCTCGCGCTTTACAAGGCGAAGAATGAAGGTCGCAACTGCTTCCGCATCTACGACGAGAAGCTCAAGACCGAGGCTGACAGTCGCAATGCGCTGGAGAACGACCTTCGCCAAGCTGTTTGGTGTGATGAGTTTGAGCTCGTCTATCAGCCGATCATAGAGAACAAGACGGGACGTATCAGAGCCGTCGAGGCTCTATTGCGCTGGCGACATCCGACCAAGGGCGTGGTCTCTCCCGCCGACTTCATCCCGCTGGCGGAGGAGACGGGTTTGATCATTCAGCTTGGCGAGTGGATCATGGCAAGGGCGTGCCATGATGCGATGAAGATGCCGGAGGAGATCAAGGTCGCCATCAATCTTTCGCCGGTTCAGTTCGCCAAATCCAACATTGTGGATGCGGTGATTTGCGCGATGGTCGATTCAGGATTGCCGCCGGAACGCCTGGAGATCGAAATTACCGAGAACGTGCTGCTGAGGGAAACAGAGGTCAATCTGGCGGCGTTGCATCAATTGAAGAATCTTGGCATATCGATCTCGCTCGACGATTTTGGCGTCGGCTATTCCTCACTCAGCTATCTCACGTCATTCCCATTTGAGAAGGTCAAGGTCGACAGGTCGTTCATCGAAAAGATCGACAGACCGGAGGCCAAGGCGGTCATCGCCTCAATTGTTCAGTTGTCGCGGACATTGAGTTTGACGAGTTGCGCGGAGGGTATCGAGACCGAACAGCAGCTTCGAGAGGTGGCGTCGCTCGGAATAGAGCTTGGCCAGGGATACCTCTTTGGCGAGGCCATGCCGCCGGCCAATATCGACTTTTCAGTCGTTCACGCGAAGAATGACGCTACCAAGGCGGCCTGACGGCAATCGGTGAAGTGCAAATGGAAGAGAACGTACAACGGTTAGCAACCGACTTGCCCGACGTCCTGGTTGATCCGTCCGCAATGGCCGATGGATTGTCCGGTCACACGGTCCGGGAACGGAGCCGAGTCCTCCGGCAGACGGCAGATCTTTTTCTGAGCAAGTCGACCAGCTATTCTGACCAGCAAGTCAAGCTGTTCGACAGTGTGATGTTGCAATTGCTCGATCACGTCGACCGCGAGGTGCGAGAGTATCTGTCAGAACGATTCGCCTCCCTTGACAATCCCCCGCCGGGGGTCATGAGGAACCTGGCGAACGATGACGCCATTGCGGTTGCCGGCCCCGTGCTGCAGCAATCATCCTGTTTGGATGATGAATTTCTGGTCGGCTGTGCGAGGTGCAAGAGTCAGGATCACCTTGCCGCCATGTCGTTGCGGCCCACGATTGGTCGTCAGCTGAGCGATGTTCTCATCGAAAGAGGCAACGACCAGGTTGTGCTGAACTTGGCAAAGAATAGCGGCGCCGAGCTGTCCGACCATGGCTATTCGCTGATGGTCGATCGCGCCCGGGATAGCCAGCAATTGGCATGCGCTGTTTTCAACAGGGCGGATATCCCGCGTCAGCACATGCTTGCGCTCTTCAAGAAAGCGTCCGCTGCCGTGCGTAAGGAACTCGAGTTGGAAGCGGGGAGGAAAGCCGAGGAAACTTTCGAGGCTCTGAAGCTTGCCGGCCAAAGGCTGCAGGAAACGACACAAGAGGACTCACAGCGCTATGCCAGCGCGCGGCTGCGCATTGCCGAGCTGCAGCAAGCGGGTTGTCTCACCGAAAAAGAGATATTGATGTTTGCGCGCCAAGGAGCGTTCGAAGAGGTTGTTATCGCAATTTCCCAATTGTGCGGCCTGCCGGAAGCGCAGACGGAGCATTTGATCGTTGAGGAGACCTGCGATCGTCTGTTCATTGTCTCGAAAGCAATCGATTTGTCATGGGCGTGCGTGCGACAATTGCTATTGATGAATTCGGCCGCGCCGAGGTCTCCCGAGCAGCTGGACCACCTGATGGCCACCTACAACGCGATCCCGCGGGGATCCGCGGCAAAGACCCTGCGAGTTCATCAGCTCCGAGAGAAGGCTCGCGGAGGTCTGGAGCGCGGGTCGCGTTTGGCTGGTTGATGGGCCGGAAGCCATCCGTTGGCTCAGCTGGCGAGTCGCGATCTGATCCCCGCCTGGGCGGGCGGTTCTTCGTGGTTCCGTCGTTTCGCATGCATTTCCCGCTCTGATCGTCCCGGCCGCTGGCTGTGCTTTACAAGGCGCCGGCACATGAGTGTGCGCTGTGATAGGATTGAGTGGATTTGGTCTGCAGCGACAAGCAGGGCGTCGTCCATGGGGTGGGTTAAGGTCGCTACCGTTCTTCTCGCCGTTTTTGCTGTTGGCGTCGTCGTAGGCGCACGAAAGACGGAGATTGCCAGGGTGCTGAGGATTGGGCTGGGATTGTCTGACCGGACGTTTGGCTTCGACAATCCCTACTACCGGACACGACTGGATTTCTTTCGGCAAACCGTCGGCGATGCAGACATTGTCATGCTCGGCGACTCGATCACGGAAGGGATCGGTTGGCACGAGCTCTTTCCAGATGTCCGAATTCTCAATCGCGGGATCGGCGGTGACACCAGCGCTGGCGTGTTGAACAGATTGGACGAGGTCATCGAGCGCCATCCCAGGATCGTCTTCCTCATGATTGGTTCGAACGATCTGCAGGCGGGCGTGCCAATCTCGGTGATCAGGACCAATGTCGGATCAATCATTGGCGCACTTGCGCAGAAGCAAATTCGCGTCATTCTGCAGAACGTCCTTTATGCGGCACCGCGCTATCGGTTAGGGCTGAATGACCGCGTCAGCGAGCTCAATCGCTCGTTCGCCGACCTGTGCGGCGCTCCGGGCGTGTCGTGTCTGGACCTCAACCGGGTGCTTGCGGATGGCGGAGCCCTATCGCCGTCATTTGCGCTAGACGGATTGCATCTGAACACAGCGGGATATCTGGCCTGGAAGCGGGAGATCTCAGCTCTGCTGCCGCTTTGAGCGACGCCGTCGGGGGGCCAATATGGTCGCCGCATCCGCGTGATAGCGCTGCATCGAGGTGCGGGAGCGACTCGCCGTACGGGCCGCGAGCTCTCTGCGATTCCTCAAGGCGGTTCGTCTGACTATCCACAGTGGCATTGTCAAGACTTCCATACCGTCGAAAAACGTGCTTAGCATCCGGGTAGGGGCTGGGGCCTCTGGGACATCGCGGTTTGTGCAGCGCGTGGTTACGTCAGTGACCGCGAGAGGTGAAAGTTTGCGCGATGATGAGAGGTTGCGTATTCGCGGGCTTGGCTCTTGCGGTTCTTGCTCTGTGCGGCTGTTCCAACGCAGTTCAGCGCCTGGACTTCGGCGAGTGGCACAAATACATGCCACAGGAACCATCTCTAGGGGACGATGTCTCTCGCAGCCTCAAGCCGTCAGCATCCGCGCCACGAGCTCCAGTTGTCGCCCGCGACCTCATCAATCGAGCGCAGCGGGAGGAGGCGGTCGCTTCGCGCTCTGAATTCTGGCCGTGGGCCAGGGTTGATACGAGGGACATCGAGCAAGTCGGGGGCGATGATCAGGTCGTGGAACGAGCTCTGAAGGAGCCAAAGCAGGGCAATTGCCGAAGCTGCTGACCGAGTGAACCAGACCTCGCCTGCTGTCCAGACCCGAACGTGAGGCTCATTCGTCCAGAATACGAGTTGACACACGCGTCCAAGGCGATCAGGTGCCACGACCCGTGTGGCAGACGATGCGAGCATGCATCATTTCAATCGGACCGTCGCTGAGCCTTTTTGGCAAGCGCTGAGCCGGCAACCTTCCTGCTCTTCGAATTGCAAGCAGGATTGGCCGGTCGCAAGCCGCGCACCCGCGCGTGAATGAGCCGGCCATCGCTCCATCATCAGACCGACATCGGTGGCCGCAAGCATCCATGCCCTCAAGCGCTCACATCAGGTCGATCTTGATTTCGACCTGCACGCTTGATTCCCCCGGGGGGGGGGGCCTGGAGGCACACAGGTCCCAGTGCAAAGTCAGCCCCCGAGATCCAGAACTGTGAATCCAGAGCTACAGTGCTCAACGTTTGCAAGTGACTGCACGTGGCCGGGTAAGCGAGGCCCTCATAGGTTCCCGCGCTCTCTAACCAGATACCACTGCTACGTTCCTAAATCAGTGCACGCACATTCCTTGAGCGCGCGAATCAATACGTTGCACTCTCGCGCTGTTTTCATCGGCGTGAGGGCCGCGCTTTCAGAAGAGGTATCATATTATTGATGAGTATCCATTTTGCCGCCGCAATATCATACCGTATTACGATACATGAATACCTTTAAGGCCGAGTATGAGATGCGATTGGTACTATTTCACAGGAATTCCCGCCACTAATCTTGCACCATTGCGTGACCGCGCGCATCGTTAATGTACCTTTCATCGGAGCGTGGTTTCTATTCGCTTCGCGTGGATGTGTGCCGTCTACTTTTTCAAATGGGCCGGCACGAGAGACTGCAGTAGCCGACAAAGTCGACGTTGAATTTCGGTGGCCCGTAGCCGCCGAAGGCGTGTTTGTTTCAGTTGCTTTGAGTAATAGGGCGGGTACCTCGGATAACCATCATAGCAGACGGCAAAGACCATGCACGGCGAGATTTCTGGCTCCGAGCGGTCCTGGCCATTGTCGTATGGCTCGATCGAAGGAATTGTGTGCGCGGTAGACGTTCTCCTGATTGTCATGGTCAGCGTGGCGACCGGCGCAAGCTATGCGCGGTTCAATCAAGGTGACGTTGATCTCACGCGATACGTTTCGACCGCCATTTTGGCAAGTACCGTTTTCGTCCTGCTCTTTCGAAGGCGTTCTCTCTATGATCCAAGCTCGCTGGTGAATTGGAGTTTGCAGGCCCGTAATATCGCTACTCTATGGGGGGTGACATTCCTCCTCCTTGCGGGCGTGGCATTCGCCCTGAAGATCGGTGGGGATTTTTCGCGGGGTGCGGTTCTGTTGTTTGCCGTTGCGAGCCCAGCCGTACTGATCATCCATCATGGTTTTTGGCGCACGGTCATTGAGGCCGGTCGTCGAAGAGGTAGGTTTCGAGGTTGCCAGAGTATCTTGATCTGCATGCACGAATGTGCCGAGGCGGGCCAGATCACCCAAGAACATATCCGGGCGCTGCAACTCCACGGGTTCAGGATTGACCGAACCTTCCAGCTGAGCGCAGATACTTTGCCGCAAGAGCTCATCAACCGAGTGGTCGAGTTTGCGCGTGGATCCGAAGTGGAGGAAATCTTTGTTGCTGCGGACCTGCAGCGCTGGCGAGATATTCCGGATCTGGTCCGGCCACTTACCGAACTCCCTCTGCCATTGACGTTCCTTCCTGACGAGCACGGTGCGGCTCTATTTACGATGACTGCGCGCCAGTTCGGCAGCTCAGTTGGCGTCGAATTTCAGCGCGCTCCTCTAAGTTTATCCGAGCGAGCGGCCAAACGGCTGTTGGATATCGTGCTTGGCGTCAGCGGGATCGTGCTCCTCATGCCGATGTTCGCCATTATCGCGATTGCGATCAAGCTTGATTCGCCGGGCGCTGCGCTGTTCAAACAGACGAGGCGCGGGTTTAACAGCCGCAGATTCAAGATCTTCAAGTTTCGCACAATGACAGAGCTTGAGGACGGTCAGACAATCAGGCAAGCGGTGCGAGGGGACCGCCGAGTCACGCGGCTTGGCGCATGGCTGCGAAGGACAAGCATCGATGAGTTGCCGCAGCTGTTCAATGTTGTCAGTGG
>Ga0126377_10004579_pt1 | contig 10093 bp, 10 predicted proteins | sample PanSoiMetPlot_22_FD_92647 | JGI IMG/M metagenome (GOLD analysis project Ga0126377, IMG submission 92647) | Tropical forest soil microbial communities from Panama - MetaG Plot_22 | ecosystem: Environmental > Terrestrial > Soil > Tropical forest > Bulk soil | place: Panama | collected 2016-02-17 | reverse complement strand
GAACGCGGCGCCTGGCAACGCCGGCAACACGCGCGATGAAATGATCAAGAACAACTTCCCGGCAATGCGAGCGGCCGGTGCGCGGATTGTGGTCGGGACCGACTCGGGGATCCGGAATGTGACGGCACTCGGCAACTCGGTGCATTCCTCGATGGCGGCGTTCGTGTCGCTCGGCATGACCCCGGCGCAGGCGCTCGAGGCCGGCACCGCGCTCGCGGCCGAAGCGCTCGACCTCAAGGATGTGGGTCGCCTGGCAATGGGCACGCATGCGGACTTCGTCGTGCTCGATGCGAACCCGCTCGACAACATTGCGAACACGCGCCGCATCTCGGCCGTGTATCTCGGTGGCGTGAAACTTGATCGGGAGCCGTTGCTGGCGAAGTGGAAGAATCAGGGCGGGACGCGATAAGCGCCCGCCCCGTCCCTCCTACGTCTGTTCGATCAGGTCTTTTCTGAAGGTCACGCCGAGGCCGGGGCCCTGCGGGACCTTGATGTAGCCATCCTTCTCGAGCACGGGCGGGTTCTCGAACACCTGCCAGCCAGCGAAGATGTCTCCCTGCGGCGGTTCGTGGATGAATTCCGTGATCGGCGCGTTCGGCAGCGACGCGATCATATGGATGCCGCAGATGTTGGCTAAGCGCCGCTCGTACGGCGCCGAGTGCGGCGACACCTGCTTGTTGAAGGCGCCTGCCAGCGTACCGATGTTCCGCGACATCTGCGGCCCGAGGTTGATGATCTCGGGCATCAGGATGTCGAAGCACTCGTTTTCCAGCATGTCCTTGAACTCGTTGATGTTCCAGTTCCCTTCGCCGCCCGCCATGGGCATCGCGACGAGCCGGTTGAGTTCCTTCAACTGCTGGTAGTCGTAACGCGGCAGCGGATCTTCGAACCAGTAGACATTGAGCCGCTCGTACTCGCGAGCCGTATCGACGGCGCGTTTGAAGTTCCAGAGCGTCGGATCGTCACCGCCTGCGTCGGCGTTGCCGGGCGCCTTGTTGCCGTCGGTCAGGATGTGGAAGTCGTCGCCGACCGCTTTCCTGACCAGCTCCACGAGGCGAACATCATCCTTGAGCGTCGTAAAGCCCGAGCGCAGCTTGATCGCGCGCCATCCATCGGCCTTGAGGCGTGCCGCGATCTCCGCCCGATCCTCCGGTGTGCCGATCCCCCACATCGCGGCATAGGGGAGCACGCGGTCCCGTAATCCACCCCACAGTTTGTAGAGGGGCTGATCGACGATCTTGCCGAGCAGGTCCCAGAGGGCAATCTCCACCGGCGCGCCCCAGTTGCGATACGGCGCGTACAGGGCGGCCGCGTGCTGATTGATGTCGAAGGGATCCTTGCCGACGAGGATGTTCTTCGCGTTCCTGATGAAGCTCGGATCGATGCCTGGCCCGATCCCGACCAACCCCTGGTCCGTGTGCACTTCCGTCACCGAGAAGCCACCGATCTTGATGGGCAATCCACCGGCGTTGCCGGCACCGACGCGTCGCGGGACGATCCCCATGTCCTTGATCAGGCGAATGTTGATCAGTCGAACGTCGGTGATCTTCAGTTTGGCGGCGCGCGCGGCGTTCGGCAGCGCCACCGCCAACCCGGCGGCCGCGGGCAGCGTCTTGAGGAAATCTCGTCTGCGCATCGCAGTCTCCCGTCTCTCGTTATTCGTCGTACTTCGACGGCGTTGCAACCTTCATCTGCATGAAGGCCCCTTCGGGGTCGCAACTGAAATTGGTCAACGGCGGCTGCGTGGCCTTGACGTAGTGCCACGTCCAGGTCCAGGGCTTCTTCAGGAAGATGGGATCCTCCTGCGTAAAGGTGACATCCAGCCTGTCGGGCGGGATCTTCTTCCAGCGCTCGGTCAGCTTCTTCGCCGCCGAGCTCGGCACATGGATGTGATCGTCGAGGCCGTCGGGGCTGAAGGGGAAGTTCGTCGTCTCGATGACGAGCTCGTTGCCTTCGAAGCGGCCGACTGAATGCCCCTGCATAAAGATCTCGTGCGGGCCCGGGTGCTGACGGCCGTCCATGTAGACCGTGCGCGTGACGCCCTCGGCGAACGCGTCGGTCGTGAACTGGATCAGCATCACGCCATCGAGCATGCGGACCGCACCGGCCTCATGGTCCATGATGCCGGGCAGCATTGTCGGCAGGCAGAGATGCTTCTCCGACATCTGTTCGTCACGAAATTCCATCCAGGCCAATCCGCGTTTGTTGAGGAAATCCTTGAGGCCGAACTTCGCGCCGCCTTTGGCTTCCCACGGCTGGTCGCAGCGTTCCATTGGCTGACCAGACGGATCCTTCAAAGCCGCACATGCTTCCTTCGCCTCGAACCCATGTCCGGCCGGTGTGCGGTAGCCGGCCATCGCCCAGTAACCCGTGAAATTGAGCGGGTCCTTCGCTGCCGCCTCCGCTTCGGCCGCGCGTTCCGCCGCGCCGCCTCCACGTCCACCAGCGCCGCCTCCGCGTCCGCCGGCGCCGCCGCCGCGTCCCTGCGCCCCGACGTCGGTCGACATTCCCATTGCGACAGCTGCGCACAAGGCGAGACTGCCCGCCACGATCCATACGGATCGCGTCGATCCTGGATTGACAAATCCGGCCATTCCTAGTCCTCCTCCGTCACCCGAGTGGGGCCGATTTTATACCCGAAGCGGCGTCGTCTGGGTTTGCTTTCGAGTAGAAACAACGATATAAAAACGGCCACACACTCCGTCACGGTATCCATTGGCACCCGCACGACATTCCCCTCTACAACGTCACGGCGAACGATGATGGGTCTGCTGGAAGCCATCGAGGCCAGTGGCATCAGCACGTGGGTGCGGGAATCGCGGTCGATCTTTGCGTACCCGATGGTGCTGACGCTGCACACCTTCGGCCTCGCCATCATCGTAGGGAGCAGCGCTGTCCTGAATCTGCGGCTGCTTGGCTTCGGCTCACACATTCCGCTCAAGCCGCTGAAGGCGCTGTTCCCGATCATGTGGATTGGGTTCTGTGTCAACGCGTTTTCCGGGTTGCTGCTGCTGGCGCGGGCGGCCACCACCGTCGGCATCAGCGGCGTCTTCTGGACGAAGATCGCCCTCATTGCAGTCAGCATGTGGGTCCTGATACGTATCAAACACACGGTGTTTGATGGTGAAGCGATCGACGCGAGGGCGATCCCGAAGGGCGCCCGCCTTCTCGCGTGTGCGTCGATCCTGTTGTGGGCGGCGGCCATTACCGCCGGACGGCTCATGGCCTACATCGGGGCAAGCAGACCGGAGGCGTTGATCGGCCTCGTCAGATGAACCTCCCCCACTTGCATCTGTTGTTGAATCACGTGCCCACCGTCGGTTTCGGCGCCGGCCTGGGCCTGTTTTTCCTGGCACTCATCACCAGAGACGAGCCGCTGCAGCGACAGAGCCTCCGCGTCATCGTACTGGTCGCGCTTGTGTCGATTCCGGTGTATCTGACGGGCGTCGCGGCCGGTCGGCTCATCGAAAGACTTCCCGGCGTATCCGACATCCGAATTCGCATTCATGGCGACGCGGCGCTGCTAGCTTTCGTCGTCATGGAACTCACTGGAGCTGTCGCATGGCTCGCGCTGTGGCAGGCGCGGCGGTTCAGACGGCCGCTGCCAAACACTGTCGCAGCCGTCGTCCTGCTCGCAGTCGCCTCATTCGGCCTGATGGCCCGGGCGGCGTACATCGGCGGCATGATCCGCCATCCTGAGGTGATATCACCCGCTGACAGCGAACCAACGGAGACGGCGTGGCTGACCAATGCGTCTGTGAAGGCGCTCGTCCTCGACACGACGTCGGTCTGGCCCACCGCGGAGACGGTTCATTTCATCGGACTGGCACTCTCGTTCGGGATCGTCCTCGTGCTCAACCTTCGCATCCTGGGCGTGATGAAGTCGATTGCGTTCGCCGACCTGCACCGGTTGCTGCCATGGGGCCTCATGGGCTTCGGCGTCAATCTCGTCAGCGGCATGCTGTTCTTCATCGCCATCCCGGAGCAGTACGACACGAACATCGCGTTTCAGTGGAAGATGCTGCTGCTCACGCTCATCGGCGTGAACCTCCTCTACTTCACTTCCGCTGAGGAGCCATGGACCACGGGGGCGGGCGTTGATGCGCCAATCAGTGCGAAAGTGTTTGCAGCGTCCGCGATTCTCCTGTGGTCGGGTGTCGTCTTCTTTGGCCGCATGCTTCCGTACATCGGCGGTTCGTTCTGATCGAGTCCTACGGTAGGCCGGGTCCTTTCGGACCCGGCGTCTGAACGATCTCCGCGCGGCTCAGCCCATTCACCTGATCGACGATCTTGGCGTAGGCGCGTCCAACCATCTCGAGCCCTGACGGCGGCACGAATTCCGGGCGGTCGTAGTCGGACGAGAAATACACGGGCGTGACCAGCGTCTGCAGCGAAGGCGCATCGCGCGCGACGGCGCCCAGCCCCGACCCGTCGTTCATCGCGTAATCCCAGAGCGCCACGCCGAACCGCGCGAGCGAGTCGAAGATGATGCGCGCCAGCTTGTCGCTGCCATAGACCCAGTACTGCCTCGCGTTGACCGTTTGCGTTTTGTACAGCCCACCCTGCTCCGGATACTTGGTGCCTTCGGGCGGTTCGTACTGAATGAACTGCATGGCAGACGTGTGCTGGCAATTGATGATGAGGGCAGTGTTGGCGAACAGCGTCCCACGATTCTGGTGCATCAATTGAGCTCCGCCTGCAGCGGTCGAGACGAAACGCAATGTCCGACGCCGGTTGGCGGCGGGAACCTTTGCGAAGTATTCCGCGAGGCCGAGCATCGTGGCCACACCCGACGCGTTCGAGAACGCGCCCTCGAACCGCGCATCGTGCTGCGCCATGATGACGATGTCTTCGTTCGTGGTGCCAGGCAGCGTGCCCCAGACGTTGGCGTCCATGAGGCCCGTGCGTCGGTCCGTGCTCAATTGCGCGTGAACCTTCACAGGTCCCTTTTCCATCAGCGCTTTGAGCTGCGCGGCATCCTCTGAGCCAATCGTGAAGCCGGTAAACCCTGTCGTTCCGCCGGGTCCACCGATCGACTGTGTGAGGTTGCCCGGAATGGCGACGTTGACGAGCAGCGCGGCGGCGCCTTTCGCGACGGCGCGCTCCAGGGAGCCGTAGAACCGGGCGGTTTGCTGAAATCCGTTTGGCCACGGCATCGCTTGAATGAAGACCGCTTTCCCTTTCACATCGCGACCCGCAAAGTCGAGCTCGGTGCCATAACCCGCCCACACGAGATCCAGGTCGAGGCCGGCCCCTGGCGTCGGCGCCGCGCCTTGCATCGGGAAGATCGTCTTGAACGTCAGCGCGCCGCTACTTCCGCTTGCAGCGAGCTCCCAATCGGTCGGGACGTTTTGCGGTCCCAGAGCGACGGGCTCAAAGTGGACGTCCTGCAGGCCCCACTCGCGGAACTTGGCGGCGACCAGATCGTGAACCTCCTTGTCCGCGTCGGTGCCGGCAACCCGGCCCCAGTACTTGTTGCCCCTATCGCGATCCTTTCGCGAGATCGCGGTGATCTCGTTGACGAACTGCTTCACGCGCTCGCCGTTGATTCGGCCGTACGCCTCGTCGCCGGGCCGCAGAGGAATGCGGACGAAGCTCGATTCCAGATCGATCCGATGGTCCTTGACCTCCGGCTGCGGCTCGTTCCCGCGGCCTCGTTGGGCTTCCAGCGCCAGACCGCCAAACACGACGAAGAGAACCGCAAATGTGAGGACATGAACCGTTTTCATGGGGTGAAATCCTACACCACCGATGTGCTAGGCTTTCGCCGCGCGCACACATGCTTGCGCGGCACGGAGGGGTTCAGTGATGCGTGCATTCCTGCTGTCACTCGTTGCGGTCGCCGGGGTCGGCTATCTGTCCTCACCGGCTCTGCTCCAGGAAAAGGGCGGCGACGACGTGACCGGTCCGTATGATGTGGTGCCGAACTGGCCCCAACCGCTCGCGCTTGCGAAGCCCGGTTACATCTGGGGCTCTGCCGGCGGTGTGTTCGCAGAATCGCCAGACCGAATCCTCATCGCCAATCGCGGCGAATTGAAGCTGCCGCCGCAGGACAAGCTGCCTCGAAACTTCACCGGAGCCTGGGGATTTCTCGGTCAGCAGGCCACCAGTCCCACGCCTGAGTTCCGTAATTGCTTCGTTGTCGTCGATGCCAACGGCAAAGCCGTCGAGTCGTGGACGCAGTGGGATCACCTCTGCGCGGATGGCCGCGGGCCACATACGATTCTCATCAGCCCGTACGATCCGGAGCACAACGTCTGGGTCGTCGACGACATCCACCATCAGATCTTCAAATTCTCCAACGATGGGAAGAAGCTGCTGATGACGCTCGGTGAGCGGGATGAACCGGGCAACGACCCCACGCATTTCAAGCGGCCGACCGACATCGCCTGGCTTCCCGACGGCACGTTCTTCGTCAGCGACGGCTACGGGAACAGCCGCGTCGTGAAGTTCGACAAGAATGGCAAGTTCCTGACGACGTGGGGTGTTCGGGGCACGGGTAACGGCGAGTTCAATACGCCGCATTCGATCACGATCGATCGGAATAGGCACGTCTACGTCGCCGACCGCGCCAATCGCCGCATTCAGGTGTTCGACGAGAACGGCAAGTATCTCGATCAGTTTCCGAACATCGCGCAGCCATATCACATCCGTATCAGCGACGATCAGTACCTGTGGGTGTTCTCAGGTCCTCTCGACAAGTTCCTCAAGTACGACTTGAACGGGCACCTCCTGTACGCGTGGGGCACGCATGGCACCACGCCGGGATTGTTCTGGGCGGTGCACGAGTTCTCCGCTGATGCAGCCGGGAATCTCTATACGGCGGAAGTGTTCGGCGGACGTGTGCAGAAGTTCAAGCCGCGGCCGGGCGCCGACCCGACGCATTTCTTCAAACCGCAGCCGCTGATGCCCAAGGCACCTGCCAAGTAGGAAGGGGATCCCAGATGACTCGACCACGCATGGTGCTGTTAGTCGGCTGCGCGCTCGCGTTCTCGGCAACGGTAGGCGCACAAGGAACGCCCCGCCTCGCGGGAACCTGGAAGCTCGCCACCACCAATCCGCCGATCGCCGCTGGACGCGGCGGGGGCGGCGGCGCTCCAGGTCCGGGAGGTCCGTACGGTGCGACGACTTTTACGGCGGCGCCGGAAAGCCTCGTGATTACGCAAACTGCCGGTGATGTGACGGTGCAGATCGGAGCGACGAAGGAGGTCTTCACGCTCGACGACAAGATCACCGAGGCGCCGGTCGGCGATGTGAACGCTCTGAAGACACGTGCGCACTGGGAGGGAGCGAAGCTCCACTTGCACTACAAGCAGGCGATGAACTTTGGGCGGGATGTTCTCAGTGTCAACGGCGACACCTTGACGATGCTGCGCGATCTCGAGACCGGTGGACAGTCGACAACCCGGACGATGACCTACACGAAGGTCCAGTAAATTCAGGAGCAGGCATGGGTCAGGACAAAGGCTCGGTCGACCGACGCAGCTTCTTGAAAGCGGCGGCCACCAGCGGAGCCGCGTTCGTCGGCTCGCAGGCCCTTGGAGCCCAGGCGGAGCGACCCGCCGACGCCGCGCCACCGCAGGCCGACGCTCCGACGGTCGTCGAGATCGTCAACGACGAAAAGCACGGGTCCGACTTCATGATGGACGTCTTGAAGCCCCTGGGCTTCGAGTACGTCACGATCAATCCGCACTCGGATTCGGGCGGCCTGCAGGAATCGATTATCAATTACACCGGCAACAGCAACCCTGAGCTCATCACCTGTCTCCATGAAGAAGTCGCCGTGGCGATGGCGCACGGCTACTTCAAGATTGAAGGCAAGCCACTGGCCGCGTTGATGTACAGCTCTGTCGGCTTACAGCACGCTTCAATGGCCGTCTACAGTGCGTTCTGTGACCGCGTGCCGGTGTACATGCTTCTCGGCAACAGAGTGTGGAATCCCGATTCACGCAGCGTGCGGGATCCTGTCGGCCTGGCGCGCGATTTCACCAAGTGGGACGACCAGCCTGTGTCGCTCGAGCAGTTCGCGGCCTCGGCGGTACGCGCATACGCGATCGCGATGACGCCTCCATTGATGCCGGTGGCGATCACCATCGATCAAAAGCTGCAGGAGAGCCGGATTCCCAAGGGCACAACGCTGCGGGTCCCCAAGTACACACCGAATGCGGCGCCCGAAGGCGAATCGGGCGCGGTCAGTGAAGTTGCGCGGCTGCTGGTCAACGCGGAATTTCCGGTGCTCGCGGTCGAGCGCGCGGCGCGTACCGCGGCAGGTCTCGGCTACATCATCGAGTTGGCCGAGCTCCTCCAGGCGGGCGTCGTCGATACCATCCAGCGAATGAACTTTCCGTCACGGCATCCGCTCAGTCAGGACGCGGCGGTGCTACGGGAAGCTGACGTCGTGCTGGCGCTGGAGCATCCGCTGCTCTCGCGCTCGTCCCTGAAGGCGGGCGCGAAGCTGCTCAGCATCAGCTCGTTCGACCTCTTTACACGCAGCAATTACTGGCACTTCGGCGCGTATCAGGAGGCCGATCTCCCTATTGCCGCCGACGCCGAGGCGACCCTGCCGGCGCTCATCGAAGCCGTCAAAAGGCTGATCACGCCCGATAGAAAGCGCACGTTCGAGGCACGCCGGGCCAAGCTTGCGGACGCGCATCAGCGGACCCGCGAACGGAACCGCGTGCTGGCCACGCATGGTTGGGACGCGAGCCCGCTCAGTACGGCGCGGATTGCCGCCGAGTTGTGGGAGCAAATCAAGGACAAGGATTGGTCGCTGGTCTCGCGCAGCGACGGGATGAGCGACTGGGCGTGGCGGCTGTGGGACTTCAAGAAGTACCACCACCACATTGGCCAGTCAGGGTCGTTGGGCATCGGTTACAGCAATCCTGCGGCCGTGGGCGCGGCGCTCGCGAACCGGAAATACGGCCGCCTCTCCGTTAATTTGCAGAACGACGGCGATTTCATGTTCCTGCCGGGGACGCTGTGGACGGCGGCGCATCATCAGATCCCGATGCTCACCGTCATGCACAACAACCGGATGTACAACCAGGAAGTGATGGTCGTCGCGCGCATCGCCGCCGAGCGCAATCGCGACGTCAGTCGCTGCCACTACGGCAACGTGTTCGACAAGCCGTTCATCAACTACGCGCAGCTGGCCAAAAGCATGGGATGGTACGCTGAAGGCCCGATCGACAATCCGCGCGAGCTTGCGCCCGCCATCCGCCGCGCGCTGGCGGTCGTCGAACGAGGTGAACCGGCCTTGCTCGATACCGTCACCCAGCCGAATTAGCGAGCCATGTTTGTATTCAGGTGGGTAACCTTCGCGCTCCTGGCGTTTCTGCTCGGCCTCGTGGCGCCGACCCGCGCACAGCAGCGGCTCCCCGCCGCGACAAGCCTCGCTCCCGAAGCGATCGAAAAGGGCAAACAGAATTTCGTGACGTATGCGTGCTACGCCTGTCACGGGTACGGTGGGCAGGGATCGGATGTCGGACCTCGCATCGACACGACACGGCTGACGCTGCAAGGTTTCGTAAATATTGTGCGTAAGCCCGCGCGTCGCATGCCGCCCTTCAGAACTGAGCGGCAAATCACCGACGCGGCGTTGGCAGAAATCTATGCCTTCCTGAAGTCGCTGCCGTCGCCGCCGGATCCGAAAACCATTCCGCTCCTGAACGGCAACTAGCGCCGGTCCTATTGGTCCTGCTTGTCGGCGCTCATCTCGAGCAAATAGCCCACTGCACCCATCAGGGCCATTACGACGATGACCGTTCCACCCACAATCAGCACGAGAACCATGTCAGTATCTTAGCCGGTCGAATGTGTTCATCCGGAGATGACGATGCTGCGACGAGACTTCTGTAAGGCGCTGCCGGCGCTCGCCACACTCCCGCTATTTCTGCCGCGAGCGGCCTCTGCCGCCCACGTGAAGATCACCGACGTCCGCCTGATCAAGATCCGCCTGGTGAAAGACATGGGCATCGTGCCTCGCCGTGTGGGTGCCACCGGCGGCGGGCTGCCGATCACCATTGGCGGGTTCACGATGACCGAAGTTCACACGGATCAGGGACTGGTCGGCCTCGGTCCAGGCTTCGAGCCG
>Ga0126377_10004577_pt1 | contig 10094 bp, 10 predicted proteins | sample PanSoiMetPlot_22_FD_92647 | JGI IMG/M metagenome (GOLD analysis project Ga0126377, IMG submission 92647) | Tropical forest soil microbial communities from Panama - MetaG Plot_22 | ecosystem: Environmental > Terrestrial > Soil > Tropical forest > Bulk soil | place: Panama | collected 2016-02-17 | reverse complement strand
GCACTTCGGTCACGCCGTTCATCACCTCGTTGGCGTCGTAGCGGGCGCCGATGATGGCGTTCGCCCCGATCTCGGTAGCGTGCCGGATCATGATTTCAAAAGCCTCGCCGCGCGCCTTCTCGCAAAGCTGCGTGAAGAGAGTGATGTTGCCGCCGACCAACGTTTGCAGGGTTCCGCCGATCGTGCCGAAGACCGAGCGCGAACGCACCGTGATGCCGCGCACGACGCCGAGATTGCGCACGATGCGGAAGCCCGGCAGTTCGAACGCGGTCGTGACCATGTGATGCGCGACCGAATAACGCGGCGGCGCGACGGGATAAGGCGCTTGTCTGTCGATCTGATTATCCATCCTTTTCAAATCCTCAGTAGAACGGGCTAGAGCTTTCGCAAACTCAGGCGCGAGAGCCATCGGTCCGCCTCCTTCGGCGAATGCAATATGATGATTTGCGCGCCTCGCTGTTCCATCGCCGCGAGCGCAGACGGGTATTCGGCGCGACGGCGATTATAAGTCTGCAGCGCCCACAAAATGACCGAGTCGCGAGAGAGAGCTTTGCGCAATTTCTCTCGATTCCCATTGCAGCATTCCTCGCCTGTCACAATGCGGCGAACTGTTCGTCGCACGATGCGATAAAGAACTACCGCCAATGAAAAATCGAGCCATACGTAAGTGTCGGCTCGGTCCCAGATCAGGTCGCGCGCGCTGTTGCTGTAGTTGCCGTCAACGACCCAGCGATCCGCGTTGATCTCTTCGAGCAGGCGGGAGCGAAAAATGTCTCTGGGGATAGGGGTCCAGTTGGCTCCCCAATGCAGCGCGTCCAGCTCGACGTGCGGAATGCTCAGAATTATAGAGAGCTTTCCAGCAAACGTGGTCTTGCCCGATCCGCTCGTCCCGACAACCGATATGCGATTCATATGAATTGTCATTCGGCGTTTGACCGAATACTCAGTAATGGCTACGAAAACAGGTCGCCCTGATTTTTATTTCCCCTCTTCGCCTCTTCTTCATACTCCGGCGGCGCCCACAAATATTTCTCGATCTGGCAACGGCCTTTTTCATTGAAGACAATGCCTTCGGCTTCGAGCAGCCGCTGTTGCAGATCGGGCGGCACGGTGAATCCGGCGGTCGAACACCCGCCCTGGGCGTTAATCACGCGGTGCCAGGGGATGCTTCGGCCATCGTCAGGCGTCGCGTGCATGACGTTGCCGATGGCTCGCGCGTCATAACCCGGGCCGAGCGCGCGTGCGACCTGTCCGTAGCTCATCACCCGTCCGGCGGGAATTCGCAGGACGAGTTGGTAGACGCGCTCGCGGAAACTCGGCTCGTCCTGAGGCCGGCCTTTGACGACGTTTGCGATTGGCTTTCTATCCTTTCGTTCCACTAACCTCTTTTGAACCTCGATTGAATTGTTGCGGCGCGCTCTTTGTTAAATCAACGGCCGTCATCGAATTCTTGAATGGTTTCCACCGAAAATAGCGGCGGAATTTCGCAGCCGGAGATGCGCAGATAGGTGTATATCTGGCCGCGGTGATGGATTTCGTGTTCAAGAGTCGCTTTCAGTGTGGCCATCCGCGTCAACGGGCGATCAGGGCCGAACGGCGCAACGTCTTCGGCAAGTTGTTCCGGCGTAAGCGCTGTAACTTTGGCCACTGCTTCTTCGTGCGCTTTGTCAAAGGCTGCGAGGACCTTGGCCGTGTCGGTGAGCGGCGCCGGCCACTCTTTAGGAAATGAACCGGTCAGCGCGGCTTCGATCAGCCCCCATTCGGAAATCCAGGGATGGTTCACCAACTCGCCGAGCGACATCGCCGATTCGCATGGTTTCCAGCCGTATTTGTCGTTCGGCGCGGCGGCTATGATCCTTTTCGTCTGTTCGTGAATGCGATTCCAGGTCTTGATGTGTGAGTCGAGATGATTAGGCATAATGATCCCCTCGTTAGTTTTTCCCTCTAGTTGATGAACAAAGTGAACAATGCGGCTCAAGTCAATTCCCGCAATACAACTCGCGCCGGGCCGCCGTCGCCGTCCTTGATTTTCAGCGGCAGGCAGATCAACTCGTAATCGCCGGGCGTGATATCACTCAGGTCCAATCCTTCAACGATGTAAACGTTATTGCCGAGCAGCGTCCAGTGAGTGGTCGGTTTGTCGAACCCGAACTTCTCGATGGAGAGGTAATCAATGCCGACCAGCTTCACGCCGCGCGCGACCAGCGCTTCGGCGGCGTCGGTTTCCAGGTAGACGAAATCTTTTTGAAACTCGTTCGTCTCACTCCAGAACCGCGAGTTGCGCGTCTTGAAGAGCACGCGCGACGCGCCTTCGAGATCGAAAGTCGAAAGCAATGCGGCGTCAATCGAAGCGACGTCGCCTGCGTCAAGGACGCGGGCCGGGCCGATGAAGACTTCTAGCGGCGCCTGGTCGAGCGCGACGCCGTCTCTCATAAAATGATAGGGCGGATCGATGTGCGTGCCGATGTGAGTGCTGAAGCTGAGACGCGAGACGCGCGCGATGTCGCCCTTTTCGAGCGATTGTGTTCGTTCGATATGAATCGGAGGATCGCCGGGATAGACAGGAAGGTCGTTCGAGATCGTAACTGTTACGTCGTATATTTTCATCGCTCGTATGTCGGTCATCGTATTGACACACGCCGTTTTAAGGGCGGCGCGAGTATAGAAATCGGCGGCGGGGTTGTCAATTTTAGTGTAAGCTAGGTCTCAAATCGAACGAAAGAAAGGAAATTTATGGAAAAAGAGTTGGAGGTCGCCAGGGAGTTGGCGCGGGAAGCTGGGCGCATCCTGCTCGAGTTTTACGGAAAAGATGCGAATGTGCAATGGAAAGGGCGCGACGATCCGGTGACCGCGGCGGATCAAGCCGCAAATGAAATGCTGGCGCGTGAATTGAGCCGCCACTTCCCCGGCGACGCCGTGCTCTCCGAAGAGCTCCCTGACGACCTGGCGCGCTTGGAAAAAGACCGCGTCTGGATGGTCGATCCGATGGACGGCACCAAACAGTTTATCGAACACATAGGCGAATTCGCCGTGATGATCGGCTTGGCGATTGAGGGCGAAGCGAAGCTCGGCGTGGTTTACAACCCGTCGGCGGATCGGATGTATTACGCAGCGCCCGGCGCAGGCGCGTTCGTCGAGGAGAAGTGGTCGACAAAGCGCTTACGCGTCGCGCCCGTCAGTGATCCTTCGCAGATGATCATGGCGATGAGCCGTTCCCACCCGAGCCGGAAAGTTTGCAGCATCCGTGAAAAACTTGGCGTGTCCAAATACATTCAGCACGGCAGCGTGGGGTTGAAATTCGGCCTGATCGCCGAAGGCCGCGCGCACCTGTACATCAACACCAGCTCGCGCACCAGCCAATGGGACACCTGCGCCCCCGAAGCCATCCTGCGCGAGGCGGGCGGAGTGGTCACCGATTGGAACGGCGAAGCCCTGATATACAACAGGACCGGGATTCGCAATCTGCACGGCATCGTGGCCACGAACGGGACGATTCATGATCGAGCGCTTGAAGTGACTTCGGAGGTTTTGGCCGAATATAAATAATATTGCCGATATGTCAGAAAACGCCTTACGTCATCTGCCTTCGATTGACCAGTTGTTGCGCCGCGACGGTATGCGGGATCTGATCTCAACGGCCGGGCGCGATGCGGTGCGCGACCGTTTGCGCGAAATTCTCGCCGAGATCAGACGTGAGATTGTCAACGCCAACGGCGCCGAGACGGCTCCGGCCGCTTCCGAGGAGATTGCCGGCGAGATCGAGAATCGTTTGAACGCGAAATTCGATCTGAGGCGGCGATCACGCACACAACGCGTGATCAATGCGACCGGCGTCGCGCTGCACACGAATTTGGGCCGCGCGCCATTGAGCCGTCGATCTCTCGAAGCCATCAACGAAGCCGCAGGTTACTGCAACCTCGAATACGATCTGGGGACGGGGCGGCGCGGAAAGCGAGGGGCGGGTCTTGAGGCGATGTTGCGTGAATTGACCGGATGCCGATCCGCCGCCGTGGTCAACAACTGCGCGGCGGCCGTCTTGATCACACTCAACACGTTGGCCGAAGGCGGCGAGGTTCTGGTCTCGCGCGGCGAATTGATCGAAATCGGCGGTTCGTTCCGCATACCCGACGTGATCGCGAAATCGGGCGCGCGCATCCGCGAAGTCGGGACAACCAACCGCACCCGGCTGAGCGATTACGATAAAGCGATCAATGAAAACACTCGCGTCATCCTGCGCGCGCACCCGTCGAATTACCGCATCATCGGTTTCACCGAGAAGCCGGCGCTGGAAGACCTCGCCGGTCTCGCCCGCGAACGCGATCTGCCGCTGTTCGAAGACCTGGGGAGCGGCTGTCTGGTAGATCTGAATCCGATCGGCGTTCACGACGAGCCGACAGTCGCGCATTCGATCAGGAGCGGATGCTCGGTTGTCAGTTTCAGCGGCGACAAACTGTTGGGAGGCCCGCAGGCCGGAATCATTCTGGGCGCCTCCGAGGCGATCAAACGCATCAAGTCCAATCCGCTGATGCGAGCGCTGCGCGTCGACAAGTTGACCTACGCGTCGCTCGAAGCGACCGTAGATTCTTACCTGAGCGGGCGCGCGATTGAAGAGATACCGGCTCTCGCCGCGCTTCACGCGACCAAAGAGACTATCACGCGCCGCGCTCGCGCCTTCGTCCGCCGCGCCCGCTCAATCCGCGCTTCGAGGTTGAAATCGCCCCAGAATTCCACACCGCCCTCGCATTTCAAACTGCCTGTGCATTTCACATTGATGGACGGTTATTCGGTTGTGGGAGGCGGCTCGGCTCCCGAAACGCAACTGCCGACGACTTTGATCGGCGTTGCGAGCGAGCGGATGGGCGCCGATGAGATTGAAAAGAGGCTGCGTGGCGCCCGTCCGCCCGTCATCGTTCGGATCGTTGAAGATCGGGTCGTTCTGGATTTGCGAACCGTCACGCCGGGCGAGGAAAATGATTTGATGGAAGCGCTGCGAGGCCTCACAGCGGCGCGCGCCTGATGATTATTTATCGCTGCGGCGTCTCTTCGTCTCTGTGGCCGATCTGACTTGGCTGCGCTATTTTTTTGACCAGATTGGCAAGCTCTTCAATATCGCAAAGTCCCGGCTGCGCGCCCTTTGCCGCCATCGTTTCGATGACGTTAAACAGGGTGGAATTGTAAGGAGTCGGGATGTGATATTTCTCGCCCAGCAAAATGATCTCTCCGTTGAAATAACCCGCCTCGGTCTCGCCGCGCTTCAGCTTCAGATCCATCCACGTCGAAGGATAGGTGCGGAATTCCACCGGCGAATTGGCCTCTGCGCAAATCTTTTCGGGGTCTTCAACCACGCTTCGCAATTCAGCCAATTGTCTCTTCAGATCGAAGGGATTGTTCGAGTCTTCTAGCGATATGCCCGCCACATCGAGGGCGCGCAACCCTTCTTCCTGAACGTCAGCCATAAAATTGCTGATCGCAGGCGTGACAAGGCCGAGTTGCAGGTGTTTATCAATAATGGCGAAAGTGGCGTTGTTCAGATTCAGAATCAGCTTGCTCCACTTGACCGCCATGATCGATTCATGGGTCGTCGTCCTGAAGCCGGCCTTTTCAAGCCACGCGGCGATTTGAATCCCCGTATTGTCGCAACCCAGCGGGTAATTGCCGATTGATAGCAGTTCGCCGCGAGTGTGCGCGACCCTGCCAGGTTCCAGAAATGTCGCGCTGATTCCGAGCATTCCGCCATAAACGCGTAGAAATCGCCCCGCGGCTATCTCTTCGTTGCGCACGCCGTTCTGCATGCAAACGACCGGAGTCTCTTCCGGGAACGTTTCGCGAAGCGCTTGAACCGAGGCGGCGGTCTGCGAAGATTTGACCGTGAGGATGATTACGTCGCCGACGTTCGGAGTGACGGCGCGCGGATGAGTGACCGCGCTGAGGCCTTTGACCATGCGGTCGCCCGCGCGCGATTGAATGAGAAGCCCGCTGCGATTGATCGCGGCGGCGTGAGCGTGTCTGACGATCAGAATCACTTCCGCGCCACTTTCGGCCAGACTTCCGCCGATGAGGCTGCCGATGGATCCCGCTCCATGAATGATGAATCGCATCAAATATCTTTAGCTCGTTGTCGTGTTTTTGGCGTCTGCGGATTGAAGGGGCGGTAAAGCGGAACGGGCATCATTGTGACGCCCGGAGGCGCTCATTTCACCTATACTCCCGGCAGGACTCGAACCTGCGACCCTCTGCTTAGAAGGCAGATGCTCTATCCTCTGAGCTACGGGAGCAAGCCCGTAAATGTACGCGATTGATCTAGCTAAGGCAAGCCGCGCCTTCGTTAGGCGTCAGTCAATGTTTTGCGCGTACCCAAGGTCATTTACTTCTCCAGATTCAACCGCCGATCGTCGTAAAAACCTACTTGTCCTTCGGCCAGCCATTTGGCGGCGAAAACTATCTGTCCGGTGTGATAACTGAAATGCTCGACGACGTGGAAGATCGCGTCGAAAACAGTCACTTCATAGTCTTGCGGCCGGCACACCCGCTGCAAGGGCGCATCTGAATTCGCGGCGACGCATTCGCCTTCGATTCCGGCCAGAACCTCATCCGCCTCGCCGAGCGTCGCATGCGCCAATTCGATCAATTCTGTCTTAGGCGCCGAGCCGCGAGCGGCGAATTCGCTCGCGCGGTCGCGCAGGTCCTCGGCGCCTCCAACGCCCGAGATGATCCACTGGCGGACGTTGCCCGACAGGTGCAAGAGCAGGTTACCGACGCTGTTGCTTGATTCATTCGGGCGGCGCCAGACTTGTTCGTCGTCCAACACCTCAATCGCCGCCGCGATTTTTACGAAGTAATCTTCGAGCAACCGGAAGCGCGCGTGGCGCAGAAACATCAACGACGCCGGCGCCGGACGTCGAGGGGGTTCGAGCAGAAACGCTTTTCGTTTGTCTGACATAATTCAGTGGGGAGTGGGGAGTGGGGAGTGGGGAATAGGAAGAAATAATTTCCTTAGCCGCCACTCCCTATTCCCCATTCCCCACTCCCAGTCTTCACACTTGACTTCATTCCGATGCGAACGGAATTCGGGGTCGCGTCGTAACATGAAATGCGGGCGGCGAGGTCCGCATTATCGCCAGATTCCCCTCACTGGCCAAACGGGTGGGCTGAATGCATAATAACCGAGGTTAGAGCGGTTTTGATTCGAGTTTGTGAAACGCTTGAACGCGAGAGGTAGTCAATGGGCATGGTCCTCGTAGTTGACGATGATCCGGCTTTACATCAGGTGATTGAAGGCGCGCTTGTCAGAGAAGGTCACGCGTTGTTGCACGCGACCGACGGCAAGAAGGGAATGGAATTGCTGGCGCGCGAAAAGATCGACCTCGTGATCATTGATTATGTGATGCCAGGAATGGACGGGCTTGAATTTCTGGAACAGGCGCGCAACGAGCGGTCCGAACTGAAGGCCATAATGATCACCGCCGTTGGGACTCCTGAAGCCGTGCTCGGCGCCTTACGCCAAAAAGTCTGTGATTTTCTGGTCAAACCCTTCGGCGTCGCCGACATCCGCGCGGCGGTCAGAGCCGCGCTCGATGAACATTCACTGCCCGAGATCGAGGTCATTTCTGCGGAACCGCACTGGGTGCAATTGCGTGTGCCTTGCGATCTGGCCGCGGTTCCGATCTTGCAGAAACTGCTCACTCAGCTCAAAGCCGACCTGCCCGAAGACACGCGCGAAGCCATCGCTTATGCCTTCCGCGAGATGCTCAACAACGCCATCGAACATGGCGGCAAACTCGATCCGACGAAATATGTCGAAGTCCTCTGCGTCCTGCTCAAACACGCGATCATTTACTGGATCAAGGATCCGGGCGAAGGCTTCGACCCCAGCGCGCTCGAGCATGCGGCTGTGAACAATCCGGCGGGCGATCCGTTTCGCCACGTCATGGTGCGCGATGAAAAGGGCCTGCGCGCCGGCGGCTTTGGCATCCTGATGGCCGACCAACTGGTTGACGAACTGGTCTACAACGAACGGCGCAACGAGGTGATGTTCATCAAATATCTGTGAGCTTATGCCACTAGATACATTTATCCGCCGCATGCCGAAGGTCGAACTTCACGTTCACCTGGAAGGCTCGATCCGACCGGAGACCCTGCTTCTGCTCGCCGAGCGCAACAGCGTGACGCTGCCCGCCACAACGGTCGAAGAACTGCGGCAATGGTACAGGTTCACCGACTTCCCGCATTTCGTCGAAATCTATCTGGCGATCTCGTCCTGCATCCGCTCGCCCGAAGACATCGAATTCATCGCGCGCGAATTCCTGCGCGGCCAGGCGGCGCAGCAAATACTGCACAGCGAAGCCACCTTTACGCCCTTCACGCATTACAGCTCAAACAAGCGCATCCCTTTTGAAGATCAAATCGCCGCGCTCGGCCGGGCGAGAGATTGGGCGGCGCGGGAGTTGGAGATCAGCGTCGGATGGGTACTGGACATCGTCCGTAATGTGCGTCCGATTGAACATGCATTGACAGTGGCCGATTGGGCGATCAGCGGAATGGAAAGCGGTGTCGTGGCGCTCGGTTTGGGCGGTATTGAAGCTGGAAATCCTGCGGACCTCTTTCAAGAGGCTTTCGCCCGCGCCCGCGCCGCGGGCCTCCCAGCAGTCCCACACGCAGGCGAGATCGCCGGAGCCGAAAGCGTCCGTGGAGCGTTGCGGGCATTGAAGGCTCGACGCATCGGCCACGGCGTTCGATGTTTGGAAGACCCGGAGCTGGTGGCCGAACTGCGTGACCGCCAGATTCCACTCGAAGTCTGCCCGACCAGCAACGTGTGCCTGGGCGTCGCGCCGTCGCTGTCGGAACATCCTTTGCCGCGCCTGCTTGACGAAGGACTCTACGTCACAATCAATTCCGACGACCCGCCGATGTTCAACACGACGTTGACCGACGAATACCTACGCGCCGCGCAAATCCTGGGTTGCGGCGCAGAGACCATTGAACAATTGACGATCAACGCCGTGCGCGCCAGCCTCCTGCCCGAAGCGTCTCGCGTGGAGATGGAGCGGCGATTCCGCGAAGAGTTTGCGCGGCTGCGAAGTGATGGCGAATGAATCGTTCACAAGCCTCCATCCCCATTATCGTCATGATCCTATGGTCAACCCACGCGCAGATTCGTTACCGGTAACATTTTAGTTGTTACCGGTAACAGAGTTAAATATAATACAGCCGCCGACTGCTCGTCGGGTGAAATCGAATCAATAGATTGAATCAATAGATAACGGATTGGATCCTCGTTTTCCGCTCCGGCATGGAACATATTTTCGATGTGTTTGCCTGGAGCGCGCGGGGATCTGTGTCCCTAATTAGATAAGTCCATACAACAACTGAATCCAGGAGAAAATCTGATGAAAAGAACTCATGTCCTTCTCCGCTCATGCCTCGCGCTCGCCAGCATGATGTGCGCCGCCACGGCCTACGCCGCGACCTACGAGGTTAACTCCATGCCGGACCTGCAGGCGCAAATCAACAGCGCCGTGGCCGGTGACGTCATCATCGTGCATAACGGCGTATACACCACCAGCGCTTCGATCACGGTCAACCGCCAGGGGACCGCGACCGATCCAATCAGGATCGTCGCGCAGACAGTCGGCGGCGTGGAGATCACCGGTACACGCGGCTTCAACGTTACCAGCCCCGCCGCCTATGTCGAGATAGAAGGATTCCTGTTCACTCATACTTCCGGCCAGAACCAGATCAGGTCCGGCGCCACCCACATACGCTTTACCCGCAACTTCTTCGAATGCGTGGGCGAGGGCGCTTATCTGACGATCGCTGGCCATGACGCGCAAGTGGATCGCAACGAGTTCCGCAACAAGACCACACTTGGCAATATGATCGATGTGCGCGGATCGGGTAGCCAGATCGCGCAGCGAGTATGGATCCATCACAACTACTTCCATGACTTCATCAGTCCGGGCGGGAACGGCGCTGAGACGATCCGCTTTGGCCTGAGCGGCCTGAGTCTCTCGAACGGTTTCGGCCTGATCGAGTACAACCTCTTCGAGCGCTGCAACGGCGAGAACGAGATGATCTCCAACAAGTCAAGTTCGAAT
>Ga0126377_10004576_pt1 | contig 10095 bp, 5 predicted proteins | sample PanSoiMetPlot_22_FD_92647 | JGI IMG/M metagenome (GOLD analysis project Ga0126377, IMG submission 92647) | Tropical forest soil microbial communities from Panama - MetaG Plot_22 | ecosystem: Environmental > Terrestrial > Soil > Tropical forest > Bulk soil | place: Panama | collected 2016-02-17 | reverse complement strand
GGTCGTCGGCGATGTAGCGTGCGGCGGTGGTCGGATCCGGCACCATCGAGGCGACGAGGAATTTCTCCACCACATCCGCGGCGGCGACGGTCTCGTTCGTCGCGACGGCCAGGCTCGCAACATTGTGGGTCATGGCGGGTCTCCGGGCATTGGTCGGCGGCGTTCCGCCGGCGGCATCGGCCAGGCATATTTTCTGCACCCGATACTAGCGCGAGCGATCGAAAAATTGTATACAATAATGCATACGATATCTGCCCGAACGATAGGCAGTTGCACAGGGCGTAAGCGTCTTCTACCGTTATCCGCTAAGTTTTTGATGGTTCGTCAGTGCACGCGCTGTGGCACGCAGCTTGCGTGGTAAAGGCGGTCCCATCCCTTGCCAGAGGTCCTGCCATGCTCCTCATCGCGCACTTCCACAATCCGACGCGGCGGCTGCTCCTCGCCGGGGTAACCGCCCTTGCCGCCACCGCCGCGCTGCCCGCCACGGCGCAGGAAACGCTCAAGCTCGGCCTCGTTGCCGCCATGTCCGGCCAGTCGGCGAAATCGGGCGAGGCCATCGTCCGTGGATTGTCGATCGCGCTCGACGAGATCAACGTCAAGGGCGGCCTCCTCGGCAAGAAAGTCGAACTCGTCGTGCGCGACGACGAAAGCAACCCGGCCAAAGGTGTGATCGCGGCACGCGAGCTCGTCCAGCGCGAGAAGGTGGTTGCGTTGTTCGGCGGTCTCGATACGCCGGTGTCGATCGCCATCGTGCCATTCGCCAACCAAACCAAGGTGCCGTTCATGGGCGTGTGGGCGGCCGGTACGCCGATCACGCAAAACGGCGCGGCGGAGAACTACGTCTTCCGCGTGTCGGCGGTCGACGATCTGGTCGATGTCGCGCTGGTTGACTACGCGGTAAAGAAATACGGCGCCAAGAAACCTGGCATGATCCTCATCAACAATCCGTGGGGCGAATCCAACGAGAAGGGGCTCAAGGCCGCGCTGGGCAACAGGAACATGCCGTTCGCCGGCATCGAGAAGTTCGAGACCAACGACGTCGACGTGGTGCCGCAGCTGACGCGGCTCAGGCAGGCCGGCGCCGATGCGTTGTTCATGGTCGCCAACGTCGCGCCGTCGTCGCAGGTCGTGAAATCGCTCGACCGCATGGGCTGGGACGTGCCGATCATCTCGCATTGGGGACCGGCCGGCGGCCGCTTCTCCGAGCTCGCGGGGCCGAGCGGGGCGAAAGTCCATTTCATCCAGACCTTCAGCTTCTCCGGCAAGCTCACGCCCAAGGCCGAGGCCGTGCTGACGGCGCTCAAGGCGAAATATCCCGAGATTAAGTCGCTCGCCGACGTCACCCCGGCGGTCGGCATCGCCAATGCCTACGACGCGATGCACCTGACGGCGCTCGCCATCGCCAAGGCCGGATCGACCGAAGGTCCGAAGATCCGCGAGGCGTTCTATGCGATCGACAAGTACGACGGCCTGATCAAGACCTACGCCAAGCCGTTCACGGCGCAGAACCACGATGCGCTGTCGTCGAGCGACTATATCTTCACCTACTTCAAGGAAGGTGAGATCCTTCCGTTGATGAACTAGCGCATTTTCGCGGAAAAAAGCTTGCCCCGGACGTGATCCGGCGTGGGCACCGGTTTTCCGCAGAAAATGCGATCAACCAAAGACGCTAGGCGCGTTTCCGATTGAACTTTGCCGGAACGCGCGCAGGTCGCGCCGGCGGCGAATACAACGGGACGTGCTGTTCGCGCGTCCCGTCGCCTTGTCCGGGAAAGCGGGCGGAGCGCCATGCTCGTCATTTCGGCCATCGTGTCCGGCCTCGCGCTCGGCAGCATGTATGGGCTGATCGCGCTCGGCTTCCATGTCACCTATGTGGTGTCGAACACGGTGAATTTCTCGCAGGGCTCCTCGATGATGCTCGGCGCCGTGTTCGGCTATACTTTCGCCGTGCGGCTCGGCTGGCCCTATCCGCTCGCCGCTGGCTGTGCGCTTGTGATGTGCGGCGTGCTCGGCCTCGTCATCGAGCGCGCGCTGGTGCGGCCGTTTGCCGAGCGCGGTTCCAATGCCTGGCTGATGGCGACGGTCGCCGGCGGCATCGTGCTCGATAATCTGGCTCTGTTCACCTTCGGCAAGGAGCCGCGCAGCTTTCCTTCGTTCCTCGCCCAGAAGCCGGTCGAGATCCTCAGCACCGGCGTCTATCCCCTGCAGCTCGTCATCCCGGCGGTCGGACTCGGCATTGCGGTTGCGCTCCACCTCGCGTTCCACCACACGCGTCGCGGCAAGGCGCTTCTCGCGGTGGTGCAGAACAAGGATGCCGCCCGCCTGATGGGCGTCAATGTGCGGCGCGCCATCGCCGTGTCCTATGCGCTATCGACGATGCTTGCCGGCCTTGCCGGCCTTCTGATAGCTCCGCTGTTCAGCGTCAATTCGGACATGGGCACGCTGTTCGGCATCAAGGCGTTCGCGGTGGCGATCCTTGGCGGGATCACATCGGCCTCCGGGGTCATGCTCGCGGGTCTCGCCTACGGCTTGATCGAAGCTCTGGTCACCGCCTTCCTCGGCTCGGTCTATACCCAGATCGTCGTCTTCACGATCGTGATCCTTGCGCTCGCGCTGATGCCGAACGGTTTGCTGGGTCGCGCCGCGGTCAAGAAGGTGTAACCGTGCGGGCGCACGCAATCCCGACGCCGATGACGCTCGCGATTCTGGCGCTGACGGCCGGCGGCGTCGCCATCGCCTTGGCATCGGAAGCTTATGCCCATTTCATCCTGGCGCTGGTCGCGCTCACCACGGTGGTCGGCGTCGGGCTCAACGTTCTGCTCGGTCTCGCCGGTCAGGTGTCGCTCGGCCATGTCGGGTTCTATGCAATCGGCGCCTATGTCGGTGCCATCCTGACGCTCAAGGGCGTCGATTTCTGGCTCGCGTGGCCGATCGCCGGGCTGGTTGCTGGCGTGGTCGGCGCCGTCCTCGCACTGCCAGCGCTGCGCGTCACCGGGCCCTATCTTGCCATGGTCACCATCGCCTTCGCGTTCATTGTCCAGCACGGGACGATCGAATGGCGCGACCTCACCGGCGGCCAGAACGGATTGATGGGCATCGTGCCGCCGTCGATCGGCCGGTTCGTATTCGCCGAGCGCGAGATGGCGTTGCTGGCGACGCTGCTCGCCGGCGGGTCGCTGTTTGTATTTCATCGCCTCGCCGGCAGCGCCTGGGGCCGTGCCATGCTGGCCGTGCGCGATACCGAGACCGCCGCGCGCTCGATCGGCCTTAACCCGGTGACCATCAAGACCGTGGCCTTCACCTCGTCGGCGGTATTCACCGGATTGGCCGGCGCGATCTTCGCTCCCCTGATGATGTTCGTCGCGCCGGACTCTTTTCCGTTCTCCCAGTCGATCCTGTTCCTGCTCGCCGTGATCGTCGGAGGCGCCGGCTTCGTGCTCGGCCCGGCGGTCGGTGCCGCCGTGACGGTCGTCCTGCCCGAGTTGCTGTCGGGCCTGGCCGAATATCGCCTGCTGTTCTTCGGCGCATTGCTGCTCGTCGTGCTGTGGATCGCGCCCGACGGCGTGATCGGCACGCTCGTGCACCGCATCCGGCGGATCGACCGGACGACTGCCGACGGATCGGGCTTCAACCTCGCTGCATTTCTATCGTCTGGCGCGGCCGGAGAGACGTTCGCCGTCGACCGGATCGGCATTGCGTTCGGAGGCATCACGGCGGCGTCGGACGTCAGCTTCGTCGCGCTGCCGCGGCGGATCACCAGCGTGATCGGTCCCAACGGCGCCGGCAAGACGACGGTGCTCAACATGATCAGCGGCTTCTACCGGCCGCAGGCCGGCAGCATTCGGCTCGGAGAGACCGAGCTCGCCGGCGCGCCGGCCTGGCGCATCGCGCGTTCAGGCGTCGCGCGCACCTACCAGACGACGCAGCTGTTCGGGACCATGAGCGTCCTCGACAACGTGCTGGTGACAATGCGTCGCGGCCAGCTCGGCAATCCGCTGGCTGCGCTGGCGAGCCACGAGCAACAGCGCGCCGCCGCGGCGCTCCTCGCGTTCGTCGGCTATCACGGCCCGCTTGCCGCGCCGGCAGGCGAGCTGGCGCATGTCGACCGCCGGCTGGTCGAGATCGCGCGCGCGCTCGCCGCGCGTCCGCAGGTTCTCCTCCTCGACGAGCCGGCCGCCGGCTTGATGCGCGCCGACAAGGCGGCGCTCGGCAGGCTTCTGCGCCAGGTCGCCGATTTCGGCATCGCCGTGATCCTGGTCGAGCACGACATGACCATGGTGATGGGGATCTCTGATCACATCGTGGTGCTCGATGCCGGGGCGATCATAGCGGCCGGAACACCGGCGCAGGTGCGGCGCGATCCGCGCGTGCTCAAGGCCTATCTCGGCGGCGCCGACATGCGCGCCCGCCCGCGCCCCCAGGCCTGGAACGGGCCGCACGATGCGATCCTCGCCTGTCTGAAGCTGATCGCGGGCTACGGCGCGGCGCTGGTTGTGGAAGACGTCAGCCTCGACGTGCGCCCGGGCGAGATGGTGGCATTGATTGGCGCCAACGGCGCCGGCAAGTCCACGACCATGCGGGCCGTGAGCGGCCTGCTTCGCCCGATCGAAGGAGCCGTGGTGCTCGACGACCGCGATGTCGGGTCGCTCGAAGCGCACCGGATCGCCGCCGCCGGCCTCGCGCTGGTGCCTGAAGGCCGGCAGCTCTTTCCCGAACTCTCCGTGCTCGACAACATCATGCTGGGGGGCCACACGCGGCGCGCGTTCGACCATGGCGCCGAGCTCGAGGCCATCCTCCGCCGCTTCCCGCGCCTGCGCCAACGGCTTGCCAGCCGCGCCGGTCTTCTCTCCGGCGGCGAGCAGCAGATGCTGGCGATCGCACGCGGGCTGATGGCCAAGCCGCGCATCCTCCTGCTCGACGAGCCCTCGCTCGGCCTCGCGCCCGCCATGATCAACGAGCTCTACGATATTCTCGCCGATCTGCGCGAGGAGGGCGTCACCATCCTGCTGGTCGACCAGATGGCGGCGCTGGCCCTGGCGATCGCCGACCGAGGCTATGTGCTTGAGTCCGGACGCATCGTGCGTGCCGACAGCGCGGCGGCGCTCGCCGAAGACCCCGCCCTCGAAGCCGCCTATCTCGGCCGCGCTCAGGCGGCGCAATAACGGGTCGGTGATGACACTCGATCTCGTCCTGCGCAATGCGCGCATCGCCGGCCGCGAGGATCATGCGGTCGACATCGCCATCGCCGACGGGCATATCGTCGATATCGCGGAGACGATTGCCGCCGACGCGCCCGAGCAGCGGCTCGACGCCCGCCTCGCCGTGCCGGGCTTCGTCGAAACTCATATCCATCTCGACAAGTCGGGCATCCTCGACCGATGCTGTTCGGAGCAGGGCACTCTCAAGGAAGCGATCAGCACGGTCGCGGCGGCCAAGCGCGACTTCACCACCGAGGACGTCTATGCGCGCGCTCGCCGCACGCTTGAAAAGGCGATCCTGCAGGGCACCATGCGCATGCGCACCCATGTCGAGGTCGATCCACGGATCGGCCTCAGGGGTTTCGAGGCAATCATCAAACTTAAGCGCGACTATGCATGGGCGATCGATCTCGAGATCTGCGTCTTTCCCCAAGAAGGGTTGCTCAACGACCCCGGCACTGACGAGCTTCTTGTCGCGGCATGCGAGGCGGGGGCCGACCTGATCGGCGGCTGTCCCTATACCGACACCGATCCGCACGGCCACATCGATCGCGTCTTCGCGCTGGCGCGCCGGTTCGATCTCGACATCGACTTTCATCTCGACTTCGATCTCGACGCCTCGTGGATGGATTGCGATGAAGTGTGCCGCCAGACCATCGCGCACCGCTATGGCGGGCGCGTTGCCGTCGGCCACGCGACCAAGCTGTCGGCGTTGCCGCCCGCACGGCTCCTGGCAACCGCGCGGCGCCTTGCCGACGCCGGCGTCGCCGTGACCGTGCTACCGGCGACCGATCTCTTCTTGATGGGTCGCGACCACGATCATGACGTGCCGCGCGGCATCGCGCCGGCGCATCGTTTGCTGGTGCATGGCGTCACCTGCTCGCTCGCTACCAACAACGTGCTCAACCCGTTCACGCCGTTGGGCGACTGCTCGCTGGTGCGCATCGCCAATCTCTACGCCAATGCCGCGCAGATCGGCCGGGCGAGCGAGCTTGCCGCGTGCTTCGACATGGTGACGACGATGCCGGCCAAGCTGATGAATCTCGATGATTACGGGATCGCCGTCGGTCACCCGGCCGACATCGTCGTGCTCGACTGCCGCGATCGGGCCGCGGCGATAGCCGAGCTGGCCCAACCGCTCGTCGGCATTAAACGCGGCCGCTTGAGCTTCACCCGTCCCGCGCCGACGCTACATTTGCCGAAATCATAGATTGAACTTTACCACCGAATCGCCGTTGATCCCGGCCGCGCACGACAATGTATGCGGTCACCATTTTTGAGGCGGTCATGAAGCTTTTTGAGTGTCAGAATTGCGGGCAACCGCTTTATTTCGAGAATACGCATTGCGAAAGCTGCGGATTGCGGCTGGGTTATCTGTCGTCGCGCGAAACGGTGACGGCGATCATCGCCGACGGAAATCTGTGGCGCGCGCTCGCCGCGCCCGAGAGCCGCTTTCGCTATTGCCTCAATGCCGCGCACGAGGTCTGCAACTGGCTGGTCGATGCCGGTCATCCCGAGGCCTATTGCGCCGCCTGCCGCCACAACCGCACCATCCCCGACCTGTCGCAGGCGGCCAATGCCGCGCATTGGCGCAAGATCGAGATCGCCAAGCATCGGCTGTTCTATACGATCCTCAAGCTGCGCCTGCCGGTCTCGACCCGGACAGAAGACCCCAACGGGCTCGCATTCGATTTTATCGCCGATCAACCCGGTCTGCCGGCAGGAGCTTCGCCGGTTCTGACCGGCCATCTCGGCGGCCTGATCACGATCAATCTCGCCGAGGCGGACGATTCCGAGCGCGAACGACAGCGCAGCCGCATGGGCGAGCCCTATCGCACGCTGCTCGGCCATTTCCGCCATGAGACCGCGCATTATTTCTGGGACCACCTGGTCGCGGGCCAACCCTGCCTCGCGGAGTTCCGCACGGTCTTCGGCGACGAGCGCCAGGATTATACCGCCGCGCTGCAGCAGCATTACGCCAACGGCCCCGCCGCCGATTGGCCCGAGCGTTTCGTCACCTCCTATGCCAGTTCACATCCCTGGGAGGATTTCGCCGAAACCTGGGCGCACTATTTCCACAAGGTCGACACGCTGGAAACCGCGCACGCGTTCGGGCTGAGCGTGCGCCCCAAGCTCTCCAAGCGCAACGAGCTCGCGACCGATATCGATTTCGATCCGCACCATGTCGAGATGGATCGCATCATCGATGCCTGGCTGCCACTCACCTTTGCGGTCAACTCAATCAATCGCAGCATGGGCCTCTCCGATCTCTATCCATTCGTGCTCGGTCCCGCGGTCATCTTGAAGCTTGCGTTCGTTCACGAGCGCATCCATGCCCAGGGCCAGCGCCGCGGCGCGACTGATCACGGGATCCGCGCCATGATCGCCGGCCTGCGGCGCAAGGTCGGATCGCCGGACGCGTAACAGTCGACGGCGCTGCTACGTTGACGAATATGATATTTATCAGCGCATTAGTTCGCCCGGACCGCCGCTGCGCCGGGCCCCGGCGCGGCCCGAATTTTGCTTGGCATTTGGACGTGTGTCGGTGGCGCCGGGGCACCGCGACCGAGTCCGTGCGGGCTCGATATGTCAGACTGTGGGCCGCTCCGCGCCACGCGGCGCCGGAATGAGGAGTGGTGGTGACCGATGTCGATTCTCACCAGTCTGCATCATGTCACCCAGTATCGTTACGATCGGCCGGTCGGCCTCGGCCCGCAAGTCATCCGCTTGCGTCCGGCGCCGCATTGCCGCACCCGCATCCCGAGCTATTCGCTCACCGTGACACCCGCCGGTCACTTCGTGAACTGGTTGCAGGACCCGCACGGCAACTGGCTCGCGCGCTTCGTCTTTCCCGAAAAGACGACCGAATTCACGGTGACGGTCGATCTTCTCGCCGATCTCGAAGTCGTCAATCCATTCGACTTCTTCATCGAGCCCTACGCCAGCAAATTCCCGTTCGACTATCCCGGCGACTTCCGCGATGAGCTTGCCGTCTATCTCGATCCGGAGTCGGCCGGCGCTCGCCTTCAGGCGTTTCTCGACGCCATCCCGCGCGCGTCGCGCAACACCGTCGATTTCCTCGTCGAGCTCAACCAACGTCTGCAACGCGAGATCCGCTACGTGATCCGCATGGAGCCGGGCGTGCAGGCGCCCGAGGAAACGCTGGCTGCCGCCGTCGGTTCGTGCCGCGACACCGCCTGGCTGCTCGTTCAGATTTTGCGTCACCTCGGCATGCCGGCGCGCTTCGTGTCGGGCTATCTCATCCAGCTCAAGCACGACCTCAAAGCGCTCGATGGCCCGACCGGCACCGACAACGATTTCACCGATCTGCACGCCTGGGCCGAGGTCTATCTGCCCGGGGCCGGCTGGATCGGCCTCGACCCCACGTCCGGCCTGCTGTGCGGCGAGGGCCATCTGCCGGTCGCGGCGACGCCGCACTACCGCTCGGCGGCGCCGCTCACCGGTGCGGTCGAGCCGGCGGACGTCTCCTTTTCGTTCGACATGAGCGTTGCGCGCATCGCCGAGAAGCCGCGGGTCACGTTTCCGTTCTCGGACGCGGCGTGGGCCGCCCTCGATGCGCTCGGCGACAAGGTCGACATGGACCTCGCGGCGCACGACGTGCGCCTCACCATGGGCGGCGAGCCAACCTTCGTTTCGATCGATGACTATCAGTCGGAGGAATGGAACACGACCGCGCTCGGCCCGACCAAGCGCATCCTTGCCGACGAACTCATCCGCAAGCTGCGCGACCGTTTCGCGGCCGGCGGGCTCGTGCATCACGGCCAGGGTAAATGGTATCCGGATGAACCGCTGCCGCGTTGGTCGTTCTCGCTGTTCTGGCGGCGCGACGGCGTGCCGGTCTGGCGCGACGTGGCATTGATCGCGACCGAAAAAGCCGCTGGCGCGCCCTCGCTCGGTGAAGCGCAGGGCTTCATCGCGCGCCTGTCGGCACGTCTCGGCATCGCCGACTACGTACAGCCGGCGTTCGAGGATCCGGTTGAGCGCATGCGCCAGGACGGCGAACTGCCCGCCAACGTCGACCCGAGTGATCCCAAGATCGACGATCCGCTCGAACGCGCGCGGATCATGCGCGCCTTCGAGCGTCGCCTGGGTGCGCCGGTGGGCTATGTGTTGCCGATCCGGCGCTGGACCACGCAGGCTAAGCCGGGCTGGGCGAGCGAGATCTGGCAGACGCGTCGTGGCCGCCTGTTTCTGGCGCCGGGCGATTCCCCGCTCGGCTTGCGCTTGCCGCTCAAGTCATTGCCCCACGTGCCCCCGGCCGATTACCCACATCTGGTGTCGGCCGATCCGTTCGCCCCGCGCGGCGACCTGCCGGCCGCGAACGATTCGGCCGGCGTCGACGCGCCGCGCGGCAGCGGCCGGGCGGCGGCTACGCCGTCCAACGTCGTCGCGCTCTTGGCGCAGGCCGGCGCGCCGCCCTCGCCGCCGCCTGCGGCCAGCCTTGCGGTGCGCACCGCGCTGACGGTCGAGCCGCGCGACGGGCATCTGTGCGTGTTCATGCCGCCGGTCGAGCGCCTCGAGGACTACCTCGAACTGGTGGCGGCGATCGAGGCGACCGCTGCGGAGTTGGCGCTGCCGGTGCATGTCGAGGGCTATCCGCCGCCGCCCGATCCGCGTCTCAACGTCATCAAGGTGACGCCCGATCCGGGCGTGATTGAGGTCAACGTCCATCCGGCGGCGAGCTGGCGCCAAGCGGTCGAGATCACCCGTGACCTTTACGACGAGGCGCGGCTGTCTCGCCTCGGCACCGACAAGTTCATGATCGATGGCCGCCATACCGGAACCGGCGGCGGCAATCACGTGGTGCTCGGCGGCCTCGCCGCGGTGGACAGTCCGTTCCTGCGGCGCCCCGATCTGCTCAAGAGCCTCGTGCTCT
>Ga0126377_10004574_pt1 | contig 10096 bp, 9 predicted proteins | sample PanSoiMetPlot_22_FD_92647 | JGI IMG/M metagenome (GOLD analysis project Ga0126377, IMG submission 92647) | Tropical forest soil microbial communities from Panama - MetaG Plot_22 | ecosystem: Environmental > Terrestrial > Soil > Tropical forest > Bulk soil | place: Panama | collected 2016-02-17 | reverse complement strand
CGTCTGCGCGCGAGCAATCTTGTTGAGTTCAAACAAACGCTGGGACTCATCAACAGCATCGGAAACTCGAAACCTTTTGTAACGGCACAACTGTTGAAGAATTTTGGTCCAGCTATTCGAGACACGAACTGAGCCAATAGAAGAAATTGGCAATGGTCCGGACGATTGAGTGATGTCCGATTCTGTAACCGTGTCGAGAAACGCCATGAGTTGGGCGTATGCACGGTCGCGGTTTCGTTCGGCCGCTGCCAAGCGTCGGCGCAACAGAGAAATATGATGCAGATAGCCAGCCATAAGCCTCAAGCTGAACGAGATTCGGCAAAAACGCAATTTTTGACACAGTGATAAATTTGATATTACGAGACCAAACCAATGAAAACAAAGAACAAATAGCTATTTGACAGTACTTTTGATGGCCGCTTCCGCCTCCTCGACCGCTGCCGGAGTGCCGACATGCATCCATAGACCGTCGAGCGGCAGTCCGAACAAGCGGCCGTTTTTCGCGGCACGGTCGAACATGTCGGTTAGAGGAAACTCGCCCGCCGGTGCGTCGATAAAGAGGGCAGGCCGCAGGATTGCGGCTCCTGCATAGACAAACGGAACGGTATCGCGATCGCCGCGGCGGGTCAGGCGGCCCTCCGCCGCCATCGCGAAATCGCCGCGGCCGGTATAGCCGACACTTCCTTTTGTCGGGGCGAGCAGGAGCAGCGTATCCATTGTCTCGGCGTCGAAGGCACCCGCCAGGCGGGCCAGATTGGGCTTAATGCCGTCAACCCAGATGGTGTCGGAATTTATGTGGAAGAACGGCCCGTCGCCCAGCTCGGGAAGCGCCCTTTTGACTCCGCCACCGGTTCCGAGCAGCAGTCCACGCTCGTCGGAAATTGCAATCCGTGGCCGGTCACGCTGACGAAGGTGTTGAATGAGTTGGTCTGCGAAGTGATGCACGTTGACGACGGCTTTTTGGACGCCGACATCGGCAAGACGGTCAAGCACATGGTCGATGAGAGGTTTGCCAGCGACCTTGACCAACGGCTTCGGTATCGCGTCCGTCAGCGGACGCATCCGCGTGCCAAGCCCGGCTGCTAGCACCATCGCGCAGCGCGGCGTGTTCGTGGCTCCACTCATCTCTCAGACCTTCAGCGGCGGCACGTTGGTCCGGTACCAAGCGGCGAGGGGCGCCAAGGCAGGATGGGCCAGCGATCGCTGCAGGTAGTTCCAGACGCGTGGCATATGACGCAGGTATTGTGGCTTGTGGTCACGGCGTTCGAGCCGCGCGAATATCCCCAGAATTTTTGAGGCGCGTTGCGCGGCAAGCGTTGCGTAGCCGCGCGCGAAATCCGACGCCTCGAAGGGTCCTTTGCGCATGCGTGCGCGAACGTACCGCGACAATAATGCGATCTCCATCATTTCCGGCACGTCGACACGCGCATCCTGCAGCAATGACGCAAGATCGTATGCCGCCGGACCCATCACGGCGTCCTGAAAGTCGAGCAACCCGGCGCGTGCAAGGCCTTCGCGTTCTGGTAACCACAGCAGGTTGGGCGAATGGAAGTCGCGCAGCACCCAGGTCTGCGGGCCGTTCGTTAATGGCAGAAGCAGCTCCTGCCAGTGTGACCGAAAAGCGTTTCGTTTAATGTCGTTGATTTTGACGCCGAGCTTCGGAAGGTACCACTCAAGCAGCAACTCCGCCTCGATCAGGAAAGCGTCCATGTCGTAGTGCGGCAATTGGTAGTCTATGCCAGGCTCAACCGGCACGACCGCCGGCAGCGCGTCGCCGTGCATCTCTGCCAGTAGATCGGTTGCTATTTCATAGTGGGCTTCGATCGGCGCCGGTGGATCGCTTTCGACAAAAAGTTCCTCGCCGAGGTCCTCGATCACCAGCAGTCCGGAGTCGCGATCAGCGGCGAAGATCGCCGGAGCGGAAAACCCGCGGCCACGCAAGGCATGGGCCATTGCGACGAATGGCGTGACGTTCTCCGCGAGATGCGCGACTGCACTGTAAGGCTTGCCATCGCGCACCGCCGGACCATCCGGTCGTTTGGGAGAATTCATAAAAATATAGGTGGCGCCGTCGCGGGTCAGCCGCTCATAACTGCGCGTAGAGGCATCGCCCTGGATACGCCGGCGCGTCGCGCGGCCGTAGCCTGCTCGATCGAGAAATCGACGCATTGCAACGATTCGTTCTACACGCGGGGCGAACCGGCCGAAGCCGGTGACACAGGCATTGCGCGCGCTGGCACCCTGCTGCGGCGCCAGAGTAAATGCCACATCAAGCCGGTCGGCCGGCAAGAGCGCACCGGCGCGGTCTGGCCACTCAACCACCAGTACCGCGCCCTCTGCCGCGTCCTCGAGGCCGATTTCGGCAAGCTCAGCCGGACCGGACAATCGATAGAGATCGGCGTGGACGAGAGCGAAACGTGGCAGCACATACGTTTGCGTTAGTGTAAAGGACGGGCTTGGGACCTCGATGCTGTCATCTCCCGCGAAAAAACGGATGAGAGCGCGGGCAAAAGTCGTCTTGCCGGCGCCGAGATCACCGGACAATGTTATTACGTCGCCAGGCTCGACCACCGCGGCGATGTCTGCCATCAGCCGGTAAGTGCCTCCTTCGTCGGCCAACGCCGCGTTGAAGCTATAATTGCCAGGTGCGGTGGGAAACATCGGATCCGTTAGCGGATGTCACTTTCTCACGCGAGAACCGCATTCAACTCAATGAACAGCTCACTGTTTTGCGAGGCCGGCACGCTCGACAATCTCCTTCCAGATCGGAACTTCGCGCACCATACGCGCGCGCAGGTCATCAGGCCCTTCATATTTCACCAAGAAGCCGGCGTTGAGCATTTTTTCTTTTACGTCGGGTTTTTGGAGGATAGCGCGTGTCTCTTCGCTGAGGCGCTTAATGATATCCGGCGGTGTGCCTGTCGGCGCCAGAAACATTTGTGACGTCTCGACTACCGCGTTGGGAACGCCGGCTTCCTCCAATGTCGGAACATCCGGCAGGTCGACCCAATGCCCGGCGCCGGTCTGCGCAAGCGCCTTCAATGTACCGGATCGGATATGGCCGATCAGCCCCGCTATGCTGACCGAGGCGATGTCGGTCGTCCCCTGCAGGGCTGCCTGAAGGGAAGGTGCCGCGCCGCTGTAGGGCACGTGCGTCATGTCAGTGCCGGTGCGCAATTTCAACAACTCGACGGCGAGCTGAGAGACACTGCCGAGTCCGGCGGTGGCGTAAGTGATCTTGCCGGGATTTGCCCTTGCCTTTGCGATCAGGTCCGCGATGCTTGTAATGCCCGAAGCGGGCCTTGTGATGATCGCGTTAGGCGCTGCACCCAGATATGCAATCGGCGCAAAATCCTTGAGCGGATCGTAAGCAACCTTGGTAACGCTCGGGTTGATCAACACGACACCGGTCACGACCACCAGTGTGTAGCCGTCGGGGGCGGCCCTCGCACCAGCTGCGAGACCGATATTTCCGACGGCGCCGGCCCGATTTTCGACGATGACGCTCTGTCCGAGCTTCGGCGCCAGCTCTGCCGCCAGCAATCTGCCGAGCAAATCGTTGGGTCCACCGGGAGGAAACGGAACGATGATCGTGATGTTGCGGTCGGGCCAGGCGGCGAGCGCAACGCTCGATGTTAGGACAGCGCTGACGAATACAAGGGTCGCGCAGGCGTAAGCCACGATATGCGCAGTCCTGGCGCAGACGATTTTCATATGATCCTCCCGCGAGCCGGTATCCGGTTCATTGATTGGCAAATGTTAGTGGAGCGTTTTCACGCGCACCAGCGCGCAAGAGCGATTGCGGTCATGCCGCTGTTCGCTTTGCAATTTGCTGAACCGGAAATACGCAGGTGACGGTGGTCCCTTGGCCAGGCGCAGATTCGATCGAGACCGTACCGCCATGCAGCTCGACGAACGAGCGAACCAGAGAGAGCCCCAGTCCTGGTCCGCGGTGTTGGGAGCCTCGGGAGTCCGATTCGAACCAGTCAAACACGCGATCCTTGGCCTCAGGGGCGATCCCAGGACCATGATCGGTCACGGTGAAGACGACCGCGTCCGCACGCCGCTCCGCGAGCAGGATGATGCTTTCGGCCGAAGGCGAGAAACCAACCGCATTTGAAAGCAGATTGAACAGGATCTGCCGGAGCCGACGCTCGTCGGCGACGAAGTTGCCTATATCCGCAGGCGCGCGGATGTCGAGCGTGATCCGGCTTCTGGCCAATCGGTCCTGCACTCCTTCTGCCGCAGCTTCCATGCTGGCGCGGATATCAACGTCGGAAAGGTTGAGCGTCATTGCGCCCGCGTCGATCGTTGCAAGATCGAGGATGTTGTTGATTAGCGCCAGCAATGCGTTGGTCGAAGCGGTGATGTAGCCAAGATACTCCGTCTGCTTCGGGTTGAGCTGTCCGAAGATGGGATCACCGAGCAAGTTGGCGAAGCCGATGATGTTCGTAAGCGGCGAACGCAGCTCGTAGGACACATGATGCACGAAGTCGATCTTGATCGAGTCGGCCGTTTCCAGCGCTTCGTTGCGCTCGCGCAATGCGCGCTCGACATTCACCGTGTCAGTCATATCTTGGAACGCGACTAACGTGGCACCGTCCGGGAGCGGAACAGTGGCGAGCTCAATCATCGCGCCGTCACGGCGCTCGATCCGGGCTCTGACCGGCTCGCGATTGTCGATAGCCGTCACTGCGGCGCGGAGATTGCGCCATACGGCATTGTCGTCATGGAGTGCCTGGCACCAGGCCGATATGGCTTCGATGTGGGGATGTTGCTCGAGCGTGTCGTGCGAAAGCTTCCACATATGTTGAAACGCGGGATTGTGCAGCCTGACCCGACCATCGCTTCCAAAGACTGCTACCGCCTCAGCCAAGTGGTCGAGTGTCTCGCTCTGCACTTTGATGAGCGCGTCGTAACGACGGTGCATGTCAAGCCGCTCGGTTACGTCGTCGTAGAGATAGGTTACGCCCCCCTCTGGATTTGGCGTGGTGATTACGCGCAGCGTGCGCCCGTCGGGAAGATGCCAAGTGTGTTCTTTTGACTCGACCGCCCGGTAGGCTTCGTATAGCTCCTGCCGCCATTCGCGAAAGTTTTGCTCCTCCGGCAACTTTCTCTTGTCGCGCAGATTATCGAGCAAGGCAGCGTCGGTCGGCGTCTGATCGAGGAAGCCCGCGTCAAGTTCGAACAGTGAACGAAAGGCGGCATTATAGAACGTCAGCTTACGATCGATGTTGAAAACGGCGACCCCGGTCGCAAGTTGATCGAGCACCCGGCGATGCGCCTCAGCCATGCGCGCGAGTTCGGCCCGCAAGGTCTCGGCCTCAGTGCGATCGATGGCCATGCCGGCGCTTCCCGCCCCGCTCGATGCATCGATGACATCGAATACCCGCCGCATGCCTGCGGCGACTGCCGGTAATCGCCCAATGTAATTCGCGCCCGTGACACGCGCGCGCGCGACTTCTGTTCGGGCGCTCTGGTCGAGCAGCTCAATTTCGCGCGCAACGGCATCGGTGGGATTTTGTGCTTCGACCGCGCGAGCATAAGCGGAGTTCACGAAAATCAGCCGTCCGGCGGCGTCGCGCGCCCAAACTGGAGCAGATAGCGTATCAAGAAGCGATCGCATGATTTCGACATCGCCCAGCAGCTCGTCGTGACGCGCGGCAAGGTCCAATAGTTCCTGCTCGATTCCGCCGACGTCGCGCAAGCGCAGGATTGCTCGGCCGGCAAGAACGCGACCTTCGGCCTCGACCGGTCGACCGGCGCGGCTGGTCAGCGTCATGACAAATCCGCGACCATCGCTGCGCAGCGTGTCGACTGCCTGCTCCATGCGATGTGTTGCCGATGCATCGAGCCAGGTACCGAACGCAAGCACACGCTCGCGCGTACTGCCGGGAGCAAGCATCGTGGTGTCGCCGATGATCTCAGGCTTTTCCGAAGCGGCAGGCCAAGTCACGAGGATTTGCGGTTCTGACAGCAGAAGCGCCTTGAGGCGGTCAACCTCAGCGCGCAATGCCGCGGCCTCGTCACGGGCATCAATCTCGGCGCGATCGGCGCTTCTACGGATACGAAACAGAACTACGATTGTCAGTAACGCAAAGCCGAGCAGGGCTAGGGCGAACGTCAGTGCCGTGATTTCCTGCTCCCGTAACGCCGTGAGCGCGCGTTGCACGGCACCGACAACCGTTGTGCCAAGCCTCGTCTCGGCGCGAACGGGCGTGCTGAGTACGTTCGAAAGACTTGCGAAGACCAAGGCTGCGAGGAATCCGCCTCGCCACGGACGAGAACGCAGCCTCTCGTTCGCTGCCCGGACTGACTCCGGCATTCAGGTCTGCCCCAGAGATGCAGAGGGCGTCCGCCACGCCGCTCCGCGAATCGTTCGACTTTACCCCCAAGCCGAATCGCGCCGAAAGAGTCCAGACCGTGAACATGAGTACGAAAGGGCCTGAATTCAGGACCTTAGACGTTATTTCAGAGCTTCGGCGAGCTTGGCCAGGTCGCTCATGATCATCCAGCCCACCGCGGCGGAGAACGTCAGCTCGGTGCCAGCCAGGGCCGCCAGATAACCTCTTCGACCAGGCTCGAGACCGCGTTTCAGCGTCCAGTCGAGCCGAATCCTCCGCTTCCGCGCGAGGTTTTGTCGAGAGATCCAGCTTCAACAATATGCGCGCGCACGACCGGCGCGATAACCAGCTGCGCAATCCGCATGCCGCGAGTGATGGTGACCGGCTCCTTGCCGAGGTTGACCAGCAACACCTGAATCTCGCCCCGATAATCCGCGTCGATGGTGCCAGGGGAATTGAGGATGGTGATTCCATGACGCGCAGCGAGGCCCGAACGTGGTCGTACCTGCGCTTCGTAACCTTCAGGGAGCGCGACCACCAAGCCTGTCGGAACAAGGACGCGGTCACCGGGTGCAACCGTGACGGTGCCGGCCGAGGACACCGCTGCAAGCAAGTCGAGCCCCGCGGCGTGCTCGCTCTGGTATGCCGGTAGCGGCAAGTTCTCGGCGTGGGGCAGGCGTACCACATGCAGATCGAATTCGCTCACGACGCCTCTCCTTCGAGAGCCTGCGAGATATGTCCGACGAGCTGAGATGCGACTTCTTCCTTGCTCTGTGGAGCCCAGGTTTCCGCACCCGCAGCACTCACAAGCGTGATCGCGTTCCTGTCGCCACCCATCACACCGGACTGCGGCGAGACATCGTTTGCAAGAATCCAGTCACAGCCTTTCTTGGCCAGCTTCGCCTTGGCATTTGCAGTGATATTTTCGGTCTCTGCGGCGAATCCGATCACAAGTTTAGGTCTCTGGGATTTTCTTTTGGCAATGGTCGCCAGGATATCCGGATTTTCAATCAAGGGCAGTTCGGGGGTCGGCTTACTGGATTGCTTCTTGAGTTTTTGCTGCGCGGTATTGGCCACGCGCCAGTCTGCAACCGCGGCAGCAAAGATCGCGACGTCTGCCGGCAATGCCTGTTCGACCGCATCGAGCATTTCGCGGGCACTTTCGACCTTGATTATCTTGACCCCGGGCGGATCGGGCACCTGTACCGGGCCGCTTACCAACGTGACGTCAGCGCCTGCAGCTGCCGCCGCGGCGGCGATGGCATGGCCTTGCTTGCCGGACGAGCGGTTCGCAATGTAGCGGACGGGATCAATCGGCTCGTGTGTCGGGCCCGACGTTACGAGCACGCGCCGTCCCACCAGCATGCCTGTGACGCGTGTAGCCAGCAACCTCTCAACGGCCGCCGTAATCTCAAGCGGCTCAGCCATACGACCCAAACCTTGCTCGTGAGCTTCCGCCATTTCACCTTCATTCGGCCCGACCACGGCGATGCCGTCAGACCTTAATTGCGCGAGATTCCGTTGTGTCGCTGCATTTGCCCACATCCGCGGGTTCATTGCCGGCGCCAAAATTATTTTCGCCGATGTTGCCAACAGTACAGCGGTAGCAAGATCGTCGGCGTGACCGCCGGCAAGTTTCGCCATCAGGTCGGCGGTTGCGGGCGCGACGACGACCAAGTCGGCTTCGCGCGCCAGTCGGATATGTCCGACGTCGAATTCGCTTGCCGGATCAAACAGATCAGTGAAAACGCGTTCGCCGACGAGCGCGCTCACGGATAATGGCGTTACAAAGTGCTCGGCGGCTTTCGTTAAAATGCAACGCACGGTGATACTGCGTTCTTTGAGGCGGCGAATAAGATCGAGCGATTTGTAGGCGGCAATTCCTCCACCGATGATGAGCAGCACTTTTTTGGTGCCGTGCGGTAGTGGTGCTCGCGGGGTTCGCCTACCTGATTTCGGCACGACTGCAGAGCCGACCGGTGTGAGGATCCCGTCGTCGACTTCCTCGGTGGCCTCCCGCAGGATCGTGCGCACTTCGTCTTCGACCGAGCGGCCGCTTTTTGCGGCGCGCAGGCGCAACCGTTTTTTGAGCTTCTCATCGAGCTGGCGGACCGTCAGTGAAGGCATAAAATTTCTCTAAATATGAGTATCTTAGCACAGATTGATTGCAATGCAATCAGTGCAATCAAAATTAGTTTTTGAGGCCAATCATCATGCTCTTGCGATCACGACAGCGCGCGCAGCGCTTCGCGCAGATCACTCGCGCTGCCGATCAGTCGTTCGATCTGGGCATGTGTGTTTTTCCAGATCGGATAGGCCTTGGTCAGCAGCGCTCGTCCAGCCGGCGTCAAAGCGAGGCGCCTGCTGCGGCGATCTTCCTTGTCGATCGAAATTTTCAGAAGCCGGCGCCGTTCGAGCGGTTTGAGATTAGCCGTAAGGGTCGTGCGGTCCATCGCAAGAAGGGACGCGACACTGCCAAGCGCCGGCGGCTCAGGCCGGTTGAGCGACATCAACAGCGAGAATTGTCCGTTAGTGAGATCGAGCGGGCGTAGCACGTCGTCAAAGCGGCGGGCCAGCGCGCGAGCCGCGCGGTGAACATGCAGGCACAGGCAATTGTCGCGCACCAAGTGCGTCGCGGCGAGCGGCAGCTCAATATTTTTTCTGCCGGAGTTTGACATTGCTATATTATGTTGATATCAACCTATATTGTCAATGATCAGCAGCACCCCAATACCGTTTTCCCTGGAATTCGGAAAAGGCCGCAACCGGCCACAGTGAGGAGGACCGAGACATGCAAGTGCAGCCCTACCTGTTCTTCGACGGCCGCGCCGAAGAGGCGATCGAATTTTACAAAAAGGCTGTTGGCGCAGAAGTCGGCATGCTGATGCGCTGGAAGGACAGTCCCGAAAAGTCGATGTGCACGCCGAACAACGAGAACAAGGTGATGCACGCTTCTCTGACGATCGGGAACACGCGGGTCATGGCGTCCGATGGAGAAAACAAAGGTCATCCGGATTTCAAGGGTTTCGCACTTTCGCTCGACGCCAAGGACGAGGCCGACGCCGATCGTCTGTTCAATGCCCTGTCATCGGGCGGAAAAGTCACGATGCCAATGACCAAAACGTTCTTTTCACCACGCTTTGGAATGCTCGCAGACAAGTTCGGCGTGAACTGGATGATCATCGTCGAGCCAAAGTGAGCTCGTTCGACGGAGACGAAGGTGCTTACCTTCGATTTAACCCGCAACAGTATGACGCAAGGCTGGAGCGGCACCTTTGAACAGCTCGAGGCGGATTGGCCCGGGCAATGATAAAGGACGCGATTGATGACTTATGTCGATGGCTTTGTTCTTCCGGTGAAAAAGAGGCAGCTCGCGACCTATCGCCGTATGGCTAAGCAGTCCGGCAAGGTCTGGCGCCAGCACGGCGCCTTGGAATTCCATGAAAGTGTTGCCGACGACGTTCCGTACGGAAAACGCACGTCATTTCCGCGCAGCGTCAAGCTCAAGCGCGACGAGGTCGTCGTATTCTCATACATTATTTACCGCTCGCGCGCCGACCGTGATCGTGTCATGGCGAAGGTCATGAAAGACAAGCGCATCGAAGCAATGATGAAGTCCAAGAGAGCTCCTTTCGACGGCAAGCGCATGATCTTTGGCGGGTTCACGACACTGGTCAGCGCATAACCGGCGGCCCGCCTGACGCTTGAGACCCAGGTCGTCGACCTCGTCCCGACCGCGCCGCAAATGCTCG
>Ga0126377_10004573_pt1 | contig 10097 bp, 6 predicted proteins | sample PanSoiMetPlot_22_FD_92647 | JGI IMG/M metagenome (GOLD analysis project Ga0126377, IMG submission 92647) | Tropical forest soil microbial communities from Panama - MetaG Plot_22 | ecosystem: Environmental > Terrestrial > Soil > Tropical forest > Bulk soil | place: Panama | collected 2016-02-17 | reverse complement strand
GCGGTTGTCGAATCGGCGTTCCTCGCAACGGCCTTTTTTGTCTGTCTCCAAGACGACCGAGGCGACGCGGCTTGCCGCTTCTCCCCCTTCCGTCCGGGGCAGGGGGGTCATCTTTGAAACCGAGCTCATGGCTTGCGGATCGGTGGAGGGAAAAGTGCTCGCCGTCACGAAGGCGGCCAAAAAGAACAGCCCGGTCAGCGCCGCCACCACGATGATGGCGCGCCGGCCTTCTCCTGCCGAAAGGGCTTTTTGCTTTGGCTTGCGCATCTGGCCTTTGAAGCGAAATTGACGTGTTCCCGTAACAACCTACCTCCGCAGGCTTGATGAAAGTTAAACGGAATCGGTCAATTTGAAACGCGTCGCACCCAGGTCCGGGCCACCGGTGACCGGTCACGGTCGCATCTTTTCTTTACCGCAGTGAATACCTACATCAGCGGTCGATCCACTTAACCCCGACATGCCAATGCTCGATTTTGCTACGTCGCCCGAATCCAGGGACGCCGGCGAAGCGGCGTCCCTGTCCGTCAGCGATACTGAAATACTCGACGCCTATTCCAATGCGGTCACCTCGGTTGCCGACGCGGTCGGACCGGCCGTGGTGCGCGTCGAAGTGCGTGCGAAGAATGGCCGCCCGGCTGGTGTCGGGTCGGGTGTCGTTATCGCTCCCGATGGCCTGGTACTGACCAACAGTCACGTTGTGGAGGGTGCCAGGGAAATCTGGCTGCAGGATGCCGAGGGCCACCTGATGGAGGCGCGCAGCCTGGGCGAGGATCCCGACACGGACCTGGCGTTACTGCGCGCCGGCTTCGCACGCGACCTGCCGAGTGCGCCGCTGGGTAATTCGAAGTCGCTCAAACGCGGCCAGCTGGTTGTTGCGATCGGCAATCCACTCGGCTTCGAGTCCACCGTAACGGCCGGTGTGATTTCGGCACTGGGGCGGTCTTTACGGTCGCGCACGGGCAGGCTGATCGAGGACGTGATCCAGACCGATGCTGCGCTCAATCCGGGCAATTCAGGGGGCCCGCTCGTGTCGTCGCGGGGTGAAGTCATCGGAATAAACACGGCGGTCATCGTGGGCGCTCAAGGCATTTGCTTTGCTGTCGCGAGCAACACCGCCAGCTTCGTTCTTGGCGAACTGATCCAGCATGGCCGCGTTCGGCGTGCCTATATCGGAATATCGGCGCAGACGACGGCTGTACCCCGTCGGCACGCGCGTGCGGCACGCATCGAGAATACCTCGGGTGCAATGATCACGGCGCTCGAGCCGCATGGTCCCGCGGCGCTTGCCGGATTGATGAGCCTCGATACGGTCGTGCGACTAGACGGCCTGCCGGTCACCGGCGTCGACGATCTGATCCGTGCCCTTAATGGCGAGCGCATCAATCGCATCACGACGATCGAAGTGCTTCGCCGCGGGCAACTGCGCTCATTTAACGTCAAACCGCTGGAGCGGCCAGCAGCCGCTCCAGCGGCGAGTACGCGCTGAGGCTGCTATTTTTTCTGTTCCGGTTTTGCCGCGTTCTTGCGCGCCGGCGGCTCGTAGTTTCCCCCCGCCATACACTTTTTGATGAACGCGGAGCGTTTTGCGCCCTGAAGCTGCTGGCTTTCGGCGCCAACTTTGCACGTCTCCATTTTTTCCTGCGACGTAACGGCTGCAGATGGTGTTGCCGCAAGCAGGACTGGGATGATGGCAATGGCAAGAGTTCGCAGCATCAGATCGGCTCCTTTTCGGTGTCGACGCGGGCACGAGGATAGCATGCTTCTCAATATCAAGAACGCAGCATGACCTTCCAGCCGGGATTCGCGCCGGCAGGACTTACCCATTTCGAGGTTAGCGGCGTATCAAATACGCCTAGCTTTTATCGCCAAGCAGGCGCTTGCCCCACCATCCGCGTCTTGGAGCCGCCGTTTCATCGGCCCCAGAACTGGAGACCACCGGCGCCGACGAAGGGGAGCTTGCGGGCAAGGACGACATGCCTTCGCCGGAAAAAGCCGCCGGTTCGCGGATCGTCGAACGACGTCGCGGCGCGTCCGGATCTTGCACATCTACTACCGCTGGCGCCTCGGGCTCCGGGGCAGGGTGGGGCTCGATCGGCGCGGCGTAGCCGGGCTCACCCTCGTACAGCGGCTGCTCGTCAGACCGATGCGCATCGGGCTCTGCTGTTGCCTCGCCCTGAAACGACGGCCTCTCACCGTTGCGGTGCCGGTTACGGCGGCCGCCGCGACGGCCACGCCTGCGCCGGCGGCGCCCGCCGTCGCGGGCCTCGCCTTCGGCGAATTGGGCGTCCTGTTGCTGTGCCGGACCATCCTCTTCAGGCAGGCCACCGTCATGGTCCTCGTGCGTGACGGCATGCTCGGGGACGGTGTCGTGAGTAACTGATTGCGTATCACGACGCGCCTCGCCGCCACGTCCGCGTCCACCGCGGCCGCGCCGACGCCGCCGGCGGCGGCCACCTTCACGTTCTCCGTTTTCACGATGAACTTCACCTTCTGGCTCGCCCGCCGCGCGTTCTTCGATGCCTTCGTCCTGTTCATCCTCTGCAACGGAGTCCTCGGCGGCTTCGTCTGTCGATAGTGGAATTTGCGGCTGCTGCGCGGCAAGATTGCGCGCTGCCTCTGGTGTGTGCACCTGTTCGCCGCGATCTATGACATATGACTGCTGACCGGTTACCGCTGGATCAGCCGAGACCGTGATAGTGATACGGAAACGCTCCTCAAGAGCGCGCAAATGCGCGCGCTTGTGGTTAAGGACGTAAAGCGCGACTTCCGCGCGGGTGCGCACGATCAGGTTGTGCGTTGCGCCTTTGATCAGCATCTCCTCGACCGCTCGCAGCAATTGCAGTGCCACAGATGAAACCGAGCGAACGTGTCCGCTGCCGCCGCAGACCGGGCATTTTTCGGTTGAGCTTTCCAGCACCGACGTACGGATGCGCTGACGCGACATTTCGAGCAGCCCGAAATGGGAAATCCGCCCGACCTGAATTCTCGCGCGATCATGCTTGAGCGCTTCTTTCAGACGCCTCTCGACCGTGCGGTTGTTGCGACCCTCGTCCATATCGATGAAGTCGATGACAATGAGCCCGGCGAGGTCGCGCAGGCGCAGTTGCCTGGCGATTTCGTCCGCTGCTTCGCAATTGGTCTTAAGTGCAGTGTCCTCGATATGGTGCTCGCGTGTCGCGCGGCCCGAGTTCACGTCGATTGCAACCAAGGCCTCGGCCTGGTTGATCACTATGTATCCGCCTGAGCGCAACTGGACGACTGGTGAGAACATGGCATCGAGCTGGCTTTCGATACCGTAGCGCGTGAACAGCGGCTGCGTATCCTTGTACTGTTTCACGTTCTTGGCATGGCTCGGCATCAGCATGCGCATGAAGTCGCGCGCTTCCTTGTGGCCTTCCTCGCCAGAGACGATGATTTCCTCGATGTCCTTTCCATAAAGGTCTCGGATCGAGCGTTTGGTAAGCGAACCTTCCTCGTAGACCAGCTTCGGCGCGGTCGATTTGAGCGTAAGGTCGCGGACGGTTTCCCACAGGCGCAGCAGATATTCGAAGTCGCGCTTAACTTCGGTCTTTGTGCGGCTCGCGCCCGCCGTGCGCAGGATCACGCCCATGCCTTCCGGCACCTCGAGCTCCTGCGAGATTTCCTTCAGCCGCATACGATCTTCGGCCGACGTGATCTTGCGCGAAATACCGCCGCCGCGCGCGGTGTTCGGCATCAGCACCGAATAACGGCCCGCGAGCGAAAGGTAGGTCGTAAGCGCCGCACCTTTGGTGCCGCGCTCTTCCTTGACGACCTGTACAAGCATCACCTGCCGGCGCTTGATCACTTCCTGAATCTTGTACTGGCGCCGGAATCGCGGAAGTCGTTCCTGCACTTCTTCAAGAGCGTCGGCGCCGCCCACCGATTCCACAGCTTCATCGTCCGCGTGGTCTTCGCCGTTGCCGTTTTCCGCCGTGGGAGAGTCGGCATGATGCGACACTTCTTCCGGCACAGTGTCCGTGGTGAGGGCGCCCTCGGCAGCGGCGGATGGCTGCTCGCCTTCAGCAACAGTCTCGATCGGCGCGTCATCCGGCGCGACGGCATCCTCGCCGGACGAACTTTCGGCCGCCTGATGCTCTTGCACCTCGGGTGCGTGTTCGAACTGCCCCGCTTCTTGCTCAGCGGCGTAGTCGGACACCTGCGTGTTTTGGTCCTGAGCCGGTTCCTCAGGCCCGATATCGGCTGGTGGAATTTCTGTTGCTGCGGCCGAGGCGTCTTCACCGGCGATCGGCTCGCTCTTCATGACATCGTGGCTGCGATGTCGTTCGGCACCGCGGTGACGGTGGCGACGGCTCCGTCGTCCTGCGCGATATTCAGCTTCGGCGTCGGCGTCGCGCTGGTCACGTTCTTCCTGGGCGATCAGCGCCTGCCGATCGGCGACAGGAATCTGATAGTAGTCAGGATGAATTTCCGAGAAGGCCAGAAAGCCGTGGCGATTGCCGCCGTAGTCCACAAAGGCCGCCTGCAATGACGGCTCAACGCGTGTAACTTTGGCGAGGTAGATGTTACCGCGGAGCTGCTTGCGGTTGGCACTCTCGAAGTCGAATTCCTCGACGCGATTGCCGCGTAGCACGACGACCCGGGTCTCCTCCGGGTGGGTCGCGTCGATCAACATTTTGTCGGCCATTGGAAAATCTCACTGGGCCGTGAACTCCCGCGGGCTCGCGCGTTGCGAACGGCGCAAGTCGTATCTCCGGGGATCCGGCCTGATAGGTGTTGAAGGGAAGGGCCGCGTGGCCAAGGCCCATGCCACCACGCGCCGTCACGATGGCGGCGAGTGGCCTATGAACCTCAAAATACCTTTGCTGCGTCAGTGGCAGCATGAAACTTGCGACCCGTAGCGCTGCGGCCGCGCCTGAAGGCGCAAACCGAGGTTTCTCATCTCTCACAGTCAGGGTGCGAGCGGCTCGACGCCGCGCGCTGATCCGGGTGCCTTCACAAGGGTTTCGGCTCGTTTTACTTGGCCGTCCGCCGACCTCCTCGGGAGGCGGTACTGGACCTAAGCGGCCGGGGCCCGAACACGGCACAACCGGAACTCTAACCGTAAGCAGACCTTACATACGGCCCGGCGTTCCCACTGGCAAGGGAAGCTTTGCAGTTAGGCCACAGTAGTGCGGGAATTGGGCCAATACTCAAGTTCCGTTAACCGAAACGGCCCCTAATAGGTTAAAAAAGCGCGTCATCAAGGGTTCGGATTCGTGACAGCCCGCGCCATAGCCCTGGCCAGCACTCTTGGTTTTGCGCTGCTAAGCGGCTCGGCCTGCTTGGCGACGGAGAGTGATGTCACGGAGCGGGTGCTTGCGGCCACCGTCGAGCAGGATGTTATTGCGACAGATCTGCGCATCGGTGGCGACGACAAGCAGACGAGATTTGTGGTCGACCTTAATCGGAAAATCGAACTCGCAGCGTTCACGCTCGCCGATCCCTACAGAGTCGTCATCGACCTGCCACAGGTGAACTTCAAGCTGCCGGCCAAGGCCGGTGCCCAGAGCCGCGGGTTGGTCAAGGCATTTCGCTACGGATTGATCATGCAGGGTGGCTCGCGCATCGTGCTCGACACGAAGGGGCCTGTGCGCATCGAAAAAGCTTTCGTGCTGGACGCGGCCGAAAGCCAGCCGGCTCGACTGGTGCTCGACCTTGCGGCAGTCGATCGCGCCGCCTTCATGCGAAACATTTCGCTCCAAACGCGACCCACCCACAATACCGGAGCGAAACCGAGCGAGCCGCCCGTCAAAGCAGACGGCGATGTGCGGCCACTCATCGTCGTGGATCCCGGTCACGGCGGTATCGACAACGGAACGAAAGGGGCCGGCGGAGAACTGGAAAAGGACATTGTTCTGGCTTTCTCACAGGCACTTCGCGAGAAGCTTGAAAGCGGCGGAAAATATCGTATCGCGATGACACGGTCCGACGACAGCTTTATTCCATTGTCCGAGCGCGTGCGCTTCGCCCGTACGCGCGGCGCCGCGCTTTTCATTTCCATTCATGCCGATGCTTTGCCGCGGAGAGAGGGGCTCGCCGAAGGCGCTACCGTCTATACACTTTCCGAAACCGCTTCCGACGCCGAGGCGGCAAGACTCGCTGAGACGGAGAACAAGGCCGACGCAATTGCCGGCGTTGACCTGACTGCCGAACCGAATGACGTGGCCAATATTCTTGTCGACCTGGCGCAACGCGAAACCAAGACGTTTTCTGTGCAATTTGCCCGGACGGTCGTTGATGAGCTCAAGAGTGCGGCTCGCATGCACAAGCACCCGCTGAAGTCGGCCGGATTTAAAGTGTTAACAGCTCCGGATGTACCCTCGGTTCTTATCGAATTGGGTTACATGTCGACAAAAGACGACCTCAAACAGCTTAATTCGCCCGTCTGGCGTGCGCGGACGGCCCAGGCTGTGGTTAAGGCCGTCGAGACCTTCTTCACACCGCGCGTGGCGGGAGCCGGTGGAGGGGGTCGCTAAGATGTGTGTGCGGCCTCAGTTTCAACATAAAACCCAGCAAACACAGGGTGATGCCCCCTTGCCAGGCGCGGACCGGCGAGAAGTGATAAAATACCGGGCGCGAGACGGGATCATGCGACCATGAAGCTCTTGCTTCGCTTCTTCGGCCTCCTGTTTGCGGCCGGGACCATCATGTTCGTGGTGGGCGTGGCCGCCGCCGCAGGTCTCCTGTGGCATTTTTCCAAAGACCTTCCCGACTATTCGCAGCTGCAGGACTACGAGCCGCCGGTGATGACGCGGGTGCATGCCGGCGATGGCTCGCTGGTCGCGGAGTACGCCCGTGAGCGGCGGCTCTATATCCCCATCCAGGCTGTCCCCAAGATGGTGATCAATGCGTTCCTCGCTGCCGAGGACAAGAATTTTTACGACCATGGCGGCCTGGATTTCACCGGCATTGCGCGCGCCGCGGTCAACTATCTCCAGAACTACGGCTCAAGCCGGCGGCCGCAGGGGGCTTCAACGATTACGCAGCAGGTTGCGAAGAACTTCCTGTTGACCAACGAACTCTCCATATCGCGAAAACTTAAAGAGGCGCTGCTCGCGCTCAAGATCGAGCGCACGTACAGCAAGGACAAGATCCTCGAGCTTTACCTGAACGAGATTTATCTTGGACTCGGTGCGTATGGCATCGCAGCTGCATCGCTCACCTATTTCGACAAAGCCGTGAACGAGCTGACGGTTCCCGAGGCTGCCTATCTCGCATCGCTGCCAAAAGCTCCGAGCAACTATCACCCGTTCCGGCAACGCGAACGCGCTATCGAACGCCGCAATTGGGTACTCGATCGCATGGCTGAGGCCGGCTTTGTGAAGACGGCAGATGCGGACAAGGCAAAGCGCTCTCCGCTCGGCGTCACGAGCAAGTCGACAAGCACGCATACCTTCGCCGGCGAATATTTCGCCGAAGAAGTGCGGCGCGAGCTTTATGAACGCTATGGCGAAAAGAAACTGTACGAAGGCGGGCTTTCGGTCCGCACGTCGCTTGATCCAAAGCTGCAGGTCTTGGCACGCAAGACCATGATCGATGGCTTGGTGCGCTTCGACCAGGGTCAGGGCTGGCGCGGACCGGTCGCCAAAGTCGACATTGCCGGTGATTGGGGCGTCAAACTTGCCGAGGTGAAGGCGCTGTCCGACGTCGCACCATGGCGGCTCGCGGTCGTGCTCGAAGTCGGTGACCAATCAGCCCGCATCGGGCTCCAGCCGGGCCGCGAGCCTGGCGGATTTGTCAGCAAGGAGCGCACCGTTGGCATTCTGCCGGTCGATGGCCTGAAGTGGGCGAAGACCGGCGGCAAGGTCCCGACGAAAGTCAGTCAGGTCGTCAGCCCCGGTGATGTTGTCTATGTCGAGACCGCGAAGACCGAAGGCCAGTTCAGTTTGCGGCAGGTGCCGGAAATTTCCGGCGCGATGGTGGTTGAGGACCCCCAGACCGGGCGCGTACTCGCGATGGTTGGCGGGTTCTCGTTCGATCAAAGCCAGTTCAATCGCGCGACACAGGCGCTTCGCCAGCCGGGCTCATCATTCAAGCCGTTTGTCTATGCCGCCGCATTGGATAATGGCTATACTCCGTCGACCATCGTGCTCGATGCGCCGCTTGAGATCGATCAAGGCCCGGGCATCGGCATCTGGCGGCCCGAAAACTATGAAGGGAAATTTTACGGACCATCGACGCTTCGTTTCGGCATCGAACACTCGCGTAACGTGATGACTGTCAGGCTCGCGCAGGACATCGGCATGCCGTTGATTGCCGACTACGCCAAACGGTTTGGCGTCTACGACGATTTGCCTCCTTATCTTTCATTCTCTTTGGGTGCCGGCGAGACGACGCTGCTGCGCATGGTGACGGCTTACGGAATGTTCGACAACGGCGGCCGACGTATCAAGCCGACGCTCATCGACCGTATCCAGGACCGTTACGGGCATACGGTGTACAAACACGACGAGCGGGAGTGCATCGGCTGCGACGTCAAGAAGTGGGAAAATCAACCTGAGCCGTCCTTGGTCGACAGGCGGCAACAGGTGCTTGATCCGATGACGGCCTATCAGATCACGTCGATGATGGAGGGTGTCGTCCAGCGCGGCACGGCAACCGTCGTCCGTGATGTTGGGCGACCGGTGGCAGGCAAGACCGGCACCACGAACGACGAGAAAGACGCCTGGTTTATCGGTTTCACGCCGGACGTCGTCGTCGGCGTTTACATGGGTTACGACAAGCCGCGTCACATCGGGCGTGGAGCGACCGGTGGCCACCTGGCCGCGCCGATCGTGAAGGACTTTTTGAAGGTTGCGCTTGCGGACAAGCCGGCAGTGCCCTTCCGGGTCCCACCGGGGATCAAGCTGATACGGGTCGATGCCAAGACCGGAGCGCGTGCAGGTCCAGAGACCTCGCGAGCAATTCTCGAGGGCTTCAAGCCCGGCACCGCACCGCCATCGGACGGCTACTCGGTCGTGGGCGGCGGCGATGGCAGGGATGTCGAGCGGCCTTGGGGTGTTGGTGTGACCCCCGATGCCGACCGTGCGGTTCGGTCCGGCACCGGCGGTTTGTACTAGCAAGAAAGCCCGCAACAACCAAAAGCTCCGGTCAATTGACCGGAGCTTTTGGTTTGTGAACGCTTACGCTGCCCTTCTGTTGACGTTGCGCTCGGCAAGCGTCGTCAGCTTCGCATCTGCCGCTTTTTCTTCGTCGAGATTTTGCTGTAGCACGCTGGCGCAATCGGCGCGGCCAAGTTGTTTCGCCCACGCTATCAACGTGCCATAGCGGGTCATTTCATAGTGCTCAACGGCCTGCGCTGCGGCAATGAGCGCCGCGTCGAGTACGGCCTTGTCGTCCACCTCGCCGACAACTTCGTCCGCTTCCTCGATGATCCCGTCAATCGCCGGGCAGTCGACACCCGTGGCTTCGACGCCATGCATCTTGAAGACCTGCTGGAGGCGTTTGACATGGTTCTTCGTCTCGCCGAGATGGGTTTCGAAACCTTGCTTGAGGCCCGCATCGGAAGCCTTCTCGATCATCTCCGGCAGTGCCTGCACGATTTGCTTTTCGGCATAGTAGATGTCGCGCAATTGATGCACGAAGAGGTCGTCCAGCGTTTTGATGTCCCTTGAGAAGATGCCCATGGCTGTCCTCTTTTTGCTCCGGTTGTTGATTGTTGTGGTCCTCCATGGTCAATGCGTCTTCCAAGAGGTTGTTCCGCTTTCCTGGCTTTTCCGATCCAGATGAGGGTTGCAGCAAAAGTTCAGGAACGCTACATGCGGAACCATCGCGGTGAGGAACAAATCGATGCGCGCGGAGACCCAGAATTTGGTCGAGGAAATCAAGCAGTCGGTGCGACTGCTGAGGAGGCATCTTTGACGTCGACACCGCGACACGGCGCCTCGCCGAACTGAATAAGGAATCGGAAGACCCCAATCTCTGGAATGATCAGGCGCGCGCGCAACGGGTGATGCGCGAGCGAGACGCGCTGGACGATCAGCTCAAGGCAATCGGCCGTATCGAGCAGGAGCTTGAGGACCAACTCACTCTTATCGAACTCGGCGAGGCGGAAAAAGATGACAAAACCGTCGGCG
>Ga0126377_10004572_pt1 | contig 10099 bp, 12 predicted proteins | sample PanSoiMetPlot_22_FD_92647 | JGI IMG/M metagenome (GOLD analysis project Ga0126377, IMG submission 92647) | Tropical forest soil microbial communities from Panama - MetaG Plot_22 | ecosystem: Environmental > Terrestrial > Soil > Tropical forest > Bulk soil | place: Panama | collected 2016-02-17 | reverse complement strand
CTATGAGTAAAGCGAATGACACAGCACCAGCAGACAAGTTAGCCCTCTACGAAAAACTAGTGGCCGCGGTGCCTGAGGTACAGCGCAAGGGAGATACGGTGCCGTACACCTCCGTGAACGGTCACATGTTCAGCTATTTATCGAAGACCGGCACTCTCGCCTTGCGTCTGCCGCCAGAGGTGCGCGAGGCATTTCTAAAGAAATATAAGACCAAACTCTGCCAGCAATACGGGGTGGTGCAGAAGGAATATGTCGAGGTGCCCGATGCGTTGCTTAAGAAGACCGCAGAACTGAAAAAGTTCTTTGCGCTGAGCTTCGCTTACGTCTCAACGTTGAAGCCAAAACCCAGCGCAAAAAAGAAGGCGAAGTGAACTGGTGCCCTCGCGAAAAGGTTTGCTGCTCCCCGTGATTCATAGATTGGCACCACCTACGGCTCAACTCACTTGGCTTGCGCAGTTGTTCAGGGTGGCAAGCGCCCTACACTTAACTCACTTACCATGCGCAGTTGGGAAGGGTGGCAAGCGGGCCCCAAACTCGACTCTCGCCTGTGGCCCGCAGCGCGCCCCCGCTACATCTGAATTGCAAAACTGATTTGAAGCGAAGGTTGTTTGCTTCAGTCTGAGTGATAAATTGAGATCTAGCGGGGGCGCGCTACGGGCCACAAGCGAGAGTTGAATGTTGGCCTGCTTGCCACCCTTCCCGACTGCGCAAACCAAGTGAGTTGAATGTAAGCCCCGCTTGCCACTCTTCCCAACTGCGCACTTCATTTGAGTTGAGCGGGCGAACTGCTTACTTCCTTCCCAACTGCGCTATTTTGGTTAGTTCAATAGGCCGGCAGCCACTGTCGCCAACTTGTATTCCCGGAGACCCTTGCGCCGCTCATTTAGGGCAACAAAGGGTGACGCGGGTGTAATACGCTGTAACGGAAGTCCGAGCTCATTCATCATCCGCTGATCCCCCTCCTCAATTGGGTCAAGTCCAGCAATGTATTTTCGCGACTTGTTCTGGGTTGGATTTCGCACACTGAGAATTTCTGGCCCGGAAGCCAGGATCACTTTCTTATAGTGCGGCGCAGTGCTGGTCCATAACTTCGATCGATAGTGACGCGCCACGTTCGTTAAGCTACCAAGCTGGCGGCAAAGTCGCAGAAAGTGTTCAACCACCTCGCTCTGGTCCATCGCTAACGGCCGGTGACAGAGCGTGTACCCGTCGTAGTCACGAATCGTTGTGCCAGGCAGTATCCGGCCCTCGCTGGCCAACTGCCGGAAGAAAGGTGTTTCCGGATAAGGGCAAACGACGCCTAGAAACGTGACGTTGAAGTACTGCAGGTCGGCAAGATACTCGGGCAGTTTCTCCAGATACTCGGTAGTGTCGCCATCCGAGCCAACCAGCAAGCCAAACGACAACATGATGCCGCTACTGAAGCAGCGACGGATGACGCGATCCACCTCGCCGATCTTGTTCTGACCTTTGTTCATCGCCTTGATCGAATCCGGGTTGAGAGACTCGAGACCGGTGTAAACGTAGCGGCAACCGGCCTGGGCCATCAGCCTCACTGTCTCCTCATCTTTGAGAACATTAAAGGTCAACGCGCAGCCCCAGGTTTTCTTCAATGGCGTTAGTGCGGCACACAGTTCGCGCAAGTAGCGAGGATTGCCGCCGAGATTGTTATCGAGAAAGGAAAACGAGTTGTCGAAAAGACCAAAGTAGTTCTTGTTCCAACGCATCTTGAATTGGATCTCTTCGACTACATCCTTAATGGGCCGATAACGATAACGCTCATGCCCGGTCAAGACGCAGAAGTTGCAAGTAAACGGGCAGCCGCGGGAAGCTTCGATACCCGGTAGCCTGATGGCGTTAGTGCGAAAGTCGATGAGGTCATAACGATAGGGCCGGATGGCGGCTGGACCAGAAGATGGCAGGTCGTAGCGCTTTTGTAATCTCCCGTGCTCGAAGTCGCTGATGAGTGCCGGGACGTTCGCCTCTGGTTCGCCTGTAACCACCGCATCGAAATAGTTTTCACAATCGGCGGCGAAGTGAATGGCATGCCGGCCGCCCGCGACAGTCTTGATTCCGCGCCGGCGCAACAAGGTGGAGAGCACCTTCGTGTGTTCGTAATAGGAATGTAAGTAGGAGAAGAAGACCAGATCCCAATCGCGGTCCAGCGGGATATCCGCTTCTTTCTCGTTATAAACCTCAACCTCTGCGTGGTCCGGACAAAGCGCCGCAATCAGTTCCGGCACCGACGACTGCATCACTCCTCTTTCTTTGCGCGGTAGTCGGGTGGGATGAGTGTAGGTGCTGATGACAGCGATTTTCATGACTCTTCCTTACGCCATTCGATCATGGCTGTGCTTTTCTTCTGCTCGAGTTGAAACGTGCCGAAGAGGTAGTCGAAAAGAGGTGACGTGACGCCAAAACGCACCGTTGCGTCGTAGTGATGGTGCAACAGGTGATGGCGGCGAAAATAGCGAGCCAGACGTGACTGTGACGTGCCGTGGTGCGCCTGAAAATCAAGGTACTCGTAGAAGCAGTAGCCGGCGATCAGTCCCGTGAACAGGTAGGTTGCCGACTGCCAGCTTCCACTGATGGCCCAGGCGAGCAGAAAGTAGACCACGCAGACCGGCAGGCTCTCGCTAAGTTGTACGGTTAGTCGTTGCAGTGCCAGCGGATTTTCGTGATGTCGGAGATGAGTCAGGTTTCCGGGGAGGTTGAAGTTTGCGCGGGGTACGCGGTGCAGTACCCAGCGATGGACCACGTACTCAATGAGTCCCCATGACAAAAGTCCTGTTGCGCTGAGCGCGACCGCCGCAGGCAGCGACGGCGCCCCAGTATTGAGAGTCGCGGCATGCAACAGGCAAAGGGTCAGACTGTAAAAAATGAAAGGCTTACAGAGTAGCCACCGGTTGATCTGACGATTGCGTTCGAGCCTGGTCTGTTTTACTCGTCTCATGGTTCCCTTCCCGCCAGTTACGGGGACACGCGTAAGCTACGGGCACCGGCTTAGCGCCAGGGCTCAAGGCGTTACGCGTGTCCTCCTTGCCCCACAACCCTACGTGGCGGGAAGCGACAAAACATCACCAATAGGGAACCCCATCATCCCGTCGCTGCCGCTCCGGGTTCTCTATTGCGGTGGTTTTGTTTAGAGTGAGCTGTATGACCGACGTGGCCGTCTACGAGGAACGGATTCGCCAGCTCGTCGCTGATATTTTTATCAGGTCCATAAGACTTAATGACGAAGGCCTGATGAACGATGTCGTGATTGTGAATGAAGAGCTGGTTTTCCGTTTTCCCAAAGACGAATACGCCGCTAAGCATCTCAGCGATGAAATCAACCTGCTTCGCCTGTTGCAGCCGCACCTCACGTTGCAAATTCCCGCGCCACTTTACGAAACCCGGAACATCCTTGCTTATCGTCTGATCCCCGGTGAGACGCTGCGACGCGATCTGTTGCGCCGACTTGGCGAGGACGACCAACAGGCCGTTGCCAACCAACTTGCTCAGTTTCTGAAAGAATTGCACGGAGTTGAAACGACGGGTCGGGAGATTGCACAGGCTGATGCTTTGATGAAGTATGAGGGTTGGGTGAATGTCTACCAACGGATTCGCGAAAAAGTTTATCCCTTGCTACTGGCACATTTGCGCGATTGGGCCACTGAACACTTTGAGACTCATCTCGGTGACAAACGAAATTTCGAGTATGAGCTCAAGGTCGTCGATACTGATCTGCCGCCCTACCACATCATGTTCGATCGTGAACGCAAGCGCATCAACGGCATCATCGATTTTGGTTGTGCCGGGCTGGGTGATCCGGCCATTGATTTTGGAGTGATCATCTATAACTACGGCGAGTCGTTTCTGAAGCGGTTTTATGACGTCTATCCAGAAGCGGAACAATACCTCCCACGCGCCCGATTTTATGCGGGAGCGCATGAGTTGCGCTGGCTGCTCACGGGAGTTGAACGGAACCAACCATGGTGGTTTGCCGTTCATGTGGGTAGTGCCAAGGACATGAACTAACGTCCAATGGAAACTGTCTCAGGAGTTAGTCATCTACCACCTTCTCTATTACGTCGTGCTGGTCGGCGCTGGTTTTTATGTGCTGAACCAGGTCCGCAAACCCACCAGGTTGGTTGGCAGGCCCTTCTTGTGGCTGATGAATCATTCTCATTCAGGCGTAACAGACTGGGGGCTAACGCATGTTCGAGTCGAGAAGCAATCGAGCGTTCTGGATGTCGGGTGCGGCGGCGGCAGAACTATTCAGAAGCTGGCGGCGATGGCTAGCGAGGGGACTGTTTTCGGCGTTGACTACTCCGCTGAAAGCGTGGCCGCAGCAAGGGCTAAAAATGCGACGTTGATCAAGACCGGCCGCGTTGACATACGGCAGGCCTCGGTATCTAAGTTACCATTTCCTGCGGACCATTTTGATCTCGTCACTGCCGTGGAAACGCAGTACTACTGGCCGGCTTTGGTTGAGGACATGCAGGAGATTCTGCGCGTATTGAAACCTGGCGGAACGCTGATTGTTATTGTGGAAAGCTACAAAGGCGGCAAGCTCGATGTGGTGCAGCGTCCGGTGATGAAACTGCTGCGCTCGCGAGTGTTGAGCGTGGCTGAGGAGCAGGAACTGTTCACCAGCGCTGGCTATATTGAGGTTCAGACGTACGAGGAGCGCAATAAAGGCTGGATGTGCGCGACCGGTAGAAAATCTGAACCTGAGCGTGGTTAACCTAACGGGGCCACAACCTCGCGCTTCGTGTATGATCCACACGCAGTTCTCACATGATCACTTCGGAGGCAGCCGATGGTCCCGTTTCTCGTCAATAGATGAGCAATCAACTCAACTCTCTCCTGGCGCTAGCAAAACAAGCCGACGCACTACTGGATGCCGGTCGCTTTGCAGAGTCGGTGACAATTTACGACCAGGCCCTCGCACTCGATTCCAGGCACTGCCACTGTCTCATCAACAAAGGTTTCGCGCTGGGAAATCTCGGGAAGAACGAAGAAGCGCTTCACTGTTATGAGGTAGCACTTACCATTGAACCAAATGATGCAGTCGCCTGGCTGAACAAGGGAAATGCTCTCGCCGGCTTAGGTCGTCATGATGAGGCGCTGGCTTGCTATGACCGGGCCCTCGAAATCGATGCGCATCTAGCCAGGGCCTGGTACAACAAGGGCGACGAACTCGGCAGGCAGCAACGCATAATCGAGGCCAAGGCGTGCTTCGAAAACGCCTACGAGTTGGGCTTGCCCGAAGCGCAGGAGATGATCTCGCGTTGTGAGCAGATCCTAACGAACGAATATTACGGATGAGATGCCTGTCAGCCTCATTCATATGATCATGAACGACGGCTCGCGTCACTTCGGTAGCCTGCCGCAAACCGTACTCTGGTATGAGTTAAAGGATCACATTAGTCACTTAGACGGTGCGACAGTCACCGATTTCGTCACCGATGGAGTAACAGAAGCGTGGATCGACTTTTCCTATCGTGGCCACAAATTCTCGGTCAACGATCAATTTGGTGAGTATTGGTTCTTTGTCGCGAACCCAGCATGCCCGGATCACATACTGGAGGCGGTCATATCTCATTGCGGTGTCGTATTAGGTGCAGTAGAGAGCCGGGAGCGATAGCGACCGGATGCCCTATTCAAACTGAAACGTGCGAGCGATTTTGCTCCGGAGGAGCAGAATGTTTATAGCTCACGAACCAAACCAACCAACCCGCTCCGCTGGGAGCGCCATGTTGCGACGTCGAGCAGATCGTGCTCCTTGGGACTGCCGTTCTTTTCGGCTGTGGTGTTTATGGACATCGCGCTCCAAACGGAGCGCAACCCTCCTCTGCGGACGTCATGGCTATAAACATTTGGCTCCTACGGAGCCGGTCGCATAAAGGACGAGGTTCATGATTCGCATCGCAGCTTTCTTACTAGCTCTGTTACTTTTGCCAATTGCTATGAATATTGACGGTGAAGCAATCAATCGAACTGAGCTGCTAACCCAGGTGGACCATCTCGTCTACGCCACTCCCGACTTGAATCGGGGCATCGGCGAGATCGAGCAGCTAACTGGAGTCAGAGCGAGTCCTGGCGGTCAACACCCAGGAGGAGGCACCAGAAATGCCCTGGTGGCTCTTGGCCCAACGTCTTATCTCGAAATCATTGGCCCCGATCCCGACCAACCTGCTCCCAAGACTCCACGAAGTTTCGGAATCGATGGCCTCAAACACTCCAGGCTGGCAACGTGGGCAGCCAAAGGCAATGACCTGGACCGACTCAAGGCGCAGGCTGACTTGAAGGGTGTATCCCTCACACCGGTGAGTCCCGGCAGTCGCAAACGTCCTGATGGAGTCATGCTGTCATGGCGCACTACACGTCCAGTCGACGCAGTGGGGGACGGAATTGTTCCCTTTTTCATTGACTGGGGACAGTCGCCGCACCCGTCTCAAACCGCTGCTCCCGGACTTACACTGATAGATCTGCGCGCAGAACATCCGGACGCGACACGGGTGCAGCAAGTGCTCAGCACCCTCGGGCTTGATCTGCAAGTAAAACAGGGTGCGAACCCTGGGCTGGTGGCAATCATCAAAGGCCCAAAAGGTACGGTGGAATTGCGCTAGATACGGACCGGGGAGAAGGACGAATGATTGTTCGAATGTGGCATGGTCGAGTCGCGAGCGAAAAAGCACAAGCCTATCGCGAATTCACCAATCAACGAGCAATTCCTGACTATCAGAGTGTGCCAGGAAATATTAGCGCTTACGTCTTGGAACGTCGAGAAGGCGACATCACCCACTTTATTACACTGACGTTTTGGGAAAGCCTGGAAGCCATTCGTGGCTTCGCCGGAGATGATCTGGAGCAAGCAAAGTACTATCCCGAGGACCAGGATTTCTTGTTGGAGTTTGAACCGCGGGTGGTCCATTACGAAGTTGTGGGCAAATCGTAGACGTCGTCTGGAACTTTCAACCAGCCAGTTAACCTGCTACGCCAATCGAAAATGAAGTCTCCTTATGCTTCATTTACCCGTCGAGCCCTGGCACGTCTTATTGACTTGCTGGTCGTGCTCACGCCGTGCGGCATTCTCTATTTCATTAACCGCGCTCTGGGGTTCCCGATCAGATACACTTCTCTTTTCAACTATCGCCGGCCCGAGTCGGCTACGATGTTCATGACGGAGGACTTTGCCGGCTTCTTCAGCATCTTCATCACTATCAAACTCTTGATCGCGTATCCGTATTTCGCTTTGCTCGAGAGCAGTGCGTGGCAAGCAACCCTGGGTAAGCTGGCGCTGGGCATCAAAGTCACCGACACGGACGGCAATCGCATCTCCTTTGGCCGGGCCACCGGTCGTTACTTTCTCAAAAGTTTTTCCGCCACTCTGTGTATGCTTGGCTACCTCGTCTCTTTTTCCGACCGGCGCCAGACCTTTCATGACTTCATGTCGCGAACTTTAGTGCTGAGGAAAGAAGTGTTCCCGCAGTACTACGTGATGCCGCGCTCGCCATCACGCTGGATGTTCACCGTGCCTTTAGTATCTGCGCGAACAACTGCTGACGAGGTGCCGGCCTCAACCTACGAGTGTATCTGGTGCAATCACCGCGGTGAGCGACACGTTGGTTGCCCCCGGTGTGGTCGACCGTCGTACGCGTCGGTCGGCGTCATCAAAGCAATGCTGCTGATCAACGCCCTTATCTTTACGGCGTTAGGCGTCTTTCTTGCATATCTAACGTGGGTAATCGCTAATCAACGACTGCTTGATGACAGGTTAGGACGGGAGGGAGCTCCGTGGGGCGCTATCTTCGTTGTGTTCCTGGGCAGCGCTTTGTGTTTGGGTGCCGGCGTTCCCGCATTTTTTGGTAAGAAATGGATATTGCAGGCGACGCTGGTGTTGATTGGTTCGGGACGAAGAGGGGGTTAGAAAAGGAAGGCTCACCTTACTAAGAGATCGATCATCGATAGTCCGAGCTACTGTTCCAGTCTAAGAGACGCGGGAGTAAGCTCGACTTCGACACCCTTGAAACAGCGCTACTGATGGACGGATAATCCGCGTGAGAATGGAGGAAAAAAGAAATGAAAAAGCTAATCCTGGCAGTGACCGTACTTGGCGCGCTTAGCTTGCTGGCTGGCGGCAAAACCTCAGACACCGACTTCGGCCTCCCCTCACTGAATGTGATAAAACAAATCGAGCTCGGGCCGTCTTACAGTTGCCGGTCAGAGAGTGAGTTCAAAGAAGGGTATGCAGGTACCGCTCTATTCCTCTCCGATTTTGCCAAGCACATGAACAGCCCTGACCTATTGTTCGATGGCGCTTGCAACTCGGTGAATTATTTCGAAGCCGCAACTGCCGGAGACGACATGTCACTGATCGCGGATCTGGGCAAGGTCTCTTTGGAGGGTGTCTCTGCATATCGTGCCTTCAATCTTGAGGGCGTCCACAGCTTTCCTGCGTACTCCAAGTTTGCGAGAGCGGTTGAGGTCCAGGCCCATCATACTTATGCAGTATTGTTGAATGACCGTACGAGGCGTGGTCTGTTTGTGTTTGCCGTGAACGAATATGTTCCCGATCAGAGAGTTAGAATTCGTTATGCCGTTCAGTCTTACGAATTAACTCTTGGTAACCGGGTTGTCTCACCGGGCTTCAATTGGGAAAGGAAAAACGCACTACAGTAACAGCCGAGAAACAACTCTGGGAGCGCAGGCGGTCCGTCTGCGCTCCCGGCGTTGTGAGTTTTTTGACTAGTCCTCCTTATGTCCCTTGCCTTTCTCTACCGGAGTGATCGTGCCGAATAGTCCATGATTTTCGTCGTCGATACCCGCAGTAAAGAACAAGGTCGTCTGCGGGCCGGCAGCCGCTCCATTGCCAAATCTCAGGGCCCAGAGACCATCAATAGTCAGCGGTTGTCCTCTCAAACCTCTTAGCAAACCGTGAAAGTTGCCATGCTCCAGATCGAAGGTGGCTATTTCACCACTGCCGAATTGGCCCACCAGGAGCCGGCCACTCTCCTTGCCAAAACCTTCGGGCGCTAAGGCGATTCCCCAGGGCGCGTTCATCCAATGACCCGATCGCAAACGTGACAAGAGCTTGCCACTGGAATCGAACTGGTCCACGAAACCCAATCCGGGTGCATCAACCTCATCCTCTTTATCAGGCTTCTGTTTAGCGAAGGTGACAAAGATGTTGCCGTCGAGGTTCTGCACATTGAAGGGGGCGAAGCCAGCGGGCACTTCCGAATCTTTGAAAGCGGTCGGAGGAAGATTCGTGAATGGCATAAAGTTCGCGTCGAAGACGTCAACACTGGCATTAAAGAAGTTCGCGACGTAGAGAAAGTTTAGCCCATTCATTTGTCCCAACGTGACGCCTTTATACACAGCCTTGACAGGACTGGTAAACATTAGGTTTGCGGCATTACCACCGGTCCAGCCGGAGATCGTTCCGTCTTCAGTTACGAAAATGAAGCGCGACCCTCCGAAATCTGAACCACTGCCGGTGACAACGCCGGTGGGTGTCGCCAGGTCACTACTTCCTAACGGCGGCGGAATGGTTACGGTAAGCGGAACCTTTGCGCCGGCACCGGTATACAAGGTGGAGACGCCAGTTCCGTTATCGCCGACCCACCATGGACTCGAACCGGTAGCCACGAGTCCCCAGGGATTGACCAGGTTCGAATCGGTGAGCTTTGCGAGACCTGGGATGTCGGAAACCAGGTTTGTTTGTTGATAATGTTGGCCGAATGAATTAACCGACGAGATGAGAATTAAAGCGAGCGCGAGTAAGCAGATAGTGCTCCCTTGCATCCGATGTGACATGGTTCTACTCCTCCAACTAGGTTCAGTTAAGTAACCGTGGGCCACAAAGGGGGATTGAGAGATTGGTTTCAGTGCTTTTATAGGAAGACTTTGGGAGAGTCAAGCATTTCGGACTACACTAACGCCCATGCCCCTCGACCCTATCCCGCGACGAAAGTTTCACCGGGTGGTCTTTGTAGTGGCCGGTGTTTACAACATCGTCTGGGGTTTATATTCAGTTTTTGATCCGCAGTGGCTGTTTCGCTTTGCCCGGATGCCTTTGATGGTCCATCCGCAGGTCTTTGCCTGCCTG
>Ga0126377_10004571_pt1 | contig 10100 bp, 8 predicted proteins | sample PanSoiMetPlot_22_FD_92647 | JGI IMG/M metagenome (GOLD analysis project Ga0126377, IMG submission 92647) | Tropical forest soil microbial communities from Panama - MetaG Plot_22 | ecosystem: Environmental > Terrestrial > Soil > Tropical forest > Bulk soil | place: Panama | collected 2016-02-17 | reverse complement strand
TGGGGCTCGATTCCGGGCGCCTTCCTCCGCTTTCGGAAGCTCCATCGCATCGGGCGGCAGGAGATCCCGGGGCTCGTCGAGGCTCACGTGCGGATTCGCGGCGGCGCGACGCTCCTGATCATCTCGATCTGGGAGAACGAGCTCGCGCTGATCCGGTTCACAACGCTGGACGCGCATGTGAACGCGGTCCGCTGGACGATCGACAAGCAAGGTGAGATCTGGTCTGGCGTCTTCCGCCTCACGGGAACGTCGTCGATGAGCAAGCCGTGGATCGGCACGATCCGGCACTGGGAGCCGCTCGCGGTGTCGCAGGCCGGGCGCGTCGCCGCAGACGAGCGGTGAGCTGCGACGCGACTCCGTTCTCGGAGCGCCGACCGCCCGATCCGCACACCGCCTCGTTCTCCAGCTGGTGGTACGAGGGCGACGGGCTCTGGGCGGGCCTGGCTCCGCCGTACGAGGGTCGCTGGCTCGCAGGCGAGCCGGCGCTGAAGGTGCTCTGGTACACGGAAGCCGCGGGCGAGCTCCGGATCGCCGGGCAGCGTCTCGACGGCCCGGGCGGCGTCCTCTCGGCCGAGATCCCGTCCGGCTACGCGGAGGTCGCGTACCAGCCGAGCGCGATCCTCTTCTCGGAGCCGGGCTGCTGGGAAGTCACCGGCTCGGTGGGCGACCGCACGCTTCGCGTGGTTGCGGACGTGCTCGCGCCAGAGCTCCATCCGCTTCGCTGACCCGACGCGATCACCCGAAACGGACGATGTAGCCACGAGGGGTCGAACGAGAAGATGACGAATGGCATCGATCGCTGATCCCGCGGACGAGCGGCTCCTGCACCGCCTCGGCTACGCGCAGGAGCTCGCCCGAAGAATGGGCGCGTTTCGCAACTTCGCGATCTCGTTCTCGATCATCTCGATCCTTGCCGGCTGTCTCCCCTCGTACTTCCTGGCCTTCCATTGGGGCGGGCCGGTCTCGATCACGTGGGGCTGGTTGATCGTCGGTGTGTTCACGACCTTCGTGGCGCTCTCGATGGCGGAGATCGCCTCGACGTACCCGACCGCGGGCGCCCTGTACTACTGGTCGGCGAAGCTCGGCGGCCCGGCGTGGAGCTGGTTCACGGGCTGGTTCAACATGCTCGGCCTCGTGGGGATCGGCGCCGTCGGGTACGGGCTCGCGACGTTTGCGACCGCGCTACTCGATCTGCTCTGGGGCTACCCCGACGATCGTCATCACATCTTCTATCTGTTCGTCGTGGCCATGGCCGCGGCGATGATCGTGAACGTCTTCGACGTCCGTGTCACGTCGATCCTGAACGCGGTCTCGGTCTACTGGCACCTGATCGGCGTCTCGGTGATCGTCGTCGCGCTCGCCGTGATCCCCGAGCATCACCAGTCGGCCGGATATGTGTTCACGCAGACGGTGAACAACTCGGGCTTCGTCGGCGAGGGCTGGCGAAGCGTCACGTTCCTGATGGTGTTCGCGATCGGGTCGATCGGGATGGCGCAATACACGCTCGTGGGCTACGACGCGTCCGCTCACATGGCCGAGGAGACGCACCAGGCTTCGCGCTCGGCTGCGATCGGGATGATCATGGCGGTCGTCGTCTCCGTCGTCTCGGGCTTTGCGCTCCTGCTGGCGATGACGTTCGCCATCCCGAGCCAGACCGAGGTCCAGAACCACTACGGCGACATTGCTGCGTACATCTGGAGCAATGCCCTGAGCACGCGCTGGGCCGAGTTCTTGCTCGTGGTCGTCGTCGGCGCCCAGTTCCTCTGCCTCACCGCCTGCATGACCGCTGGCTCACGGCTGCTGTTCGCGTTCTCGCGCGATCGTGCCGTTCCGGGTCACCGGGCCTGGCGGAAGCTCTCGCCGCGGCGAGTTCCCGTTCGGGCGGTCTTCGCCGTCGGAACCGCCAGCTTCCTCATCTTGCTGCCGACCTGGTGGAACAACCTCGCCGGCTACTACGTGGCTACGTCGATCGGAGCCACCTCGCTCTACATCGCGTACATCCAGCCGGTGTTCCTGCGCTTCAGGAAGGGCGCCGACTTCGAGCCCGGCGCCTGGAGCCTCGGCAAGCACTACCGCTGGATCAACCCGATCGCGATGGCGTGGGTCGTCGTCATCTCGGTCGTGTTCATGCTTCCGACGAACCCGGGCGGCCTGCCGTGGCGCGACGGCTTCGACCTGAACCTCGTCAACTATGCGCCGCTCACGATCGGCACCGCGTTCGTCCTGTTCGGGGGCTGGTACGCCCTGTCGGCGAGGAAGTGGTTCACGGGCCCGGTGAGCCTGGGGAGCCCGGAGGAGCTCGAGCGTTTCGAGGCCGCGCGCGCCCCGGAGTTCCTCGTGCCGGCCGAACAGCCTCAACCGAGCGCCTGAGCTCCTCGGCCCCGCGGCTCATCCGAAGCGGACGATGTGCGTCCGCGGAGCGGCTGGCACTCTTGTCAAGTGGCATCCACGGGGGATCAGATTCATGCGGCCGACAAGCCGCCGCCGGGCCTGCTGCTGACCAAGCTCCATCCGCCGCCGACCCGGAACCAGAACGTTCGGCGCGACCGTCTGCTCGAGCGGCTTCGGCCCGAGGAAGGCGTCAAGCTCGCCGTTGTCGCCGCCCCTGCGGGCTCCGGCAAGACGACATTGCTGGCGACGTGGCGGGAAGCCGAGGCCGAGCGACGGCCGGTCGGCTGGGTCTCGCTCGACGAGGGCGACAACGACCCGGTGGTGCTCTGGTCGCACGTGCTCGAGGCCCTGCGACGCGTGTACCCGGAGCTCGAGACTCCTCGTCGGCCCGAGCTGGTCGGTGCGAGCCTCATCATGGACGCCGTTCTGCCCGACCTCGTCAACGAGCTGACCGAGCATGGCGACGCGGCGCTCGTCCTGGATGACTTTCACCGCCTGGCGAAAGGCCCGAGCCGAGACAGCCTGGGCTGGCTCGTCGAGCATGCGCCGCCCTCGTTCCAGCTCGTCGTTTCGACTCGCAGCGAGCCCGCGCTCCCGCTCGCGGCGCTCCGCGCCCACGGGGAGCTGCTCGAGGTCCGGGCCGACGAGCTCGGTTTCACCGCCGCCGAGGCAGACCTCCTCCTGAACAGTCGGCTCGAGCTCGGACTTTCTCATGACGACATCGACGAGCTCGTCCGACGGACGGAGGGTTGGCCGGCCGGCCTGTACCTCGCGGCCCTCTCGCTCGGCCCCGTCCAGGATCGCCATGCATTCGTGAGCAGGTTCGGCGGCGACAGCCGGCACATCGTCGACTTCCTCGTCGACGAGGTGCTCGAGGCTCACGATCCCGCGCTGCAGGCACTGATGCTCCGCTCCTCGGTCGCCGAGCGGCTGTGCGGGCCGTTGTGCGACGCACTGCTCGAACAGGAAGGCAGCGCCGAGCAGCTGAGCGAGCTCGCGCGCACGAACCTCTTTCTCCTGCCGCTCGACGACCGCAGCCAGTGGTACCGCTTCCACCATCTCTTCGGCCAGTTGCTCCGCGTCGAGCTGGAGCATCGCGAACCGGGTCTGGCGCAGGCGTTGCACGAGCGGGCGTTCGCGTGGCACCGCGATCACGGATCGATCGAAGAGGCGATCGAGCACGCGCTCGATGCGGGCATGTTCGCCGAGGCAGGCGATCTGATCTCGGCGACCTGGGTCGAGCACACCAACGTCTGCCGATACGCGACCGTGCTCGCCTGGCTCGAGCGTTTTCCAACTCGGACGCTGGAGTCGAGCGCGGTGCTCCTGGTCGTGAAGGCGTGGGTCTCGTCGATGTGCGCGATGCAGGAGGAGGCGACGCAGGCGATGACCGCACTCGAGCGGCTGGACGGCCTCGACCAGGGGCCGCTCCCCGACGGCTCGAGCTCTGCCGAGGCGAGCATGGCCACGCTGCGGGCGACGATTCCATTCGGGGACGTCGGCGCGGGATACGAGAACGCGATCCGCGCGTCCGAGCTGGAACGACCGGAGTCGCCGTTCTGGCCCGTGGTCTGCTGGGCCCGCGGGATGGGACACTTCTTCCGCGGTGAGTTCGTGGAGGCCGAGCCTTGGTTCGCCGAGGCCGCAATCCTCGGCCCGGCAGGCGGAATGTGGATCATCGCCGGCTCGGCTCTCGCGTACCAATCGATGATCGCGGGCGAGGCTGGTGACGTCGAGCGACAGAAGTGGTTCGCGGAGCAGGCGACTCGGCTCGTGCGAGAGCGCGGCGTCGAGGACATCGACGGTGAGGTGCCCCTTGCCCTCGGCGCGTCTCTCTCCGCGCGCGGGAAGCTCGACGAGGCGCAGCCCTTGTTGGAAGAGAGCGTCACCGTGCTGCGCTCCTTCGGGCAACCGATCGACCTCGCTCATGCCCTGGTTCGCCAGGCCCGGGTTCTCGGCGCCCTCGAGGAGCGCGACGCGGCGGCCTCTGCGATCGCGGAGGCGAGAGCGACCGTCGACTCCTGCCCCGATCCGGGCATCCTCGAGGAGTGGGTGTCGGCGCTCGAGCGGTCGCCGCGCAAGCGCTCGAGTCGAGGAGACGGCGAACTGAGCGAGCGCGAGCTCGCGGTGCTCCGAGCGCTCACCGGGCCGTTGTCCGAGCGCGACATCGCCCGCGAGCTCTACCTGTCGCACAACACCGTTCACAGCCACACGCGGTCGATCTACCGCAAGCTCGGCGTCACGTCGCGGGCCGAGGCGGTCGGCCGGGCGCGAGAGCTCGGCCTCCTCTAAGCGGATTTCACCTAGGTGAATCGCGACGGGGCGACACCGCCTCACCCCCGCATTCGCCAATCTCGCTCGCGATGAAGGGGGATCCCGTCCGAGACGCGACGTACGAGCTCGTCGTGCGCGGCGAGCTGGACGAGCGGTACGGCTACCTCTTCGAAGGAATGCAGATGGAACGCGTGGGCGGCAAGACGGTCCTCACGGGAACGGTGCGCGACCAGGCGCAGCTCTACGGATTGATCGAGCGGATCGAGGAGCTCGGGCTCGAGCTGCTCTCGGTGCAGCAGGCCGACACGAGCCCTGCGGGCTCCGGACAAGAAAGGGATGAGGCATGAGCGCGAAGCAACCGAACATCGTCTTCTTCTTCTGGGACAACTTCGGCTACGGGGAGGTCGGCTGTTACGGCGGCGGCCTGCTGCGCGGGGCGGCGACGCCGAGGATCGACAAGCTCGCGAGCGAGGGCCTGCAGCTGCTGAACCACAACGTCGAGGCGCAGTGCACGCCGAGTCGGACAGCGACGCTCACCGGTCGTCACCCCATCCGCTCCGGAACCGCGTCGATCCCGATCGCAGGCGAAGACGGGATGACCCGGTGGGAGGTGACGATCGCCAAGGCGCTCTCCGATGCGGGCTACGCCACGGGGATGTGGGGCAAGTGGCACTGCGGCAGCGACCCGGAGCAGCGCAGCCCGATCGACTTCGGGTTCGACGAGGCAGTGTGGTGCCCGCGCACCGCGGACGAGGTCCTGTGGACGACGCAGTCGTACTTCCCCGAGGGCACGGTCACGGCCACGCCCTACGCCGGGAAGGCCGAGATCCCGATGGAGTACGAGTCGATCTTCTCGCGGAAGAAGGGCGAGCAGCACGAGGTCGTCGCGACCTACGACATGGAGTTCCGAGCCGGCTTCGACCGCAAGATCACCGATTGGGCCACGGACTTCATGACCCGGGCACACGAGGATGGCAAGCCGTTCTACGTGTACATGCCCTACACCATGGTGCACAACCCGATCGCTCTCGATCCGGAGTTCGAAGGGAAGACCAAGCGCGGTGCCTGGGCCGACGTCCTGACCCAGATGGACGCCTTCACCGGCAAGATCCTCGACCACCTCGACAGTCTCGGGGTGGCGGAGGACACGATCGTGGTCTGGACGTCCGACAACGGGCCGGAGGGGTATGGGGACTACTCGCAGCCGACGAGCGATCCGAACCCGCTCGCCCTCTGGCCTGGTGGCGGCGGTCCGTGGCGCGGCTCGCTGTTCACCGCGCTCGAGGGCTCGCTGCGGACGCCCGGCATCGTGCGCTGGCCGGGCAAGGTGCCCGCGGGCAAGGTCAGCAACGAGATCGTGCACGAGGTCGACTGGTTCACGACCCTTGTCCTGGCGGGCGGCGGGAAGGTGCCGGAGGACCGCATCGTCGACGGCATGGACATGCGCGACTTCCTGCTCGGCGACGCGGTCGAGTCGGGCCGCGACACCGTCGTGTGCATGAACGCCAACCGGGTGCAGGCGGTCAAGTGGAGGCAGTGGAAGTGCCACCTGATGAAGCAGGACGACTTCTTCGGGACGTGGGAGCCCTACAGCACGCCGAACCTCTTCAACCTGGAGTGGGACCTGCGGGAAGAGCACCCGGTCGACTTCCCGCACATCTGGGTCGTGAAGCCGATGGCCGCCGCGGCAGCGGCGTTCCTCAAGAGCCTGGCGATCGAGCCTCCGATCAAGCCGGGCACGCCGGATCCCTACACGCCGCCCGAGCGGGGCCAGCTGATCCCGGAGGAGCACCTGACGATCGGCCCTCTCGTCCAGTTCGCCACGACGCTCCACTACCCGAACGGGGGCAACGGCGCGCCGAAGGACGTGAAAGAGCACGAGCCGGACCACGGGTTCGCCCACCATCACGGCGGGGCGTGACAGGGACGGCACCGATCAACACGGATCGAGAGCCGGAGGCCCGCAGATGAGCGCACAAGACCTGTTCAACGCGATCTTCAACGCCAGCCTGGCGGTGATGATCCTCACGCTCGTCACGGGCCTCGGGCTCAGCCTGACCCTGCATCAGATCCTGGCGCCGCTGCGGCGGGTCCGGGTGCTCGTCGCAGCGGTCATCGCCAACAGCGTCCTCGCGCCGCTCGTGGGGATCGGGATCTGCCATGCGCTACCGCTCAGCACCCAATCGCGGGTCGGAGTGGAGTTGGCGCTGATGGGAGCCGCCGGCCCGGTGGGGATGAAGGCGGCCCAGCTCTCGAAGCGGGCGGACATGGCGATGGCGGTGTCCTTCACGATCGTGCTCCAGCTGGTGAACATCGTCGCGGCGCCGCTCTGGGCGAAGCAGATCGTGACGGGCGCGACGGTCGACCCGTGGACCGTCGTCAAGGATCTGTTGCTGCTGGTTCTCGCCCCGCTCGTGATCGGACAGGTCCTGCGGGCCCGGTACGCCGAGCACGCCGAGGGGTGGCAGGGCGGACTGGAGAAGATCTCGAACGTCGCGCTCCTCGTCGTGATAGCCGTGGGCCTCGCCGCGAACTGGAGCGTTCTCACCGATGCGCTCGGATCGTGGGTCCTCGTCGCGTCGATCATCATCGTCGTCGCCTGCATCGTGCTGGGGTGGCTCGCGGGCCGCGTAGGCGATACCCAGGCGGCGATCACGATCGGATCTCTCTCGGGCATGCGCTTCACGCCGCTCGGCCTCATCGTGATCGCGACCGTCCTGAACAACGAGGGCGCGTACCTGATCCCGGCCCTCATCTTCTCGCTGGCGGCCACGGTGATTCCGCTCGGCTTCGGGCTCGAGCTCGGCCGTGCGGCTGGAAAGGTGGGGAAGAGGCAAACGGCCCCGGCCGCGGCACCGGCTGGAGCGGCACGATGAGCCACCGCGATGTTGCTGTCTTGCTGGTCTGCTTCGCGAGCAAGAAAGGCGCTTCGGGCTCGCAACGGGCGCTGGAAGCGAAGCTCCGCTCGAACGGCGACCACGTGTTGCAGACGACCATCCTGCGGGTCGACGGCAAGCACAAGGCGTCGGTGCACGACCCGCGCCGCGTGCTCGCGGGAACCCTGACGGCGGGCCTCACCTGGGGCCTGTTCGGGCTGGTCGCGGGCACGAACAAGGTCGAGAGCACGATCGTCTGGGCCGTGCTCGGCGCGATCTGCGGCGGCGCCTACGCGTACTTGACGGAGCACGTCCTCACGAAGTCGGAGCTCGGCCGCATCGGCGCGAAGTTGGTGCCCAATTCGTCCGCCCTGCTCACGTACGCGGAGACGAGCGACCCGGACCGGCTGCTCGCGGCGAGCCACGCCTACGAGCCGTCGGCCGCGAGCGTCGCAGTCATCGACGCCGACCTGCGCGCACGGGTATTCGCCGGTGGCGCGAGCCCCGTCGAGGTGCCGCACGCCTCGGGCGCGGGCCCTCTCCCGGACCAGGCCTCGCTCTTGAGCATGATTCTCTTCCGCTATCCCGACCCCAAGGCCGCGCCTCATGTCGCGGCGCAGGTGCCGAAGGCAAAGGCGCCGCACGGGGGCGCACCTCAGATCGAGCTCGTGATCGAGACGAACGACAACGGTCGCTGGCACGTGATCGACCCCAGCCGCGGCACCGCGGCGTGGGCTCGCAGCGACGTGGTGAGCTGGGGCCTGTTCGGCCTCGTGTTCGGCGCTCTCGCCGGGGCGATCGGAGGCGGTGGGCTGCACGGCCTCGTGAAGGGCGGGGTCGTGACCGGGATCGGCTGGGCCATCTTCGGCCTCTTCGCGGGCACGCTCTACGGCCTCTGGGCCGGCCGGTCGATCAGCGCCCGCCGGTTGGAGGGCATCGGCCCGCTGCTGGGCCACGGCACCTCGGCTCTGCTCGCCTGGGCGGAGGGCGACATCCGCCAAGACGCCTTGGACGCCCTCGAGCAGCCCGGCGCACAGCGATTGGTCTTGCGTTTCAACGCCGTCGAGCGCGGAGCGGTTCTGGAGGCGGCCTAATCGGGCGGGGCAAAGGGCGTGAGCCGATTCGCGATGACCTGGAACCGCCGCTTCCGCATTCGCGAGTACGTCCGGGAAAGCATCTGGGTCGTCCCCCTCCTGGGCGCGGTGCTCGGGGCGATCGCCGGCTTCGCCGTGGCCGAGGTCGACCGTCGAGCCAACCTTCCCGCCTCGATTCAGTACTCGTCTTCGACCGCGAGCACCGTCCTCACCGCGATCGTCGGAGCGACCGCCGCCCTGACCGGCTTCGTCGTCACGGTGACGACCTTGATCGTGCAGATGGTGACGGGGACGTTCTCCCCGCGCTACATGCGGCTCTGGTACCGCGACCCCGTGCTGAAGGGGACGCTCGCCCTGGTCGCCGGGACGCTGACCTTTTCCTTCTCGATGCTCCGGAGGATCGAACCGAGCTTCGTGCCCAATGCGGGGGTCACCGCCTCCGGCGGCCTGATGGTCGCGAGCCTGATCCTGTTCCTCTATTTCTTCAGCCGCTGCATGTCCAACCTGCGACCGGTGGCCGTCGCGTCACTCGTGGCCAAGGCCGGGCGAAGGGCGTTCGACGAAACCACAGAGGGCATGGCGCGGTCCGCTGTCGGGATCGAGTCACCCCACGCGGACACCGAGCCGGACCAGGTCGTGCCGGCGGCCAAGGCAGGCGTGATCCAGGCAGTCGATCACGACGGCCTCGTGCGCTGGGCGCGCGGCCATGACGCCCACGTCGTGCTCGTCCATGCCGTCGGAGACTTCGTGCCCACGGGTGGGCCGTTGCTGAATGTCTACGGAGGCGGCGACGCCCTCGAAAGGACGGAGCGGGAGCTGAACGGGATGATCGCGCAGGGCGACGAGCGAACGATCCAGCAGGATCCGGCTTTCGCGATCCGGATCATGGTCGACATCGCACTGATGGCGCTGTCTCCCGCGGTGAACGCACCGACTACGGCGACCCAGGTGCTCGGCCATCTCGGTGAGACGCTGCGCATGATCGGTGCGACCGATCTCTGGCGCCGAGCCCGCAGCGCCACTGCAGAGGAGGTGCCGGCGGTGGTCGTCCCGGTCCGCCGCTGGGAGGACTACCTCACGCTCGGCGTGACCGAGATCCGGGAATACGGGGCCACGGGCATCCAGGTGATGCGGGCACTTCGCGCCGCACTGGAGGAGTTGCGCGAGAGCGTGCTTCCGCAGCACCGTGCGGCCGTCGAGGAAGAGCTCGCTCGTCTCGATGCAACCGTCATGGCGAACTGGGGCGACTCGGTCGACCGGGATCGCGCCATGACCGCGGATGCTCAGGGCATCGGCGGGCCCAACGCGGCCGCGTGACGGGCGTAGCGGATTCACCTAGGTGAATCGGCCAGGCAGCGGTGCAGGCTCACCTAGTAATGCGTGACTCTCGTCGAACTCATGGCGACGGTCCTCGCCAGCTCGGTCAACTGGTTCACCGGCTGGAAGTTCACCGGGAACTTCACGG
>Ga0126377_10004569_pt1 | contig 10102 bp, 8 predicted proteins | sample PanSoiMetPlot_22_FD_92647 | JGI IMG/M metagenome (GOLD analysis project Ga0126377, IMG submission 92647) | Tropical forest soil microbial communities from Panama - MetaG Plot_22 | ecosystem: Environmental > Terrestrial > Soil > Tropical forest > Bulk soil | place: Panama | collected 2016-02-17 | reverse complement strand
GTGGTGATCGGCGCGGTCGGCCTCGACGCCCTCAAGCAGAAAGTCAACAATGCACGTTGCGGCAAGGCGACGTGCTGAGGCGGGCAATCTGTTCGTAGCCGATAGAACACGATAGCGCAGCGGAGTGCGCCGCGGCGATCATCCGTGCCAAGGAGTCTGGATTGAGCGAGCACAGCGAGCGAAATCCGCGAGCGGCCGTGCCCGCGGATCGAGGCTCGGCCACAACTGATTTCCCGCGCGCCGCGCTGATTTCCACCGAAGAACCCGGGTGCGGATTGCGCTGAAATCGCCGCCGGGCCATAACTGCACCGCCGCCGGTCGGTGGTCGGCCCTCAGAAATGCACGTCATGGCCCAGATCTATGTGCTCAATGGTCCGAACCTGAACCTGCTCGGCACGCGCGAGCCGGACAAGTACGGCCGTGCGAGCCTCGCCGATGTCGAGCAATTGTGCCGCGAAGCGGGCAAAGGTCACGGCTTCGCCATCGAGTTCCGCCAGTCCAACCATGAAGGCCAGCTGGTCGATTGGATTCAGGAGGCGGGCGCCAGGAAGGCGGCCGGGATCGTGCTTAATCCCGCCGGCTACACCACCACCTCGATCGCCATTCTTGACGCCATCCTCGCGGTGCCGGTGCCGCTCGTCGAGGTGCACATCACCAACATCCACGCACGCGAAAGCTTCCGCCACGATTCCATGGTCTCCAAAGCGGCCAAAGCCGTCATCTGCGGCATGGGCGTCTACGGCTATGCGCTCGCGATTGCAGGGCTTGCGGCGATGACCGGCACGTCGAAGGGAAAGTAGCGTGGCGCGCGGTCCGCAGAAACCGGATACGCCGAAAGGTGGTACCGCGATCGACGAGGAGGCGATCCGCGCGCTGGCGCGGCTGCTCGACGAGACCGGCCTCACCGAGATCGAGATCGAGCACGACGGCGCGCGCCTGCGCGTCGGGCGCGCGTCGGCGCCGCTCACTGCGTCGCTCACCGGCCGGGCGATCGACGCCGCTGGCGCAGGCGCTGCCGTGCCGGCGGCCCCCGGCGCGGTCGATCCCTCGCTCCATCCCGGCGTGGTTGCCTCGCCGATGGTCGGCACCGCCTATCGCGCGCCCGAGCCCGGCGCCAAGGCGTTCGTCGACATCGGCAGCACGGTGAAGGAAGGCGACACGCTCCTCATCATCGAGGCAATGAAGACGATGAATCAGATTCCGGCGCCGCGCGCCGGCACCGTGACGCAGATCCTGTTCGAGGATGGCCAGCCTGTGGAGTTCGGCGAACCGCTGGTCATCGTCGAGTAGACCATGAATCCCTCGCGCCGCGCAGCGGGGTGAGGGTAGCGAGCAGCGAAGCTGCGAGCCGGGCGAGGGGCACCTGAGAGTTTCACACCGGGCGCGAAGGTCCCCGCACCCGGCTTTCCTCGTGACACTCGCAAGCCGACCTCTCCCGACCAGCGGGCGCAAGCGGGGAAAGGTGAAGTGGAGTTCGCGGCGCGATGTTCGACAAGCTCCTGATCGCCAACCGCGGCGAGATCGCGCTTCGCGTGCTGCGCGCCTGCAAGGAGCTCGGCATCCCAACCGTGGCTGTGCACTCGACGGCGGACGCCGACGCGATGCACGTGCGGCTCGCCGACGAGAGCGTGTGCATCGGACCGCCCGCCGCCAAGGAGAGCTATCTCAACGTGCCGGCCTTGCTCGCCGCCTGCGAGATCACCGGCGCCGACGCCGTGCATCCGGGCTATGGCTTCCTGTCCGAGAACGCGCGCTTTGCCGAGATCCTGATCGAGCACGGCATCCATTTCATCGGACCCAAGCCCGAGCATATCCGCCTGATGGGCGACAAGATCGAAGCGAAACGCACCGCCAAGCGCCTCGGCATCCCGGTGGTACCGGGCTCGGAGGGCGGCGTCTCATCGGATCAGGAGGCGCTCGCCATCGCACGCGAGGTCGGATTCCCCGTTCTGGTCAAGGCCGCTGCCGGCGGCGGCGGGCGCGGCATGAAGGTCGCGCACTCCGAAACCGAATTGTCGACCGCGCTCGCGACCGCGCGGGCCGAAGCGAAGGCCGCCTTCGGCGACGACGCGGTCTATCTCGAGAAATATCTCGCCCGCCCACGCCATATCGAGATCCAGGTCCTGGGCGACGGCAGGGGCCGCGCCATCCACCTCGGCGAGCGCGACTGCTCGCTGCAACGCCGCCATCAGAAGGTCTGGGAGGAAGGCCCCTCGCCCGCCCTCAATGCCAGCGCGCGCGAGACAATCGGCGAGACGGTGGCCAAGGCGATGCGCGAGATCGACTATCTCGGCGTCGGCACCGTCGAGTTCCTCTACGAGGATGGCGGCTTCTACTTCATCGAGATGAACACGCGCATCCAGGTCGAGCATCCGGTGACCGAAATGATCACCGACATCGACCTCGTCCTCGAGCAGATCCGCGTTGCCGCCGGCAGCGACCTTCCGCTCGCGCAGAAGGACGTGAGGTTCCACGGCCACGCCATCGAGTGCCGTATCAATGCCGAAAACCCGGTATCGTTCCGGCCCTCGCCCGGTAAGATCCTCTACTTCCATACGCCTGGCGGGCTCGGCGTGCGCGTCGATTCAGCAGTCTATCAAGGCTACGCCATCCCGCCCTACTACGATTCGCTCCTTGGTAAGCTCATCGTCCACGGCAAGACGCGCGCCGAATGCCTGATGCGGCTGCGCCGCGCGCTCGACGAGTTCGTGGTCGATGGCGTGGAAACCACATTACCCTTGTTCCGTGCGCTGGTGCGCGAGCAGAACATCATCGACGGCGACTACCACATCCACTGGCTCGAGCAATTCCTCGCTGGCGGTGGCATGAGCGGGTGATCCCGCCCGGCACCGCTCGTACGCCCGGCTTGACCCCACGTCTTCGCTGCAACGACAAGGGAAAGGCCTGGATGGCCGGGACAAGCCCGGCCATAACGAAGGAGAGTCGGCAAATCCGACCAAAGCGGAGCGGAAAGATCAGGCGATCGCGGCGGCGCGCAGCGCACGCCGGCGGCAGCCGCCGACAATCGACTCGATCATGAACGCGACTTCGAAGGGGTCATAGGGCTTGGAAACGAAGGTCGCGTCGTTGACCGCACGCATTTGGCCCGGCGTCGCCAGGCCGGAGGTGTAGACGACCGGCAGCTTGGGATGCAGCTGGCGGGCGATCAGGGCGAGCGCCGAACCGTCCATCACGCCGGCGAGATTGATGTCGGTGAACAGAACGTCGACCGGCGAGCCCGAGCGCAGGTGATCGAGGGCGTCTTCCGCACGCGTCGCCGAAACGATTTCGAAGCCCTGATCGGCCAGCGCCTCGGCGGCCATTTCGCTCACCAGCGGCTCGTCCTCGACGAGGAGGACGACGGGCTTGCGCATCTCGTTGTGCTTCGACATGGGTTGCTTCGCTGGTCGTTCGACCGGTGTCGCGGCGCGGCGGCATGGGTCGACGTCATCAGGGGAACCACGCAACGCAACATTCGTTGCAAACCTACGAAAATGTGACGCAATCGTGATTAACAAGTGGTTAACGCCATACTCCCCGTACGGCCTTCGCAGCACGATAATTGCTCGGGAAGACCACGTAGGTACCATGCCGTGATGGGCAGCCGCGAGACCGCCGTCGTCGAGATCACGCCCGAAGTGCTGCTGAAGGCCTATGCCTGCGGCATCTTCCCCATGGCCGAAAGCGCCGAGGATCCCGCGCTTTATTGGATCGAGCCAGAGCGGCGCGGCATCATTCCGCTCAAGGGCTTCCACGTCCCGGCGCGGCTCGCCCGCACCGTGCGCGCCGACCGCTTCACCGTCCTGTGTAACCGCGACTTCGACGGCGTCATCGACGGCTGCGCCGAGCCCAATCCCGGCCGCGGGCGCACCTGGATCAACACGCGCATCCGCAAGCTCTATCGCGGGCTGTTCGCCATCGGCCACTGCCACACCGTCGAGGTCTATGACGGCGAGGACCTGGTCGGCGGGCTCTACGGCGTCAGCCTCGGGCGCGCATTCTTCGGCGAGAGCATGTTCCACCGTGCGCGCGACGCCTCCAAGATCGCGCTCGTCCATCTGGTGGCGCGGCTCAAAGCCGGCGGCTTCACGCTGCTCGACACCCAGTTCGTGACCGACCACCTCAAGACCTTCGGCGCGCTCGAAGTGCCGCGCCGGCAATATCAGAAGATGCTTGACGCCGCGCTCGGCGACATCGCCGATTTCGCGCGCATTCCGCTCGACCGGCCGCTGCCCGGCGTCGAGGCGCTCGCGCGGGCGGCGGGTGCGTGAGGTCTTGATCGGACTCCCGTGCCCCGGACAAGCGAGCGCGTCGGGACGCACAAGCGCCGATCTGGAGAGCGGCTTAGAAATCGCGCCGCGGCGGAGGCGGCGCCGGCCGCTGCTGGACGCCCGGCGGCGGCAGCGGCTGGAGCTGCTGCTGGGGCGGCGCCTGCGCCGGGCGCGCGGGTCGCTGCGCCGGCGTCGCCGCCGCCGGCGAGGTGCTGCGCGGCGGCGCGGGCTGCTGCACGGTCGGCGGCGGACCGGCGACCGTCGTGGTGCCGCCTTTGCAGTTGGTCAGCCACACGTCGTAGATCGCGTGCTCGACGCCGTGCAGGCCCGGGCTCGCGGCGAACATCCATCCGGTGAACAGCCGCTTGATCTCGCCCTGTAGCGTCACCTCGTCAACCTCGACGAAGCCGTCGATGTTCTGCGTCTCGGTCGGCGGGCGGGTGTAGCACGCGCGCGGCGTCACCTGCAGCGCGCCGAACTGCACCGTCTCGTTGAGGGCGACGTCGAACGAGATGATGCGGCCGGTGATCTTGTCGAGCCCGGCGAACACCGCGGTCGGGTTGGTGATCTTGACCGTCGGCGCTTCGGTGATGACCTCGTCGCCCGGCTGCGGCGCGACATTGGCGGGCTGCGGCGTGCCGCGCGGGCGCTGGCCCGGCGGCAGCGCGCCGGTTTGCCCCTGACCGGGTTGCGGTTGACCCAGCCGCGGATCGGGCTCGACCGCGGTGACGCCGGGCGGCGGCGCGAGCGGCTGCGACTGGATGCGTGCCGACGGCGGTGGTCCCGGCGGCAACAACCGCTCGGGCTCGACGTCGGGCGAGCGGCGAACGTCGGGCGGCAGTCCCGGCGGTGGTCCGGGCGGCGGGGCCGCCGGCCGGTTCGGCACGTTGGACGGCGGGCGCGGCGGGTCGCCGAAGATCGAGCCGAACTGCGCCGCAGCCGGACAGGCGGCCGCCACGCCAAGACCGGCGATCAACACAACGGCCAACTGGGATCGGATCATCGCGGGCGGCGTCCGGCGGCATCGATAGGGGACATGAACCATCCCGAGTGCCCGGTTAACACGGGGAATGCGGCGGCGGAAGGGCGGCTGGGAGCAGGCGTGGAACCATAGTCCATTGTCCTGACTGGTTGTTTACGGCGTCCACGGCTTGTAGTCGCCAGTCGCCTTCGGCCGGCGACCCTTCGCCAGCGTCGAGCCGGTCGGCCGGTGCGCGAACGGCGTGCCGGTGAGGTTCGGTCGGTGCGGCTTCCACCATGGCCGCGGCGCCGCCTTCTCCACGGTCGGGGGCGCGTCGACGGTGTGATGCATCCAGCCGTGCCAGGCCGGCGGGATGGTCGAAGCTTCGGCATAGCCGTTGTAGATCACCCAGCGCCGCTCGAAGCCGAGCGCGGAATCGCTCTTGCCGCCCTTGGTGCGATAGTAGCGATTGCCGAACTCGTCGTCGCCGACGAACTCGCCATAAAGCGCCGTCCAGACCTGGGTGCCGAAGGTCTGGCCGTTCCACCAAGTGAAGAAGCGGATCAGGCCGTCCGTGAACTTCATGGTTGTCGAGACCGTGTGTGGGAACAGCGGCGTACATGCCACCTCGCCGCTGCCCTGTCCAGCCGCCCCGGCTGAACGCCCGGCGCCCGCGCTTACAGCGCTCGCGTGTGTTGTGGAGCCGGCGCCGGCACGGCTATGCTGACGTTTCAGCGCAGACAACGCATGGCGCACCAAGCGCCGGGGTCCCAGGGAGGATGCAATGACCGCAGATCGAACCTTAGTGGTGGCGTTCACCGCGACGGCCGTGCTCGGCGGCGCCACCGCGCTCGCGCAGGCACCGGCCCAACCCGCGGCGCCGACCGCTGCCGCGCCATGGACCCAGATGGCGCCGTTTCCCGATCCGTCCGAGGAACTGCTCGGCGCCACCGCCGGCGGTAAGCTCTTCGTGTTCTGCGGCCTCGCGCCCGGCTGGAAGCCCAAGGCGTTGGTCTACGAGTTCGATCCTGCGGAGAACGCCTGGACGCAGAGGAAGCCGATGCCGCTGCCGTCCCATCACGTCGCCTTCACGACGCTCAACGACAAGATCTACGCCTTCGGCGGCTTCACCCTGCCGGAATCGGGAGCGCCGTCGTGGGCGCCGATCAACAACGCCTGGGAATACGATCCAGCGACCGATACGTGGAAGGCGCTCGCGCCGATGCCGACCAAGCGCGGCGCCGCCGGCGCGGCCGCCGCCAACGGCAAGATCTACGTTGTCGGCGGCGCCAACTCGCTGCCGGGCGTGACCGAGAACGGCATCCATCCGGCGCGGCCGCACAACGTGCTGGCGACGGTCGAAGAATATGATCCCGCCACCAACACCTGGCGCGAGCGACGCTCGATGCTTGTGGCGCGCAATCATCATGCCGTGGCCGCCAGCGGCGACAAGGTCTACGCCATCGGTGGGCGCATCGGCGCCGGCTTCATCTCCGGCGGCAGCAACAACATCGATCTGGTCGAGATGTACGATCCCGAGAAGGACCTGTGGACCGTGCGCGACAAGATGCCAACGCGCAGAAGCGCGATCGGCGCTGCCGTCTATAACGGCAAGATCATCGTGCCGGGCGGCGAATATCAGGACCGCACCGAGTTCGTCGCCTTCCGCGCGGTCGAGCTGTACGAGCCGTCGGTCAACCGCTGGCAAATCCTGCCGTCGATGCGCTATCCACGCCACGGCCTTGCCGTCGGCGTAGTCGGCGACCGCCTGTTCGCAGTGAGCGGCGACGCGCAATCGGCCGCGAGCGGCATCGAGCACTCGGCAGTCAAGTTCAACGAGGCGCTGGCGCTCGACCTGGTGGTGAAGTAGGCCGCTGTGAAGACAAACGCGGGACGCACGAAGCGCCAAAACCCGTTTCCGGACAAGCGAGCGCGATCCGCGGGCGTTCGCTTTGCGCGCCACGGTTGGCTTCAAGCAAGCCGCCCGCCGGGGCATGCAGCGTGACGGGTCGGCGCGCGCGCAGCTTTCGCCTGTTGTCCATTGGGAATCAGCCAAGAACCGGCATCTTGCCTGGCTGGACGGCACCTGCCCCTGCCCGGTCCTTCGGTCATGCCACCGCGGAACTCACAGAAATCTCCGCGCGGTATTGGCGGCACCTGCGACCAGACACCTATTTTTTGCCGCGGTTTTGCCGAAAATCACAGGCCGGCGACGGATTTATGACTGGACAGCGACGCGTGGCCCTTCCGAATCCCTTAGCGTTGTCCGATACTTCTCTTGCCTCAGCGATTCTTCCCCAAAATTAACAACATTAACCACTACATTTAGTAGATGATTCATGACTGATCACTAATGCTTGACGGACTTGGCGATCTCGTCATAGCTTTGGAGTCGGACGGCGCGGGGGTCGGGTGACAGGTCCCAGCCGGACGTTCACCGGAACGGCGTGTCTTGCCCGCCCGCCTGAGCTGACGCGCAAAGGCGGGTGTGTGGATGATGGTGTCTGTGTCGCGGCCGGCCCTGAGACCGGACGCCTGGTAACGAGAAATCCGGGACCGCCCCACGGTACCGGGCCTGCGTAACAGGATTGAGACGTCAAAGAGAGAAGCGGGTTTGGGCGGGACGACACGGTGCCGGATGGGCCGCGTCGCGGGCGAAGCATCGGCACGTTGTGCTCCGGGGTGGAGCGTGCGAGCCGGTGGCCCAACACATATATTAAGGGGCAATCATGCGGATCGAACGACGATACACCAAGGACGGCCAGTCACCCTACGCGGCGATCGAATTTCGCTCGACCACGAGTGAGATACGCAATCCCGACGGCTCAATCGTATTTCGCGCCGACGACGTCGAGGTGCCGGCGTCCTGGTCGCAGGTCGCCTCCGACGTGCTGGCGCAGAAATATTTCCGCAAGGCCGGCGTCCCGGCCCGCCTGAAGAAGGTCGAGGAAGAGACCGTCCCGTCCTGGCTGTGGCGCTCGGCGCCCGACGAGGCCGCGCTCGCCGAACTGCCCGAGAAGGACCGCAGCGTCGGCGAAGTCTCCTCCAAGCAGGTGTTCGACCGGCTGGCCGGCACCTGGACCTACTGGGGCTGGAAGGGCGGCTATTTCGACGGCGAGAGCGACGCGCGCGCCTTCTTTGACGAACTGCGCTATATGCTGGCCGCCCAGATGGTGGCGCCCAACTCGCCGCAATGGTTCAACACCGGCCTGCACTGGGCGTACGGCATCGACGGGCCGAGTCAGGGCCATTTCTATGTCGACTTCGCCACCGGCAAGCTGACCAAGTCGAAAACCGCCTACGAGCATCCGCAGCCGCACGCCTGCTTCATCCAGTCGATCGCCGACGACCTGGTCAACGAGGGCGGTATCATGGACCTGTGGGTGCGCGAGGCGCGCCTGTTCAAATACGGCTCGGGCACCGGCTCGAACTTCTCGCGGCTGCGCGCCGCCAACGAGCGCCTTGCCGGCGGCGGCAAGTCGTCCGGCCTGATGAGCTTCCTCAAGATCGGCGACCGCGCTGCCGGCGCCATCAAGTCGGGCGGCACCACGCGTCGCGCCGCCAAGATGGTGATCGTCGACACCGACCATCCCGACATCGAGGAGTTCATCGACTGGAAGGTCATTGAGGAGCAGAAGGTTGCGAACCTCGTCACCGGCTCGAAGATCAACCAGAAGCATCTGCGCGCCGTGCTCAAGGCCTGCGTCAACTGCGAGGGCTCCGGCGACGACTGCTTCGATCCCGACAAGAACCCGGTGCTGCGCCGCGAGATCAAGGCCGCGCGCCGGACCCACGTGCCCGACAACCTGATTCAGCGAATCATCCAGTTCGCCAAGCAGGGCTACACCGACATCGACTTCCAGTTTCCCATCTACGACACCGACTGGGACAGCGACGCCTATCTCACGGTGTCGGGCCAGAACTCCAACAACTCGGTGCGGGTGACTGACGAGTTCCTCAAGGCCGTCGAAGCCGACGGCGACTGGGACCTGACGTGGCGCACCAAGCCCGGCAAGGTGGCCAAGACGCTCAAGGCGCGCGAGCTGTGGGAGAAGATCTCCTTCGCAGCCTGGGCCTGCGCCGATCCCGGCCTGCAGTTCCACACCAGCGTCAACGATTGGCACACCTGCCCGGCCTCGGGGCCGATCCGCGCCTCCAATCCGTGCTCGGAATACATGTTCCTCGACGACACGGCGTGCAATCTCGCCTCGCTAAACCTGCTCGCGCTCCGCAACGCCAAGAGCCGACAGTTCGACATCGAGGGCTACGAGCACGTGGTGCGGCTGTGGACCATGGTGCTCGAAGTCTCGGTGCTGATGGCGCAGTTCCCCTCGCGCGAGATCGCGCAGCTGTCCTATGAGTACCGCACGCTCGGCCTCGGCTACGCCAATATCGGCGGGCTGCTGATGTCGTCGGGCATTCCCTACGACTCGGAGGCCGCGCGCGCGATCTGCGGCGCACTGACCGCGATCATGACCGGTGTGGCCTATGCCACCTCGGCCGAGATGGCGAAGCAGCTCGGCCCGTTCCCGGGTTTCAAGAAGAACCGCGAGCACATGCTGCGCGTGATGCGCAACCATCGCCGCGCCGCCCATGGCGAGAAGACCGGCTACGAGAAGGTGGCGACACCGCCGGTACGGCTCGATGGCGCCCCCTGCCCCGACCAGCGCATGGTCGAGCATGCCAGGCGCGCCTGGGATCGTGCCTTGAGCCTTGGCGAGCAGCACGGCTATCGCAACGCGCAGGCGACCGTGATCGCGCCGACCGGCACGATCGGCCTTGTCATGGATTGCGACACCACCGGCGTCGAACCCGATTTCGCGCTGGTGAAGTTCAAGAAGCTGGCCGGCGAAGGCTACTTCAAGATCAT
>Ga0126377_10004568_pt1 | contig 10103 bp, 8 predicted proteins | sample PanSoiMetPlot_22_FD_92647 | JGI IMG/M metagenome (GOLD analysis project Ga0126377, IMG submission 92647) | Tropical forest soil microbial communities from Panama - MetaG Plot_22 | ecosystem: Environmental > Terrestrial > Soil > Tropical forest > Bulk soil | place: Panama | collected 2016-02-17 | reverse complement strand
CGCGGTCGATGTCGACGCCGATCGCCATGCCCCAAACGCGGCCTGCGGGCAGCTGCGCCCAATTGTCGATCACACGATACGGATTGGGTGCGGCGTTGACGTCCTGCTCCTGGCTCTGAACGCGGGCCGCGCCGATCGCCAGGATGGCAGTCGCGATCACGGCGCTGAGCGCTGCCGTCCTCCATGCACGCATGGCCTTTCTCCCCGATGATGTTGGTTTGCACTGCCCGGTGGCAGCTTGGTCGGGAGGATGCGCCTTCCTGCTGGCGCCCGCAAATGCACATTGCGGCCGGCCGCCATGCGCGGTGCGCGCGGACTACCGCGTGACGACGCCGCGGCGTCAGCTGAACAGGGCGACCTTTTCGTCCTCGGTCAATGCCGCAATGGCGGCGAGTGCCTCGATGCGCCGCGGCGGAGCGGGTTTTGGCGGCACCGCGAGAACCGTGGCGGGCTGGATCGGCGGCATGGGCGCCGCGAGGGGAGCGATCGCTGTGGCAGGATCGAACATCGGCATCGGCGGCGCTGCGGCGACGAACAGGGGTGGGAGTGGCGGCTCCGCTGGCGCCGGGGCCGGTGCGGCAACCTCGTCGACGGCCGCCGTGGCGGTCTCGGCCGGCTCGGCGAGAGCGGCAGGTGTGTCCTCATCCACCGCAGCGGTGGGTGTGTCCTGGTCCGCCGCGGTAGCAGGTGTGTCCTCCGCGGCGGCGGGTATGTCCTCCAGCGCGGCAGGTGTGTCCGCATCCACCGCCGCGGCAGGTGTGTGCTCGTCCACCGCGGCAGCAGGTGTGTCCTCCGCGGCGGCGGGTATGTCCTCCACCGCGGCAGGCGTGTCCTCATCCACCGCAGCGGCCGCTGCTGCGGCCGGCGCCGTGTCCACCGACGGCGTTTCCACCGCGGCGACCGGCGGCTCCTGCTGCGCAGGCGCATCCGTCGCTGCGCGCGCTTCTTCTTCCCGTTCCGGAGAATCCGGCGCTTGCCAGGAGGATGCCGACAAGGGCGGCGGAGCCTCGTCCGCCCGCATCTGCGGCACACCCGGCGCGGCGTCCACCACGGCGGATTCCGGCTCGCTCACGTCGGCGACGGCCGGGGCAAGATCAAAAGCACCCGCGGAAGCGGACGCGGATTCGGTCGGCAGCGCGGTCGGTTCGATGTCGACCCGCAGATCCATCGCGGCGGTGTGTTCCGGCTCGGTCTCCGGCTCGGGCGGCTGCACGACGGCCGGCACGACCGGCACCACCGTGAATGCACGCACGGGCGGCGCGGCCAGGGAGACGTCCGCCGCCGGCCGCGCGTCATGGTGCATGTCGTCGTGCGTGTCATGGTGCGTATCATGGCGCGTGTCATCGACGGTCACGAGTTCGATCGGCGCTGGCGGGGGAACGCCGTGCGGCCGGTTCTGCGCCGGAACGTCGAGGCGGGTCGGCGCCGACATCAGCAGCTCGTCGACCGCGTCAGCGACCGAGACATGGTCTGGCAGCGGCATCAGGATGTCATCGTGATCGTCCGCCAAGCGCGCCGACGCGGACCAGCCGGCGACCTCGTCATCGCTGTCCGCTGCCGCCGATATCCGGGCGACGTCAGCGCCGGGTGCCGTGGCGAACGATCGCGGGACCGTCGCGTCGGTGTGTGTCCCGGCGGTCGCGCCCGCCAGGGTCGGCGCATCGGCGAAAGCCGTGGGGGCGGCGGGCGACGGGTCGGTCGGCGCCTGCTCGACCGGAGCCGGTTCCACCAGTGCAAGCTCGATCCGCGCGGGCTCAACCGGCGCTGGCTCGACCGGCGCCTGCTCGACCGGCGACGATTCGATCGGCGTCAGCTCGATCGGCTCCGGCGCGACCCGCAAGGGCCTGGTGATCGGGATGTCGGGAAGCACGAGGGTGAGGGCCACATCGCCGTGCGCGGCGCTGGATGCGGTGCTGCGCTCGGCTCCGCCGCTGGCAAGTTCGGCTTGTCGGGCGATCTCGGCCAACCCGGCAGGAGCTGGCGCCGCGCGATCGTCACGCGCGGCGTCTTCCTCGCCTTCCGTCACGTCGCTCCAGACGACCGCGTCGTCGCCCTCGTCGCGGACCGAGGTGGCAGCAACGGGCGCAGCCGCTTGGTCGTTCGATCCCTCGGGCGATCCCATCATGCGGTCGATATCGGGTTCGCCGAGATCCGCGGCTGCCGGATCGTTCCCGACCTGCGACGCCGCGGCCGTGCCGCCTCCCTCCGACAACGGCTTGCCTTCACCCCAGATCTCGATCATCGCCATGATGCGCCCCTCCAGGAATTGGAGCACATCGACCACCTTGCGGGTGCGCTGGCCGGTGAGGTCCTGGAACGAGCAGGCGGTGTAGATGTCGGTCGCGCGTCGGTCGAGCGCGTCGCAGGCCTCGCCGTCGGCGCCGCGCTCGCGCAGCGTCCAGGCGATCTCCTGCACCTGCTCGGCGGCGGCCAGGATGTCGGAGGTGGCGCGCGCCGTGGTCTGCACGATCGAGTCGAGCTCCTCGGTCGCCTCCGACAGCGTCCCCTTGGCGTCGCCGTCGGGCTTGATGGCCGCGATCTCCCGGCGGGTCTCGGCGATCGCTTTCGCCATGACGGTGAGGTCGGCGCGCAGGCGGTCGTCCGGGGCGGCCGGGCGCTTGTCGCCCAGCGATGACGCGACGCGCTCGATGGCGGCGAGGATGACCGCCGTGTCGGCGTTGCGGTTGCGCTTGGCATATTCGGTGAGGAACCAGCGCCCGCGTATGGTCTCCATGACGGCGGCAAAAATGGCATCGTAGTCCGCCCCGGTCGGGGGCGGGCTCGCGGACGGCGAGAGGGGGAAACGTTCATCGGTCATGGGAGAAGCCAGAACCTCGCTTGAGGAATCTGCACGATCGATTACTGAGTGCAATGGAATTCGCTACCGGCGCCCCCCGGACCAGGGGATTACTTCCTGAGGCAAGGCCGAGCCCGATGGCCGATCCATTTGCGCTCCGCCTGTCAGTATTCTACGGGGCCTTCTTTTTCTATGCGGGCCTGTCCATGCCGTTCATGCCGGCCTGGCTCGCCGCCCGGGGCCTCGACACGCGCGAGATCGGGATCGTGCTCGCGACACCGCTGGTCGCGCGGGTGGTCGTGGCGCCGGTGTCCACTCGGCTCGCCGACCGCTTCTCCGTGCTGCACCCCGCGCTGGTCGCGGCCGCGGTCGCCAGCGTAGCCGGCTTTGCACTGGTCGGCCTCGGCACGGGATTCGGTGCGATCCTGGCCACCTATGCGCTCGCCGCTACGGTGGCGGCGCCGGTTCTGCCGCTCGCCGATGCGCTTGCGTTGCGCGGGCTCAAGATGCAGATGCGCAGCTACGGGTCGGTGCGGCTGTGGGGCTCGGTGACCTTCATCGTCGCGAATCTCGGCGGCGGCGCGCTCCTGGCGCGGCTCGGCGCCGGCGAGGTGATCTGGGCCGTGGTGGCGGCGCTCGCCCTCACGGCAGCAGCCGCGCTGGCGCTCGGCCGGCTGGCACCCGAGGCGCCGGAGCCGGCACCCGAGCAACGCCGCGATCCCTCGCTCTGGCGCTCGCCCGCCTTCGTTGCGGTGGTGCTGGGCGCAAGCCTGATCCAGGCCAGCCACGCGGTGCTGCAGGGCTTCGCCACGCTGCAATGGAGCGCCCGCGGCATCGGCGGAACCGCGATCGGCGCGCTGTGGGCGCTCGCCGTCGTCATCGAGGTCGGGTTGTTCGCTGCGTCCGGCCGGATCGTGCCCCGGGTCGGCGCCAGCGGGATGATCCTGCTCGGCGGCCTCGGCGGCGTGGTGCGGTGGACCGCGATGGCGTTCGATCCGCCCGCCGCGATGCTGCCTTTGCTGCAGGGCCTGCACGCGCTGACGTTCGGCGCGACCCACCTCGGCACCATGCATTTCCTCGCCCAAGCCGTGCCATCCGGCCGTGGTGCGACCGCGCAGGGCGATTTCGCCGCCGTGCAGGGGATCGTGTTCGCGGCCGCCATGGGCGCCGCCGGTGTGCTGGTCGCGGGCTACGGTACCTTCGCCTATCTGGCGATGGCAGTCGCGTCAGCGGCCGGCGGGCTGCTTGCCGTCATGGCTCTCGCATGGGAGCGGCCGTCGCCGGTTGCGTGAGCGCGACCGGCACGCCCGGCGGCGGGCCGGGTTTGAGCGCGAGCAAACGCCGCTTACTGGCAGAGCGGATAGAGCGTGCTGAGCTCGCGCGCGCGCATGTATTTCATCCGCGGCGAGAGTCCGCCGTGGCGCTGGAGCCAGGAGCGAACCGTCGGCGGATAGATGTCGATCAGCGCCTGTGTGGCGGAGGCGCTGGTGACCCGACGACCGGCATCGTCGTAATTCCAGGCGGCATGGAAGCCCATGACGGCGTTCGGTGTGACGCACACCTGCCGGCGCGGCAGCATGCCAAGCAGCATGGTGCAGGCCGAATAGCATGGTCCGTCGATGACGACTTTCTCTCCGCTCTGTCGCACGCTCGCGAAGCGCGAGGCGTATTGCGTCATCAGTCCTCCGAGATCATCCCGGATGCGGATGGTGGCATGAGCAGACGACAACGTGATGATGAGCGCCGCGAGCACGGCGCCAAGACCGGTAAGACTTCGCATTCTGTGGATCTCCCCCACGCGTTTACGCAAAATTAACAGCCTGAAACGCGGGGGGCGAACACTTTTGAATAAAAATGCGCGAAATCTTGTCGCGCGTGCGGATTTTGTCACGCACTTCGTTAACCATCTTTATCGCGGTAGGTAGTTCCACCGATCTGACGAGACCGTCGGCCGCCTGCGCCGGCCGCCCACGTTTTTGTGCGGGGCTCGCCGTCTCAGCTCCACAAATCTGCCGCCTCAGCCCCACAAATCCGGTGACGCCGGATGCACGCAGCGTTCGTCGTAGCGCAGCCCGTCCGGACGATCGCGGGCGAGCAGCAAGGGCCCGTCGAGATCGACCACGCGGGCCGTCTGGGCGAGCAACAGGGCGGGCGCAATCGCCAGCGACGTCGAGATCATGCAGCCCACCATCAGGGCAAAGCCCATGCGCTGCGCCTCGGCGGCGAGCGCCAGCGCTTCGGTAAGGCCCCCGGTCTTGTCGAGCTTAACGTTAACGGCGTCGTACTTGCCGACGAGTCGTACCAGCGTGGCGCGGTCGTGCACGCTCTCGTCGGCGCAGACCGCGATCGGGCGCCGGATCTGGCCCAGCGGCGCATCGGAATCCGCCGGCAGCGGTTGTTCCACCAGGGTGACGCCGGCCTCGGCGCAGGCGGCGAGATTGTCGGCCAGGTTCTCGGCGGTCCAGCCCTCGTTGGCGTCGACGATCAGCTCGGCGTGCGGTGCGGCGGCCCGCACCGCGCGGATGCGGGCGGGGTCGTCGGGTCGGCCGAGCTTGACCTTGAGGAGGGGGCGGCCGGCCGCCCTGACCGCGGCCGACGCCATAGCGGCAGGGGTGTCGAGCGAGATCGTATAGGCGGTGACGCACGGGCCGGGCGCCGGCAGGCCAGCGAGTTCGTGCACGGGTCGGCCGGCGCGCTTGGCGGCAAGGTCCCAAAGCGCGCAATCGACGGCGTTGCGTGCGGCTCCGGTCGGCAGAAGGCCCTGCAGTTCCGCCCGATCGAGGCCGCGCGCGACCTCGGGCGCCAGCGCGGAAATTGCCGCGGCGACAGCTTCGGGGGTTTCATTATACCGTGCATAGGGCACACATTCGCCGCGGCCGCGATATAATCCGTCGTCTACCTCGGCGACCACGACCTCGGCTTGTGTTTTCGAGCCGCGGCTGATCGTGAAGGCGCCAGCGATCGGCCAGCGCTCGATCGTGGCCCGCAGGCGTGGCGGTGGGGCGGGACTCATGGGTCGCTGGCAAGTCGCTTAGGAATTGCGAAACGGGTGCGGACCTAGGATGGCTGACGATTATGGTGAAGTAAGTCTTGCGCCCGCAAGGGTGCTGGGGCGGCGTCTGGGCCGCTGATTGCCAAAATCGCGGCCGATGACGGAGCTGACGGGGGTGAGCAGCGGGCTTCTGCTCGACAATGGCGATCGCGGCGGGCGGCTGGCGCTCAGCGCCGGCGGCGCGTGGACGGCCGAACGGGCGGGCGAGCTCGAGCGGCTGATCGAGCGCGTCATCGCGCGCCATCGCCGGGTCGGCAACGTCGACATCGACATGGGCGCGGTGGAGCGGCTCGACACCTTCGGTGCCTGGCTGCTCGAGCGGCTGCGGCGCGGCCTCGCCGAGGCCGGCGGGGAGCCGCGCATCATCGGGCTGTCCGAGCACTACAGCGGACTGCTGACCCAGGCGAGCGGGCTCAACCGCGTCGGGACTGCGGTCCCGCGCCGGAGCGCACTGGCTGCGGCCCTTGCGGTCCTCGGCCGTGCGGTCAGCCGGATGGCTGCCGACGTCGTCGCGGTCCTGGCGATGACCGGCGCCCTCGCCGCCGCGACCGGGCGCGTCGTCGCGCACCCGGCGAGCTTCCGGCTGACCTCGACGGTGAACCAGATGGAGCGGGTCGGCTGGCGTGCGGTGCCGGTCGTGGCGCTGATCACCTTCCTGATCGGCGGCATCCTGGCCCAGCAGGGATTGTTTCATTTCCGCCAGTTCGGCGCCGATCTCTACGTGGTCGACATGGTCGGCATCCTGGGGCTGCGCGAGGTCGGCGTGCTGATGGTGGCGATCATGGTGGCGGGTCGCTCGGGCTCGTCCTATACGGCCGAACTCGGCTCGATGAAGATGCGCGAGGAGATCGACGCGCTGCGCACGATGGGCATCGATCCGGTCGACGTGCTGGTGCTGCCGCGCGTGCTCGCGCTCGTCCTGACGGTGCCCTGCCTCACTTTCCTCGGCGCGATGGCGGCGCTCTATGGCGGCGGCCTGATGGCGTGGCTCTACGGCGGCATGAGCCCGGAGGCGTTTCTGTCGCGGTTGCAGGAGGCGATCTCGCTCGACGATCTCGCGGTCGGCCTGATCAAGGCGCCATTCATGGCGCTTGTGATCGGCGTCATCGCCAGCGTGCAGGGGCTGGCGGTCGAAGGCAGCGCCGAGTCGCTCGGCCGCAAGACCACCGAATCGGTGGTCAAGTCGATCTTCCTGGTGATCCTGCTCGACGGACTGTTCGCCATGTTCTTCGCATCGATCGGGATGTGAGCCGGATGGTCACCATGACGGATCCCGCCAACGACACGGTCATTCGGGTGCGCGACCTCGTGGTCGGTTTCGACGGCGCGCCTGTGCTCGACGGGCTCTCGCTCGATGTGCGGCGCGGCGAGATCCTCGGCTTCGTCGGCGCCTCCGGCGCCGGCAAGTCCGTGCTGATGCGCACCATCATCGGCCTCGTTCCCAAGCGCGCCGGGTCGATCGAGGTGGACGGGGTCGACCTCGGCGCTGCTTCGCCGGGCGCGCGGCGCGCCATCGAGCGGCGGTGGGGCATCCTGTTTCAGCAGGGCGCGTTGTTCTCCTCGCTGACGGTGCGGCAGAACGTGCAGTTCCCGATGCGCGAGTATCTGCGCCTGTCGCGCCGCCTGCTCGACGAGATCGCGGTCGCCAAACTCGAGATGGTCGGCCTGCCGCCCGAGGTCGGCGACAAATATCCCTCGGAGCTGTCGGGCGGCATGACCAAGCGGGTCGCGCTCGCGCGCGCTCTCGCCCTCGACCCCGACATCGTCTTTCTCGACGAGCCGACCTCGGGCCTCGATCCGATCGGCGCCGGTGAGTTCGACGATCTCATCCGCACCCTGCAGCGCACGCTGGAACTGACCGTCTTCATGGTGACGCACGATCTCGACAGCCTGCACACTGTGTGCGACCGCATCGCGGTGCTGGCGGAAGGCCGGGTGATCACGGCGGGGCCGATCCCGACCGTCCTGGCGTCAGAGCACCCGTGGGTGAAGTCGTATTTTCACGGCAAGCGCTCGCGCGTCGGCGGCGCGCGCGCCGCCTGATTGCCGCGCAACTGGAGACGCTCCGCGATGGAAACGAGGGCAAATTACGTTGTGGTGGGCCTGTTCACGCTCGCCGTGATCCTGGGCGGATTCGGCTTCGTCTACTGGTTCAACACGATCGGCGGTGCCGGCGATCGCGTCCCGTACCGCATCGTGTTCGAGGGGCCGGTCTCGGGCCTGCGCACCGGCGCTTCGGTGCTGTTCAACGGCATCCGCGTCGGCGAGGTGACCGATCTCAGGCTCGACCCGGCAGCGCCGCGCGAGGTCGTCGCGTCGATCGCGATCGACAAGGCGGTCGCGGTGCGCGCCGACACCTTCGTGGGCCTGGAATATCAGGGCGTCACCGGCACCGCCTCGATCGCGCTGCGCGGCGGCTCGCCGGATGCGCCGCGCGCGTCCGGAACGCCGCCCACGCTGCGGGTCGACGCCGGCGGTGCCCAGGATGTGACCCAGGCGGCGCGCGACGCCATGCGGCGGCTCGACCTCCTGGTCGCCGACAACGAGGCCGTGCTCAAGGCCGCGCTCAAGAACATCGAGACTTTCTCGCAGGCGCTTGCATCCAATTCGGACCGCATCGCCAACATCATGGCCGGCGCGGAAAACCTGATCGGGCGCGGCGACACGCCGGGCGACATCGCGCAGGCGGCGCGTGCCATCAAGACGGCGGCTGAGAACCTCGATGCGCGCACGGCCGAGATCGCGACCGGACTGGCGCGCTTCTCGAACAGCGGCCTGCGTGAATGGGAGCGGCTCGCGGTCGACGGCCGGCGCACGCTCGTCGAGGTCGAGAAGACCTTCAAGAACATCGACCGCAATCCGAGCCGGCTGATTTTCGGCGGCTCGGGCACGACTGCGGAGGAGAAGCCGCCCAAGCGGTGAGGGCGCCGCCGGGTCTCCGGCTCACGCTATGCCGGCGAGCGCCCGCGGATAGGCGAACCGATCGAAGTCGCGTTCATACGCGCGGTAGATGCGATCGGCGAGCTTCGGCGTGTAGTAGGCGGGCCAGTGATCGTGACTCGACTCGTTGACCGGAGCGGCGGCCTCGCCGCGCACCTCCGCGTCGGCGTCGACATGATCGAGCACGCGGGCGAAATCGCGAGCAAAGGATTCCACCTTGCCGACGAAATCGAGCTCGATTCCCGGCATCGACAGGATGTCGTCCCGGACCTGGAAGTGAATGTCGCATCGGCTGTTCGCAACGGCCGCGAGGAAGACGACGAAATCGGCAAACGTCAGCGTGCGATCGGTGCCGGCGGGCAGCCCCGGCACGAGCTCGCCCCTGACGGCGAGATAGAGGTCGACGAAGTAGTCGCCGGCAACGAGCGGTTTGCCGCGAAACTTGTCGGCCCAGCATGACACGGCGCGGGCATACGGGTTGCGGACGAAGGAAAATCGCAACGTTGCGGGATCGGTGGCGAAGCGGAAGAACGAGCCTTTCGTCATGCTGCGCGGACCATGCGGTCCGCTGAATTGCAGCCGGCGGCTCGGTTTGAGGGAGCGAATGCGCCGACCCGCCACCCGCGCCAGGGTCTGGCGGATGCGCGTCGAGGCGGCCTTCGGGACGACGACGTAGAGAATCCGGTGCGCCGGCAGCACGTTCAGCAGCAAATCCGGTTCATATCCGCCGGACACCAGCCTCTCATAGAACACCGCAGCTGCCGGGTCGAAAAAATTGACCAGCGGCTCGGTTGCGATCCATGACAGTTGCTTGACGCGAGCCTCAATCGGTCGCAGCAGGCGCATCTGCAGCCTTCCGACACCCCCGACGCTCCTTTGAGCCGGTGAGTAGCGGACGATACGAATGGTTGTCAATCAAACCTGTGCAGGGTGGGCAGTGCCGGACGGCGCCCACCCTGCAATTTTATTTTTTATTTACGTGCGTGATCAGATTCCGCGATTCCAATAGTCGTAGTAGCGCTCGATGTTCATCGGAAGGAATGGGCCATAGTTCGGCCAGCTTTCGTATTTCGGGAGCTTGATGTCCTTCTCGGCATCCGCGTAGCTCTTGCCGTCATCGACCGCCTTCTTCGCCGCGGCCGAGAGATCCTGCAGATAGGCGAGCTGGTTGCGTGCATCGTCCTTGGTCCCGGTCTGCCGGCCGCCGGGGCCGGGATGTCCCGGGATCAACTTGTCCCAATCCATCGCGATCACTTTTTTGAGGCCTTCCTCGATGTCGGGGACATAGGTGTCGGCCATGCCGCGGAACTGGAT
>Ga0126377_10004567_pt1 | contig 10104 bp, 10 predicted proteins | sample PanSoiMetPlot_22_FD_92647 | JGI IMG/M metagenome (GOLD analysis project Ga0126377, IMG submission 92647) | Tropical forest soil microbial communities from Panama - MetaG Plot_22 | ecosystem: Environmental > Terrestrial > Soil > Tropical forest > Bulk soil | place: Panama | collected 2016-02-17 | reverse complement strand
TCTTCCACGAGCTCGGCAAGGCGACCGGCAACGAGGGGCTCGCAGGCGAGTGCTCCCCCGCCGTCGACATCTACGAAACCGATGAATCGCTGGAAGTCGTCGCCGACCTGCCTGGCGTTGACCGCTCGGCGGTTCGAATTCTGAGCAAGGGCGACTGGCTCCTCATAGCCGGCGAGAAGCCGCCGCGACGGGTTCGGGCGGAGTCGAGCTTCCACCTCGTCGAGCGCGATTACGGCAGGTTCGCGCGCGGCGTTCGCCTTTCCCGCGCGTGCGACATCTCGCGGGCCTCTGCCAGCCTCACAAACGGCGAGCTTCGCGTGACGCTGCCGAAGCTGCCGGACCGCCGCGGGCACGCGCAGCAGATTCCGATCAAGGACCACAGCCACTGAGCCACAATCGGCGTACCCCGCGGGTCTGAATGCGCATCCTTTTCATTGGGGATATCGTCGGCAAGCCCGGTCGCGACCTGATCCGGGTCGGCTTGCAAGCCCTCGTCGATCTCCACGCGATCGACTTCGTCATCGCGAACGCCGAAAATGCTGCCGGCGGGTTCGGCATCACGCGCGAGATCGGCGAGCAATTGCTCGATGCCGGCATCGACGTCATGACGTCCGGCAATCACATCTGGGACAAGCGCGAAGCGCTCGACTACATCGGCATCGAGCCCCGGCTTCTCAGGCCGGCGAACTACCCGACCGGCGTGCCCGGGAATGGCAGCTACCTCGCGCGATCGCGCAGCGGTGTCAGCGTCGGCGTCATCAACGTCATGGGTCGCGTGTTCATGCTGAACATCGACGATCCCTTTTCCGGCGTGCTGCGCCAGATCGACACCCTGAAGAACCGCACGCGAATCATCTTCGTGGATTTTCACGCCGAGGCGACTTCCGAGAAGCTTGCGATGGGTTGGCACCTCGACGGCAAGGTGACCGCCGTCGTCGGCACGCACACGCATGTGCAAACCGCGGATGAACGGATCCTGCCGCAGGGCACCGCGTATCTCACCGACGCCGGCATGACCGGTCCGCACGATTCGATCATCGGCGTGGAGATTGAACCGGCGCTCAGCCGGTTTCTGAGCGCCCTGCCGTCGAAGTTCGAAACCGCCACGGCCAACCCGAGGCTGAACGGCGTCGTCGTCGACGCCGACGAAGCGACGGGCCGGGCGGTGGACGTCGAACGTATCAGCTACAGCCTCGCGGAGCTGACCGAGTTGTCCAATGCCGGATCTCTTCGACCTACCGTTTGAAGACGAGGACGGCGACGAAACCAGGCCGCTAGCGGACACCCCGCAGCCGGCCGCGGCGGATCGCCCGCAGGTTCCATCGCCTGCGTCAGTCCGTCAGGCCGCTCCCGCCGCGACGCGGAGCATTCTTTCGGTCACCGAACTGACGATCCGTGTCCGCGACGCGCTCGAGCAGCACGTCGGCGAGATCTGGGTCGAAGGCGAGTTATCGAACTGCCGCGTCTGGAATACGGGGCACCTGTATTTCACGCTGAAGGATGCCAATTCGCAGCTGCGCGGCTTCATGTTCAAGTCCGCGCTTCGCTACCTTCGATTCAAGCCGGCCGACGGCACAAAGGTCATCGCGCGCGGACGCATCTCCGTCTACGAGCCAAAGGGCGAGTATCAGCTCGTCTGCGAGCACCTCGAACCGCAGGGACTCGGCGCGCTGCAGCTGGCCTTCGATCAACTCAAGAAACGGCTCGAGGCGGAAGGCCTGTTCGACGGCGCCCGCAAGCGTCCGCTGCCGACGCTTCCGCGCAAGATCGGCGTCGTCACGTCGCTCGAGGGCGCTGCCGTGCGGGACATCGTCAAGGTCCTCCGGGCACGCTATGGCAACGTGCACCTCGTCATCCGGCCGGCACGCGTCCAGGGCGAAGGTGCAGCGCTCGACATCGCGAGGGGCATCCGCGCGATTGGACGCGTCGCCGGCATCGACGTGCTGATCGTTGGACGAGGCGGCGGATCCATTGAAGACCTCTGGGCGTTCAACGAGGAAGTCGTCGTGCGCGCCATCGTGCAGTCGCCGGTTCCCGTCATTTCGGCGGTCGGTCATGAAACGGATGTGACCATCGCGGATTTTGCGGCCGACGTCCGCGCGCCGACGCCGTCGGCCGCCGCCGAGCTCGTCGTGGCGCGGAAGGACGAGTTTCGCTCGCGGGTCTGGCGGCTCCGGGATCGACTGTCCGCCGCCGCGCGAAGCCGCGTTCAGACCGTCGGGCGCCGCTTGCACATCGCCGTGGGGCGACCGGCGTTTGCGGGCTTCCCCGCTCGCCTCGCGATGCGCGATCGCCGGGTCCTGGATCTGGGTCATTCGCTGACGCGATTCACGCGCGCCTCGATGGCGTTGCGCGCCAGGAAGCTGCTGTCGCTGGAGCGTCAGCTGGCCACATACGATGCGGGGCGCCGGCTGGCGTCTCTTCGAACGCGCCTGGTCGCTGCCGATGGCCGCATGACCGGCGCCGCCATCCGTCGGCGCGACCGCGCGCTCGCGCAGGTCCAGACCGTGGCCGCCCGGCTCGAGTCGCTCAGCCCGCTCGCCGTGCTCGCGCGCGGCTACGCTGTGGCCTGGAACGCCGACAAGTCGCGGGTGCTCCGCGATGCAGCACTCGTCACGCCCGGAGAGACCATCAAGGTGACCTTGAGCCGTGGCGAGATTGAGGCTAAGGTGTCAGACAGGTCATGACCGACACCTCCGGCACCGCTATCAGGGATTTCGAGACGGCAATCGCCGAGCTCGAGACCATCGTCAAGAAGCTCGAGGAAGGCGACCTCGCGCTCGAGCAATCACTGTCCCTGTATGAGCGCGGCGTGCAGCTCTCGCGTTTCTGCCACACCCGTCTCGAAGAAGCGGAACGCCGGATCGAGATTCTCAACGAGCGCGGCGAGCTGAAACCGGCAGCCGGTGCGCTCGCGTCCGACGATCCCGGCCGCTGACCGTGGCACAGCCACTCGCCGGGTTCCTGGAACGCGCGCGCCAGCGCGTGGACGATGCGCTGGAGCGGTGGCTGCCGAAGCCGCCGGCGTGCCCGGCCATCGTCGCCGACGCCATGCGCTATAGCGTGTTCGCGGGCGGCAAGCGGCTGCGGCCCATCCTCGCGCTCGCCGCGGCACAAGCAGTGGACGCGTCCACCACGGATCTCGCGCTTCCGGCCGCGTGCGCGATCGAGATGATCCATACCTATTCGCTCATCCATGACGATCTCCCCGCCATGGACAACGACACCCTGCGCCGCGGTCGCCCGACGCTCCACACGGTCTATGGCGACGGCATTGCGATCCTGGCGGGAGACGGCCTTCACGCGGAAGCGTTCACGTTACTCGCGCGCGAACCCGCGGCCGCGACGTCTGACACCGTCGGTGCCGCAAACATTGCAGACCGCAAACTGACCGTGATTGCGCTCGTCGGTCGAGCCGCGGGGCCGGCCGGCATGGTGGGTGGACAGGCCGTGGATCTTCAAGCCGCTGGCCAGGTGCCGGGATCCCGCGTGGAGTTGGATCAGGCCGGATTGAAGGGCATGCACGCGCGCAAGACCGGCGCGCTCATTCGCGCATCGGCCGCGAGCGGCGCGATCATGGCCGGCGCCGATGCGTCGGTTGTCGACGCGATCGATCAGTACGCCGCGGAAGTCGGGCTGGCATTTCAGATCGTCGACGACATCCTGGACGTCGAGGGCGATGCTCACTCGCTCGGCAAGTCAACGGGCAAGGACGCGCTCGGCAACAAGCCGACGTACCCCAGGCTGTTCGGCCTGGACGAATCCCGAAGACTCGCGACGGCCTGCCTGGATCGCGCGCACGAAGTTCTCCGCGGCGTCGGGTTGCTCGACACGCACCTCCCCGCCATCGCGGACTGGGTCGTGAAGCGCACGAACTGAGTTGATGCCTTCCTCGCGCGCCGGCCGATCGATGAAACGGCGCCTCGACATCGCGCTGGTCGAGCAGGGCCTGGCCGCGACACGGGAGCGCGCCAGGGCGCTGGTGCTTGCCGGGCAGGTCGCCGTCGACGGACAAATCGTGTCGAAGGCCGGCGCTCTGGTCTCTACCCACGCAGAAGTGACGCTCAAAGCACCCGACCATCCGTATGTCGGTCGCGGAGGCGTGAAGCTGGCGCATGCGCTGGACACGTTTCACATCGATCCGCGTGGCCGCCGCGCACTGGACATCGGTGCGTCGACCGGCGGGTTCACTGACGTCCTGCTGCAGCGCGGCGTAGAGAACGTCATCGCGCTCGACGTCGGCCACGGCCAGCTGGACTGGCGACTTCGAAACGACCCGCGCGTGGTGGTCATCGAAGGCGTGAATGCGCGACACCTCACCGCAGCGGACCTTCCATATCGGGTGAACCTGGTCACGATCGACGTCGCGTTTATTTCACTACGGCACATCCTGCCAATCCTGCCGCCTCTGCTGGACCCGGACTCCGACGTCGTTGCCCTCGTGAAGCCGCAGTTCGAAGCCGGACGCGACGAGGTTGGCAAGCACGGGCTCGTCACCGATCCGGCTGTGCATGATGAGGTGCTCGCGCGAGTGACGGCGGCTGCGGCGGCTGCTGGTTTGTCCCGCGTGGCCATGACGCCTTCGCCGATTACCGGCGCCACGGGCAACCGGGAATTCTTCCTGTTTCTCCGATGAAAGTTCTGGTCCTGGGAGCCGGGGCAATCGGCAGCCTTTACGCCGCGAAGCTGGCCGACGCCCACGACGTCACCGTCCTCGCCCGGCCAGAACATGCCGCCGCGATCACGCAGGCCGGCCTCCGCCTGGTCGGCCGGGAGTTGTCGGCGCATCGAGTGGCTGCCGTGACAGAGATCGAACGGATTTCGCCCGGCACGCTCGTCCTTCTCACGTCGAAGGTCAACGGCAATCGCGCACTCGCCGAGGCGGTTCGCGGGAAGGTCGATGGCGAGACGACCATCCTGTGCATCCAGAACGGACTTGGAGGCGAGGACATCGTGAAGGACGCGCTGCGCGGCGATGACGCCCCGCTCGTCCTTCGGGCCGTGACCCAGTTCGGCGCGATTTTTCAGGAACCGGGTGTCATCGACTTCAAGGTGGCCGGGTACACGTTGATCGAGGACGGCCCGCGCAGCCGGTCGATCGCGCAACTGCTGACTGCCAGCGGCCTCGACGGTCGCGTGTCCGACAACATCAAGAAGGACGTCTGGCGGAAGCTGATCTTCAACTGTGTGATCAACCCGATTACGTCGCTGCTCGGGTCGGAAGTCGGTGCAATTGCCGACGCGCGGCTCGATCCGATCAAGCAGCGCGTGATCGATGAGTGCCTGGCGGTGGCTGCGCGCGACGGCGTCACGTTCGATGTCAACTTCGTAGAGGCGCTCGCCACCGTGTTCGGGCCGTCGCGCAACATCGCGTCGATGCGCCAGGATCTCCTTCGCGGGCGCGCGACCGAAATCGACTTCATGAACGGCGCGGTCGTGGAAGCAGGACGCCGTCATGGCATCGACTGCCCCGTCAATGCGTCGCTCGTCGCGCTCATCAAGGTGATGGAAGCACGCGGGCCTTTTGTGGTTCCATAAGCGGCATGACCGTCAGCACGGCGTCTCCACGCATTTCGCGGGTCGGGATCGTCGCCAAGTCGCATCTGGTGGCCGCGGCGCCCCACCTCTCCGAAATCGCGTCGTGGCTGCTCGCGAAATCGATCGAACCGGTCTTCGAAACCGCCACCGCGGCGCTGGCCGCAAGCAGTCGCCTCTCGGTTTCACCGAAGGTCTTCGACAAACACTCCCTCGTCTCGGCCGTCGACCTGGTCGTCGTCCTGGGCGGCGACGGCACGCTGCTGTCGATGGCGGACTGCATCGGCGCAGCCGACGTCGACGTCCCAATTCTCGGCGTCAACTTCGGCCGTCTCGGTTTCCTGACCGAGGTCACCCTTCCGGAACTCTACCCGGCTCTCGAAGCAGCGCTGGCCGGCCGCGCACGCGTCGAGGAGCGACTGATGCTTCGGTCCACGACGATCAGACGAGGCTCGGCGCTGCCCGACAACGTGACGCTCAACGACGTCGTAGTGACGAAGGCGGCGCAGTCCCGGATGATCGAGCTCGAAGTTTCGGTGGGCGATGAATTCGTCACGCGGGTCAAGGCCGACGGGTTGATCGTTGCGACGCCGACCGGCTCGACGGCCTACAACCTCGCGGCCGGAGGGCCGATCGTCCAGCCGGGCATGAACGCGCTCGTCCTGACGCCGATCGCGCCGCACATGCTGACCAATCGCCCGATCGTGATTCCATCGCTCTCGCCGGTGCGGGTTCTGCCGGTGATGGGCGAGCGCGACAAAGTCTACGTGACGTTCGACGGTCAGGATGGCTACGAGCTCGAAGCCGGCGACGAGGTTCGAATCTGCTGTGCGCCTCGGCGGCTGAAGCTCCTGCACTCGTCATCGCGCAGTTACTTCGAAGTGCTGCGGGAGAAACTGAAATGGAATGAGCGCTGAGCCTCCGGCCCTTCCTGCCCTATTTCAACCCACCCGGCCCACGCGACCCACCGGACCTATGGTCCTTGAAGTACTGCACCTGGTACTTCTGCACATTCCGATTGTGCTCGTCGAGCGTTCGCGCGAATTCGTGTGAGCCGTCGTTGCGGCTGACGAAGTACAGGAAGTCGGCTGTCGCTGGATTCGCCGCCGCCTCGAGCGACGCGCGACCCGGCGAGGCGATCGGTCCGGGCGGGAGGCCTGGATAGCGATAGGTGTTGTACGGCGAATCGAACGACAAGTCCGCCTTGTGAATGTTGCCGTCGTACCGTCGCGCGCGGGTCAGCGCATAAATAACCGTGGGGTCGCATTGGAGGGGCATGCCTACCCGCAGGCGATTCGAGTACACCGCCGCGACGACGGGCCGCTCGTCGGCCCTCGCCGTCTCCTTCTCGACGATCGATGCAAGCGTCACGAGCTGCCGGATCGACAAATGCCGTGCGGCGGCAGCCGCGCGGATCTCCTCGCTCAGGGCATGTTCGAAACCGGCGACCATCTGATGCACGAGTCTGGGAGCGTCGGTCTGCCGGGACAGCGAATACGTCTCGGGGAAGAGATAGCCCTCCAGATCCTTCGCGAGCGGATCGAGATCGCGGATCTGGCTGATGTCTTTCGCGGCGTCGACGAAGCTGGAGGCTGTGCCAAGGCCGTGGTCTTCGAAGATCCTCGCCATTTCCGCGATCGTCAATCCCTCGGGAAACGTCACCGGGATGACGTACACATCCCCGCGCGCGATCTTGTCGATGACCTGCTCGGGCGTCATGGCGTTGTCGAAGCGATACTCGCCTGCTTTCAGGTGCCGCCCCTGTCGGCTCAGGTAAAGCGCGACCCGGAACGTCCAGGGGTCGCGGACGACCCCGGCCGCCGCGAGACGGTCGCCGATCGCTCGGCTGCCGGCGCCGGCTGGAATGTCCACGAACTGCTCGGCGGCTTCGAAGCCACGATAGGGTTCGTTGAGGCGCGCGTACATCGAGAATGTGGCAGCGCCGCCCATGATGACGACGAAGAGAACGAAGATCAGGAATCGCTTCATCGGGACCGATCCAGATAGTCCTGAAGCACGACGGCCGCCGCGGCCGCGTCGAGCCGCGCCTTCCGCTTGCGCCAGTCGCGCTCGCGCATTGCCAGCCGGCTTTCGGCTTCACGACTTGACAATCGTTCGTCCTCCGTAACTATGGGGATCGCGCTGCGGGACCTCAACGCCTCGACAAACCGGTTCACGCGACGCGTCGCATCGTTCGGCGACCCGTCGAGGCTTGCCGGCAGCCCGACGACGATCGCCGTCAGGCCATCGGGTTCGGCGGCGAGTTCGGCGATCGTGTCGGCCAGTTGCGTCACGGCGTCATCCTCACTGTCGACGGAGATCGTCGTCAACGGCCGCGCGAGCGTCCGCGACGGATCGCTGATCGCGAGCCCCACACGACGACTTCCAACATCCACGCCAAGCACGCGCATCGACAACCCCATCCGCGGTCAGCCGTAACACGGATGTTATAATTTCCAGGCCTGCAACATTGTGAAGCGACTCCTCGCAGTCCTGCTGGTCGGTAGTGTCGGCGCGTCGGCGTGCGTCCGTAACTCCCCCCAGGAGAAATATCGACAGAAGCTCGTCATTCTCGGATTCGACGGCATGGATCCGCGTCTCGTCGAGAGATACATGGGCGAGGGGCGGCTCCCCAACATGCAGAAGCTGGCGAAACAGGGCGGTGGCGTGCACACGCTGGGCACGACGCATTCACCCGAGTCGCCGACCGCATGGGCATCGTTCGCGACCGGTGTGAACGCGGGCAAGCACAACATCTACGATTTTCTCGTGCGTGACACCGGAACGTATCTTCCGGACCTCGGCATGGTCACGCGCGAGCCTCCGCGTTTCATCCTCAACTACATTCCGATCTCGCGTCCCAACATCAAGTCGATTCGCGGCGGCACGTCGTTCTGGGTCACGGCCGGCCGCGCGGGCGTGCGATCCAGCATGTTGACGGTGCCGGTCACGTATCCGCCGGAAGACGTTCCCAATGGAGAGATGCTGTCGGGCCTGCCGCTGCCGGACATCCGCGCCACGATGGGGACCTTCTATTACTTCGGGACGGATCTCAGCCGCTACGAGGAAGGCGACACGGAGTTCGGCGGCATCCTGAAACGACTCGTCTTCGATGGCGACGTCGCTCGCACCGAGCTCGTCGGGCCGCCGAATCCGATCGTGCGTCAGCAACTCCGCGCGATCCGGTCCGCCGGCCCCTTGAGCGAAGGCGACAAGCTGCGCGTCGCGGAGCTCGAGGCGCGTGCCGATGTCCGGCTGCCGATGGCCATCCATTGGAACCGGCAGGGCAAGTCCGCAACCATCGACGTCGGGGACAACTCGATCCACCTTTCGGAACATGAGTGGAGCAAGTGGATCAACCTCGACTTCGAGATCAACCTGCTCGTGCGCGTGCACGGCATGGCGCAGCTGTATCTGATCAACGCGGGACAAGAGCTGCAGCTTTACATCTCGCCGGTCAATTGGCGGCCCGACAGCCCGCCCGCGCCGATGTCCTATCCGCGCGGCTTCTCGGCGGACCTCTACGAGCGGCTCGGTCCGTATCGAACGCTCGGCTGGGCCGAAGCCACCTGGCCGCTGAACGAAGACCGGCTGGACGAGAAGACGTTCATGGACGATCTGTTCCGGGCCTTTGACGACCGGGCGCAGGTCATCCTGCAGCGCCTCGAGGCGAAGCAGTGGGATCTGCTCGTCGGCGTCATCGAATCGACGGATCGGGTTCAGCACATGATGTGGCGGCTGATCGATCCCCAGCACCCGATGTACGACAAGACGCTCGCCGCGCAATTCGGCGACGCGATCGAACGCGTCTACCGCCGCTGTGACGACTTTGTCGGCGAAGTGATGGCGCGTGTACCCGAAGGCACGCCGATCCTGATCGTCTCGGACCACGGCTTCCATTCATTCCGTCAGTCCGTCAATCTCAATACCTGGCTCGTGCAAAACGGCTTCATGGCGATCCAGGGTCAGGCCGCGGGCGAGAAGAAGCTTCAGGACCTGTTCGGCGGCGGAACCTTCTGGGAGAACGTCGACTGGACGCACACCAAGGCCTATGCGCTTGGCCTCGGTCAGATTTACGTGAATCTGAAGGGACGCGAAACGCACGGCATCATCGCACCGGGGGAAGAATCCAGGCGGCTCCAGGACCAGCTCGTCGCGCAGCTGCTGACCATGACGGACCCGAAGACGGGCGCCAGGATGGTGGACGCGGTTTACAAGGCCGATGATGTGTACTCGGGCGAGTTCATGAAAAACGCATCCGAGCTGCAGGTCGGGTTTGCCGATGGCTATCGCGTTTCATGGCAGTCCACGCTCGGCGGATCTCCTCCCGGCCTCGTCTACCCGAACATGAAAAAGTGGTCGGGCGACCATGGGTCGTACGACTATAAGCAGACGCCCGGCACCCTCATCTCCAGCCGGCCGCTGCCCGGCGGAACCGCCGCGCAGATCATCGATATCGCCCCGACGGTGTTGAAGTACTTCGGCCTGCCGATACCCTCCGATATAGATGGCAAGCCGCTCTTCTGAGGGTCCGCCTGAAGGCGGACCCTACGTCGGAACCATGTGGGG
>Ga0126377_10004566_pt1 | contig 10105 bp, 11 predicted proteins | sample PanSoiMetPlot_22_FD_92647 | JGI IMG/M metagenome (GOLD analysis project Ga0126377, IMG submission 92647) | Tropical forest soil microbial communities from Panama - MetaG Plot_22 | ecosystem: Environmental > Terrestrial > Soil > Tropical forest > Bulk soil | place: Panama | collected 2016-02-17 | reverse complement strand
CGTCAGCTCGGGAATCGGAAAGGAGGTGGCGCCCGGAGGCGCAACGAAGTACCACTGGAAGAAGTCCCAGCCATCGGAATCCGGCTTTCGGCGCTCCCAGCTGATTCCGAAGGTCGCGCCGTCATACGCTCCATCGCCTGTCTGTGTCCACTGGTACGTCCGCGACGGCATGTCCACGGTGGCGCTGGCCGCGTCGACCCAGGGAAGCAGAACCGGATCGGCGACGGTGACCGTCTCGGCGGCCGGAACCCGCTGGTACCTGTGCTGGCTCCCGTAGTCGGCGCCCACGAATGTCGACATGATGATGATCCGGTCGGAGGCCCCCGCCCATGGGCCGGTGGCCGTGAGACGTCCGTCGACCGGCGCAGCGAACGCTTGGACGAACGGGCGGACGATCCAGGCGTCGCCGATCTGCGGCGACGCGCTGAACTGCGCCCTGCTCACCGACGACGGGATGCCGTGAGCTCGATCGTCTGCGTGGTCACGGGCTGAAACGCGGTGATCGACACGGAGCCGCCGTCGACGATCTCGAAATCGGCGAGCGACCCCCACATGATCGGCAGCTCGTCGCCGGCGTAGGCGACCACCACGACCACCCCGCGCTCCGGCGCGAAGGTCACGTTGCTGCACGACGAATAGAACGTGACGACCGCGCTCGTGGCGGTGCCGTCGATGTCCTCGTGGTCTTGAGAGGTACCGCAGGGGTCGATGATCTCGAAATGGTGCACCCCGGACTGCGCCGGCCAGCTGGCCGTCATAAGAGCCACATCGCCACCGGAGGGGTGTTCCGTCGACCCGAACCGGAGGTGGTCACCGGATTCGACCGCGAAGAAAGTGAAGAACATCTGGCCACCACACTCGTTTGCCGCGTAGCTCGCGGTGACCGCGCTGCCGTCGACCAAGTCGACGGTCAGCTCGCCGTGGTCGTCGGTCTCGAAGAGGGTGTTCGATCCTCCGGCGCGTGGACGACGACCGGGATGTGCGGTTCGATACCGCCCTCCCCGCCGCATGCCGGAGCTCGGAGTCTCGAACCGGTGGACCCGGTCTGAGTGGAGGTCTGGGCGAAGGTCGTGATCGTGGCGGTTCCGAGGCCCGACACGGTTCCGCCACCATCGTTCCCCGTGCAGCCGCCGGAGGTCACCACCCCGAGAAGGGTGAAGAGAGATGTCCTCATGGATGAGATCGCGGGCAGGCGCGCGAGGGCAGGCACGCGGCACGATCGTGCATTTCCCGGACCGGCGCAGACACACGGCCGGCGTTCTGCTTGCGCCTACTTGCGCCGCGCCCCGAAGCAGTTTTTCGATGGCCCCATGCCGAATCGCACCATCGCTGTCATGGCTCGGGCGTCACGTACGCGGCGGTGATGGCTCCGTCGACCCGGATGTCGGCGCCCGTGATGAACGAGGACCCGTCGGAGGCGAGGAAGAGCGCCGCCTGCGCGATCTCCCGGGCCTCGCCGAAGCAAGGCAGTTCGGGTCCATCTTCTCCTCGGCTGCAGGAAAGCTCACCCGCAGCGTCGGATCCCGCTCCAGCCCGAGCTCGTGCATCGCGTCGCGGGTCATCGCCCGGAACACGCAGAACCACGCGCGAACCGACCACGGCGAGTACCGCTTCTTCACGCCGCGCTTCGTCTTCCACCCGATCAGGATCGCGTCGTCGACCCACGCCTGGACGTCACGGCCGGTCAGCACGTCGTAATAGCGAACAACACGCGGTGATAGGCGTCCTGAGCCGCATCGTCAGATATGGCGAAGGCGAGAGCCCGCAACGCTGCTGCAACCTCACCTGGCGGCGCATGCGCTGGCCGCTGCCGTTCCGGCAATCTGAGCGACAGTCTCGAGCATCGCGCCTGCCTGCCCAACGTACCAGGTTTCAGTTGCGCAGGCCGAGCGAAGCGAGGGCGACGGCTGCTGCAAACCGGTGTTGGGCAGCGACCGGCCGGTTCGTTGCTTCGGCTATTGAGCTTCGTCTTTGACTTCAGCATCGAGCGCCGCGCGCTCACGACGACGCCTGGCTGTTCCGGCCAGCGAATAGTTCTCGAGTCTCTCCCGGAAAGTAGAGTCAACTGGAGTGCGCTCGACCAGGTTCCACGCAAGTTGTTCCGTAGTTTCGCAGGCCCATTCCGCAACCGCTCGCGAACAGATCCGATGTAGCCACGGATCGTGTTCAGTTCCGGGATTGAGAAGCCTTCGATCATCAAGGAAGTGCAGATATCGCGGGTGCTCGTGATGTTCGCGCACGCTTCCGAGCCAGAAGCCGTCGAACCGCTTCGCTTCCTCGGGATCTTGGTGCAGGTAAAGCTCGGTCTCGCCAGACTTCGCGTGGACGAGATCGTTTCGCAACTTGGTCATCACCCCGAGCGACTGCCGTGCGCCAACACCAGGGTTAACTTTCGTCGGACCAACCACTTCCCACGCGAGGTCGTAGCGATATTCCACTGAGGCCCATCGGTCCTCAGCGACGCGTAGAGCCAACGACAGAGTCTCTAGAAAGTCCGGAAGGCTCGGGACCGTTTCATCCGTCTCGAGCTGGAGCTTCCTCTCGCGAAGGAGCGTCCGGGAGAGCTGTGACAGCTCGTTCACAAATGCTTCGAGCGCTGCGTAGCTGAGCATGATCGCCGATAGGGCATCGAAGTTCCCACCGCCGACGCAACGACCAGCCGACTCTCGAGCGAGCGCCTGAAATAGCGACGAGTCAAACGTCGTGTTCAGCCCTAGTATTTTTCCGTCTCGCGTCATCTCCAACCTGCGGGGAGCGTAGACTGCCCAACGTATCGGCGTTCACATGCAACGACCAGAGGGAGCGAAGCGACCGAGGGCGTTGGCGGGTGCAACGCCTCGTTAGGCCGTCCATTACAACTGCGTGGACGAAGCGATAACAATTTCCTCAGCAACGACCCGGATCAGCGGAATCTCTTTAGCCAACTCCTTGTCGTGCTGGAAGGGCACAAATCTCGCCTTGTCGCCGTCCTTGCTGTGCACGATAGAGTTGCGTGTCTTGTAGATCCTACGGGCGAGCGACGCATAGGCCTTGCCCTCGTCCGAACCAAGATCCACTTGGTCACCATCAGAGAACGAGACACGCGCCGTCCTATAGTAGGCGGCAAGGCCGGGGTCGGCAGCAAAGAGCTTAGCCCGGAGCTCCGGCATCGGCACATAGCGAACGAGGGTCAATCGCAGAGCCTCCTGCTCGTTGAAAGTGATAGCGTCTTCGCGAATCCGCTGTCGTTTGGTGATTTCACGAATCAGGCCTTGCACGTCGTCCCGTCGCCGATGCGAAAATTCCGGCCGAGTAATGTGCCTGGTAATCGCCTCAATGAGATCGTCTTGGAATACGGCCTCGAAAAAGTGCTCGGCCACGTGGTAAAAGGATAGGTATTCGAGGACAGGGCTGTCGGCCGAAAGTCCCAGCTGATAGTGGTAGGTCAGGTCGGCAATGTATACGCGCTTCGGTGGCTCGATGTCGCTCGCGTTGCTTCGGCGGCTATCTAGAAACCGCGCGGCATAGACAAATTCCTCAAGCGAGCGAGCCTCTACAAACGGCGCGTTCAGATTGTACGTGAGTTGGAATAGGAACGCATTCGCGAGCTTCTGTAATGGATGTCGTACGCTCTTCGTGCCAGTGCTAACGGCTACGGTAAGCAACCGCGGGAAGGCAAATCGAAACAGTTCGAATACCGAAGAAGCGGTGCCGCGCTCGGCGAAGCGGCGCAGTCTCATCGGACTAACTGGATATGGTCGCCGCGCCGGATCGATCAAGGTGCTCAGCAAGAAGAGTACAAAACGATCCGAAGGAGGGCCGAGGCGGTACCGAATATCTGCGTCGAGGTCGTGTTTTTCAATCGGTCCCGGGTCGCGGATCGGACTCAGTGTGTAGCGGGATTCATCGCTCACAAGCGCCTCGTAGGAGGTCTTCTCGATCAGTGCCGTGTCCCCCACGACGCGGATGGCGTCGCCCTGAAAGCAGGCGGCATGGGTGTCATAGGTTTCGCGCTCAAGGGTTGCCTTCACTTCGGGGGCGCCACGGGGGGTGAACTCTGCGCCCGGCGGTTCAACCGTAAGCTGACAGTCGGCGCGAAGAAGCGCCGAAAGCGCCGCACATACTTTGTCGAATGTGACGTCGACGGACATGGCTCTTTCGGTGTGGACTGATATCGGCCTAACGTCGTGGCGTTCAGCGGCCACGTTCCGACCGAGCGGAGCGAGGGAGGACGTTGTCCGCCGCAACGCCTGGTTGGACGGCAGCTCGGACTCTAGGCCTCGTGTTCACCAATCGCTCTCCCCATGTCAATCACCGAGTTGAGCACATCGTCGTATGTTAGCAGGCGAACTCTTCCGAAGTCGCGCGCCTTCAGGCGTCGGAGGTGCTCGGCGTCAGACCCAAGGTCACGTCCCGCGATCACTGCAGCTCTTACGGAGCTCACTTCCTGTGTCGTGAGGGGAGGCATTCGAGCGCAGCGCCGCGGTGATCGTCGAAGACCTGCAGCCAGCTATGGACCTGGTCGAAAGCGTGCTGCAACTCCGCTGCTACGCCGCCATCCGCCTTCAAGAGTCTCGTCGAGGCTTTCTCCAGCTCGACAAGTATCAGCTCTCGCCGAGCATTCAGTATCGCGAAGTCCGTGTTATACCTTGTAAGGACGGGTGTCTTTGGGAAGATTCGCGCCGGCGAGAACTCATGGAGCAGGATCGGATGGTCGTTGAAGAAGACTTGCAACTCCTCTTCCCGCCCTGAGGTGTCGAGACGAGTCCGAAGGTCACTGGCGAGCTTGTCAAACGTGCTCTTCTCATATAGTGGGAAGAAGGAGACATTGTCGGACTTGGATATCGGTCGGCCGACGAGCGCGAAGAAGTTCCTCCGTGTGATCGTTAGGTCTAGCGTCGTGGCGCCGCATGCACAGACGAACTGCTCAGGCAATTCTGAATACCAGACGTATCCCTTCTCCTCCATGCTCGGGAACCGCTCGAGGCCCGCGTAGACACGTTGCTTGCTGGCGCACTTGCCGCACGCGAGTTCGGCGCGGACAGCTTTCGCCGCGTTTGGATCGCTCTTTATCGCTGCGATTCGGTCGGGCGTTAGGGGAGCCGGGTCGACGACGACGAACTGGAGCGCACCGATAGGCACTTCGGTCTCAGCGGTTCGGACAAGAAAGCTGTACTGACCAGGCCGTGGGATGAAGAGCCCCGGACCGTCCAGTGGATAGAAACCCGCAATCCACGAGCCTGGCATCAGAAGCAAGCCTCGCTCTCCGCGCTCAAGCGGCTCTCTCATCTCGCCATCGACAGCCTTGAGCGCAATCGTAAAGGCTCCTTGCTCCGTGCCGTCCTCGCACCTGACGACGACCTCGAACGCGTCGTGCGTGTGGTCGGTGTGGATAGCCACGGCGAGGTTCCAACCGCGTAGCGACATGGGGAAGACATTCGCGAATACGATCGACGTCAATCCCAGCACGTTCCACTTCAGCACCGACGGATGAACGTCGGCCACCTGAATGGCGCGCTCGCAAACACCCAGGAGAGCTATCGGAGGAACGTCTGGTGTCTTCATGGCGTTCGTCTGTCCAACGTCCCGGCGTTCAGCGGTGAGCAACCGACCGAGCGAAGCGAGGAAGGTTGGTCGTCCTCTGCAACGCCATGTTAGCCCGCGCGAGACTTCGACCACAGTTCTTGAATCATATCCGCGGTAGTAGGCGGCAGCCGTTTGTCGCGGGACTGATAGTACCAAGTGACTTCGTCACCGAAGCGCCCTCCCTGCCGGTTCAGGGGCGCCTCCGTTGTCTGAATCACTAGGGCCTCCATATGGTCAAGGACTGCGGTGAGCGATGGGTGCCTGGCCTTGACGATAGCTGAGAGCCCTCCAGCCTTACGAACCCAGCGTATGCCGAACCAGGAGAACTTGTTCCACCGTCCCTCGGGCATGCGGTACCAATGCTGCTTGAGACGGACGAGCAACTTCTGGTTGCCGCGGCCGGTCTGACCCACGTAGACAATCTTGTATCCGTCGTAGAGCACGTAGATCCCAACCTGATCACGGAAATCGACTGGCTCGCTCGTGGTGTTCGTGGAGGGAACACCCAGAAGACCGCCGGCCTGGCTGCCCGCCCCCCAGAAGACGTTCGCCGGATCCCAGTAGAGGCCAATCGACCTAATCAAGTTCATCGGAGATGGCTACCTTCTGGCGCTAACGCTCAGCATCAGTGGCGGGGCGAGGCGCCGTCCGCTGCATCCTGTTGTTAGGCCCCGTCGAGGTGCTCACGCACTTGGGCCGGGTGGCCGCGGTTGTTCATCCAATTCGAGGTATCCCGATGGCATCGCGTCACTTGCCCCGTCGGGGGTATGCGCCACGTTCGCTTCGACCGCGATCGACCTCACCACCGCGGTCGCCGGCAGCCGTCGCCGAGCAAGCCGCCCGGCGAGCTCGCGCGAGCGCGACGGCCACAGGTTGACGTGTAGGGTCATCGGGAGTCGCGGGATCGGCGTCGGGTCCCAGTTGACACGCTCGTGGATAAGACGGTCGTCAACCAGCCAGCGGAGCTCGCTTGGGCCCCACTCAATGGCGAACCGGTGGGGCATCGCCGAGGCGTCGAAACCGAGTTCGATGATGGTCGGGGCGCCGCGGTAGCCGTAGTCGAACCGCGCACCTTCAGTGCCAGGATTGTAGAAGACGTTCACCAAGAGACGATCAGAACGCTTGCCCACGATCTCGACGTCGATCTCTTGGCGAGGTGAATCGCGGTGCAGGAAGAACCCGGTAACCACACCGGCTACCTTCGATGCCTCAAGCGTCGCCTCGAATCTCCCGAAGAGGAACCGGTCGCGACTCGAGATAGAGGCGGCGCTGTAGTCGCGGACGCCAAGCGGTTCCCGCCGCACGCTGAGCACAGCGCCGACGCCGGCGCGGCATTCGATGTTAGCGGGACGGAATAGGCCCAGGTTGCCTGGGAAGGTATCGCCCCTCAATAGCCAGCGCTCGGTGTCGAGACTCTCCAGGCGGTCGTCGAAGAGCACGCGCGGGGCGGAGCTGGTCGGAGAGCCGATGCGGATCCCAGGCCACCCTAAACGAGGCTCGACCACCCAAGGCGACACGTCGCGCTGCGGCTCACTGACCGCAGGCTGCCTCGTTCCGCGGCCTAAGTCCAGGAGAGGCCTTTGACCGAGATCAGCGAGTTCGGGAAAGGAGCAAGCCGGTGGAGCGCACCTTAGGTGCTCGCAGACAGCCTTCCACTTGTCGGCAGCGTCCAAGTGCAGCACGGCAACGTCGTCGCCACTCAGCCCGAACCGCCTCACGTCTTCGCCGTTCGAGGCAACGCCGTTGCTCGTGGTAACCAGAAACTTCGCCCCAGGATGGCGTTCCCTCAGTGTGGCGACGTTCGCTTCGAGCGAACCGATGTTTGCGTAGGCGTCGAACACCCGGTCGGTCGATCCCCTGAGGAGCAGCGACCGTTCCTCTTCGGGAAGGTCTTGAAGGTCGGAGCAGCATCGATACCCGAGCATCGAGAGCGCCATCGCGAGCGAGGTAATCCCCGAACCCTCTTCGCCGAAGGCAAACACCGGCTTCGGTTGCGGGCAGTTTTGAAAGAGCGACTGCCCCTCGCAGTCGAGAACGCCAATTCGGCCTAACGTTGGAAGGATCGAGTAGGAGTTGGTCGATCCCCAATCGGACCGCTGGCTGATTAGTGACCGACGCGTCGCCCGCACTTCGAGCGCGTCGAATAGGTGGTTCAACCACAGGTCGACCGGTCCCCGGCAAGGTAGGAGTCGAAGCAGCTTCCGGGCGCCTTCGCGCGAGAGGACGTAGCCCGAGAGCAGCCAGAGCCCGCGCACCGGGCGGAACACGCTGGGCGAGAGGAGCGCCTTCTGGGCGCCACCTCTCACCTCCTCGTAGGAAAGGTAGAGGATGTCGAAGTGCGGGGCCCCGTCGCGGTCGAGCGAGAGCTCACGCCAAGCCCGATCCAGATGCCGCCCGAACCCCCTATGGAACCAGGTGTCGTCCTCGAGCACGAGTGCGTAGGCGTCCTCTCCAGTCGCGATCCGGCGCCAGACGCCTACGTGTGAGCGGGCCACGGCAACCTCTGGCCAACTCATCGGGATCGGGCTATCGAGGTCGAACCGGTCGGGCAGTACCCGCGGCTGGGGCTCGACGAAAAGCTGGTCCCGGAGTGTGTAGATTGGACCGACTTCCTCGTCCGTCTCTGGCGACCGCGCGAAGCTCCTCGCGTCGACGGCCGGGAAACGCACAGCCCGCTCCGTGAGTGCGCTCCCGGAGCAATCCAGAAGCTGATCGAGCTCACGCCTCATCTCGGCCCAGCGGTCGGGCTGGCGATCGAGGTTGATGACGTAGATCCGCTCAATCCTCTCGGCCGAGTAGGTCGGCCCGAAGGCGCAGCACCGCTGCCTCGGCAACAACCGTCGGCTCTTCAGTCCGAGGCGATAGGCGAATTTGGTCGGTGCGAGCCTGCCCCGGGTCGGGTTCATCTGTGGTCTCGCTCCGGCGGCTGGAATTTCCGGCGGTTCGAGAGCCGCCAGTTTCTTGTGTCGCTCCGGTAGCCGAGAGGCCATCGGCTGCTCGCGACATTCTCCCAGTCACGTAGCACCAGGAGCGCGCTGCGCGTCGCGCCGGTCCGCCGCGCGAGTTCAAAAATCGATCGTGTGAGGTTACCCGGCCCCGTTGTGGACTGGATCTCTGGCAGCTCACCGTCAGTCGCTCGCTCGAGCGCTTCGGTCGCGTTCGCTAGAGCCCGCTCGATGATGGGGTGGCCGGGGGCGGCCAGCAGCGGGTTGTTGTTGAAATAGAAGATCCAGGACGGCGAGTCCGCTCCAGGCTCGGTAAACTCCCTTGGTGGGACCATTCGGTGGGTCTCGACGTCGTAGCAGAGCGGCTGAATCTTGAGCCTACCGTCGTCGAAGAGCCGCTCGATTGTCGGGCCGTTGTAGACGTCGTCTGCGTCGAGATAGCAACCGCCCTCAACCAAAATGAAGCAAAGCCGGAAGTAGTCCGATTGCATCGCGGGGTGATAGCACCTCTGGAATGCGTTCTCGTGACGCGGCCCCAGACGGCTCGCGATGAGCTCCCTGGCTCCGTCGTTGTCGAACAGGCGGACGTCGAAGCCCCGCGCCTCGAGCTTCTTCCACGATTCGATGCACTCGCCGACGTCGCTGGGCAGTCGCTTAAGGTCGTCCCAAAACTGCACGATCGTCCGGCGCGGTCCCCTTGAGAACCCCGCCGGAAGGGGACCGGGCTCTCCAGAGCGCTGTACGACCCCGCGGACATAGGCGGAGCGCGCCCGGTGGTCCCCTTGATCGGGTTCTGTCGCAGTCATTCTCGCACTCCGAGTCCCGGCAGACCCAAGGTTTGGCTACTCGTTCTCGCGGTGCCTAACGTTCCGGTTCAGCGGCGGGCGTAAGCCCGTCCGCTGCAACCGGTTGTTATGCACTATGGGCCACCAAAAAGTTTCCCACCTAAAGCGAACGCGCCTGCTACCAGCGCTGCCACCGCAACAAGGACGGACCAAAGTTGGACTGGCTTCAAGCTGCCAAGCAATTCCGCGACCGTCAGGTCGGCTGATGTCTTGGATGAGACTGCCTTCTTCGGCGCGTTCAGCATCTTCTGCTTCCAGCTAGCAAGAACTCCGTTGAACTCGTTGGAAGTCAGCGCTGCAGCTTCGGGGTTGACCCACTGCACGTACCAGTCATAGCCACGCTCAAGCAGTCCTTCACTCTTTAGGCCAGCTTCGACGACGACCATGAGCGGCAGGCCACGGGCGTAGGACATGGCAGCCTCGATATGATTCCATGGAGTCGGCAGCTTGACCTCGGAGAGCGCGCCTTCTTTCGGCCCGCCACGCCTCTCAAATGCCTGCGGCAAAGTACGTGCGCTCGAGGGCGATGACCACGGTCCCGGAACACCTCTCCAACAACTCGGTAACCGTCATCAGTGGCGCGTCAGAGCTGAACGTGTTCCTACCGACTGTATGCGGAACCAACCCTTCGCTCCGGAGTCGGTCTTCCACCGCCCGGATGAAGGCCTCCTGCTTCTCTGTGGCGGTCCCTCCAACGCTAACGAAGACGTTCAGCTCATTCATCGCTCGGTGCTCCGCACGTGAGAGATG
>Ga0126377_10004565_pt1 | contig 10106 bp, 7 predicted proteins | sample PanSoiMetPlot_22_FD_92647 | JGI IMG/M metagenome (GOLD analysis project Ga0126377, IMG submission 92647) | Tropical forest soil microbial communities from Panama - MetaG Plot_22 | ecosystem: Environmental > Terrestrial > Soil > Tropical forest > Bulk soil | place: Panama | collected 2016-02-17 | reverse complement strand
GCTCGTAGGCGACGACCACGCCGGGCTCGACCGCCAGCACGTTGCACCCGTCGTCCCACTGCTCCCGCTGCGCCGAGCGCACATCCTGGACCGCGGTGAGCACCGTGATGCTCGGCAGGCCCAGCGCGGCGGCCAGCGCGGTGTGCATGTCCTCCGGCGGGTGGTCGGTGACCTTCAGTTCGCGCATGTTCGCGCCCGGCTCGATGGTGTAGGACCGCAGCATCCCCATCCCGGCGTACTTGGTGAACACGCCGTAGTCCGCCATGGTCAGCAGGGTGTCTAGGTGCATGAACGCCCGCTGCTTGGGCATGTCGATCGCGACCAGGGAGGTGGCTGCGCCCGCGGCGAACAGCCGGTGCGCCAGCACCTCCAGCGCCTGCGGCGTGGTCCGCTCGCTCATCCCGGCGAGCACCGCGCCGTTGCCGATCACCAGCACGTCCCCGCCCTCGATGGTGGCCGGGGCGGCGTCGGCGCCGTGGTACCACACGTCGAACCTGGCGTCGGCGAACATCGGGTGCCAGCGGTAGATGGCCTCGGCGAACGTGGATTCCCTGACCCGGGCCTGGCGGCGCATCGCGTTGATCGACACCCCGCCGTAGATCCAGCAGGACGTATCGCGCTGGTAGAGGAGGTTCGGCAGCGGGGCGAGCACGAAGCCGTCCGGGTCCAGCGAATGGAACGCGATGCTCTTAGGCTCCGGTGCCAGCTCGGAGATCTCCCGCTTGGTGATCCCGCCGACCAGGTAGCCAGCCAGCCCGGGGGAGTCCAGCCCGTTCACCGCGGCGCGCAGGTGGTCGGCGGCCAGCGGCCCGTGCCATCGGGAGTCGAAGACCCGGTCCAGGATGTAGTCCCGGGCCGCGGTATTGTCCAGCGTCTGGGCGAACAGGTCGCGGTAATAGTGCACGGTGACCCCGCGTGACCGCAGCGCGTTCGCGAAGGCGTCGTGTTCTTGCTGGGCCCGGCTGACCCACAGCACGTCGTCGAAGAGCAGGTCCGCCGCGTTGTCCGGAGTGAGCCGCTTGAGCTCCAGGCCGGGCCGGTGCAGGATCACCTGTCGCAAGCGGCCGACTTCGGAATCCACTCTGAACATGGGCACCTGCTCCCTTTGCCGGCAGCCCTCCGCCGCCGGACTGCTGAGCACTCTATGCTGCCGCCGTGGACCTGGATCTTTCTAGTGACAGCGCCGACCTCACCGCATCCCTTGTCGATGTGGAGTCGGTGAGCGGCGGGGAAGCCGGCCTGGCCGCGGCGATCGAGCGCGCGCTGAGTGACCTGCCGCACCTGTCCGTGCACAGGGACGGCAACGCGATCGTCGCCCGGACCACCCTGGGCCGCCCGCAGCGGGTGATCCTCGCCGGGCACATCGACACGGTGCCGGTCGCCGGCAATCTTCCCTCCCGCCGCGAGAACGGCCTGCTCTACGGGTGCGGAAGCTGCGACATGAAGTCCGGGGTGGCGGTCGCACTGCGGCTGGCCGCCCGGCTGACCGCGCCGCGCCCCGACGTCACCTACGTCTTCTACGACTGCGAAGAAGTCGAGGCCGAACGGAACGGGCTGCTGCGGTTGTCCCGTAACAGCCCGGGCCTGCTGAACGGTGACCTGGCGGTGCTGATGGAGCCCACCGGTGCGGTCATCGAGGGCGGGTGCCAGGGCGCGCTGCGCGCTGAGGTCACCACCCGCGGCAAGCGCGCGCACAGCGCACGGTCGTGGATGGGCCTTAACGCCATCCACGTGGCCGGCGGGATCCTCGACGTGCTGCGGTCCTACCAGCCGCGCCAGCCGGAGGTGGACGGGCTCACCTACCACGAGGGGCTGAACGCCGTCGGGATCAGCGGCGGGGTCGCGGATAATGTCATTCCCGACGAGTGCGTGGTCACGGTGAACTACCGGTTCGCCCCCGACCGCAGCGAGGAGGAGGCGGCCGCGCACATGCGCGAGGTGTTCGCGGGCTACGAGGTCCAGATCACCGACTCGGCGCCCGGCGCCCGGCCCGGGCTCGACCACCCGGCCGCCGCGACGCTGCTCGCGGCCGTGGCCGGGGCGCCGCGGGCCAAGCTGGGCTGGACGGACGTGGCCAGGTTCGCCGTGCTCGGCATGCCCGCGCTGAACTACGGGCCCGGGGATCCCATGCTCGCCCACTCCCGGGACGAGCATGTGCCCGTGGCGCAGATAGCCGAGTGCGAAGCGACGCTGGAAGCCTGGCTGACCGCGTGACCTAAGCAGCCGGCCCCGCACCGAGCTTGAGCGACCCGGTCCGCTGCTGGCCGCTGAGCCCGACCCAGGTGAGCTGGACCGTGGTCCCCGGGTGGTACTGGCGCATCAGCATGCGCAGCGATGCCGGGGAACTCACCGAGTGGCCGTCCACGGCGGTGATCACGTCACCGGCCTGGGCGCCGGCGCTCGCCGCCGGCGCGTTGCAGAACACCCCGGCGATCAGCGTGCCCGACTTGGCCGGCGCGATGCTGTTCGGCACCGGGTTCGCCCGCTCGTTCGTCAGGCAGCGGCCGCTGGAGTTGATGCCGCCGAAGTTGCCCTGCGCGATCTCCTGGAGCTGGCGCAGTTGCTGCGACGGGTTGCCGGCGCTGCTGGGCGCGCTGTTCTTCGGGTCGCTGGCGATCGCGATGCCGAGGAACGCCGGCTGGCCGATCTGGATCGTGCTGCTGCCCTTGCCCTGGGCGATCAGGTGGGCGATCGCCAGGGCCCGGTTGATGGGGACCGAGAAGCCCTGGCTGGTGCCGTTCCCGCCGATGTTCTGGCTGTTCGCCGCGGTGTTCATCGCGATCACCTGGCCCGCGGCGTTCGCCAGCGGGCCACCGGAGTCGCCCTCGGAGATCGGGGCGTTGGTCTGGAACATGTTCGTCAGCCGCTCCGACGTGCCCGAGCCCGCGTCGCTCGCGGTAATGGAGCGGTGCAGGTTGGTGATCGTCCCGCTGGTCACGGTCGGCGCGCCGCCGCCGCCGCCCGCGTTCCCGAGCGCCACCACCGGGTCGCCGAGCTTGACCTGGTTCGAGTCACTGGTCTGGACGGTTCTGAGCCCCGACGCCCCGGCCAGCCGGAGCAGCGCGACGTCATGGCTGTTGTCGGTGCCGAGGACCCGCGCGGTGTACTTGCGCCCGTTCGAAACGAGTTGCGCGACCACCCGGGTGGACCCCTTGATGACGTGGTTGTTGGTCAGCACCAGGCCGTCGGAGGACAGCACCATGCCGGTGCCCTCGAAGACCTCCCGCTGGTAGTGGACGTAGGAGATGATGTCCACGAGTCCGGGCGCGACCTTGCGGGCGACCGCGTTCTCGTTGATGCCGGAGGTGGCGGAGCCGGAGCCGGGTCCCTGCTTGGGCTGGGGGATGCCCTGCTGCGAGGCGGCCGATGAATCGGGGGCCTGCCCGGCCGTGCCGCGCAGCGCCAGGACCGCGCCCGCGCCGACCGCCGCCGCGAGCACCGCGACCAGCACGTAGATCAGCGCGTAGCGCAGCGGTCCGCGAGGGGGTGGCGGCTGCTGGCCGTAGCCGCCCGGGGGCATCCACTGGCCCCCGCCGGGCGGCACCTGCGCCGGAAGCGGCGGCACCGGGCCGGACTCGCCGGGATGGAGTTGCCAGCTTGCCTCGGGCTGTTCGCCGTGCGGAGGCTGCCCGCCGTAGGGAGGCTGGCCGCCATAGGGAGGCTGCCCGCCGTAAGGGGGCTGGCCGTAGAGCGGCTGCGTGGGGTATGGGGGTTGCGCGCCGTAGGCGGGGGTGCCGTACGGCGGCTGGCCGGCGTAACCGGGCGGCGGGACACCGTAGCCGGGCTGGGTACCCGGTGGCAGCCACGGCTGCTGCGGGGTACCCGTGGCGGCCCAGGTCGGCTGGCTGCCTGGCTGGGCGTGCCAGGGCGAGGAGGGGTCGGCCGGCGGGGGAGCCGGTTGTTCGCCGGGGGCCGGCTGCGGGCCAGGGGCCGGCTGCGGCCCGAGAGTCGGCTGCGGGCCGGGGACCGGCTGTGGGCCGGGAGGCTGCTGCGGGCCGGGGGCCGGCTGTGGGCCGGGAGGCTGCTGCGGGCCGGGGGCCGGGTGTTCGCCGGGGACCGGCTGCGCGCCGGGGACTGGCTGCGCGCCGGCGACTGGCTGCGGGCCGGGGGCCTGCTGTGCGCCGGGCGCTGGCTGTTCCGCCTCGCCGGCCGGGGCGGTCGTCGCGAAAGGGAACCACGGCCGCTCGGGCGGCGCCGCGTCCCCGGCACCGGGATCGGTGTCCGCGTCCGGTGCGCCGGGGCTGCCCCCCGCGCCGGGAGCCGACTGCCAGGCGCCGTCGCGCTCCGGCGAATCGTTCCCGTTGCCCTGACCTTCGGCCATCATCATCACCTCTGCCCGGAAGTAGCCTAAGCCGCTTCGTATGGTCCCCGGGCACGGCCTCGCCTCCGCGCACCCGGCGGACCGCGCACCTGGTTGAGCGCACCACCAGTTAGCACCACGTCCCTGGACGGAACCTGAAGGCCTGCTGAGGGTTTTGTTCGGCAACCGCCCCATTGGCCCGCCGCCGCTGCTGCGCACTGGCCGGCCACCTGGAACAACGCCATCCCGCCGCCGGCCTGTTCCCGCAGCCAGGGGACCAGTTGTCACCGGTGCCGCGCCACGGCCGGGGCGGGCCGGTCACGAATCCAGGCCGTGCTCGGCGACCGGGCCGGCCACGAGCCCGCGTATCGCACACTCTTCGAGCAGCAGTGGCAGCGCGCCCAGCGCCGCGGCCGCCGACCCCGGCGGCGAGGTGCAGTCGGAATCGTGCAGCAGGACCGTGGCGCCCCCGGTCAGGTTTCCGGCGAGGTTCGCCCAGACCGACCGGGGCGTGGCGCCCGCGGTCCATTCCCGGCCCCAGCAGGTCCACAGCACCGGGGTAAGCCCGAGCCGGCCGGCGGCGGCGAGCGCCCCGGTGCTGAGCACGCCGTAGGGCGGGCGGTAGAACCGCGGCTGCGCACCGCTCGCGGCCGCCACCGCGTCCCTGGCCCGGGCCATGTCGTCGGCCACCGCGCGGGGCCCGCGCAGCACGGTGTACCGGTGCGCCCAGCCGTGGACGGCCACCTCGTGTCCCGCGGCGGCGATCTCCGCGGCCAGGCCCGGCGCCTGGACCGCCATCGAGCCGAGCATGAAGAACGTGGCCCGCGCCCGCCAGGTGGCCAGGACCTCCAGGAACGCCGGGGTCCACGCCGGGTCCGGGCCGTCGTCGAAGCTGAGGGCCAGGTGATCGGGCCGGCCGTGACCGGACAGCCGGGGAAAGAACCGCCGCCGGACCGGGCCCACCGCGGTTACCCCCGGCCCGGCGTGCGCGACGGCAAGGCAGCCGGCCGCCAGTGCCGCCGCGGCCAGTGCGGCCGGCCGGGCCGGTGCCCGGAGTTCGCTGTCTGAGAACACCTGTCACTCCCGCCTCACAGGCTCTGGCCTGCGGCCCCGCTTTCCCACCGCGACACGCTAGGGAAGAACCCAGATCACGCCATATATCTACTGGAATGATGGCAAGGTCGGGACGATACCCGAAGCAAGACCGGTTACCAGTGGCGGGCCGGCCGGGCCCCGCCAAATGCTGAGCAAGGGGCCATGCGTTGGGAGTGCCAGCTGCACGTGTCGTTTTTCCCCCCGCGGACCGGGCGGAGATAGCCGCCGCTGTCGCAGAGATCCTGGCCAGCGGGGCGCTCACCCTCGGTCCGTACAACGGGCGCTTCGAGGAGGCGTTCGCCGCCGCACACGACGCCCGCCACGCCGTGGCGGTGTCCAGCGGGACCGCGGCGCTGAACATCGCACTGCAGGTAGCGGGCGTGGCGGGCCGGGACGTGGTGGTGCCCGCAAACACCTTCTACGCCACCGCCGCCGCGGTGCTGCAGGCCGGTGCCCGGCCCGTCTTTGCCGACGTCGAACTGGGCACGCTCGCGCTCAGCCGGGCCACCGTGGAGGCGGCGCTGACCCCGCAGACCGCCGCCGTCGTGCACGTCCACATCGGCGGAATGATCAGCCCGGACATCACCCCGGTGCGCGCGCTGTGCGACGACCGCGGGATCTCGCTGATCGAGGACGCCGCGCACGCGCACGGGGCGACGCTGGATGGCCAGTTCGCGGGCTCGTTCGGGGTGACCGCGGCCTTCTCGCTCTACCCGACGAAGGTGGTGACCAGCGGCGAGGGCGGCATGGTGGTGAGCTCCTCGGAGCACGTGGCCCAGGAGGCGAAGATCTACCGCGACCAGGGCAAGGGCGCCTTCACCGCCAACCACCACGTGCGCCAGGGCTCCGCTTGGCGGATGAGCGAGCTGCACGCGGTGACCGGGCTCGTGCACCTGCGCCGTATGACGGGGTTCATCACCCGCCGCCGCGAGGTCGCGGCCGCCTACGATAAGGCCCTGGCCGCCCTGGACGGGCTCAGCCCGCTGGCCGAGCCGCCCGGCAGCCGCGGCAACGTCTACAAGTACATCGTGTTGCTGCCGCCCGGGACCGACCGGGCGGCCGTCAAGCAGGACATGGCGTCCCGCTTCGGCATCAGGTTGTCCGGTGAGGTTTATGACCTTCCGTTGAACCACCAGCCGGTGCTCGCGGAGTACGCTGGGCCGCCGCTGCCTGTTGCTGAGGAGATCGCACGCCGGCACGTATGCCTGCCGGTGCACTCCGACATGACCGAAGCGGAGGTCGATGAGGTGCTCACCGCCATCGCTGCGGTACATGAGACGCTCGCGGGCGGATAGCTCCCGGGCCAGCAACGGCTGCCCGGAGGCCGGGGGCGGGCAGCGCACGGGTCCAGTGCCCAAGTGACGGGCCGGTAGGCAATCGAGAAAGGGCGGCCGTGCAGGTAGCGGTGACTGGAGGTGGCGGCTTCATCGGCTCCCACGTCGTAGACCGGCTGATACTGGCGGGTCACGACGTGCGGGTGATCGACGTGCAGCCGCGCTGGCGTAACCCGGGTGCGACGTACCTGACCGTGGACTTGTTCGACGAGGCCGGCCTGGGCGCGGCCGTGGCCGGTTGCGCCGCGGTGTTCCACCTGGCGGGAGCGTCCAACGTCAACGAGGTGGCGGCGGACCCGGTCTGGGCGGTGCGGCTCAACGTGGAAGGCACCGCCCGCGTGCTCGAGGCGGCCAGGCAGCACCACGGCGGCCGGGTGATCCTGGCCAGCACGGTCTGGGTGTACGGGGCGGCGCAGGGCACCGGCGAGCTGTCCGAGGACTTCGCCGTCGACCTGCGCCGCGCCGGGCACGTGTACGTGTCCACCAAGCTCGCGGCGGAACTGCTCGTGCACAGCTACCAGGAGATGTACGGTCAGGACTTCACGATCCTCCGGTACGGCATCCCGTACGGGCCGCGCATGCGCGAAGAACTGGTGGTCGCCCGGTTCGTCCAGGCGGTGCTGGAATCACGGCCGATCACCATCGCCGGCACCGGCGAGCAGCAACGCAACTACGTGTACGTGGAAGACCTCGCCGACGCGCACGTCCGTGCGCTCGCCCCCGCGGCCGCGGGGCAGGTCCTGGCGCTGGAAGGGGGGACGCCCGTGTCCGTCCGCGAGATAGCCGACACCGTCCAGGAACTCATCGGGCGGGTTCAGGTTCATTACGCTCCGGCCCGCGGTGCCGACTACCAAGGAGTCAGCGTGTCCAACCGGGCCGCCAAGGAACTGCTCGACTGGTCGCCGGAGACCCCGTTCGCCGCCGGGGTGCGGCGTTACCTGGACTGGCTCGGCTGGGCCGGTTCGGCGGGCACGCCATGAGGCACCCTCTGTCAACCACGGGCAGTGTCACGCCGCAGCCGCCGGGCCGAACGCCGCACAGTGCCAGCGGGCGCGCCTCCGGCACGACGCAGCCCCGGGCGCCGCAGTGCTTGCTGGCGCGCCTTCGGCACGACGTGTGTCCCGGCGGCGAGGACCGCCTACCGCACCGCGATCTGGCGCGCCTCCGGCACGACCAAGCGAAGCGCCCGCGAGGGAGGCAATGAAAATGAAGCGCGCGCTGCTGCTGTCCGGCTCGATCGGCGCCGGTCACGAGATGCACGCCAGGGTGTGCGCGACGTCCCTGGCCGGCCGGGGCTGGGCAACCGACACCCTGGACGCCATGCAGCTCCTCGGGCCGCGGGGCGGGTCGGCGGGGGAGGTGGTGTTCCGCGCCATGCTGGCGACGCCGGGGGTGTTCGACGCGTTCCACTTCGCCGCGCTGCGCCCGGGGAGCCGGCTGGCGCTGCTCGCCGACGCCGCGGCCCGGCGGCAACTGGCGCCGCGGCTGCGCGATTACCTCGACGAGCACCCCGCCGACCTGGCCATCTCGGTGTTCGCGACGGCGGCGTCCGCGGTGAGCGTGCTCGCCGACCGGTACCCGGGGATGAGCCACGTGGTGCTGTGCAGCGACGTCACGCCGCACCGGCTGTGGGTGCAGCCGAACGTGGACCTGTACCTGGTCACCTCGGCCGTGGCGGAGGCCGCGGTGCGCAGGTACCAGCCGCGGGCCCGGATCCGGGTGGTCCAGGCCCCGGTCCGGCCCGGGTTCTACCACCCGCCGCCCCAGGAACAGGCCAGGGCGGACCTCGGGCTGCCCCCGGATGAGCGGGCCGTGCTGCTCATGTCCGGCGCCTGGGGCCTCGGGCCGATCGCGCAGGCGGCGGCGGCGCTCGCCGACGCCGGGGTGCAGGTGCTGGCGGTCGCCGGGCGCAACGTCAAGCTGGAGGACCGGTTGCGCGCCGCCGCGCGGCACCGGCCGCGGCTGCACGTGTTCGGCTACACCGAGGAGATCCCGGCGCTGATGGCCGCGGCGGACCTGGTCATCACCAGTTCCGGTGACACCTGTGCGGAGGCGCGCACGGTCGGGCGGTCCCTGCTCCTGCTCGACGTGGTGCAAGGTCACGGGCGCGACAACCTGCAGCACGAGCTGGAACTGGGCAACGCCGACGTGGCCTCCTCGCGGCCGGCCGAGATGGTCCGCTGTGCCCTGGGCGCGCTGGACCGGGTCAAGCCGCCCACCCCGGGCGCCGCGCGTTCCGAGGCGGCTTGGGAGACCGCGTTCACGATGGCCCTCGAGGACATCGGACTTGGTTGACCTGGGTCTCGCCGTACGGGTCAGCTGACGGACCCGGTCAGCCCGGGAGCGGGAGAGGCCTGCCGCTGGCTGCGGTCGCCGTGATCGCGGCCATCATGATCTTGTTAACGTAGGCGCGCTGGCCATCCAGCACCCGCAGGTCATGCCGGAGCGTGGCGGTGGCGGCGGCCCGGGCCGCGCCGTGGGCCCGCAACACTGTTGCGACGTCGCTCTGAACCCGCTGTGCGTCGGGGAAGGCCCACGTCAGCAGGCCGTTGACCGCCCGGTCCAGGCGGAACGACGCCAGTGACTCGTGCACCTGGTACCCGACGAGGTCATCCAGAAGCATGTTGTTGGCGGGGGAGCAGTTGCCTGCGCCGTACGTGGCCACATGGACCGCGGTGTTCAGGTCGTGGCTGGTCCCCCCCTCGATGGCGCGCAGCACCGTGAGCGATTCGGCGACGCCGCCCGCGCAGGACTGGATGTCGGTCTTCATCGCGGCCAGGAAGTCGTTCATGTCGGCGGCGCGCTGCGACCGCGAGGGGTGCACGGCGATCCCGACGAGCACCCCGGCCACCAGCACGAGCAGCCCGGCCGCGAACCACCAGCGGGGCGTCCTCCTGGTTGGCCAGCCGGAGTGGCGGAGGGGGACGTAGGGCGGGTCGGCGCGGGCCGGGGTCTGCATGGGCGTTCCTCAGCCGGTCCGGCCGGCCATCAGGCTGGCGCCGCTGCTCAGCTCCGCCTGGGTGATCGGCCCGTAGATGCGTTTCACGATGAGGTGCCGCGCGTTCAGGAAGAAGGTGGCGGGCAGCCCGGGCAGGTTGTAGGCGACCGCGGTCCTCATCGGCATGGGGTCCACGGCCACCGGGTAGGTCACGCCGCTCTTCCGCACGAACGCCACGGCGTTGGCCGCCGAGTCGTTGACGTCCACGCCGATGATCGCGACATGACCCTGCCTGGCCCGGTAGAACCGTGCGATCAGCGGCGTCTCCTTCTGGCACGGCTCGCACCAGGACGCGAAGAAGTTCACGATGACCGGGTGGCCCGCCATCGACTGGAGCGATAGCTGCCTGCCCGGGTGGCCGAGCACGCCGAGGGTGAAG
>Ga0126377_10004564_pt1 | contig 10107 bp, 25 predicted proteins | sample PanSoiMetPlot_22_FD_92647 | JGI IMG/M metagenome (GOLD analysis project Ga0126377, IMG submission 92647) | Tropical forest soil microbial communities from Panama - MetaG Plot_22 | ecosystem: Environmental > Terrestrial > Soil > Tropical forest > Bulk soil | place: Panama | collected 2016-02-17 | reverse complement strand
TCCGAACAATGCGGGCATGTATACCTGATCGTCAAAATCAATTGCCCCAGCATAAGAAGCTTTGATTGAAGTGAAGAGGACATAGTCGACGATCGCTTGTTCGAACGGCGATAGGGGCCTTTCAAGACGGGAGTTAAGTTCTTCGACGGTACATAGTCGTCTAGCGTGTTCAAACTTCCCTTCGGGAATGTAGCCGAGATGCTTGGACAGGCTAATGGCGGTAAGAAGGTCAAAGTAGGCTTCTGATGCTTCTGCTCGGTCTTCGCCTTTGAGGGACTTGATGTATTCACTGAGGAGGTCTTTGGTTTTCTTTGGGTTGGTATTCGCTGTGCCATTACCATCTCTCCAGCACTTTAGGCCCATTGAGTTGAAGGTTTTGATTGTTCCACCACCAGGAAGGCGCTCTATGGCTTCTTCTACGACTGGTTTATTGAAGGCAAGGTATAGCCAAGGCTCTCGGATTAGAGCGGTTAAGCCTTCCAGAGTTGTGGTTTTACCGCCTCCTGCCAAGGCATTCATTAGCAGGTTATTGGGTATGGTTCGGTAGGCTTCATAGATGGCTAGTTGTTCGTCTGTGGGTTGTTTAGGTTCTTCATCCAGCTTGTTGAGCATTACAGCATCCTTTCGGGTCTATGTTGGTGTCGATATCGAACAGATCGGGCATCTCTCTGTTCAGATATTCGAAGAAGCCGCATATCTTGGCGTCATCTGTGGAATGGATACAGTTCTCGCACCGAACTTCTCGATCGACTAGGCCTGACTCTTGTGGAGAGACTAAGGCCATGGTTCGATGGCCCTCGGGTAAGGGTTCTCCGTAGACGTATAGGCCGCAAGACATTGAGCCCAGGACTTCTATGAATGGGCCGTGGATAGCGCATAGATTGTCACCTGTGATCCAGTCTCGGCATGAAGAGCATTGGGCGAAGTCAGGAGTATTGGGTTCTGGTGAGAGATAGAGAAAGGTTTCAGCGCCAAGTTTCGGCATTGCCGATCTCCTTTCGGATCATGTCGAGAAGTCTTTCGCATAGTTCTACCTCGATCATCTCTAAGCGGACTTTGGGTAGTTTTAGGCGCTTAGCAGTAGAGATACGGAGAGCTAGGTGCAGGCCTAATTCGATCAGTTCATCCCTTTCTTTGCTAGCTCTGTGAGACTGTGCTGCATTTTCTTGAAATTTTCGCTTACCGCTAACCATGAATTTGCTGTCCTTCTGTCGTCTTGAGCTGCGATTAGGTGAGCCATCATCGCTGTTTCTTCTTGGAGTTTGCGAAGATGCTCGATTATCTTGGCGTAGGTTTCGCCCTGGGTTGGGACGGTCATACTCGACGCCTTATTTTAGGTAGGAGGCCAGAGATGGCCTCCATTATGTTGAAGTTGGATGGAGGCTTCTCGCCTTGGACTTGGAAGTGATCGGGCCAATTGGCCCAGCCAGGGCTATTCTCCACCGGAGACATTAGACCTATCAAGCTATCAAACTCCCATTTCAGGAATGGATAGGCCCGATAGCCCGAGTTGGTTATCCACATTCCAGGTTCTATCTCCTCGGCACAGTCGAAGGAAGGTTCGCCACGGACTTTGTGCAGGATTAGGTATTGGGTCATGCCTTGAAGTGCTCCCTAAGCCCTAGCTTTATGATCCTGGCATCGATTTCCTTGACCTTGTTAGTGATGGCTTGCATGGCATCGGAGATTTCACGATAGTGGCCCTCGAGATCGAGCATGCGTTTCTCTAGCTTAGGGATGGCGTGGGTGTATGGTGCTGCTCTTCGTAGCTGGCCTAGCTCTAACCGAACACTGGTGACGTTAGAGGGTGTGAAGCCTAGCTGCTTCGATACCATGTTGTCGTCCCAGCCTTGGTTGTAAGTCCAATATCCCTCCTCTAGCTTACCGACAGTCTTGATGAACTCATAGATTTTAACTCGTTCGCCAAAGCGAAGGTACTGCTTGTGTGTGGTCATATCATCCCCATCTTTCTCAGGATATCCCTGGTTGCGATGCGTTGTTGTGGAGTGAATGCGATCTTCTGTCGGACTTTGCGGACCATTTTAGGATCGTAGGTTACCTTCGAGATTTGATCTTGGGTTGGGTCACCTTTGGTGCCAAGCTTTGAGTCAATGTTGCGGGCCTTCGCTAGGATTAGAAGCTTGCGAAGGCCTGCACCATCGTTGGAAAGCTTGATTACGTGAGCCTTGGTGCCGTTGATAGCTGGTAGCTCAGCGAAGATATTGTCGCTATTGCACCAGACCGAGAATGCCCAAGGGGGCTTGATTGTATCAGTCATACTCTCCTCCTTGGCCATCCACTTTCGTCGACCTTAGGCACAACTATTGGCTTGTGGTCGAGTATCTGTCCGCTTTCGGCGTCGTGATAGTACCATTTGTCGTTGTCCCAATCGAGGAACCATGGTTCGTTGATGCGATCATGCGCCTCAAACTCGGGGACCATTTGGCGATGACGACAAGTATCCCGATGACCAGCAGGACACTCACAAACATCTCTAGAAGTGATATATGAGCTTTCCACATCGAGGTCATCCGTGAACTTGGTTATGCGTAAGCCTTCAGGAGTTTGCTTTGCGTTGTACAGGGTCATTTGCCGGTCCTTGTGTTACTGCTCTCGGTTGCTCTTGTTGCCTTGGGAGGTATTGGGAAAGTTGTTGTCGTTCACGATCTAGGGCTGCGTATTCGTACTCGAACCTCTGGATCATGTCGAGAACTCGTTTGGCTCGCTCTTGGCCTTCTCGATAGACTTGTTTTCTCCATTCCTCATTGTCGGTGCGGAGATTTTCGCTTAGACGCATTAGGAGTTCTACTCTGTCGATATCTGCCATGTTGTCCTCATAGTGGATCGATTAGGGTTACACCTCCGGAGACTATTGGGTAGTCGGTTCGGAAGGTTAAGTTCCAGGCTAAGGCCTGCTTCTTCATCTCGGCGAGTTTCTGATTGGATAGTGGTTGCCATCGCCAAAACTTGTTAACGAAAGCTTCTCCTGCTGGGGTTTTGCCGGTCACCCACCATAGGCCACAGAGAGGCTCTTTGGGCTTGATTAGCATGTCGATACCTGGGCCGGGGCGGGCGCCGAGAATGCGGTAGGCCCGATCTTCATTGCTCTCGGCAATTCGGGTTAGGCCCTTGACAATCGACTTGAGACTCATACATACTTCTCCCATTCTAAGGTACCATTATACCAGAAAATGGTCGACTTGTCAAGCACAAAAACAGGAGACTGCTCAGAGATTTTAGGTAACTTCTAGAGAAAACCTATGCCAGATTTGATAAGTGCTGGAACTAAGCGATAGGCCGGTTGGATACTTCCTAGGCCTGGGGCTCGGGCCGCCGGAAGCGGTTGGAGGCAACCAAGTCGAGGGACAAACAGCGAACATGCGAACGAACCGAGAACGGATCAGGAACGGACCAGGAACGACCTGCGCCGGGCGCATAGCAGCCATGCGTCTGGCGCATAGCTAGTGGTACCCGGATACCGCCGGGCTGCCTTAATTTCGCCACAATTCGGGCGTATAATATGGGGATCGTCGCAATAGACGATATATCCAAGATAGAGGAAAACAAGATGACCCCAGAACAAGAGAAAGCAGCAAGAGAAGTGCTAGGGATTATAGCTGATACAATTAAGGAGGCCCCGGATGGATGTCCGTTAGGGCCTCTTTATGCTGCCCTGATGTCTAGAGGAATGACCTATGAGACTTTCAATAGTATAATCAGGACATTTGAGCAGGCAGGCTTTATTGCAGTCAGGCATCATTGTGCCTTCTGGATTGCAGGGAGGCTTCAGTGATCACGATACATTATGAGAGCATTGATGGTGTCCACAAGTTTAGGCACTGTGAGACTATTGATGGAGCCAGAGCTTGGGCTATGTGGTGGGTTGGGCAATATCCAGAGGTTGGCCGATACTATGCTGTCTCTAGCGATGGCGTGAGCAAGGTCACGGTAAGTGGATGCTATATTCAGGACGTGTTCCCTGAAAATGCCCAATACGTCTTTACTATCCATACACTAGACAGTCATGAGCATTTTGGTCCATTCGGTACATATAGTGCTGCATGGAGATTTGCTCATGACAAGGGCAATACTTTCCAAGTGCAAGTGCAGAGGATCGACTAACATGGAAAAGAAAGACTTCAAGAGTTTCCCTGCTGCCATGATGGATTACTTTGGCAAGAACGGGAAAGACAATCTCGCTTTCATGTCTGAGCTTAAGGCATTGAGCGATACTGAGAAGGCTGAGTATCGAGAGATGCTCAAGGGAGCTGGCTATACTAGCCTGTGACATCATGGGGCCTAAGGAGGCCCCATTAGCCACAGACTGTGGGCCTAGGATGCATACTAGGTAATCTTAATCGGTCAACAATGGAGATATATCATGACCGACGCTACCCAAGGCGAAGCAGAGAAAACCGTGCTTCGCATACCAGTGGTAAAGGGAAAGACTTTCTTGGAGTTGATCCCTGATGACATGCCGATCCATGTCTATACCGAAGCTTTGATACTTGGTTTCAAGCAAATCTTGAACCGAGGTCAGACCAAGGTTACCAAGGAAGCTTATCCAGAGCCAGAGGCACTGAAGGCCAAGGCTATGGAGATTGCTGAACAGACTTTGGAGAATATGTACGCTGGCAAGATCAGGATTGCTGGCGGAAGTGCAAAGAGTGATAAAGTTCCAAGGGAGATTATGACGGAAGCCCGTCGTATCGCTAGGAACCTTGTCAAAGAGGAGCTTAAGAGGTCTGGAGTGAAGGTCTCTTATATCGAAAGCTCCGAGATTACCAAGGCAGCTAATGCCTTGTTAGCGAGTGATCCCGATATTCTCAAGCAAGCAGAGGAGGAGGTCGAGAAACGGGCTAGAACCAAGGTCAAGATTGATATCTCTAAAATCCCTGTCTCTGAGAAGAAGGTTAAGGCCGCAGAGGCTAGGAAAGCTGATAAGACCCTTAGTGCTGCCAAGACCAGTAAGGTAGCTACTAGGGCACGGCCTGGATTGAGTGCCTAACATAAACCGGGAGGGGCATAGAGCCCCTCCCACCACCATATCAAGAGGACCGATATGTATTCGGAACAAGACATGAGAGAGTTCTTCCAGAACGTCATCGACCAAGTAGCTACTCTATCTACACAAGCTAACAAGGTTCAGGGTCTGGAACAGCGTATCATCGAGCTTTCACAGAGGTTCGATGAGCTTCAGCGTACTAACGTAGAGCTACAGAACCAAGTTCAAGCCGCTAACAACACTATCTCAGTGTTGAATAACGAGCTTGATGGAGTTAAGCGTGACTTCGATAATGAGCGTGCTGTTACTACTAGCCTGCGTGATACTCTTGTCCAACGTGATGAGAAGGTGGTTCAGAGTGAGCAGATGTTTCGCTCTGAACAAGATGCCCATAAGATCACGACTAGTGAACGTGACGATGCCCGTCGCCATGCTACGGAGCTTGGAGAACAGGCAAATTCCTTTCGTAATGAACTCGAAGATGTCCGTCGAGAGCGTACGGAATGGAAGGACAAGTATGTCCAGAAGGAAGCTGAAGTTAATGACCTCAAGCAAAAGCTTGACAGAGTTAACTCAATCCTCAATCCCCTTAGGGCAATCTCTGGGGATGTTCAAGCTGTCGGGTGATTTATGGAAAAGCCCAAAGTCACCTTACTATCGGTCACTAAGCCGATAGCTGTTAAGGACTTCCCTTGCATATGGGGATGGGACAAGCCTCATATGATAGCCAAGGGAAGCAAGTATGTGCGTGTGGTATGGCAACAGAATAGTGACCCTATTCAGTCAGACCATATCTGCATAAACTGCTGGACTGCTGACTAAGCTTATAGGGCGGAGTTACCTGATTAACTCCGCCCATTTCCACATCAAGATTGGAGATAGAAGATGAAGCGCAAGATCAGAAAACTCAGTAATGAAGAGGTAATGACACAGGCAAGGGCAATAGCTAGAGGATTAATCAAGGCAGAGCTAAAGAGACAAGGTGTTAAGCTATCATACGTGGAAGCTTCTCAGATAACTAAGGCAGCTAAGCATCTGATCGAGCTTGAGCCTAAGGTAATCAAGATCGCTAGGCGAAAGATCAGACTTAGGGATCGTAAGAAGAGCTTGATGATCGAGATCAGGAGGAGCAAATGAGCATGTTCGGATGGAAGGAAACCCGACAAGCTTATGGTGCGTTCCCACCTTGTCGTGTGGTTTCGATCACTATGCATAAGGCTAAGCTTCGCCAGCATATATGTGCTGAATGCTTTAGCCCTATTCATATAAACGAAAGATACACTTGTACGGTATACGAGGCCGAAGGCAAGTTTAGCCAATACAAGTGCCACGTGACTTGCCCTTATGATGGAGACTAACCATGCTACTCAAACGATCACGAGACTGGGATGTCACATGGTATGACGTAGTCTATGAGTTTGACCACGTGCGATGCGCTGAAAGAGGAATGGGATGGGAATATAACTCTTTCAAACTAGGCTTAAATACCAGTGATGTGAAGAAGATAGTCAAACTGTTCAAAGAGAGAGGACACAACATGAACTATCTTGATGCAGACGAACTGTGTAATCACCCTAGAGAGAAGATCACCTTTCAGGCTGGCCATATAACATTCGTGGCCTTTGTGGATGATTATGGTGGTGTGGCTAGTGATGTTGATATCCTGGTAAACGGTTTACCGTGGCTATCTACAACTATTCAGGTATACAAAGATCGCATTCAGTCTTTAGAGGCTGAGCTAGCAGAGGAGAAGGCACGACTGGCGGCACCACAGGAGGCATAAATGAACGTAGGCGAATGGCTTGCCCAATATATGCCTAATCGACCAAGCACAAGCTACCGTAGGCCTAGCGATAACGAGGACATGATAGAGGTGGCACCGTATCAGTACGTTAATCGCAAAGCTTATGACTTCTTTGGCCTTGGCCCTAAGCTAAAGGATCGAAGCAATGGAAACCCATAAGCACCTAAGCCTAGACTGGTGCAGAGAGCAGTTCTCGGCTAAGCCTACCTCTGCATTAGCTAGATGGTATCTTGGCGCGCTATTGCGCCATCTAGCTGCTGAGAAGCTAAGCATAGAACAATATCTGGATGAGCTAAAGACCATCAAAGACTGGATGAAGGAGAACAAGCTATGAGAGACAAGCTTGGCTATGTGGATTGTCAGTGGGATAACATGGTAGGTTATTCTGCTGAATACTGGTGTGGAGCTATGGAAGAAAAGACCTTCCGCAAATGCTTAGCTAAAGCAGTCAGAGAATGTGATCCCAAGACTTTGCTTTGGTTAGCAAAGACTGTTATGAAGTACGGGAATGTGCCATGAAACTATATCCATTCTGGGACGTAGCAAAGCATGCCCATGAGCTAATGCTCAAAGGGGCACATGTATACGAACAGTTTAACTGCGCCAATTGCGGAGTTAAGCAGACTATGGACACACCTAATCAGTGGTTTACTAAAGGTGTGTGCGAAGAATGTGGCTATGTTACGGATATCGAACAAGATGGATGTAATATGATGGTACATTGGGAGATGAAGAAATGACCATCAGAGATGATATCGAGAACCGCATACTAGATAAGCTAAGCCTGTGGCTTAAAGACAGCTTCGCTCTATGCGAAATGGCAGACATGGGCAGTAACTTGGCCACAGCTATAGTAATGCGAGCCCTGCTCTATGCTCTCATTACTGGCCTAATCCAGAAGGGCTCTAATAAAGCTGACTTCCTGGAGATAGTTAACACTAATTGGGATATAGTGGCTAAGCTCAAGCATGAGAGGAGAGAGTGATGAAAGTGGCTATCGAAGTGGATGAAAGCTATCCAATCTATAAGGCTTATGATCTCGACCAATACAATATAGGCTCTGATACCATTGTAGTCGATATGAGCGATATCGACTATGCTCTGTACATGGCTATCGAACGTGTGCATCATTTGATGCAAAGTAAAATCCAAACTCTGTATCGCAAAGCTTTGGCTAGTGAGGAGAATGAGTGATGATACTCAAGGTGACACATGTAATCGTCAACACAGAGGATAATGAAACAGAATACAAGATGGATAGGCCTGATTGGGAACTAAATAGGATGCTGCATGAACTATCCAATCGCCATCCATCATTAACTAGCATAGTAGTGACATTGGTGCGTAATGAGCGGCTATGACATATTCAGCCTATTCGCTGCAATAATCATAGCTGTGATGTTCATAGCATTTGTTGCAGATAATAGGCGTGACTAATCACTAGGCCCAATAGGCAATAGCTTATTGGGCCATTATTGTGTCCAATCCATGCCTATCCATCTAATAAGCTCTCATAGTCTCCTGATAAGTGCTAGTAAACCCTTATAGCCTAGTATGAGGGAGGCGCCTAGTGGGTTAGGTGACTACGTTATGTAGTCAGTCTTTTTAAAAAAAAAAATTTCATAAGATATTACCAAGTAGAGCATCATATGGACACTATAGCCAGACCCCTCATACTAGGCTATGAGCATTTACTAGGGTTTATCAGAAGGGTATAAGGGCTATTCCGAGGCTTATGAGAGATTATCTTTAGCCGGTTGGATTATTCCCAGCTCCGCCAGGGGCTCGAGGCCTTGACATTCGAAAGCCCGATCCCTATGTTAGCCCGGCCGACGGATGTCCCGTCCGGCCTTAGAGGAGGACCTAGAGATGGCTTACGGCAAGAACGCAAGGGAACAGCTGGCATGGATGACGCTGAAGTCCGACGACACCCGTCTCCCCGATGAGTTGAGGGAGGCCCTGTCTAACCTTGAGGACATCAAGGCTACGATCGAGGACATGGTCCGGGCTTCGCTCCCTCCAGCCAAGGGCAAGAAATGGGTCTTCGCCTATAAGCATGGGGTGGGCATTGCCTTAACCGATGCATCCTCCACAACCAGCGTTGACTACTTCCGCAAAGCCTAAGCAAATCAGCGACTTGTCCCCCATGCTCCGGCATGGGGGATTTTTTTTGTCCCTTTGCTAGGCCCCCCGGGGGCCAAAACGGGCGCGCGCGCGTGGGCGCGAATATGGCCCGCAAATTTTCTACAATTCCGATGGCCCATACCTAAGAACTCCTGTGTGACACTTTTGTGACGCGTCGAAGTGTAAACACGGGTGGTTTTAGTGCTTGACAAGTGGAGGGAAATCTGGTATAATGGTAAGCTGGACTTACAGATCGACTAGGAACTTTGTGGGGTTTTAGGGAATGTTAGGTCCGGGTAGGCGTCCTGGAAGGCCTGGGATAGGGCAGGTTCGAGAGTTGACGCTTGAGGAGGTAATGGCTCCTCGTGGGCAGATTGCGCCTATTAAGCGATTTCGAGACTCTCATCACCGAATGGCCCGACTGTTTGCTTCTGGATTAAGGGTCCGGGAGGTAGCTGAGCTTACGGGATACTCGGTATCCAGGGTTTCGATATTCCATAACTCTCCAGCGTTCCAGGAACTAATCGCCCAGAAGCGAGAGATCGAGGATGAGATAGCTCGGGACGAGATATCGATCTATAATCAAATGATCTTGTCTAATGGCTTAAAGGCGGAACGCAAGCTTGCCGATAAGCTCGACGATGACGATGAAAGCGAAGAACTAAGCGTACGGGAACTTATATCGATCTCTAGGGACGCCGCCGACAGGGTCGGCCTATCTAAGCGGACCGTACAGACTAACTTCGATGTCAATTTCGCTGACCTGCTTGATCGAGCAATCAAGCGCAGCGAAATGCCCCTATCCGGTGATCTGAAGCTGGTTGAGTCCTCCTCTGCACCAGCTGCACCCGAGCCGGATAGGGGTCCTACAAGTTCGCCAAGTGCCCGTTCAACTCTACCTTCGGGTCCACCACTGAGGCGTAGGGTCTGATGCCTGTGCCGCCTGGACAAAGCTGCGCTAACTGTGAGTACGTGGTCCAGCGTGGAACAGACCCTAACTTCTTCTACGAATGCCACTGGGACCCATCTATCCAGACACCACAGACCAACACTTGGCGAATTATTAAAGCAGATGACTGGTGCGGGCAGTGGAAGCAATCTGGAGCCAGGGCAGCTGACCAATACCTTCATGGTGCCTTGGCGTTGCAAGATACAACGGTGATAACATTGTTGG
>Ga0126377_10004563_pt1 | contig 10109 bp, 8 predicted proteins | sample PanSoiMetPlot_22_FD_92647 | JGI IMG/M metagenome (GOLD analysis project Ga0126377, IMG submission 92647) | Tropical forest soil microbial communities from Panama - MetaG Plot_22 | ecosystem: Environmental > Terrestrial > Soil > Tropical forest > Bulk soil | place: Panama | collected 2016-02-17 | reverse complement strand
CGGCTTGCGTCGAATGGTTAGTGCGCGTGCGTCATATTGCGCATCACTGCGGCGGCAGCCTCGCCCAATGCGATCTCATACACTTAACGATCACTGAGGCGGCCTTGCGCGCGCGGAGAACACCTCTTGCCCGCGCTCTAGTAGCCGAGCGCACTGCCCAGAAGCCAACAAGTCGCCTCAACCGGCTGCTGGAGCAGCGCGTTGGAATGATAGTGCCGGCAAACGCATAAAGAGCGGGCACAATACCGGCCGCCAGGCCTTCGAAACCCCGACGTGCACTGGATGAGCAAGCTGTGGCTCTCGGGTCGACCGGATGTCTACTAATGGGACGGCCCGGCCGCGCCCAGCGCCTACTCTGATGAGCTGCGGCTTGGGGGAGGCATTACGCAAAGCTCAAGGAGCATGCCGATGTGCATCTCATACGTCAGCGCGCCGACAATTCCGGCGAGCGCCCTACCAGGTGCCGGAAGATCTCATCGGCATCGTCTCGTTCCTCACCAGCGCCGCCGCCTTCATCACCGGACAGGCGCTCAACGTCGACGGCGGCCGAGTGCGGAGCTGAAACGCCGCGCCCGGCGCCGCGCGCGAGGTACCGGGGGGATGACAATTGTCGGAACTCGGCCTCTGCGCGACACCCGCTACTTTGCGCTCCTGCCGGCCTTCTTGCGGCTGGCCGCCTCGGCGCTCTCGCGGCGGATCGGGCGGGAGCGCGGGCAGACCTCGGCCAGGAAATGCACCAGCGTGCCCGTCAGGGCGTCCTCCTTCAGGCCGTAATGAACGTTCTGGCCCTGCTTCTCGCGCCACACCAGACCGGCGTTCTCCAGCACCGACAAATGCTTGGATATGGCCGGCTGCGACATCGCGTCGGCGAAACGCTGCACGATCTCTCCCGCCGTCATGTCGGTTTTCGACAGATAGGCGAGAATGCGCCGACGCGGGGCCGACGACAGCGCCTCGAAGATCTTGTCGACCGACATCCGGTCTCCCTGGTCGGTAAGATTCTTACAGCCCGAATACACAAACTGCTTTACCACCACGGCAAAAATCAATTTACTATATAATTATTGAGTTATATACTTATGTCAATGAAAATCGACGACGATGGATCAACGCGCGGCGGGCTTTTCAGGTGACACATCCCAAGCTCACGGTCTGGTACAACACCAAGTGCCCGGTCTGCAACGCGGGCATCGAACGCCAGCACGGCCGGCTGGTGCGGGCGGCGCGCGCCGGCGCGATCGAGTTCCGCGACATCAATCTCGAGCCGGATGCGCTCGCCCACTTCGCCGCCGGGGTCGAGGACGTGCGCCGCAGCTTGCATGGCGTCGATGCGGACGGCCGCCTCCACGTCGGCGCCGACTGCGCGATCGAAATATGGCTGCGCACGCCGGGCGAGGCCTGGATCGGCCGCCTGCTCGGCCTGCCGGCCATCCGCCAGATCACCCGATTCGCCTATGACCGCTTCGCCGACCGGCTCTACGCATGGAACCGGCGGAAAGGACATTGGTGAGACATGGCAAACCGCACCATGGATTGCGGCCACATCGTCATCGACGGCGGAAGCGGGTTCATCGGCACCGCCCTTACGGCCGCGCTCAGGCGCGAGGACACAGCGTCACCCTCATTTCGCGGTCGTCAAGGCGCTGAACGAGAGCCCATCGCCTCCGGAGGTCTTCGTCTCCACGGCGGGCAAGTGCTTCTACGGCGCCCGTGAGCTGCAGACGAACGAGGCCTATCCCGAACTCGACGAAGACTCCAAGCCGATGGGTTTGGACTTTCCGGCCGAACTGGTCGCCGCAGGCCGGCTACGTGTTCCGCTATCCGAGCGGACGCCGGCGCTGGAAGACCTGGTCTACGTCACCATTTGAGCGGCACCCGCAACAGCTGCGCAGGGACAACACCGTGCTGCGCAAAGACGTGAGAAAATCGTCCACCGCCGCAGCCGGGACGGCAGACCCGGCCGAGATCGCGCGCTTCGATGCGCTCGCCGATGAATGGTGGAAGCCCGACGGCGCGTTCAAGGTGGTCCATGCCTTCAACCAGGTGCGCGTGGCGCATCTTTCCCGGCGTCTGCTTGCCCTGCTTCAGCGTGACCCAGGCGCGCCTTCGCCGTTGGCCGGGCTGAAAATCTTGGACGTGGGTTGCGGCGCCGGCCTGGTGAGCGAACCGATGTCCCGTTTGGGCGCCGAGGTGGTCGGCATCGACGCCTCCGAGCACAACGTCATGGTTGCCGAGCGGCACGCCCGCGCGAGCGGCGCCCGCGTGCATTACCGCCATGCCGTGCCGGAGGAATGCGCCGACCAGGCCGGCGCCTTCGACGTCGTCATGTCGCTCGAAGTGGTGGAACACGTTGCCGATCTGCCGGCGTTCCTCGCCGCGTTGGCGCGTCTGCCCGCACCCGGCGGCATCCTCGTGATCGGCACGCTCAATCGCACCATACGCTCGTTCGTCAAGGCCATCATCGGCGCCGAATATGTCCTGCGATGGCTGCCGCGTGGCACGCACGACTGGCGCAAGTTCGTCACGCCCGAGGAGCTCGATCACAGCCTGCGCCGCCACGGATTCCGCGTCGCCGAGAGCTGCGGTGTCGCGCTCGACTTCCAATCGATGCGATGGCGGATCAACGACGATCGCAGCGCAAGCTACCTGCAGTTCCATCGCAAAGCTTGACGACCTTGCTCACTCCGCCTTGATATTCGCCTCGCGAATGATGCGGCTGTATTCGTCGGTCTGCCGTCGCATGTAGGCGCCGAATACCGCGCCGCACGGGGTGCCGAATTGCCTGAAATTGATCGAAGGCCTCGGCGTGCCCCAAATGGAGCGCGTTCAACTCAACCACCTCGCGGCTCGTTATTTTTAGCAAACGACGCTCTGCATTGTCCCGATAGCCATACGCGAACTCGACTGGATATTCGCTCGCAATACTCTGAAGGTAATCAGCGACGCTGCGGCTACTTGATAAAGCGCGAGCGCCTCAATGGCACTTGCGCCATGGTGTTGATCGCCTGCAAAACCAATTAATATTACTGCCCCGAGAGGCTTTCGCGGAACAGGCTTGGAAATAACAAGCAGTAGCCGCAGGAGACACTCGGTGCGCCCCAGACCCAGGGAGGTGGAGATGATGTCCATTCGCCTGTTGTGCGCCGCCGTCGCGGGCGCCACGCTTTTTGCGAGCCCGCCCGCGGCCGTTGCGCAGCCCTGGCCGACCCGGCCGATCACGCTGATCAGCCCGTTCGCGGCCGGCAACGCAGCCGACATCGTCGGGCGCGCCGTAATCGACCAGGTGTCGCAGCAGATCGGCCAGACTTTCATCTTCGAGAACAAGCCGGGCGCTGGCGGCACGCTTGGCGCCGCCACGGTGGCCAAGGCCCCCCCGGACGGCTACACGATCCTGCTGCACACGTCCTCGCTGAGCTCTCAGGTTGTGCTCCACAAGTCGCTGCCCTTCGATCCAGCGCGCGATTTCGCGCCGGTGGTCATGTTCGGAGTTCAGCCGAACGTGCTGGTGGTCGCGCCGTCGAAGGTCTTCAAGACCGTCGCCGACCTGGTGGCAGCCGCCAAGGCCAAGCCCGGATCGATGAACTTCGCCTCCGCCGGCGTCGGCGCCGCCTCGCACATGGCGGCCGAGCGCTTCCGCCTCAGCACCGGAATCCAGGCCCAGCACATTCCGTTCCGCGGACCGGTCGACGCGCTGACCGAAGTGATGGCGGGACGCATCGACTTCTATTTCCTCCCCATTGCACCGGCGGTCCCGGTGATCGAGAGCGGGAAAGTCGTGGCGCTGGCGGTGAGCACGCCTACGCGGGCTCCCCTGCTGCCAAACGTGCCGACCATCGTGGAAGCCGGCTACCCGGGCGCGACCTACCTGTTCTGGGGCGGATTGTCGGTGCCGGCAAAAACGCCGCGCGACATCATCGATAGGCTGCATGACGAGACCCAGAAAGCGCTCAACATGCCGGCCGTGCAGGAGCGACTGGCGAAGCTCGGCGTCCAACCGATGCCGATGAGCGTGGACGAGTTTGAGAAATTCGCCCGCGACGACGTTGCCGACACGGTCAAGCTCGCCAAGGAGATCGGCATCGTGCCGACGGAGTGATCTGCCGCCAAGCTCATACGGCGGATCGGCGTCATACCAGGCGATTGAAGGGCGTTGCCGGTATCCGGCAGCCCCCTATGTTCGCTGCCGATTACGGCCGCATCACCTGAGGACGCTGCCAACGTGGGACCCCTCGACCGGCTTTGGACTGCCATCAGCGACATGCTGTTCGGCGACCCGCGGGGAACAGCCGGCGAGGACGAGGCCCGCCAACGCGCCCAGGCCGTTGCCCCGGTGGTGTGGCTGCTGGGCAAGACCGGCGCGGGCAAGACCGCAATCGTCGCCATGCTCACTGGCAACCCCCGCGCCGAGGTCGGGCAGGGGTTCGAACCCTGTACGCGCACCGCGGCGTTCTACGACGTACCGCCCGAGGCACCGCTGCTGCGATTTCTCGATACGCGCGGGCTCGGCGAGGCGGGCTATGACCCCGCGACCGACATTGCCTGGTGCGAGGACCAATCCCATCTTTTGCTGGTGGTGATGCAAGTGGCGGACCCGGCTCAGGACAGCGTGCTGCGCGTTCTCCGCGAGGCGCGTCGTCGCCACCCTGGCTGGGCGGTCGTGGTCGCGCAGACCGGCCTGCATCGCCTCTATCCGGCGGACTGGCGCCATGCCGAGCCATATCCTTTCACCGGCGACGGGGAAGCGAAGGCTGACGCACCGGTGCCGCATGCGCTGCGGCAGGCGCTGGCCTATCAGCGCCGGTTATTCGAAGGGTTGCGCGGCCCGCCGCCACACTTCGTGCCGCTCGACTTCACGATGCCCGAAGATGAATGTCCGCCGCAGGATTTCGGGCTCGTGCCGTTGTGGCGCGCGCTCGAGACGACGGGGCCGCAGGCGTTCGCGGCCTTCCATCGCGCGCGCGCCGACGTCGAAAGCGATCTGATACGGGCGAAGGCCCGTCCACTGATCTACGGCTACGGTACTGCCGCGGCTGGCGCGGGCGCGGTTCCCATTCCGCTCGTCGGCGTGGGCGGGCTCGCCGGTGTCCTCGCTCTGATGTTGCGGACGTTGGCGGGTCGGTACGGGATCGCGTGGACGCGAAGCACCTTCGCGCAGTTCACCGGGGCCGCTAGCGGAGGCGCGCTGTTCTGGTGGGCGCTGAGATACGGGGTCCGCGAGGTCCTGAAAGTCGTTCCGCTCGTCGGCACCGTGGCGGCAGGAATGCTCAATGCCGCCGCGGCGTTCGCCGTGACCGTCGGGGTAGGCGAGGCGGTCTGCATGTGGCTGGCTTACCGGCGCCGGGGCCAGACCGCGCCCGACGACGAGGTTCGCCGCGCCTTCGCAGAGGGACTTGCGGAAGGGCTTTTGCAGGCGAAGCGGCGATCGACACGGCAATCGGGAGATCTTGCATGATGATCGCCGGTCCGCTCCGCCGCCACGGCTGGGAGACGCTGTTGGCGCTGGTGCTAGTGCTGCCCTGGCTGTCGCTCCTGGCGCTCGGCGTGGTGTGGCTCTGGCAGGGCGGGCATGTTCTGGTTTGGGCGGCCGTGACGGCGGCGCTCGGGCTGCTGGCCTATCCGTTGTGGCAGACCGTGCGCCGGCGAGCCAAGGAGGAGGTGCGCCTCGCGCTCGGCGCTCTGGCCGAGCCCTCGCGTGATTGGAACAGTGTCGAGCAAGCGGCTTGGGGCCAGGTGCTGGCGATCGCCGACGCCACCGTCCCGCTCTCGTTCATAGAGGGGGACCCGCTCGTTGCCATTGCGCGCGAGACTGTCGAGACCGTCGCGCGCCATTTCCATCCCGATGTCGATGAACCGTGGGCGCAATTCAGGCTGCCCGAGGCGTTGCTGCTGGCCGAGCGGCTGTGCCGGGACCTCCGGCGGGAGGCGCTGCGCCACGTTCCCGGGGTTAGGGCGATGCGGCTCGGCCATCTGCTGTGGATCCACCGGCAGAGCGAGCGCTACGGCGCAACGGCGCAGACCGGGTGGCGGGTGGGCTACGGCCTGTGGCGCGTCGCTCGTGCTGCCTTGAACCCGGTGCAAGCGGCCGTCCAGGAGGTCAAGGACCTGGTCATGGACGAGACCCGCGGGGTTCTATCATATCGTCTGCGCGCTTATGCGACACGACTACTTGTTCTCGAGATCGGCCGCGCCGCCATCGACCTCTATTCCGGTCGCCTCGCCCTGTCGGACGACGACGTCCGTGCCGCCCGCGAGCGCGACATGGCCGGTGCCGAGGCTGAGCCTGTGGTGCCAGTACGGATCCTGTTGGCGGGGCAGACCGGTGCGGGGAAGTCGAGCCTTCTCAACTCTATGGCCAGGGAGGTGCGAGGTGCGGTCGGGCCTATGCCAACGACTTCGGGTGCCGCCGAGCACCGGCTCGATCTGGAGGGACGTCCGGCCGTGGTGCTCGTCGACATGGCGGGGCTGAGGGAGCACGCCGAACCCGCAGCCGACCTGCTGCGCCAGGCTGCGCGTGCCGATCTGATCGTATGGGTGGCCGCCGCCACGCAGCCGGCCCGGGAGCTCGACAAGCGCAGCCTCGATGCGCTTCGCTCGTGGGCCAAGGCGCTACTCGAGCGCCGGCCGCCTCCGATTCTTCTTGCGCTCACCCACGTGGATCAGCTGAGCCCCGCCGGCGAGTGGCTTCCGCCCTATGACATCACGACGCCGAGTGTGCGGAAGGCGCGGGCAATCCGCGCCGCCATCGATGCGGTCTCCCGCACACTCGACCTTCCGGCGGACGCCATCGTGCCGGTCGCCGTGCCGCCCGGCCGGGGGTCCTACAACCTCGATGTCCTGTGGGCGCGGATCGCGCTCGCGCTCGACGAAGCGAAGCTGGTGCAGCTCGATCGCCTTCGCATCAACCAGCGGACGTTCGGGATGCGCGAGCTTGCGGATCAGCTCGCCAATACCGGCCGCCTGATCATTAAAGGAGTCACCAAGACCTGACGCATCGATTAGTCGGAGGGACGCGCGCGTGGTGCTCGCGATCTCCAACTCGCTTCACCCAAGAGGACGCGGTTTCCTGAAACCTCACCGCCCGCTCAGCCGCGCCGCTGCGGCGCGTGCCTTGGCAAGCTGACGTTCATAATATGCAGCGTTTGGCGCGTGGCTGGCGTCCCGCATCATTTCCAACGCCGTCTTGATCCGGTTGAGCGCGCTCTCGGCCGTCGCGGTTTCCCTGCGCAGCTCGGCGAGGCGCATGAGTACCACGCCTTCATTGCCAAGACTTGCGGCCCAGTCGAGTGGCGCGCGCTCGCGGGTGTATTCCTTGAGAGCGTCGCGGTAGGCGGTGACGGCCTCTTCCAGGCGCGCGGCGCCGCTCTCGCGCTCGCTGAGGTCCCTAAGTGCATTGCCGAGATTGTTCTGGGTCCTGGCCCATTCGAGCGGCACGCGCTCGCGGGTTCTTTCCTTGAGAGCGTCGCGGTAGGCGGTGACGGCCTCTTCTAGGCGCGCGGTGCCGCCCTCGCGCTCGCCGAGACTCCTAAGCGCGTTGCCGAGATTGTTCTGGGTCATGGCCCATTCGAGCGGCACGCGCTCGCGGGTCCTTTCCTTGAGAGCGTCGCGGTGGGCGGTGACGGCCTCTTCCAGACGCGCGGTGCCGCTCTCGCGCTCGCCGAGGCGCCAAAGCGCATTGCCGAGATTGTTCTGAGTCATGGCCCATTCGAGCGGCACGCGCTCGCGGGTTCTTTCCTTGAGAGCGTCGCGGTGGGCGGTGACGGCCTCTTCCAGACGCGCGGTGCCGCTCTCGCGCTCGCCGAGAATCCTAAGTACATTGCCGAGATTGTTCTGGGTCCTGGCCCATTCGAGCGGCACGCGCTCGCGGGTTCTTTCCTTGAGAGCGTCGCGGTAGGCAGTGACGGCCTCTTCCAGGCGCGCGGTGCCGCCCGCGCGCTCGCCGAGGCTCCTAAGCGCGTTGCCGAGATTGTTCTGGGTCATGGCCCAGTCGAGCGGCACGCGCTCGCGGGTTCTTTCCCTGAGAGCGTCGCGGTGGGCGGTGACGGCCTCTTCAAGGCGCGTGGTGCCGCTCTCGCGCTCGCCGAGGCGCCAAAGCGCATTGCCGAGATTGTTCTGGATCGTGGCCCAGTTGAGCGGCACGCGCTCGCGGGTGTATTCCTTGAGCGCGTCACGGAAGGCGGTGACGGCGTCTTCGAGGCGCGCGGTGCCGCTCTCGCGCTCGCCGAGGACCGTGAGTGCAAGGCCCAGATCGATCAAAGCGATCCCTCGTTCCTCAGTGCTTTGCGCCGAGACAAGCGCAAGTCGGCTGATCTCGATGGCGATCAAAAGGTCGAAATTGATCCCCTTGTCGCGTCCGCGCACATAGAATGTGTTTTTCCGTTCGCGCATTGCTGCGAAACGGGCCGAGGCGTCGTGGGGATATTCAAGCGCAACGATCTTCTCCGTCCGCCGCGCGGCGGCGGTTGCATCGCGGCGCAAGATGTCCTGTTCTCGTCCGGCTTCTAGGATAGCGATGCCGCTGCGGATTGAGGCCTCCCGGCGCTCGGCTTCGGCGCGCTCCCATTCAGCGAACCCGCTATCGGCATCCCTCGCCGCGCCGTCGAAATCGCCTGCGCGGGTTTTCTCGGCGATGCGGGCTAAAACTGCATTGACAAGATCGTCAAGGTTGCTGCCGCGCTGGCCCTTTTTGACGACATCGATGGCGATCTCGACGGTAGCCGAAACTTCCACGATGGCCTGGTCTAGCGCGAGCTCCTCGTTCGGCTTGAGGCGGCGGGCAAGCTCCAGGACCGTCTGCTCCCCGACGCCCGCATCGGCTGCCTTGGCGACGACGCCGAGCCGCTGTAACTCCGCGACGACCGCCTGCGCCGTCGTATCGGCCAGCGCGTCGAACCTGGCTTCCAATGGGTGTTTCGGTTGCTCCACCGATTGGCGGATGAAATCCCTCACGAAGATATAAATATCGGTTTCTTCGTCGGCCGGCTTGCAGATGCCACTGTGATCAGTACCGATCGCCAGCGACCGCACGTTCACAAGCCCCGGGTCGGCGCTGTCAGGCGGCACGATCCTACCGAGAATGCGCGTAGGCTTGGTCTCGGTCAAAATTAAGTGAGCCATGCGCCGACCATTCGCCCAGTCGCGATACCAATTGTTTAGATCGCGCAAGCTCGGATCGTTGCGCACAAGGCAAGCCGTCGCCTCGGAAGGACGCACCAGGACACGCAGTCGGTCGCCCCAACTTGCCAAACCAGATCCGGCGTGGGGAGTGGCGAGAAATGCGACCTTTTCAACGCGTTGGATCAGATTGGCTGCTCCCGGTTGATAGGATGCCGTGCTGTCCGCTGTGCGCAAAAGTTGCTTGATGATGAGCCCGCCAAGACTGTGCCCGATCAAGATCAAGGATCCACGCGCAAGCGCCTGCTCGGCCAAAACCCTCGCAAGGATGTTCGTCGCCTGATCCGGGAGATGCATCGCCGAACCGCGCAGACGCGACACCGGCGCCTCATAGCCGATTACATAAACTGCAAGCTGCTCGCAATCGCGCGCCAGCCAGCGCGGCCAAAACGTCTCATCGGTGTTCCACGGCTTGCCATGGGCGCCACACCGCCATGTGTCGTAATGATGGCCGCCGAGACCATGCACGAACAACACACTTGCACGCGGCTCGCCCTCGGGGCCACCAACCTTGAAAAGTTGTGACATTAGCCCGCCCAACGGTCGATTGCGTGCAGGCCTTAACAGACCTGCGAGAGCAGTCGTCGCACTCGATGCCACACGCCGTCTTCGCGGTGCAGGTCGCACTGTCCAATTCGTGCAGCACCGCGTCGAGAGGGAAACGTGTGGTTTCGACGTCGACAACCCAGATCATCGGCCTTTTCGCACCGCTGATCGGCGAATCGCAAGTCATTGTTTTTCGCCACAAAAAAACCGGTGCTGTTCATCTTCGCTCGGATATAAGCGAATTAAGCCATTGATCTGTCGATAAAATTTGAGGTGGTCGCAGGTTCAAATTCTGCCACTTCGACCATTCTGCGATGGACTTGGCGCGGACACGGCACAGATTAGAACCTCCCGCTTTTCATTACCTTAGCAGCCAGCGGCGCCGCGAACGG
>Ga0126377_10004562_pt1 | contig 10110 bp, 16 predicted proteins | sample PanSoiMetPlot_22_FD_92647 | JGI IMG/M metagenome (GOLD analysis project Ga0126377, IMG submission 92647) | Tropical forest soil microbial communities from Panama - MetaG Plot_22 | ecosystem: Environmental > Terrestrial > Soil > Tropical forest > Bulk soil | place: Panama | collected 2016-02-17 | reverse complement strand
GTCGGTCGCCTTGCGGATCCGCATCCAGTTGCGCTGCGGCCGGAAGGTGATCGAGCACTGGTCGAGTGACCCGTCCCGGGCCAGCTCGCGAGCCTCCTGCGCGGCGACGGTGCTGGAGAACTTCTGGTTCGTCCAGAGCCCGTCGGGCCGGTCCTCCAGGTGCACCGCGTGCCCGATCAGCGGCCCGTCGTGTTCGTGCCAGAGCTTGCACCGGTGCGGTGCCGCCACCGCACGCTCGAACGCCTTGGGCGCGAACGACTCGAACAGCTCCTCGTCGAGCTGGGTCTCCACGCCGTACGGCACCGCCCGCAGCAGGATCGTGCCCTCCTCCTCGTCGATCGCCTCGACCGTCGCCGACTCCAGCGCCCGCAGCTGCGGGCCGGCGAAGCGTGCCGCGAGCTCCGGCGCGAGCTTGACCGGCACCGACAGCGGTGAGGTCGTCATCGTCCCCGCCCCCTGCTCCGGCCCCTGCGGTAGCCGGGCCTCGCGACGGTGCCCCGCCTCGGCCCGACCGACGCGACCGCGTTCCCGTACCGCCGCCGCACCGCCCTCGCCACATGGGCGTAGGAGCCCGCGTTCCGGTTCGACGCCGCCCGCGCCAACGCGCTCCTGGCGCGCGCCTTGGTGTCGATCGGGTACTTCCTGGACCTCGGGTAGGCGAACGCGCTCGCCGGGAGCTTCCTCCGCCTGCCTGCACTCAGCTTGGCCATGTCAGCCTCCTCACGTTGGCCTGCTGCTCCTCGACAACATCGACCTGGTCACCGGGCTCCTGCACCGGCTGCGGCTGGTCCTCCAGCGGCGGCAGACCCTCCAGGAACCGGCACTCGTCCTCGGTCATCACCCCAGAGTCGATCGCGACCTGGTAGCCCTCGAACCGCTCCTTCGCCGGCGGCCGCTCGAAGTCGTCCAGGTTCACCACCACCCCCTGCGTCCCCGGCATCAGCGACGTGAGCACGTCCTGCACCGCCGAGATCCACGGCGCCAACGAGTACCCCTTGTGCCACTGGAACGCCGCCTGCGTGGTCGCGTAGGTCGCACTGTTGCCGAGCGTCACGGTGAACATCAGCGGATCCTCGTTGAACGCGAACGCCACGTCCGCGATCGAGAGCCGCTTCACCTCCGCCAACGCGGCATCCACCGGCGACATCTGCAGCGGCGTGAACGTCGTCGTCGCGTTCAGCACCGCGATGCTGCGCCGGTCCCCGCCGTGGTTCCGCAGCCACGCCGCCTTGAGCTTGTCCGCCTGCTCCTGGGTCAGGCCCGGGGTCTCGGTCTTCAGGTACCCGGCCGGCACCCCGGACCGGAACGTCCCCGACGCGTAGGTGTCGATCTGCCCCGCCAGCCGGAACACGTCCGGGTTCGACTCGAACACCCCCACCGACCGGCCCTCGGAGTCCACCGGCGACAGCGGCGACCGCAACACCACCAGCCGGTAGGTCGCGCCCCCGATGGTCAGGTAGCCCTCCCTCGAGAACTCCACCTCCGGGTCCCCCGCCTCCGCAGCCAGACACCAGCACAACACCCCGCCGCCATCCCGCTCCGGATACAGGAACCGCGGATCCACGATCCGCAACGACCCCGCCACCGGCTGCCCCGTCGCATCCTCCTGACACAAGAACGCGCCCGTCCCCCACCACAGCGCGTCCCGCACCCACGTCGACCAGAACAGGCTCCGCGGCAGCAGCACCACCGACGGCCACATCCCGCCCGGGAACCGGTCGTCCGGCCGCAGCAGCATCGGATCCGCCAGCCACCGCGGCGGCTCCAGCATCCGCCCCACCTGCCCCGCCGCATGCAACCGGAACGGCGACGCCGTCAACGGACCCGTGATCAGCTGCGTCGCCCGCGTCACCACCGCCCGACCCGGCCCATAGCCGCCCGACCAGGGACCATTCGGCCCGATCGGCACCGCACCCCCACCAGCATCCGACCCCGTCCACCAGTACGACCCGCCACCCGGATCCGACAGCCAGGACACCGGCTGGTACGCCGAGGGGAACCCGGCCGGGTCGTTCACCAGGAAGTCGGAGTTCGTCCGCGCGTACATGGCCCGCTGCAGCGCCCGCGACGGCCGAGACAACTGGCTGCTGCTCCGGGAACGCGTCGGCGGCATCAAGGAACCTTCCGGTCCGGCCGGCCCGACGCTGGGCGCTAGTGGCGGGTGGGTGAGCGACCTGCTTGGCAGCATGCTACGCCTCAGAAGACCGCCGGCTCCTCGACGACGACACGCGCCCGAGCAACGGCCCACACGCACGCCTTGATCAGATCCGCCCGGGCCCGCGACACCAGCCGCGGCCCATCCGGACCCGGCGCAGTCCGCAACGCCAGCACCTGCTCGGCCAGCGCCGCCGACCCATCGTGCATCAGCACCCCGTCGTCGACGATCCGGCGCAGCTCGAGGACCGCCTGCCGGGTCGTCCCGCCGGTCGGCTCCACCCCGTCCATGCCAACCGCGATCGACTTCCCCACCAACACCACCGGCGCCCCCGACGCGACCGCTGCCGCGTGCGCCGCCGGCACGTCGCCGAACACCTGCGCCGACACCCCCACCCGCCCGTCCGGAAGCCGCTCGGCGAGCACCAACCCCGCACCCGACTGGAACCACGCCTCCACCGCGGCGACCCTGGGCACTCCCAGGACATGCCCGCCAAGAGCCCGCCACTCCGACTCCGACACCGCAGTATCACCACGCAGCGACCCCGCAGGATCCGCCCACCAGCCCGTGTTCAGATACTGCGACGCCCACCCCTGCAACGGATCCGGGTCATCCGCATCCGGATCCGCCTCCCCCGCCAGAGCGTTCTCGTACTTCGACGCCACAAACGTCTCCCGCTCCTTCGTCCAATACGGCGACGCCGCCCGCCACACCCGCCGATCCCCCAGGTCCGCACCCGGCGGCGCCGCCCACACCAACACCAGCACCGACGGATCCTCGAACCCCGTCGCGATCGCGTTATTGATCCGCCGCCGCATCAGCGGCGTCGCCCGACGATGCGACGTCGACACCAGGTGCAGCTGCGGATTCCGCCGATCCAGCAGCGACGGCTCCAACCCCTCGTCCACCACATAAGGGTCGATCCCCCACGCCTCGTCCGCGATCCCGTACCCGGTGTCGTAGCCGTACACCGAATCCTTCCCCCGGATGATGAACCGCGACCCATCCGGCGCCTCGATCTCCTCCGCACCCGTCCGCCGCCGCAGCGCCCAACCCCGCTCCTGCGCCCACCGCCACGTCCGCCGGTGGTGCTCGAGCACGATCGCAGTGTCCTTCCCGGCCAACAGCACCAGCTGCTGCTCCCCGAAGAGGTCCGCGTGATCGGTCCGGTATGCCGCGGCCGTCCGCAGCCGCACCGACTTCCCCGCCCGCCGCGGCGTCGACTCCAACACCGTCCCGTAGCACAGCGACCCGTCCCGCCGATGCGCCCACTGCAACCGCAACGCCCACCGCTGCCAGTGCCGCAACCGCACCCCGAACTCCGCCTGGATCCACGCCTCGGCCTCCAGACCGTAGGACCCGACCGCATCGGCCGGCGGCGGCGACTGCAGCAGCGGGTAGGCGACATTCGGCGGGAACGGCAACAGATCGGCCAACCAGTCGACTCTCCGCCAGGTCCTCAACCGGAACGTCGTCCTGATCGGGGCTTCCGGCTTCACACAAGGCGGACGGCGGCGATCCCCGGCAGGGGGTCGTACCTCAGAAACGGCGGAGGACCCCGGTCTGTTCGCCTGCTGCCTTGCCTGCCGCTGGGCCTTCTCGATGATGGCCGCGGTGCCGGTGCGGTCCGAGCATCGTCTGTGTTCGACTCGCATGTTGGTGCGGTCCCAGGTGAGCTCGGGGTGGGCGGCTCGGGACTTCTCGTGGCCGATGACCCAGCGTTGGTCTGGGGTCACTGGCTTGTGGCAGTGGGGGCAGGGTTGGGGCAGGGTGGTGGCGAACCATCGGCGTAGCGCGATGTAGGTCTTGCCCTTGCCCCAGGCTGCGTTCGGGTTAGTCGGCACGGGGCTTGGTCCTTCGGGTGCTGGTTCGCTCGAGGTAGTCGGCTGCTGCTCGGAGTAGGTCCGGGTCGTTGTTGAGGTAGCCGAGGGCGATGTTGCAGTTGGAGTGGAGGTAGCCGCGCACGCACTTGCCGCAGGACCGGCCGCCGGGACAGCAGTCGTGGTCGTGGTCGATGACGCCGGCCTTGATGGAGACCGGCTGGCTGCAGAGGTCGCAGTGCCAGCCGGTCTGGGCCCAGTGATCGGCGAGGTCCCAGGGGACGTGGTGCAGGACCATGGACTTCATGCGGTCGTTGCCGATGCGGGTGCGCCAGCAGTTGGAGCAGCGGCCGTCGCGCCATCCGTGCGGGCTGGGTTTCTGGCTCGTTGATGTGGCGCCGCACCGGAGGCAGGTGTGCCGGGCTGACGGGGGTCTGCCGGTGGCTTGGGCTGCGGCGTATGCGCATTCGTGGGAGCAGTACTTGCTGTAGCGGAAGTCGTCGACGTGGACGACGGCCTGGCAGTGCATGCACTTGCGGTGGGTGCTGGTGCAGAGGCTGCCGCCGCAGTAGGTGCGCCACGCTTTGGTGCGTGGTCCCCATGGGACGGGGTTGATGCGGCAGCGTCGGCAGAGTGGTGCGTCGGAGGGTGGCTGGTTGGTGAGTTCGAAGAGGCCGGGGTCGTGTTCGCTGGTCATGGGTCTGGGGTGAGCTCGGTGTCGGCGAGGTGGAGCATGGCCCGGGCTAGCCGGTGGTTGCCGGTGGCGTGGAGGTAGCCGGCTTCGGTGAGGTAGACGTCGAACGGCTGGGTGTTGGGCTTGGTCGCCCAGGCCTTGGCGTAGCGGTCGGCTTCGTGCTGGATCTTGCAGCGGCAGTGGTCGGTGCCGATGGCGGGTCTGTGGCCGGCGTCGGCCATGCGTTTGTAGGCGCGTCGGATCTGGGCGGCGGTGTCGTCGGTCATGGGTTGTTCACTGGTTCGATTCTGGTTCGTTGTCCACAGGTCGCGCGCGCGGACCAGTTACGGAGAAGCGACGGGTGAGTGGTGCTGGTCCTCCATGGTTTCCTCATGTCTTCCTCAATGCTTCTTCCTAGGGGTGACTGTGGTGTCACCCGGTAGGTGACTGAGGTGTCACCCGGTGTGGACACGTGTGTCACCCGGTAGGTGACTGAGGTGTCACATGGTCGGCTCCTCCCCGTGGAGGTTGTCCACAGTTTCCACAGGGTGGTTGTCCACAGGTTCTCGGCGGCGTGTCGCATGGTCAGTAGGTGAGCTCGTAGTTGGCGCGGCGTCCACGGTTGGGGCTGCCGACGTGCTTGATCAGCTGGGCGTCGGTGAGCTCGTTGAGGGCGCGGGCTACGGCGCGGTGGGCGGCGGGTGGTAGTGGCTGGTCGCGGAGGAGGTCGTCGTCCCATTCGTCGCCGGGTAGGTAGCCGAGGGTCATGGCCAGCGGCCACCAGCCGCCGAAGTAGTGGCGGGCGGGGTGGTCCTCGCTGGCGTGCTCGGGGTCGAGGGCGCTGAAGGCCATGCGGAGCAGGACGGCGTAGGCGCGGTCGCTGATGTGCCAGGTGGGTCGGTGTGCGATGGCGTCGCGGACGAGCTGGTATCCCATGTCAGGCCCACGGGTTCTGCTCGAGGTCGTGGAGGATCTGGCTGGCCGAGCGGATGCCGTTGCGTCGTGGCCGGTCGGGGTTGCGGGGTCCGAACTCGGTGGCGTGCAGTTGCGCGATCGCTCGGGCGTGTGCGGCGGTGACCCGGTGTTGGCCGAGCTGGAGGGAGCGCTGGTTGCCGAGCTGCTCGGTGATCCACACCTTGGTGTGTCCGGCGTCGAGGAGGTCGTGGATGCGTTGCCAGGTGAGGGTGGCGTCTACGTGGGCGCCGTCTGGTGCGCCGAGCTGGGTGTAGGGGATGGCGGCGATGGCGGCCGCGGTGGTGGTGCGGATCTTGGTGATGGGTGGGTTGCCGCGGCCGGGGTCGTGGCGGATGCCGGTGCGGATGTCGCGGACTGTCTTGCGGTGGAGGTCGGCGAGGTGGGCGATGGCGCGGTCGCCGTAGCCGATGGCGTTGAGGTCGCCGATGCGGTGTTGGGTCTCGGCGATGGGGACGAAGGGTTGCCAGCGGCCGTAGGCGATGAGCCGGGTGCGGCGGGTGTCGTACTCGCTGCGGGCGTAGGCGCAGGTGTAGCAGCGGCAGCCGTCGAGCCGGTACCGGGCGTACCCGTGCGGCCTGGTCATGGCCGGCGGTCAGTCGTCGTCGTGCCCTGATGCGCACTCGACGTGGATGGGTCGGCCGTGGGAGTAGACGATGCGGTCTTGTCGGTGGATGGGTTCTTCGCAGCGGGCGCACCAGGTCTCGTACTTGGCGGCGATGCCGGGCTGTGGGTCGGGGCGTGTCTTGGTCATGTGAGCCTCCGGTGTGGGTCGGGTGCGGTGTGGATGGGGCGGCCGTCGGTGTGGTGGTCGGGTGGCTGCTCGTCGCCGTTGTGCCAGGCCTGGACGCATTCGGGGTGGGCGTGCTCCTGGCCGCGCGCGAGGGGGTCGCCGCAGAGCTGGCAGCAGTCCTCACTGGCGCGAAAGATCATCTGTAGTTCCTCTCACTGATGCGCTTGCGGCGGCGCTCTCCTTCAGACACGCGCTTGCAGACCAGACAGTCGCGGGTGGGACTGGTCTCGCCCTTATCGATGCGGATGCGCCACCGGGTGGTGGCGACGGTCCACTTGTGGCCGTTGGCGCAGGTCTCGCGGGCGGCAAAGGGCATTCGGGACACGCGGCCGCCGTCGACGCGACTCACGGCCAGACCGCCTTGCAGATCACGTCATGCGGGGATTCACAGTGCTCGACTGGTCCCGGATGACCGAACTTGGCGTGGACGCGCTCGGCGAGCTCGCGCGCTTCCGTGACATGTGCGGCGTGAATATCGCGCCACCGTTCCCCCGTTGGACAGGTGCACGATCCGGCCGCAACACAGACGCGCTCATGCACTCTCTTGCGCCAGGCCACGAATCGGTCGACCGCAGTCCAGGCCGGCTCAGTCCGGGCGCTCATCACGGGCCGTCCTCGGGAAGCAGTCCAGGGCTCGCAGGGAGCAGCCACACCGGCCGTATCGGATAGACGCGGACCAACGCCCCGGGATGCGGCAGCGCATCCGGCAGGCCGGCTGTGGCGTCGTCCACCGGGTAGGTCTTGCGGCCGGTGACCTCGACCACCTGGGCGTCGTCGACCACCAGCCCGGCGTCCTGCATCGCATCCAAGATGTTGCGGAGCAGCTTGTCGGAGTCGCCGGTGTTGTGACCCGTGGGATACCCGGGTGCCGACGGCTTGAGCCGGTGCTCGTTGCGGCCGGTGCCGTAGTGGGCTTTGGGCCGCGGGAAGGTGAAAGTGGCCTCGACCCCTACAGGGACTCCACGTTTTAGGGTGCTGCCTTCATGGGAGACGAGGTATTCGGCGATCGCGCCGGCGACCCGGTCCCGCCACGGCTTGGACGCTTTGAGCTGCTCTGCCATGACGGGAGCGCCGGTCTTCTTGTTGCGTCCCTTGTAGGCAAGGGAGCCTTTGGGTGCTGGGGTTCCGTGGATGATCAGCGCGATCTCGGTCATGGGTCACCGGGTCCACTCCAGGAGGAGGTACACGGCGCCCATGGCGAGCAGCACCAGCAGCAGGATCACGACGCGCCCCTATCGGGCTGGGTGACGCGGGCCAACAGGCGTCGCCACCACGGCTCACGGCGCGGCGATTCCTCCATGAACGCAGGGCACTGCGGGTTTCCGAACACGCACGACACGTCATGCTCGTGCCGATTGGCCGCGTCCTCCTCGGCGGTGTGACCCACGACCATCACTCCTCGAGCTCGAGCTGGTCCGGGTCGAACCCGTCGACCGTGACGTCCTCGAACGGGATCGGCGTCCGCCCGGTCCGCTTCTCCACCGCGACGTCGACGGCGTCCCGGACCGCGGCCGGCACCTGGCTGATGAGGCCGAGGGGCTCGATGCGGCGGAGCCGGACGGTGGGGATGTGTTCGTCGGAGTCGGTGTCGATGGTGACCTTCTGGGTGTCGTACCAGACGATGGCGGCGCGGAGCTGGTCGGGTTCGTCGACGAGGTCGCCGCGTTGGGCGTCGAGGCCGTTGAGCTCTGGGTCGGCGGCGAGCTTGGAGGAGAGGCGGACGAGGGCTGACATCGGGTTCCTCCTAGAACAGGGCGGGGTCTGGTGGTGGCTTCGGTGTGGTGGGTTTCTTGCGGGCTTCGCAGGTGGCGTGGTGCGGGACCAGTCGGAACGAGTCCAGCGGCCCCGGGTGGTGGTCCTTGGAGATCACGAACCCGACGAGCCGGTTGCCGCAGAGGCGGGCGGCGACGTTGCCGGTGTCGTGCGGGAGCGGGTCGACGGGCAACAGAGAGCCGGTGTCGAGGCGGACGAACCGGATGGGTGCGGCGCAGTCGCGGCATTCGGTCATCCGCACACTCGACAGCTGGCCGGTCATCGCCGCCTCCGTATCCGGTGACCGATATGCCAGGCCCCGCAGTGCTTGCACCGGTAGACCGACATCGACGCGAGCCGGGTACCGGCGCGCACCAGCGACCACAGGTGAGCTTCAGCAGCCGCCCGGCTGGCGTGACCCTGCTTGTCTCCGCACTCGCGCGCCCGGGTCATGGCTTAGTCCAGGGCGGCGAGGAGCAGGTCGGCGGGCGCATCCAGGGTCTCCCCCGTGTTCGGGTCGAGCCCGAACACCACCACGTCCCCCACCAGGGGGTGCGCCAGGATCCGTCCGGTGGCGTGCAGCATCGCGGTCGCCGCATGGTTGACGGGCAGCCTGCGGTAGAGGCCGAGGTCGTCGACGGCGATACTGAGGCCGACGTCGCGGAGGTTGACGATGTCGAGGTAGTCGGCGCCGATGGCGGCGGCCATGGCGGTGGTGCCGTTGGCGTCGAGGTGCTCGGCGCGGCCGTCGTAGCGGAGCACCAGACACCGGGTCACCGGTCCCCCACCCCCTGCGCAAGCACCGCGTGCGTGAGAGCCGCCAACAGCACCGAGGAAGCGTCGACGTGGACCCGTCCGGCCGCCACCACCGGACGGGCGCCGGTCGTCTTCTGGAACCTCTCGGCGATCTCCTCCGCCTCGACTTTCGTGACGTGCTCCGGCACCGTGATCACGGTCAACGAAGCCGCCTGCTCGAGCAGCCGCTCGGCCTCGCTGTAGTGCTCGTTCGGCGTCACGACTGCTCCTCGGCGGCGTCGATCTCGTCGAGGAACCGCCACAACGCCCCGTGATCACGGAACCGAGACAGCGTGTCGATCAGCTTCGTCCCATCCGGCACGTTCAACCGGTCGAACGACTCGATCGGGCGACCCAGGATCTTCGACGCGATCAGCAGCCGCTCCTCCCGGTCCTCGTCGACGTCGAGGCCCTTGAGCATCGCGAACAGCATCCGCATCTGCGCCTTGGACGCGGTCCGCGGTGGAATCTTCTCCACGGTCTCGTCACGGTCTGCCGGGTCGGCCGTCTCACCGGTAGGTGTGGGGGCGACGAACACGGCGGCCATGCCGGGGGCGGGTGCCGGGGAGGATGGGGGTTCCCCGAGGACCTCCCCGGCACCCTCGCCGTCGGGGACGGGCTGACCAGCCGGCGCCGTGACAGGCGCCTCGTCGTCCCCTCCGGTGACCGTGTCGTCAGTGGGGGTGGGCGGCGGGGCGTCGGCTTCCCCAACGACAGCCCCACCACCCTCCTCGCCGGCCGTGGCGGCGGCGAGCTCATACCCCGGTTCACCCGGCAGCGGCGGACCCGCAGGGGAAGTAGGCGTCTGCGGGCCCGCCTGCCCTCGGGGTGCCGCCGCGGCACCGGGTCGAGGGGCATCCGCGGCGGCACGCTTACTTGCTGTCTTCCGGGTCTTGCGCTGCACCGTCGACGACCCGCCGGGCGCGGTGGGCTCGGCCTCGCCGGCCGCCAGGTCCTCGAGCTCCTCGGTCGACCGGAAGCCGTGGATCACGTCGGGGAACACCATCCGGCAGATCTCGGTCGTACACCGCGCCTGCAGCATCGCCCGCGGGTACTTCACCCAGCCCTCCCGGTAGCTCCCCTTCTTGGTCTGGGAGAGCAGCCCCGCGGCCCGCGCCATGTCGATCGTCCACGACACCTCCGCCCACCG
>Ga0126377_10004561_pt1 | contig 10110 bp, 8 predicted proteins | sample PanSoiMetPlot_22_FD_92647 | JGI IMG/M metagenome (GOLD analysis project Ga0126377, IMG submission 92647) | Tropical forest soil microbial communities from Panama - MetaG Plot_22 | ecosystem: Environmental > Terrestrial > Soil > Tropical forest > Bulk soil | place: Panama | collected 2016-02-17 | reverse complement strand
GGGTGGGCGGCTTGTGGAGCCGCGACCGCTTCTTCGTGTTCCAGGCACCGTGCCGGGCCTGGCGCACGTGGCGGCCGGTGTACCGGACAGCCAAGACGGTCACCCTTCGTGAGGTGTCACAACTCCGATTTGTCGCTGCCACGCTAACCGAATGCCAACCGTGTAAGTCAAGCTGACGCCGCGCGGGCATCCTGGATTGTCCGTTTTCTCCGGCCGTTCGGACGATGGCGACGCCGTCACGGCTCGGCAGTCGCGGCGCTCGTTAGGCTGGCGCGGTGGAGGTGGGGAGCCTTGTCGCGCGGGCGCGGGAGCGCTACCGCGATTGGGGTGTAGGCGATCTGCCGTCCCACCTGCGGCGCAACAGCCTGGACTACTACTACCTGAGCGTGTGGCCGGGCCTGCGCCATCTGCGGCCGGTGGGCGCGCACGAACTTCCGCCCCGCCCGTCGACCGCCGGGTACGCCTACCTCCACGTCCCGTTCTGCTCGGGGGTCTGCGACTTCTGCAGCTACTTCCTCACGACGACCCGCGACGCGGGCGCGGACCCGCAGGTGGATCGCTACCTCGACCAGGTGCTGGCCCAGGTCCGGCTGCACCAGCGTGAGACCCGGCTAGAAGTCACATCAATCTATATCGGTGGCGGGACGCCGAGCATCCTCCAGCCGACGCAGCTGGCCCGCGTGCTCGGCACCATGCGGGACCTCGGCGTCTTCGCGCCCGGACTCGTCGGCACGATGGAGCTGCACCCCGAGCTCTTCGAGCAGCCCGAGCGGCTCGACCGCACGCTCGACGTGCTGGCGCGGCACGGCATCGGGCGCGTCAGCCTCGGTTACCAGTCCGACGATGACGCGCTGCTCGACGCCACGAACCGCCGGCACGGCGCCAGTCTGCTGTCCGGAGCCGCCGAGCACCTGCGGCAGCGGGGCTTTCTGTTCAATGTGGACCTCATGTACGGCCTGCCCGGCCAGAGCGTGGCGAGCTGGGCCGGCTCGCTCGCGGCCACCCTCGAGGTCCGGCCCGACTCGATATCGACGTACTTCACCTTCGTGGATCCCGGCACCCGGCTGCACCTCCGGGTGCGCCGCGACCCCTCGCTGCTCGCCACGACGGAGGTGGCGCAGTGCAGCCACATCGCGGCGCAGATCGCGCTCGAGGAGGCCGGGTACCACGAGCTGCCGAACGACTTCTACGCCCGGCCGAGCGACGATCCCGGCGGCTATGACCAGATCGGTCTGCCGTCGGAGGCGCACTCACTCGCACTCGGAGCGGGCGCCTACGGCTACTACCCCGGCGTGCAGTACGTCAACGAGATGAGCTTCGCCGGTTACGGCCGCGCCATCGCCGAGGGCCGGTCGCCGGTATGGCGGGCCGCCGTGCTGACGCCGGGCGAGGAGCTTGCCCGCGACATCATGTTCTCGTTCAAGAACTCGCCCCTGCTCTCCGCCAAGCTGTTCCGCCAGCGGCACGGCGTCGAGCCGGTGGCGGCCTACCCGCGCGAGTTCGAGGAGCTGCTGCGGCTGGGGCTCGTCGCGGTCGACGAGGAGGCCGTACGGCTGACCCCGAAGGGCCGCCTCGTGGTCGAGGAGATCGCCTGCCTCTTCGCGGTCGAGCGTCCACTGGGGACGGTCGCCTCCCGGGTCGAGGAGAACCTGGTCCGCAAGCACCACTTCGCGCCGACGTACAGGAGGTAGGACGGATGCCGGTCCGGGACTCCAAGCGGGCGCTCGCCGAGGTGGCGGCCCTGCTCGGCACGGACACGACGAGCGCCCGCGCGTACCTGCGGGCGGTGCAGCACATCGCGGGACCGGTCCCGTACGACGAGATCGCCGCCGCGATGCGCGCGGTCGAGGGGCACGACGCGAAGCGGGTGGCCGAGGTGGTCACCGCGGCTCGCGCCGGCGACCGTACGGCCGCTCGAGGGACGGACTGACCGTGCGTTTCGGGGTCTACGTGCCCACCTCCGGCGAGTACGACGTCGCGACCGTGGCCGCGCTGGCCCGGGACGTGGAGGCGCTCGGCTTCGACGGGATGTTCCTGTGGGACAACATCCTCACGACGTTCGACGACAGCGGCCGGCTCGATGACAGCACGGTCGCGTTGACGGCGGTGGTCCTCGCCACGCGTCGGATCCACTGTGGACTGCTGTGCACGCCGCTGGTCCGCCGCCGACCGTGGAAGGTGGCCAAGGAGATGTCCACTCTGGACCGCCTGTCCGGCGGCCGTCTCGTGCTGGGCGTCGGTGTCGGGGGCACGTGGGACTTCGCCCCGTTCGCGGAGCCGGCGCCCGGCCCGGCCCGGGGCGCGATGCTCGACGAGGCGTTGGCGGTGCTGACCGCCTGCTGGAGCGGCGAGGACGTGTTCCACCACGGCCGTCACTACACAGTGGAGGGTGCGCGGATGCTGCCCACTCCCGTGCAGCGGCCACGGATCCCGATCTGGACGGCGGGGTACTGGCCGGGCTCGGCGCCGTTCCGCCGCGCGGCCCGATGGGACGGCGTGGCGCCGCTGCGGCGTGGCCATGACTTCGCCGGGCTCACGCCGGACGAGATGGCGGCCTGCCTGGGATACATCCGCGGCCTGCGCGACGATCCGCTGGAGGCGGTCTACTTCCACACCACCGCCGACGACCGCGCCCGGGTCGACGAGTACCGTGAGGCCGGCGCCACGTGGTGGCTGGAGTCGACCAACCCCGCGTCCGAGTCTCTCGACGAGTTCCGCGCCCGCCTCTTAGACGGCCCACCCGCGCGGTGAGGAGCGTCACCGCGCGGCGGAGCTAGGCTGGATCCGGCTTCGCAGACTGCGGAGATCCCGGACGAGGGCGTGTCGTACCCGGCCAGACAAGACGACCGTGGCGAAGGTGGCTCGGTCATCATGGCGTGGCTCGTTCTTGTCCTCTCGGGGCTGCTGGAGACGGTCTGGGCGGTGGCGCTGCACCGGGCGGCAGGCTTCACCCGACTGCTCCCGTCCCTGGTCTTCGGCGGCGCGCTGGCCGGCAGCATGCTCGGCCTCGGCCACGCCCTGCGGACCATCCCGGTCGGTACCGCGTACGCGGTCTGGGTCGGCATCGGTGTGGCAGGTACGGCCGTCGTCGGCATGGCCCAGCTCAGCGAGTCGGCGAGCCCGATGCGGGTCGTCTCGCTTCTGCTCGTGGTCGCCGGCGTCGTCGGGCTCAAGATCTTCCACTGAGTTGGGCCGACCGCCGACACGCCGGGCGTCGGTGCCACGGGTCGGGCCCGTCACGGGGCGAGGATGACCTACTCGGGGATCCGGCACGGATTTGTCGGACCTCGGGGAAAGACTGCGGGTGACGCGCCTGTGGGTGGCGCCTACCGCGAGGGGGATGGTGTGCGTGGTGTCCCTGTGGGACATGTGTCGGCCTGCTGACACTAGTCTTGGGGGGCCATTGACATCGCGAACCCAACATGTAGTAGTTTCACCCGTGTAATTCACCAAGACCTAGGCCTCTCGTGGGGGGAGGCTCAGTTAGGGCGCGAACCTCAGGGAGAGCAGATGACTCGGGCAGTAGGGACCCCTTCGGGGGCTGGAGAGTCGGCCCGCGCCCGCCGTGGCGGCGGGCTGCATGTCGAGCGGGTGTGGACCACGGCCGGCACCCACCCCTACGACGAGGTCACCTGGGAGCGGCGCGACATCGTCATGACGAACTGGCGTGACGGCTCGATCGTCTTCGAGCAGCGTGGCGTGGAGTTCCCCACGTTCTGGTCGATCAACGCGGCGAACATCGTCACGACGAAGTACTTCCGTGGCGCGGTGGGCACGCCCCAGCGGGAGCAGTCGCTGCGCCAGCTCATCGACCGCGTGGTCGGCAGCTACGTCCGGGCGGGTGTCGAGTACGGCTACTTCGCCAGCGACGCGGACGCCGAGGTCTTCGACCACGAGCTGACCTGGATGCTGCTGCGCCAGGTGTTCAGCTTCAACTCCCCGGTCTGGTTCAACGTCGGCACACCGTCCCCGCAGCAGGTCTCTGCGTGCTTTATCCTAAGTGTCGATGATTCGATGGATTCGATCCTCGACTGGTACAAGGAAGAGGGCCTGATCTTCAAGGGCGGCTCGGGCGCCGGCGTGAACCTCTCGCGCATCCGCGGCTCGAAGGAGCTCCTCTCGTCCGGCGGCGAGGCCTCCGGTCCGGTCAGCTTCATGCGGGGCGCGGACGCCAGCGCCGGCACGATCAAGTCGGGCGGTGCCACGCGTCGGGCGGCGAAGATGGTCATCCTCGACGTCGACCACCCTGACGTCGAGGAGTTCATCGACCTCAAGGCCCGCGAGGAGAAGAAGATCCGGGTCCTGCGCGATGCCGGCTTCGACATGGAGCTCGGCGGCAAGGACACCACCTCGGTCCAGTACCAGAACGCGAACAACTCGGTCCGGGTGTCCGACGAGTTCATGAACGCGGTCGAGGCAGGTACCGACTTCGAGCTGCTCGCCCGCCTCGACGGTCGCGTGGTCAAAACGGTCGACGCCAAAGCACTGTTCCGCCAGATCGCCCAGGCCGCGTGGGAGTGCGCCGACCCGGGTCTGCAGTACGACGGCACCATCAACGACTGGCACACCAACCCCGAGACAGGCCGCATCACGGCCAGCAACCCGTGCTTTACCGGGGACACGCTCGTGCACACGGACAAGGGCCTGATTCGCTTCGATGAGCTCGTCGAGCGGTCGAGGACGGGTGAGTGGTTCGGTGTCTACACACACGATGCGACCAATCCGGACGCGCCGGCCAACCGGATCGAGCTGACCACACCAACCGCCGTGATGGTCACAGGCACCAACGAGATCGTGCGGCTCGAGTTCAGCAACGGCATGGTGCTGCGTTGCACGCCGAGCCACAGAATCTGGACGACGAACCGGGGGTATGTCGAGGCGAAGGACCTGACGCCGGCGGACCGCGTCCTCCCGCTCAACCTCCCGACGCCCGCGGTAGCGGCATCCTACGAGTTCGCGATGACCGGTGAAGCGCAGTTCCGGCCCGGCGACCTTGTACGCGCGCGAGGCGCGATCACGCGGCTGCCGGAGAAGTGGACCGGCGATTTCGCTCATCTGCTCGGCTGGCTGGTGGGCGATGGTTGCGCACGGCTCGGCAAGCCCGGCGTGCGTGGCAACACCGACATGGCGGTGTGGGTCTACAGCGACGAGGACCGCGGCCAGTTCCTCGCCCGGCACCAGGCCACGCTTGCGGAGATCATGGGCTTCGAACCCAAGCCGGCTGAGCAGGCCAACGGCACCGTTCAGCTTCGGTCCGCGCGTCAGGCCGTCGTGCGGTTCCTCACGGGCCTCGGCGTCTCAACTGGTCTGTCTGCCACCAAGCGCGTGCCGACCGCCGTGCTCCAGGCACCGACCGAGATCCAGGCGCAGTTCCTCCGCGGGCTCTACGACGCCGACGGGACCGCGGCCGAGACCAGTAACGGCACGCGCTACGTCGGCCTTGGATCCGTCTCCATCGAGCTGTTGCGGGACGTGCAGCGAATGCTGTCCGCCTTCGGGATCGGGTCGCGGATCTACGCGACGCGCGGGGATGACGCTGCGACATTTACGTACACCACTGTGGATGGTGACCCGCGCCGCTACGCCGGCGGCCAGCTGTACGACCTGCGAGTCAGTGGCGAGAACGTGCCCCGGTTCGCGTCGGCCATCGGCTTCGACCACATCCGCAAAGCGCAGCGTCTCGCTGGCTGGCTTGCGGCGAACCGGTTCTACCGCACCGACCAGACAGCGGCGTTGGTGCGGCGTGACTTCGACGGGTTCGAGACGACGTACAACCTCTCCGAGCCGCGCAACCACTCGTACATCGCAAATGGCGTGGTGGTGCGCAACTGCTCCGAGTACATGTCGCTCGACAACTCGTCGTGCAACCTCGCGTCGCTGAACCTGATGAAGTTCCGTACGGCCGCGGGTGGCTTCGACACCGAGAAGTTCGTCAAGTCGGTCGAGTTCGTGATCACGGCCATGGACATCTCGATCAGCTTCGCCGACTTCCCGACTCAGAAGATCGCGGAGACGACGCGGGCGTACCGGCAACTGGGCATCGGCTACGCGAACCTCGGTGCGCTGCTCATGGCGAGCGGCCTGCCCTACGACTCCGACGGCGGCCGGTCGGTCGCCGCCGCGATCACATCGCTGATGACGGGCGTGGCCTACCGCCGCTCGGCGGAGCTCGCCGGCATCGTCGGGCCGTACGACGGGTACGCGCGCAACGCAGAGCCGCACAAGCGGGTCATGCGCAAGCACGCCGCCGCGAATGACGGCATCAAGCCGACCAAGCTGGCGTCTTCGATCGTGCGCGAGGCGACGAAGCAGTGGCAGCTGTGCCTGAAGACCGGCGAGAGGAACGGCTACCGCAACGCGCAGGCCAGCCTGCTCGCTCCGACCGGCACGATCGGTCTGATGATGGACTGTGACACGACGGGCATCGAGCCGGACCTCGCCCTGGTGAAGTTCAAGAAGCTCGTCGGCGGCGGTTCAATGCAGATCGTCAACCAGACCGTGCCGGAGGCGCTGCGCACCCTGGGTTACCAGGAGGAGCAGGTCGAGGCGGTCAGCGAGTACATCAACGAGCACGGGCACGTGGCGAATGCTCCCGGCCTGCGGCAGGAGCACTACCCGGTCTTCGACTGCGCCATGGGTGAGCGGACGATCGCGCCGATGGGTCACGTGCGGATGATGGCGGCGGTGCAGCCGTTCCTCTCCGGCGCGATCAGCAAGACGGTGAACATGCCGGAGTCGGCGACCGTCGAGGAGATCGAGTACGTCTACTTCCAGGGCTGGAAGCTCGGGCTCAAGGCGATCGCGGTGTACCGGGACAACTGCAAGGTCGGCCAGGTCCTCAACGTCGGCGGCAAGCAACCACCCGCTCGCTCCGTAGACTCCGCGACGAAGGCAGCGGAGGAGAAGGCGGCCGAGCCCCAGGTCGTGGTCGAGTACCGACCGACGCGCAAGCGGCTGCCGAAGAAGCGGCCGTCGCAGACGCACTCGTTCGCGGTCGCCGGTGCCGAGGGCTACATGACCGCCTCGTCCTACCCGGACGACGGGCTGGGCGAGGTCTTCCTCAAGATGTCCAAGCAGGGGTCGACGCTAGCCGGCATCATGGACGCCTTCTCCATCGCGATCTCGGTCGGCCTGCAGTACGGCGTCCCGCTCGAGACGTGGGTTTCGAAGTTCACCAACATGCGTTTCGAGCCTGCCGGCATGACCGACGACCCGGACATCCGGATGGCGACCTCCGTCGTGGACTACATCTTCCGTCGGCTCGCCCTGGACCACCTGCCGCTGGAGCGCCGGGCCGAGCTCGGCATCTTCACCGCGAAGGAGCGTGCCGCCCAGGTGCGCGCCGAGGCGAACGGCGAGGAGTTCGACCTGGCCGCGCTCGCCGCGAGCGCCCCGGTCGAAGGCAAGCCCACGCCGCAGCCGACGCCGGAGCCGAAGGCGCCCGAGCGTGCCGCCGGCTCGTCGATGGAGCTGCTGGAACGGGTGGTGCATAAGGAGTCCGACGCGCCGCTGTGTTTCACCTGCGGCACGAAGATGCGTCCGGCGGGTAGCTGCTACGTCTGCGAGGGCTGCGGCTCGACCAGCGGCTGCAGCTGAGCCTGACCGCCCGACACCGCGACCTTAGAAACGAGGTCGCGGTGTCGGGGATCAGTAGGCGCCGCGGCGGCCGACGACGGCGCCGACGGTCTTGAAGAGGATCGCCAGGTCGGCGGCCGGGGACCAGTTCTCGACGTAGTAGAGATCCAGCCGGAGGCTCTCCTCGAGCGTGAGGTCGGAGCGTCCGCTTACCTGCCAGAGTCCCGTCATGCCGGGCCAGCCCCACCGCGGCGACTACGACAATCGCATCGACAATGACCACTCGTCTCAGGTAGTCGCGCCGTTCCTGCTGGGAACGCGCCGCCACGATGGCGTTGACAGTGAGCGCGTCACGCCGCAACGGCGCCGACGGCCGCTGCGGGACGAGCCGGGTGCGACCACGCGGCCGGAGCAGACCAGCGGTGGGCGCGCCTTTCCACTACATCACCCGCTCGTTTCCGACACCTGAACGCCAGAACCGGGGGACGCCGCTGCGCGGGCGCCGGTAGCGTCGTGACAAGGGGGGTCTGGCCGGCGCGGGGGTGAGCGATGGGGACGAACACGGCAAGCCCGGGTCGGATCGCTCTGGGACTCACCGCTCTGACGGCGCAGCGCGTCATCCGACACCCTGGCCGAGCAACGCGGGCCGTCCTGGGCTCGGCACTCGTCGCCGAAAGCGGTGCGGATGCCCGTGCCTTTGTGCGTGAGGGCCTCGACCGGATCCTGGGGTGGGCGAGCCGGCTGGCGGCACCGCGAATCATCGATGAAATGCTTCCTCACCTGGAGAAGCGCGTAGTGCCGGAGCTCGTCGACGCCGCGATGCCGCTGGTCCGCGCGCGGGTGATCCCGGCAATTATCGAAGATCTTATCGATAGTCCACTCGTGCAGACCCTGCTGCTCGAGCAGAGCCGGAGCGTCGTGAGCCACGCAGCCGATCAGTTGCGGGACGCCACCGAGAAGGCTGACGGGCGGGTCGAGGATATGGTGCACAACCTGGTGCACCGCGGCCGTGGCCGCTAGCCCGTACGCCGGGCTGGTCTCCCGGTCGGTCGCCCTGGTACTCGACGGCCTTGTCGTGACGCTGCTCGTCCTCATCGTCGCGACCCTTCCGGAAGCGGCCTGGTCGAGCCTCTCGCCGAGGACCGTGCCGCGTTGGCTCGACGGTGCGACGTCGGTCATCGCGATCGCCGTGCCGTTGCTCTACTTCGCGGCTCTGTGGGCGATGACCGGGCAGACGGCGGGTGGCCTCGCCGCGGGAACCGTCGTCGAGCACCGCGACGGACACAGGCTCTCCTTTCCTCACGCGTTGGCGCGGGCCGTCATCGGGCTGGCGTTCGCTCCACTGTGGGTGGTCGGCATGCTGTTCATCGTGGCCAGCAGCGAGCGACGAGCCTGGCATGACCTGCTCACACATACTGATGTCCGCTACGCCGCCCGTCGCGGCCCGGCCCGACGCCGGGGCTGACGTGGGCGCGAGAGGGCGGCTACCCTGTCGAGGGTGGCAGCGCGTCCCGAGCTGACGGCCGACCGCCGTTCGCGGCGGTCGATCCGTCTCTCCGGGGTAACCCCGGGGGCGTCACAGGTATCACCCCACAGCACCACATGCGCGCACACGGCGCTCCGCGCTGCACTGCGCACGTACGACGAGGATCCGTCGGGGCGCGCTGCCCACCGACCGCTGCCATGACCGCGGATCCGCGTGGCCTCCTGGGGAACCTCCTGGCCCCCGCGCTCGCCGATGCCTTCCTGGGCGCCGGCGGGTGGAGCCTGGCGTCGTTGCGAGAGGCAACCGTCGTCGTGCTCGGTCGGCAACCGGAGTGGGTGGTCGAGGTCGCCGAGCAGATCCTCGCCGCCTACCCTGCACCACCGTCGGACCGGCCCGAGGAACTCGTGCGCTTCATCTCGTCGTCGCAGTCGTTCCGACTCAACGTGCCCGGCGGACCGGGTGCCGGCATTGTCCATACGGTCGAGCGCAGGGTCGCGGCCACGCCCACGGTGTGGAACCGTGCGCGGGCGCCGCGCCTGGACAGCGTGGCACGCCTCGCCGACTGGCTCCGACTGTCCACTGAGGAGCTCGAGTGGTTCGCCGACACGCGGGGGATCAACCGACGCGCGAAGGACCGGCGGCTGCGGCACTACCGGTACCTGTGGCTCAACGGCCGGCTGGTCGAGGCGCCCAAGCCACGCCTGCGGGCCCTGCAGCGCATGGTGCTGCGTGAGCTGCTCGACCTCGTCCCCACCCACGATGCCGCGCACGGCTTCGGGCGACAGCTCACGGAACAGCAGCGTCTTTTGGATGCGGTTCCGCAGCTCGGGCCGGAAGGCCCGCTCGACGGCTTCCAGCATGCGTTGGCCGGCCGCGTCCGGGCCGGCCCGATCACCGGCCTGGAACCCGAGCACGGCGCTCCCGTGCGAGGCGCCGAGGTTCGAGGTCAGGAGGATCACGGCTTCGCGAAAGCTGGCGCTCCGGCCGTGGCCGTCGGTCAGCATGCCCTCGTCGAAGATCTGCAAGAAGAGCCCGTGCACGTCGGCGTG
>Ga0126377_10004560_pt1 | contig 10111 bp, 9 predicted proteins | sample PanSoiMetPlot_22_FD_92647 | JGI IMG/M metagenome (GOLD analysis project Ga0126377, IMG submission 92647) | Tropical forest soil microbial communities from Panama - MetaG Plot_22 | ecosystem: Environmental > Terrestrial > Soil > Tropical forest > Bulk soil | place: Panama | collected 2016-02-17 | reverse complement strand
TGGATCGGGGCGAGTTGCGACGCCGGTGGCGGTGGGGGGGTGTTCGCCGGCGGTGGGTTCGTTCCGCCCGAGGTGCTGCAGCCGGCGGCGAGCACGGCGATGGAGGCAAGTGCGGCGACCCTCGTCGAGATGTGTAGCCGACGGTTCATCTCCGTCCTCGCAGCGGCCACGCGCCGTGACCTCGTGAGCATCATGCCGCGTTCGCGATGAGAGGACGGTGAAAGGCCGAGGCTAACCTTCGCCGTGGCCGTTGGCCTCGGCGTGGTCGGGCGGGCCGTTGCCGTGATCCTCCGATCCCGGGCCGGGTCCGCTCGAGTCCTCGTGCCCTTCCCCGGAGGTCGGCGCCGGGGAGACCGTCCCGAGCGCGCCCTCGGCCCGGAGCGCGACCACCACGCCGGAGATGGCCCGATCGATCGCATCCGTGGCCGACGGCGTGATCTTGCCCTCATCGACCGCGTGGTTGAACGCGTCCCCGAGCCTCGCCACGGATTCCCCCACCTTCTCGGGGTCGCCCTCCCGGTACGCGTTGGCGAGCTCCGTGGCGCGCTTGGTCAGCTCCCGTGCCGCGTCCTCGTCGATATCGCCACTCGCCCGCGCCGAGCCGATCGCCTCCATGAGGCTCGACAGGGCCGTCGAGAACGGTTCCGGCGAGGGACTCGTCATCGTCGTCGGCTTGCCGCCCCCGGACGACGAGGCCTGCCGGATCTGGGCTCGTGTCGGCAGCTGGTCCCGATTGGCCGCGATCACGACGCCGGAAAGCACCAGGACGAGCCCGACCGCCAGGGCGGCGAGCAGCCGACCGCGGGCCCCGATCGATCGGCGAGACGCGGGTCTGCCGGTTGGTCCACGGGTCGGGCCGCCCGGCGAGGCGCCTGGCATCGTCGACGCGGGCGCGGCCGCACCGCCGGGCGTCGGGGTGCTCGGCGGGGCGCCGACGACCGCGATCGGTCGCGTCTCGGCCGCCGGGGCCACCTCGAGCGGGGCCGTGTCTTCGCCTGCCGTCGCGAGGGCGTGCTCGAGTTCCAGCGCCGAGCCGTACCGGCGTCGCGGGTCCTTCTCCAGGCACCGCATCACGACGGCCTCGAGCCCGGCCGGGACCGGCCGGATCCGGGACGGTGGAGGCGGGTCCTCGTTGACGTGGCGGTACATCGTGGCGACGGGCGTGTCGGCCCGGAACGGCGCAGAGCCCGCGAGCATCTCGTAGAGCACGCACCCGAGCGCGTACAGGTCGGCGCGCTCGTCGACCGGCTGTGCGGACGCCTGCTCGGGCGCGAGGTATGCGGTGCTCCCCAGGACCGCCCCGGTCCCGGTCAGCGTGTCCGAACCCGCGGCGTGCGCGATCCCGAAGTCCAGCACCTTGACCCGCCCGTCGGGCAGAAGCATCACGTTGCCCGGCTTCACGTCGCGGTGGATCAACCCGCGGGCGTGTGCCGCCTCGAGCGCGTGGCACACGTCGATCGCCACAGCGGCCGACTCCCGGGGCGGCATGGGTCCGCGGCGGAGCCGCTCGCCCAGGGTCTCGCCCTCAACGAGTTCGGTCACGATGAAATGCGTCCCGTGGTACGAGCCGCTGTCGAAGACCGAGACGACGTTCGGGTGGCTCAGTCCGGCCGCCGAACGCGCCTCCCTGCGAAAGCGCTCCACGAAGGTGCGATCGCGGTCGTAGGGCGGCGCGAGTACCTTGACGGCCACCGGCCGGCGCAGATGGCGGTCGTAGCCGCGGTGGACGCGGGCCATGCCGCCCTCGCCGAGCACGGGTCCCAGCTCGTACCGGTCGGCCAGGACGTGCGTGGTCTGCTGCACCGGCTCCGTTTACCCAGTGGAGCCGGCCACCTAACCGGCCCCGCCGCCCGTGCCTCCCCCGCCGCCCCCGCCGCCGCCCGAGAACCCGCCGCCGGAGAACCCGCTGGAGGAGCTCGAGGAGCCGAACCCGCCGATCGTGGACCCGCTGCTCGCGCCCGCCATCGAGCTGACGACCAGCACGGGGGCGGCGGCCTGGAACGCGTGGAACACGTCGACGCCGGCGAGCCCGGATGGCCCGCCCGGGATCGGCGAGCGCAGCCCCTCCACCGGCACCAGGGCGCGCACCTGCTTCTCGACCTCGTCGGCCACCCCGAGCGCGACGGCCCATTCGAGGTATTGCTCCCAGATGACCACGGCGAGCGCGGGGGCGTTCGGCAGCCCGGAGAAGCCCTTGAGGTACCGGCGGAACGCCTCGAAGCTCTTGATCCGCCTCCTGTCCTCGAGCCCGAGCTTGGCGTGGATCAGGATCAGGGCGGCGACGAGCGAGCATGCCGAGACGGGCACGAGCAGCCACCCGATCGAGCCGCCGAGGCCCCACACGGCGGTCCAGGTCCCGTAGCCCGCGGCGGCGATCGCGACGATCGCGGACAGCGTGGACTCCAGGCGCGCATCACCCTTCTGGATGCGCCGGATCACGTCGCCGGACTTGCCCTTGACGGCCGACCACCAGCCCGCGTACGTCGTGGAGGACTCGGCCCTGCGCGGCTTCGGGTGCTTGATCGAGATCTCGTCGACCGTGGAGTCGCCGCGGCCGAACAGCAGCCACATGAAGTCCTGGTCGATCTCGCCCTGCAGGTCCAGCGCGTCGAGCTTTCGGACCAGCGTCAGGTCCCGCGGGTCGATGACCCGGCCGTCGGCCTTCATCTCCACCGCTCCCAGCCGGACGAGCTTGAGGATCTGCGCGCGATACGCGTTGTACGGCGACAGGCGGCCCTGCCACGCGGACCAGAGCACGGCCCCTTGCACCGGGTCGTCCTCGGGCGGCTGCTCGAGCAGGCTCGGCACGGCCGGCACGCGGTCCCGGTACCGGGCCAGAAGGACCAGGAGCGCGAGCGTCACCGGCACACCGATCAACAGGTAGAGGACCCAGCCGCGTTCGGTCTCGTGGCGAGAGCGGAGCGCGTTCGCCTCTTCCGCCCACACTCGCTCCTGCGCCGTGATGCTTTCGAGCCCCGGGCGGTTGGTCTGCACGGCCGTCGGCACGGCATCGGCGGGGAACAGGATCGACCCCTCGACGTAGGAGAGCGGCGGCACGTCGTGCACCTCGTATCGGATCGTCTGCGGATCCACGAACGCGATCTCGCCGTTCAGGGGCCCATGCCCGAACGCCCGCGCCTGGCCCGGCTCCAGCGAGGTGCCGTCGATCGCCTCAGCCGTCTCATCGGGATGGCAGCGACGGGGACGCTCGAACACGCCGGTCGAGGGGACGTCGGGCAGATGCACCGTGATCACCGCGTGCCCCGTGGGCTGATCCCATCCCGCCCCGATGAACTGCCAGTACAGGTGCGCCGTGTCCGCGTACACGTCCACCGCGCACGCGACGCGGTACCGGAACACCCACGTCCGGTTCTCGTCCTCGGCCTCGTAGCTCCACTGCGCCTGGAACCCCTCGGTCACGATCGAGTGCGTCGCGTAGTCGGGCTCGACCGGAACCTCGGTCCCGTCCGCCAGCAGCTCGGAGATCGTGAAGTCCCGGACGTGATCGTCCGGATCGTCGACGTTGAAGTAGGCGTACGTGAACGGGCCGTTGCGGAAGTCGAAGGTCCGCGTCTCCTCGAGCTTTAGGTCGCCGTTGGGCAGGACGGTCGCGTCGATCGTGACCTCGGGGAAGTCGTAGTCCTTCTCGACGGCGTGCGAGATCAGCGGCGGCAGCCACAGCCCCATCGTGACGATCGCCACGAACCCGAGCAGGAAGAGGCGCCACAACCACTTCTTCCACGCGTTCCCCGACGACATCGCCGCCGGAGTGTAGCGGCCGCTCCTGCCCGATCAGCCGGCGGCCACGACCTCCGACGACAGCCGCCGGATGGTCTCCAGCATCCGGTCGATGTCGGCCTCGGTCGACAGGTAGTTCACGATCCCGGCGCGCAGGAACGTCGCGCCACGGATCCTCGTCGTGGAGACCCATGCATCCCCGCTAGCCTCGAGCGCGAGCTGCAGCCGGTCCTGATACGCGTCGAGGGCAGACCCGCCGAGTCCTTCGGGAAGGTGGCGGAAGCAGACGACCGAGAGCTCGGGCTCCTCGGGCGCGACCTCGAAGTCGGGCGCCTCCAGGCAGCGCGTCGCCAGGTATGCGGCCAGGTCCACGTTGTGCTCGATGAGGCGGGCGAACCCCGATGTCCCCAGCTGCTTCCACGACAGCCACAACTTCAGCGCCCGGAACCGACGGGTGCCCTCGATCGAGTACTCGAACCAGTTGAGCGGCGCGTCCTCGGGGCTCGGGTGCCGGTAGTACTCCGGGGTCCGGTGGAAGGTGTCCCGCAGGTCCTCCCGCCGCCTCACGACGAGTCCCCCGATGTCGTACGGCTGGAACAGCCACTTGTGCGGATCGATCGTCACGCTGTCCGCGCGACCGAGGTCGGGCACGCGGGGCGCGATCCGCTCGGAGAAGGCAGCGGCGCCCCCGTAGGCCGCGTCGACGTGCAGCCACAGCCGGTCACGCTCGGCCAGGTCGGCCAGGTCGCCCGTGGCATCGACGCTGCCGGTGTTGGTCGAGCCGGCCACCGCGGCGATCGCGAACGGCACCAGCCCGGCCGCGCGGTCCTCGGCCACGGCGTCGACCACGGGCGCGGCTTGCAACCGGAAGCGATCGTCGGACGGCACGATCCGTAGCGTCTCCGGCGGGAACCCCAGGACGTCGAGCGCGCGGCCGATCGAGAAATGCGCCTGGTCGCTCGCGTACACCCGAACGCCCTCGAGCGCGCCCCCCCGCGGCGGTTCGGAGACGTCCAGCAACCCGGCCAGATGAACGTCGCGCGCGACCGTGAGCGCCATGATGTTGGCCATCACGCCCCCCGAGGTGAGCACCGCCCACGACCCTTCGCCGAAGCCCGTCAGCGTTCGGAGCCAGGTCGTGACCTCCTCCTCGACGAGCGCGCCGACCGGGCCGGCCACCCACACGTCCACGCCCTGGTTCACCCACTGCGTCAGGACCTCGCCGGCGATCGACATGGGCAGCGGCGGCGGCGTGAAATAGCTGTACGAGCCGCTGTGCTGCGTGTTGAACACCCACGGCGCGACGCGCTCGCGGAACTCGGACAGCACGTCGGCGGACTTGGCCGCGGTCGCCGGCGGCGGGGCCGGCTCGCCCGAGGGGCCGAAGAACGTCCGGCGCATCTCCGGATAGGGCACCGTCCGCAGCGGGCGTTCGACCGCGTTCGTGTACAGGTAGTGCAGCGCCTCCTCCCACACGGCCTCGCCGAGAGCCTCGAGCGCGGGACGCGCGAGCGCCTCGTCCCGAACGTCCACCAGTTCGGGTTCGGGCAGGTTGGCGAAGGGATCCGGCATGTCCGGCGAGGCTAACAGCAGCGGCGGGGTCGGCCGTGGCGTCAGGCCTGCAGGCCGGTCAGGACCGCCACGCCGATGGCGATGATGCTGACGCCGACGATCTGCACCCGGGACAGGCGTTCGCGGAACAGGAAGAAGGCCAAGACCGCGGCGATCGCGGCGAACTGCGAACCGAGGACCGCCGCAACCGCGATCCCGTGCCGCGCACCGATCGTGTACGCGACCACGCCGCCGACCTCGAGCAGTCCGGACGCGACCACGAGCGGCGCCACGTCCTTCGTCATCGGCAGCCTGCGAACCAGCGCGAGCGGAACGGTGACCACCAGCACGGCCAGGGTCCTGGAGGGGAAGACGATCCACGCGATCGGCAGGTCCTCGGACAACTTGCCCATCGCGAACAGCCCCAGGCCGAAGAAGATCGCCGCCCCGATCGCGAGCACCACCGCGAGACCCTCGCGCAGGTGGGGCTCGGGTTCGGCGGTGCGCGAGATCGCGGAAAGCACCACGCCGATCACGATCGCGCCGAGCGCGATCCCGGCGCCGGTCGCGATCTGCTCCCCCGCCAGGACCGCGATCACGGCGGCCGCCGCGCCCTGCGCCGACGTGATCGGCGCCACGACGCCCACCTTGCCGTGCTTGAGCGAGCTGTACACGAGCAGCGCGCCCGTCGTGTTGCCGATGGTCGTCAACAACAGCAACGCGGCCTGCTCGCCGCCCAGTCCCTGGGGGACGCCCTGTCCCAGCGCGAACGGGGCCGAGACGACCGCCCCGATCAGCATCACCCAGCCGAGCAGCGCGACGGGCGGGATCATGCGGGTTGAACGGCTGATACACAGGGCCGAGACGGCCCACATGAGCGCGGCGCACAGGCCGCCCACGATCCCCGTCAAGGGGTGGGCGCGCCTTCGAGCAGCGGCGGGCTTCCTGCGAGGCAGACGCGCCCGCGGTCGGGGTTCTGCTCGCCGCGGGTGGGACAGCCGGTCATCCGCGCACAGGGTACGTGCGGCTTCGAAGGCGCGCGTGGTGACGGGCCACCCGGATCCGGTTGCCGCACCGATCCGAACACCACACCCGGTCTGCACGCGCGGCCATGAAGAACCGCCCGCACGCTCCGCAGCGATGAAGGCGCACGCGGTCGGGCCCGCCGAGCACCTCGATCGCCGACCACGCGATGTGAGCCAGTGCCAGCGGCGCCGGACTCGTGCCGACGGGAACCTGGATGACGTCCGTTTCGCGCAGCCGGGCGACCCTAGGCACGCGCGAGCTCGCCTCGTTCAGGCGCTCGACGGCGTCTGCCGGGAGCGGCCGGCCCTCGGTCACCGACGCGAGGAGTTCGCGGATGGATGCGCGCAGGTCCAGGAACTCGGGGAGCCGCAGGGAGAGCTCGCCGGCGAGCTCTGCCGTCTCCCCGGACCGCCGAAGCCACTGGTCGAGATCCCCCGGCGACCCGAGCTCCGCGTTCGCGAGCGAGAGCGCGATCGTCTCCGACATGTGTACAGCATATCTATTCCATTAGTGATTGGCTGAGAGGACATGCTTTATTGATAAGATGCCCATTACCATGGTCGGAGCCCATCGCCCGCTACCGGATCAGGCGCGAAAGGCGGCGATCGGCCAAGACCTTGCCGTCGGTCTGACAGTTCGGGCAGTACGTGACCTCGTGGGACTCATAGGACACACGGCGAAGGTCGTTGCCGCAGACCGGGCACGGCGAGCCGTACTTCCCGTGCACGGTGAAGTGGTCCCCGATCTTGGTCGGCAGGCCGCCCGAGCGGCGGCGCTCCGCCTCGAGCGCCTCGGCCAAGATCGAGCGGATCGACTCCAGGAGCGTTGCCCGCTCCCCTGGTCCGAGCGAGGCCAAAGACGCGTAGGGCGACAGCTTGGCGCGATGCAGGATGTCGTCCGAGTAGCCGCGCCCGATCCCCGCGACCGTGCGCTGGTCCCGCAGGATCGTGTGTACGCGCCGGCCGTCATCGCCGTTCAGCACGAGCTCCTCAAAGGCCGCTGAGTCGGGCTCGGGCCCCAACCTGTCCAGGGGCCCATCGTCGCCCTCGGCGAGGATCCACCATCCGGCCTTGCGCTCGCGTCCGAACTCCTTCACGAGCATCGACGGCCGTCCCTCGAACCCGAAGCGGACGACCGAGCCGCGGGGCTTCGTCGATTTGGGCGGGTCCTCGACGTCGATCCGGCCCCCCTGGGACAGGTGGACAAGGATCCTCGGCCCGCCGAATCCGAACACGAGGTACTTCCCCCGCCTCCCGACGCCCTCGAGCATTCGCCCGACGATCTCCGACGCACGCGGTGTGACGGTCTTGAGCGAGGAGAACTGCAAGACCACGGCCGACGCGAGCGGCGCGCCGCCGACCGCCTCGGACAGCCTCTCGGCGAGCGCCTGGACCTCGGGCAGCTCGGGCATGTCAGGGCTCCAGTGCGAAGGAGCGGACGACCTCGGGGTCGGCGAGTATCTGCGCGAACGAGGCCACGTCCCCGACCTCGATCGGCCGCAGGGTCAGGCGCTCGGTCCGGATCTCGGCGACGGCCGGCGCGCTCACCGTCCGACGACGTCGGACACGGCTCGCCGCACGATCTGGACGCACTCCTCGACGCGATCGCGGTGGGTGCGGTGGGACAGGATGCAGGCCCGGATCGTGAAGCGCCCGTGCAGGATCGTGCTCGAGAGCACGACGCGCTTGGACGCGTTGATCAGGTCGAGCAGGCGCCTGGTCGCCTCGTCCCCGCCATCGCGCAGGCGGAAGGGCACGACGGTGAGCTCGGGCTCGCCGAACAGCTCGAGCTCGGGGATCGTCGAGAGCTCTTCGAAGAGGTACCCGGCGAGGTCGAGCTTCTCGTCCAGGGCCTCCCGGAAGGCGCCCACGCCGTGCAGCACCAGAGGGAACCACACGCGCAGGCCGCGGAAGTCGCGCGAGAGCTCGATCGAGTACTCGGTGAAGTTCGGGATCTCGTCCTCGGGCGGAAAGTCCTGCAGGTAGTGCTGCCCGACGAAGTGCGCCTCGCGAAGGCGCGCGCCGTCGCGCACGACGAGCGAGCCCGTCCCGTAGGGCAGGAACAGCCCCTTGTGCGGATCGAGCGTGATCGAGTCGGCCCGCTCGATCCCGGCGAACGCGTTCCTGCCGCGATCGGTGAGCTGGAAGAACCCGCCGTACGCGGCGTCGACGTGCATCCACAGGTCCTGCTCCTCGGCCAGGTCGGCGATCTCTCGCAGCGGGTCGATCGCCCCGGTGTTGGTCGTGCCGGCCGAGCCGATCACGAAGAAGGGGATCCGACCGGCCGCTCGATCGGCCGTGACCATCACGCGCAAGGCGTCCACGTCCATGCTCATCGACCGGGTCACGGGGATCGATCGGACGTTCTCGAAGGGGAACCCCGCGATCGAGGCGGCCTTCGCGTTGGAGGCGTGTACCTGCTCGGTCACGTAGAGGGTCCCGGACAGGAAGTTCTCGGGGAGCTTGGCCTTGCGCGCCGCGACCAGCGCCGACAGGTTGGCCATCGAGCCGCCGGTGGTCAGGATCCCGCGAGACTCGGGGCCGTATCCGAACAGGTCGCAGAGCCAGCGCACGACGTTGTATTCGATCTGCGCGCCGACCGGCCCCTGCCCCCACAGGTTGACGAACCGGTTGATGCCGGTGGCCAGGAAATCGCCGAGCGCCGCCGCGAACAGCCCGCCGCCGGGGATGAACGGGAGGTAGCCGGGCCCCGTCGTGTTGTAGGCCTTGGCGGCGACCAGGTCCACCTGATCCATCAGCCGGTCGAAGCTGCCGCCGTCCTCGGGCGGCGCCGCGCGAACCGAGCGCGCCGCGTCGATCGCGCCCTCGACGTCCAGGGCCGCCTGCTCGTCCTGTGAGGCGGTGAACTCGACCAGGTAGTCGAGCGCGGCGCGCCCCATCTCGCGCATCTGCTCCGGCGTCGGGTCGAGCGGGTACGACATGGCGCTCATGCTACGGAACGGCGTCGCCTACACGCTGGTGACTGCCGCGATCAGTCGCCTGGACGCCTCGGCCACCTCGTCGACGGCCTCGTTGAAGGCTGCCTCGTTGCGCCTGGACGGCGCCCGGTACCCGCTCACCTTGCGGACGAACTGCAGGGCCGCCTCCTGGATCTCGACGTCGGTCGCGGGGACGTCGCCTTCTCGGAGTCGCTTGATGCTTCGGCACATGGCCGCGATGGTACCGGCCCCGGCCCCCGACGCGGCCGCCCAGAGTACGGTCGGGTCCTTGCCCGGGTCGGCGCCGCTCCCTATGCTCCGAACGCATGTTCGATGCACTCGAGCGCCTCAACCCCGAACAGCGCGCCGCCGTCGAGCACCTGGGCGGCCCCCTGCTGGTCGTGGCGGGGGCCGGGTCCGGGAAGACGTGGACTCTGGCGTGCCGGGTCGCGCGCCTGGTCGAACGCGGCGTCCCGCCCGAGCGGATCCTTCTGCTGACGTTCACGCGCCGTGCCGCACGCGAGATGCTCTCGCGAGCCGAGGCCCTGACGGGCGAGCGCTCCGTGGGCCGAGTGTGGGGCGGGACGTTCCACGCCACCGCCAACCGGCTTCTTCGGATGCACGGTGGCGCGCTGGGGCTTTCCTCCGGATTCACGGTCCTGGACCGGACCGACACGGCCGACCTGATGGACCTGATCCGGGGCGAGCTCGGGCTCGGCGAGGGCGATCGGCGGTTCCCTCGCAAGGAGACGCTGGCCGACGTCTACTCGCGGACCGTCAACGCGCGGACGCGGCTCACGGACGTGCTCGAGCGCGACTACCCCTGGTGCACCGAGCAGGCCGAAGGGATCCGCTCGA
>Ga0126377_10004559_pt1 | contig 10111 bp, 7 predicted proteins | sample PanSoiMetPlot_22_FD_92647 | JGI IMG/M metagenome (GOLD analysis project Ga0126377, IMG submission 92647) | Tropical forest soil microbial communities from Panama - MetaG Plot_22 | ecosystem: Environmental > Terrestrial > Soil > Tropical forest > Bulk soil | place: Panama | collected 2016-02-17 | reverse complement strand
CTCCGAGCGCGTCCGCGGCGTCGGCGACCGTCAGGCGGCCCCGCTCGGCGAGCAGGTTGAGCAGCAACTGCCATCGACGGGACCGGTCCATCGGTTCGCTCTCGGTCGCAAGCTCGCTCACGTGTCGCTCCCCGTGGATCTGCCCGGCGGCGCCGCCTTGGGCCGCCATCTTTCACGACCGGAGGCTACAGCGCCCGGCGTTCGGCGCTCTACGCATCGCGGCGCGCGGAATCCTGTCGCGTCAGTGCGCGATTCTGTCTGGTTGACGCTGTTTACGAGCGTCGATGATCAGACTACGCTTCGCCGATTGTAGGTACGACTCACCTTTCGGCCAGACGGTCGCAAGGGACCGACAAGGGGCCGTTTCATGACGTCACCGCACAGATCGAAGAGTATCCGGAAAATCGCCGCCATCGTCGCAGTGGGGGCGCTGGTCGCCGCCGGGTGCAGCGAGGGAGGCGGTGATTCCGGGAGCACCGGCGAGACGGCCGGCTCGATCAAGGTCGTGATGGCGCAGTACTCCGACGCGACGCAGCCGTTCTGGGAGAAAGCGGTCTCCGATTTCGAGGACGCCAACCCTGACATCAACGTCGACCTACAGGTCATCGACTGGAACACCCTGCTGGAGCAGGTTCCGACCTGGACCCAGACGCGGAGCTTCCCGGACGTGCTGAACTTCAACGCCTACAGCCAGTTCGCGGCGTCCGATCTGCTCCACCCGGTGTCCGACGTCGCCGACCAGGCGCTGCAGGACGACCTGGTCGACTCGCTGGTGCCCAACGGCGAGCTGGACGGCACGGCGTACGGCATCCCGTTCATCGCGAGCGTTCGCAGCCTCGGCTACAACGAGGACATCCTGAAGGAGATCAACGCCAAGCCTCCGACGACCTGGGCCGAGCTCGAGGACGTCGCGAAGAAGGCGACCGACGCCGGCTACACCGGATACTGCCTGCCCCTGGGTGCCGAGGAGTCCCAGGCCGAGTTCTCGCTGTGGGCCTGGTCCAACGGTGGCGGCTGGCAGGACGACAGCGGCCAGTGGACGATCGACAGCGACGCCAACGTCCAGGCGCTGGACTTCCTCCGCAAGCTCACGCTCGACGACCAGGTGACCGAGCCCAACCCGGGCAAGACCAACCGCACCGATGGCTGCTGGGAGAGCTTCGCGCAGGGCGACGTGGCGATGACCGCGATCATGCCGCTCGGCACCTTCCAGACCAGCTTCATGACCGACTCGGGCGTCAAGTGGGGCTCGACCGCGTTCCCGAGGGCGAATGCGAACATCCCCGAGTTCACGCTCGGTGTCACCGACTACCTGATGGCCTTCGACAAGCCGGGCAACACCGAGCCGGTACAGAAGTTCCTCTCCTTCGTCTACGAGAAGAACCGTTACCTCGACTTCATCAAGGCCGAGGGCTTCCTCCCAACGACGGACTCCGCGAGCCAGGCGATGGCCGATGACCCGATCGCCGGGCCGGGCATCGACCTGCTCCCGAGCGCGCAGTTCTACCCCGCGACCGATCCGGCGTGGAACCAGGTGCAGAAGGCGGTGCAGACCCAACTCGGCACCGCGATGGAGTCCGACGCGGATCCGGCGTCGGTGCTCGGGACCCTGCAACAGACCGCTGAATCCGCCAACTGACCAGCCACATGAACGGTCGGTCCGAGCGCCCGCCTCGGCTGTGGCCGTGGCTGGCACCGACACTGGTGCTGGTCGCGGCCGTGGTGGTCTATCCCGCGGTCGAGATGGTCCGGACCTCCCTGCTCGACCTCAACTCGATCGGACTGGCCCAAGGGTTCGCCGGCCTCGGCAACTTCCAGACCCTGTTCGACGAGCCGGCGCTCGGCTACGTCGTACGCAACACCGTCGTCTGGGTCGTGGTCGTCGTCGGCGTCACGCTCGTGGTCTCGATGGCATTGGCCCAGTTGCTGAACGCGGCGTTCCCCGGTCGCCGGCTGGTGCGATGGGCGCTGATCGTGCCGTGGGCGGCGTCGCTGGTGATGACCGCGACGATCTGGCGCTACATCTACGAGCGTGACTTCGGCATCCTGAACCGGCTGCTATCAGACCTCGGTCTGATCGACCAGCCGGTCGACTGGTTCCGGGACACGAGTACGGCGTTCTGGTGCCTGATCGTCATCGGGATCATCGTCTCGATCCCGTTCACGACGTACGTCCTCCTGGCCGGACTGCAGACGATCCCGTCCGAGATCCGCGAGGCGGCCCGGGTCGACGGCGCCGGGCCGCTGCGTGCCTGGCGGCAGGTCACGCTGCCGCTGTTGCGGCCGTCCATTGTGGTCGCGGTCGTGCTCAACACGATCTACGTCTTCAACTCGTTCCCGATCATCTGGGTGATCACGGGGAACCTGCCGGGGTTCGACACCGACACGACGATCACCTTCATGTACAAGCTGGCCTTCACGGCGAAGCTCGACGCGGGCGAGGCCGCCGCACTCGCGGTCCTCAACGTCGCGGTGCTGCTCGTGGTCGTCACCGTCTACCTACGCTGGATGCGGCTCGGCGACGACCAGCCCGGCGGCCCGGTCAAGGTGGCTCCGCCGGGCCGATGGCGACGGACCAGGGAGGCGGTCGGCGAGCGGATCGAGGACGCCTGGCGACCGGCCAGCCTCACCCTGTCGCGATGGGGCTCCCGCCTGGAGCTGGCCTGGCGGCCGTTCCGATCGGTCGGACTCGCGCTCGTCGGCGCCCTGGTGGGGTTGTTCTTCCTCGCTCCGTACGTCTTCATGGCGCTCTCGGCGCTCAAGACCGACGCCGATCTGTTCCACTCGCCGGCGCTCTATCTGCCGAGGGACTGGGCCTGGAGCAACTTCGTCGACGTGTGGGACGCCATCCCGCTCGCCGACTACCTGCGCAACAGCCTGATCATCGCCGCCGTCGCGACCGTCATCGTCCTGGTGGTGTCACTGCCGGCGGCGTACGTGGTCGCGCGGCAGCGCTTCCGTGGTCGCCGAGCGTTCCTCTACCTCGTGCTCGTCACCCAGATGCTGGCGCCGGTCGCACTTGTGGTCGGCATCTACCGCGAGGTGATCCTGGCCGACACGTACCTCAAGAACCTCGACCCGGGCTGGGGCGCCGTCAACACGTTCTGGGCGCTGATCCTGATCAACGCCGCGTTCACGCTGGCCTTCTCGATCTGGATCCTGAACGGCTATCTCGCGTCGATCCCGGAGGAGGTGGAGGAGGCGGCGATGCTCGACGGGCTCGGCCGGTTCGGCGTGCTGACCCGGATCGTGCTGCCGCTGGCCAAGCCCGGCATCGTGACCGCCATCGTCTTCACCTTCATCCAGGTGTGGAACGAGTTCGTGATCGCCCGGACGATCTTCAACGACCCGACCACCAACAAGCAGACCCTGACGGTCGGCATCACGCAGTTCGTCGGCCTGTACGAGACGCAGTATCAGTACCTGTTCGTGGCCTCGCTGATCGGGATCCTGCCGGTCGTCGTGTTGTTCATCGTGATCGAGCGGCACCTGGTCAGTGGCCTGACGGCCGGCAGCGTACGGTGAACGATCGGCTACCGCGAAGTGATCGTACGTGAGCGTATTGCGCATCATATTGACTCAATCGATCACCCGAGCCATGCTCTGACATGTGACCTCTGATCTGACTCCACCCGCCGATTCCGAGCCCTATCTGGCGGCCGAGATCGAGACCCAGCCGGACGACTGGGCGGCCGCGCGCGACCTCGCCAAGGAGCACCAGGCGCTGCTGCCGGCGCCCGGCGAGCGGGTCGCCGTGATCGGTTGCGGCACGTCGCTGTTCATGTCCCGGGCGATCGCCGCGGCCCGCGAGGTCGCCGGGCTCGGTCTCACCGATGCCTGGCCGGCCAGCGATCATCGACTGGAGCGCAGCTACGACCGGATCGTCGCGATCACCCGGTCCGGCACCACGACCGAGGTGGTCGACGCGCTCGCGACCTACGTCGGCGACGCCCGGATCACCGTCGTCACCGCGACGCCCGACACGCCAGTCGTCGAGCAGGGTGAGGCGATCGTGCTGCCCCAGATCGACGAGCGTTCGGTCGTGCAGACCCGGTTCGCGACGACCACGCTGGCGATGCTGCGCTGGCACCTCGGGCACGATCTCGACCCGGTCGTCGAGCAGGCCCGCTCGGCGCTGAAGGAGCCGGAGTCGGGCCTCGCCGCGGCCCGGTCCGCCGACCAGCTCACCTTCGTCGGCATGGGATGGGCGACCGCGATCGCCGAGGAGGCGGCGCTGAAACTGCGCGAGTCGACCCAGTCGTGGGTCGAGGCCTACCCGATGACGGAGTACCGCCACGGTCCGATCAGCGTCTCGGCGCCGGGCCGGGTGGTGTGGGCGTTCGGGCCTCTTGTCGCCAACTTCGCGCGCGACGTGGCTGCGACCGGCGCCCACTTCGAGCACCGCGACGTCGACCCGATGGCCGACCTCGTACGCGTCCAGCGACTCTGTCTGCTCCGAGCCGCCGATCGGGACCTCGATCCCGACCATCCGCGCAATTTGTCTCGGTCGATCATCCTCGACTAGGGCAAAGTAGGCGCGTGACCCAGCCCGCCGGCTCCACGTCGCCCGTGCTCGCCATCGACGTCGGAGGCACCACGATCAAGGCCGAGCTGGTCGATGGTGACCAGATCCTGGCCGACGAACGCCGTCCGACTCCGCGTGGCGCCGCCGCACTCGACGCGATCGGCGAGCTCGGCGACGCGCTGCTGCGCAAGGCGCCAGGGATCCCACGAGCGGGTGTCGTCCTGCCCGGCGTCGTCGACCGGCATCGCGGCGTCGGCGTCTACAGCGCGAACGTACGTTGGCGCGACGTGCCGGCCGGGTCGTTCCTCGCCGAGCGGTGGGGGATCCCGGTCGTCGTCGACCACGACGTCACCGTCGCCGGCTGGGCCGAATGGCGCCGGGGCGCCGGTCGCGGCGTGGACAGCCTGGTCTTCGTCGCCGTGGGTACCGGAGTCTCCGCCGCCCTGGTGTCCGGCGGCCGGCTGCTTCGCGGCGGCCGCGGCCAGGCCGGCGAGCTCGGCCACATCGTCGTGCGTCCGGAGGGCCCGGCTTGCGGCTGCGGCGCCCGGGGCTGTCTCGAGTCAATCGCGTCGGCGGCCGCCATCACGCGCGCCTACGCCACGGCGACCGGCCGGTCCGTCCAGGGTGCCGCCGACGTCGTGGCCCGCGCCGCCCACGAGGCCGGGGCCCGGTCGGTCGTGAGAGCGGCCACCGAGGCGCTGGCGGACGGCCTGGCCACGCTGGTCCAGATCGTCGCCCCGGAGCGGATCGTGCTCGGCGGGGGACTGGCTGACGCGGGCGATGCCTGGCTCGATCCGCTGCGGATCGCGCTGGACGGCCGTTGCCGGGTCGTGCCGGCGCCGCCGATCTTCCCAGCGCGATTCGGTGCCCGCGCCGGTGTCGTGGGAGCGGCGCTGCTGGCCCGGTACGGACCGATCGACGACAGCGGCGACTCGTGACGGCCGCCGCGATGGCCGAGGCGCTCGACCGGGTCCGGCCGACCGGTGCGATCGGCGCCTTCAACGTCATCCAGCTCGAGCATGCCGAGGCGATCGTTGCCGGTGCCGAGGCAGCGGGCCGACCGGTCGTTCTGCAGATCTCGGAGAACACCGTCAGGTACCACCGGGGCCTGGCTCCGATCGGGCTGGCCTGCCGGCGCCTGGCCGACGACGCCGCGACCGAGGTCGTCGTCCATGTCGACCATGCGACGTCGGCCGAGCTGATCCACGAGGCCGTCGCGCTCGGCGTGCGGTCGGTGATGTACGACACGTCCGCGCTGCCGCACGACGCCAACGTTGCGGCGACCGAGGCGATTGCGGCGTGGTGCCACGAGCGGGGAGTCTGGGTCGAGGCGGAGCTCGGCGAGGTCGGCGGCAAGGACGGTGCGCATGCGCCGGACACCCGGACCGATCCGATCGAGGCGAAGGCCTATGTCGAGGCGACCGGGGTGGACGCGCTGGCGGTGGCGGTCGGCTCGTCGCACGCGATGCTGGCCCGCGACGCCGTACTCGACGAGGAGCTGATCGCCCGGCTCGCCGAGGCGGCCGGCGTGCCGTTGGTGCTGCACGGCTCGTCCGGCGTCCCCGACGACGGTCTGGTGCGGGCGGTGGCGCAGGGCATGGCGAAGGTCAACGTCGCGACCCAGCTCAACAAGGTGATGACCGCCGCCGTACGCGATGCATTGGCGCGCGACGAGTCGCTGGTCGATCCCCGCAAGTACGTCGGCCCCGGCCGCGATGCGATCGCGGCCGAGGCCGAACGTCTCCTGCTGCTGCTCGCTCCTTGACGAGCCTCGCCGGTCCTAGCGGACCGCGCTCGCCGTACTCGTCGTGCCGCCGGAGTCGGCGACGTAGGCCAGCAGCGCCCGAGCACCACTTGCGTCACCCGACACCGGCACGTCGATCACGACCTTGCCGGTGCTCGACACCGACTCGACCTTCGAACCGAGCAGGTCACCGCCGGACACGACGAACACGTGTGCCTCGCCGGTGCCGCGGACCCGCAACGTCGCGGAGACGCTGCCCGATCCGGCGCTCGCCGACCGCAGCACCGCGCTGCTGCCCGAGTCCGCCGCCGGTCCGCCACCGAGCGGCACGCCGTTGCGTACCGACTGGGCGATGGTCTGCGGCGAGTCCGCACTGGACAGCGCGTCCGACGGGATCACCGGGTCGCTGGTCGGCACGTCCGGCGGAGTCCAGCCCGGGAAGCGGGCCAGACCCCAGCGGTACGGGTCGCCCTGGACCCCACCCCAGGTCGACCAGCCGATGCGAGTCTGACCGGTCTTGTCCTTGGTGTCGGAGTCGTAGACGAAGGCGTTGAACCCCATGTGGTCGGGGTCGACCGTGCTGGGCAGCTCGGTCGCCGGGATCTTCGCCTCGATGACATAACCCGTGTACGGATCGCTCACCGTCGACGCGACCTGGACGCCGGGAGCCGTCTGCGCGCCCGGGCCCTGGTTGTTGTCGGCGTCGCGACCGAAGCAGACGTGGCCCTCGGTCGTCGTCGGCAACACACCGATCTTGAACGTGGTCGACGTGTTCTCCGAGTCACCGGCCGGGTCGAGGGCGAGCTCGACCGAGTCGGTACGCCAGTGCCGCTTGCAGTCGCTCGCGTCCAGCACCGTGCCGAGGGTGTCGTCGGTGACCTCGACTGCGACGTAGAGGTCGTCGCCCGAGCGGGTCAGGTGGCCGGTCGCCGAGCAGTCCTGGGCGGAGCCACAGGGTGATCCCTCCCAGAGCCGGCTCAGGTTGAGCGGCGCACCGGAGTACTCGCCGGGCGAGACGACACCGTCGACCGTCGGGGCCGAGCCGGCGGCGTCGACCGTGGTCGTCGGCACCAGCTCGAGCGCTGGCTGCGTCGAGCTCTGCGTGCCGTTGGCCGTGGTGACGATCCGGTAGTTGTAGTCGCCGGCACTGCCGCCCTGGTTGGACGTCGGCAGCGAGGCGTCGGTGTTGGTCACCGTGAAGCTGACGACCTTCTGATCACCGGCCGCCAGGTCGGAGTACGACGCTGACGCTGGGTCAGCGCTGAACCCGGCCGGCAGATCAAGCGTCACGTCACCGGACTGCGTCTGGTCGCTGAAGTTGGTCAGTGTGACGTCGACCGTTCGGCTGCCACCGGATGCCAGCGTCAGGACCGGCTTCACGAAGCCCTCCATCTGCGGGTAGTCGTTGGCGTCGACCCAGTTCTCGAAGTCGGCCACCTGCGGCAGCGGCTGCTGGTCGCCGCGGACCGGAGGTACCACCGACAGCTCGGTGTCGCCGTGGCCGGTCAGCATGCCGTTGCCCTGACCCTTGGCGTGGACGTCGGCCGACACGAGCGCGCGGTCGTTGGTCGCCGCGTCGTCGGCCGCCGTGACGGTGAACTCACGGGTGACGGACTGGCCGGCCTTGACCATGCCGACACTGCCGTCGCCGTCGACGGTCCAGCCGTTCGGCGCGGAGACGTCGACGCTGACGTTGTCGAGTGCACCGTTGTCCGGCGCCGTCAGGTCGACCGACACCGTCGTCGATCCGCCCGGCGTGACGTCGAACGGCTCCGGCTTCACCTCGAGACCGGTGCCGAGCGGCAGTCCGCCCGGGATCGGGAGCACGGCGCCTCGCAGCATCGTCCTCGGATCGGCCGCGGCCTGACTCAGGTCGCCGCGTACGAACGGCACGCGGGACTCGATCTGGGTCCAGAAGTCACAGCCAAGCTGGTTCGGGTCGTCGGACACGTCGGGGAAGACGGCCCAGCCCTGTGAGGCGTACTGCCGCTGCCCGTCACGCGCGACCTGGGCCCAGGTGTCATTCCAGCGATCGGAGTGCCGTCCGGACCACAGGCCGTAGATGTTCTGGGCCGGCCGGGTCGGTGTGAACTTGGTCGGGCAGTCCGGGCCCGGCCCGGTCGCCTGGCCTCGCGCACCGGATCGGAACAGCTTCAGCGGCGTCCACGGCTGCAGACCCTCGTCGGTGATCTGCTCGGGGAACGCGTTCGGGTCGCCGGCCAGCCGGTACGCCTCGAAGGCCATCCGCCCGGCGTACTGGTGGTTGCCGTGGTTGCCAGGCGACGGCGCGGTGTCCATCGTCGTGATCACCTCCGGATGGGTCTCCCGGATGATGCGGACGACCCGGCTGAGGGTGTCGTCGTGACCCCAGGCCTGCTCGGTGAGCGGAGCGCTGACCGTGTAGTAGAAGTCCACCTGGTCGAGGTTGTAGATGTCGGTGATGCCGGCCCGGCCGACCGCCGACCGCTCCTCGGCCTCGCGGATCTTGCCGAGCGCCGGACCCTCCTCGGGGCCGACCGCGTTGCCGCCGCCCTCACCGCGGGTGATCGTGATGACGCCGGTGTCGACGCCGTCGTACTCGTTCCACTGCCCGTACGTCGCCAGCCCAAAGGCCTCGTCGTCGGGGTGGGCGCCGATGAACAGGACGTCCAGGTCGGAATCGGTCCGAGATGCGGCCGGTGCCGCGGCGGTCGACGCTGGTGCCGCTGACGCGGTCGCCGTCGCCACGACCGGAGCCAGACCGCCGATCACGGTTGCGACCGCGGCCACTCCGATTCGCCTGACGTAATGCTTCTGCTTGAACACGATGGGCGAGGTGGTCGATCTGCCACGCCCAGAGCCGAGTGTTCGGTTCGACATAGTCCTCCCTATGGTGTTTTATCCCTTGACCGCTCCTTCGATCATTCCTCTGATGAAGTGCCGTTGCGTGATCAGATAGACGATCACCACCGGCAATGCGACGAGCACCGCTCCGGCGGCCAGCAGCGCGGTGCCTGACGTGTGTTGTCCCTGGAAGTTGGACAGTCCCAACGGCGCGGTCCGCAGGTTCTCCGCGTTGGGCAGCATGACCAACGGCAGCAGGAACTCGTTCCAGGTCCACATGAAGACCAGCAGGACCATGGTCATCAGCGCCGGCCGGCCCATCGGCAGCAGGATCGACCAGAACACCCGCAGGTGTCCGGCGCCGTCCATCCGGGCCGCCTCGACGATCTCGCGAGAGGCGCTGCGAAAGTACGCCCGCATCCAGAACGTGCCGAAGGCCAGCGACTGCGCGACCTGCGGCAGGATCAGCGCCGCGTACGTGTTGGTGAGCCCGATCGAGTCGAGGTCGAAGTAGAGCGGGATGACGATCGCCTCGCTCGGCACCATCATCCCGAGCAGCAGCAGGTAGAACAGCACGCTCGAGCCGCGGAACCGCATGGTGCCGAAGGCGTAGCCGGCCAGCGACGACACGGTCGCGCTGATCACCACGACGGCGACTGCGACGACAACGCTGTTCTGCAGGTAGCGGCCGAAGTTGCCCTCGTCCCAGGCGTCGGCGAAGTTGCCGAAGGCGATGCCGCTCTCGGCGCCGACGGCGTCCGGCCGCAGCGCGGTCATGATGATCAGGATGAGTGGATAGAGCGCGAACGCAGCGGCGATCGCCAGGATCGCGTAGCTGAGCACATGCTCGGTCCGGGACGCCCTCATGATTCGAAGTCCGCCCCTCGCTCGGCGAAGCGGTTGATGCCGATCGTTACGACCAGGATGATCGCGGTCAGCACGATCGCCACCGTGACAGCGGTCCCGACCTCGCCGTCGATGAAGGCGCGCTTGTAGACCTCGTACGACGGCACCGCTGT
>Ga0126377_10004558_pt1 | contig 10112 bp, 9 predicted proteins | sample PanSoiMetPlot_22_FD_92647 | JGI IMG/M metagenome (GOLD analysis project Ga0126377, IMG submission 92647) | Tropical forest soil microbial communities from Panama - MetaG Plot_22 | ecosystem: Environmental > Terrestrial > Soil > Tropical forest > Bulk soil | place: Panama | collected 2016-02-17 | reverse complement strand
TGTGCCGCGCGAACAATGGCTTGATCCTCGTCACTGGCAAGACGGGCTCGGGCAAATCGACCACGCTGGCCGCGATGATCGACGACATCAACAACCGGCTGAAGGGCCACATCCTCACTATCGAGGATCCCATCGAGTTCGTGCACCGGCGCAAGCAGTGTCTCATCAGCCAGCGCGAAGTCGGCGTGCACACCAAGGGCTTCGCGGCCGCGTTGCAGTCCGGCCTGCGCGAAGATCCTGACGTGGTGCTGGTCGGCGAGTTGCGCGACTTCGAGACCATCCAGATCGCGGTCACCGCGGCCGAGATGGGCATCCTGGTCATGGGCACGCTGCACACCAACGGCGCGGCGCAGACCGTGGACCGCATGGTCAACGTATTCCCCGCGGACAAGCAGAGCCACGTGCGCACCATGCTCTCGACCAGCCTGCGCGGCGTGATCTCGCAGCAGCTGCTGCAGCGCGCCGACAAGAGCGGCCGCGTGGCGGCGCTGGAGATCCTGGTGAATACGCCGGCGGTCTCGAACCTCATCCGCCAGGGCAAGCTCGACCAGCTCGAGACCACCATGCAGTCGGGCAGCCAGTTCGGCATGCGCACGATGGACAATGCCATCGAGCAGCTGCTCAAGGACCGCATCGTCACCGGCAAAGAGGCCTACAAGAAGGGCATCAACAAGGCCAAGTTCGAGCCCGTGAAGGATATCGGCTGAGACTCTATACTTGCGGGCCCTTTCAGGACCGCAAGATTCCATGCCTCGCAAGATCCTCGTCACGAGTGCGCTGCCCTATGCCAACGGGTCGCTGCATCTCGGCCACATCATCGAAGCCGTGCAGACCGACATCTGGGTGCGCTTCCAGCGCATGCAGGGGCATGACTGCATCTACGTGTGCGCGGAGGACAGCCACGGCACGCCGGTGATGATCAAGGCGCAAAGTGAGGGCGTGACGCCGGAGCAGCTGATCACGGCCATGGCAAAGGAGCACCAGGCTGACTACCAGGGATTCCTGATCGGCCACGACCATTTCCACACCACGCATTCGGCCGAGAACCAGGCGATCACGAATGACCTGTACGGCAAGCTGAAGGCCAAGGGTCACATCACCACGCGCAGCGTGCGCCAGGCTTACGACGAGAAGGCCGGCATGTTCCTGCCCGATCGGTACATCAAGGGTGAATGCCCGATCTGCCACACGGCAGACCAGTACGGCGACGTCTGCGAAAACTGCAACTCGACATACACACCGGCGGATCTCATAAATCCGTACTCCACCATCACCAACACCACGCCAGTCTGGCGCGAGTCCGAGCACTACTTCTTCAAACTCGGCGACTTCACCGACGTGTTGAAGCAATGGCTCGAAAGCGGCGGTGCACAGCAGCCGCAGATCCGCGCGAAGCTCGCGGAATGGTTCGAAGCCGGCCTGCAGGACTGGGACATCTCGCGCGACTCACCCTACTTCGGTTTCGAGGTCCCCGGCGCGCCCGGCAAGTATTTCTACGTCTGGTTCGACGCGCCCATCGGCTATCTCGGCAGCTTCAAGGCGCTGTGCGACAAACGCGGGCTGAACTACGACGAGTACATGAAGGCCGACAGCAAGGCCGAGCTGTACCACTTCATCGGCAAAGACATCAGCTACTTCCACAACCTGTTCTGGCCGGCGGTACTTCACGGCTCGGGCTGCCGCAAGCCGACAGCGGTGTTCGTGCATGGGTTCCTGACGGTGAACGGCACCAAGATGTCGAAGTCTCGCGGCACCTTCATCACGGCACGCCAGTACCTGTCGCTGCTGCCGGCCGAGCCGCTGCGCTTCTACTACGCCAGCAAGCTGAACGCCGCGGTCGAGGACATCGACCTCTCGCTCGACGACTTCGTCGCGCGCGTGAACTCCGACATCGTCGGCAAGCTGGTGAACATCGCCAGCCGCTGCGCGGGCTTCGTGCAGCGCGGCGGCGGCAAGCTCGCGGACAAACTCCCCGAGCCGGCGCTGTACGAGGAATTCGCGGCGGCGCGCACGGCGATCGGTGCGGACTTCGACGCACGCGAATACTCCACCGCGTTGCGCGAGATCATGCTGCTGGCCGACAAGGCCAACCAGTACGTGGACTCGCAGAAGCCCTGGGCGCTGGCCAAGGATCCCGCGAAGGCGGCTGAAGTCCTCGCCGTCTGTACGCAGGGCATCAACCTGTTCCGCGTGCTGATGAGCTACCTCGCGCCGGTGTTGCCGCAGATGGCCGAAAAGGCCGGGAAATTCCTGTGCGCGCCGCTCACCGACTGGAACGCCATCGCGAAACCGCTGCTCGGTACGGCCATCGAGGCCTACGAACCGCTGGCGACGCGACTCGACCCCAAGGTCGTCGCGCAGCTGGTCGCGCCCGCGACGCCCGCGCCCGAGAAGACCGAAACGAAACCCGCAAAGCAGGCCAAGCCCGTGACAGAGAAAGCCGCCCCCGCACCCGCCAACGGCCTCGTGTCCATCGACGACTTCGCCAAGCTCGACCTGCGCGTGGCCAGCGTGCTGGAAGCGAAATTCGTCGAGGGCTCGGACAAACTACTGCAGCTCACGCTCGACCTGGGCACCGAGAAGCGCAACGTGTTTTCGGGAATCCGCTCGGCGTACGGCGATCCGGCGAAACTGGTGGGCAGGCAGGTGGTCATGATCGCCAACCTCGCGCCACGCAAGATGCGTTTCGGCGTGTCGGAAGGCATGGTTCTGTGCGCGAGCCCGGATTCGGGCCCCGACGTGTTCCTGCTTTCGCCGGATTCCGGCGCGGCCGCCGGCATGAAGGTCACCTGAGCGGGAGCGCGATGGCTCCCGCCGCCACTCCCTGGCTGGCGCGCGCAGCTTTGCCGCTGCTGCTGCGATTGCCGCCCGAAGCCGCCCATGGCCTGGGCCTGCGTGGCATCAAACTACTGAGCCGCGGCTGGACCGCGCCGGTCGCCACTGCCGCGATGGCGGTCAAGGCCTTCGGACTGCACTTCGCGCACCCCGTGGGGCTCGCGGCCGGCTTCGACAAGAATGGTGATTACCTCGACGCGCTGGGTGCGCTGGGGTTCAGCTTCATCGAGATCGGCACGGTCACACCGCGCGCGCAGAGCGGCAATCCGCGTCCGCGGCTGTACCGGCTGCGCGGCGCGCAGGCGCTGATCAATCGCATGGGCTTCAACAATCGCGGCGCGGACTACGTAGCGGCGAGACTGTCCGGCGCGAAGTACCGCGGCGTGCGTGGCATCAGCATCGGCAAGAATGCCGACACGCCGCTGGAGCGTGCCGTCGACGACTATTTGGCATGCCTGCGTGCTCTGTATGCCGTGGCCGATTATTTCGCCATCAATGTATCGTCCCCGAACACACAGGGACTGCGCACGCTGCAGTCCAGCGACGCATTGGCTGGCATCATCGAGCCGCTGCAGGAGGAGCGGGAGCGCCTGTCGGCCCGGCATGGCAAGCGCGTACCGCTGCTGGTGAAGATCTCGCCGGACCTGGAGGAAGGCGAATTGCAGGCGATGGCGGCGTCCCTGCGCAGCCATGCGCTCGACGGCGCGATCGCCACCAACACCAGCACGCACATCGCCGGCTTCGAGGCCGAACTCGGGCACGCGCAGGGCGGTGGCATCAGCGGCCGGCCATTGCGCGACAAGGCGCTTGCGTCCTTGCACACCCTCCGCGACGCGTTGGGCGCGGAATTCCCCATCATCGGCGTCGGCGGCCTCATGAGCAGCCACGACGTGCAGGCGCGTCTCGACGCCGGCGCATGCCTGGTGCAGCTGTATACCGGTTTCGTATATCGTGGCCCCGCGCTGCTTGGCGAGTGCCTGCAGAGACTCCATTGAATACGCCCGCGCCCGTAGACGCCATCGACGCGCTGCTGCCGCAGACGCAATGCACGCGCTGCGGCTACCCGAGCTGTCGCGACTACGCCGGCGCGATTGCCACGGGCGAGGCGGACATCAACCAGTGTCCGCCGGGCGGCACCGAGACCATCATCGCGCTCGGCGCACTCACCGGCCGCGGCATCACGCCGCTCAACAAGGACAAGGGCCTCGAGTCGGCACCCACGGTGGCCTTCATCGACGAAGAGCGCTGCATCGGCTGCACCAAGTGCCTGCCGCCCTGCCCGGTGGATGCGATCGTCGGGGCGCCGCGGGTCATGCACACCGTCATCGCGGAGCTCTGCACGGGCTGCGAATTGTGCGTCGCGCCCTGCCCCGTGGACTGCATCGTGATGGTCCCGCTGCTGTCGAGTCCCGCGCACGCGGCGCTATCGTTGCCGCCCGCCAACGCGAGCCGCGCGCGCTACGTCGCGCACAACGACCGCATCGCGCGGCGTGCCGCCGAACGCGCGGCGATCCTCGCCGACAAGAAACGCGGCGCGCGCGCGAAGCCATGAACGCCGCCAAACGCCAGGCCATCTTCGAGAAATTCCGGGCCGCGAATCCGAAGCCGACCACGGAGCTCGAGTACTCGACGCCCTTCGAATTGCTGGTGGCGGTGATCCTGTCGGCGCAGGCCACCGACAAGAGCGTGAATGCGGTAACCCGTAAGCTGTTCCCGGTGGCGCGCACGCCGCGGGCGATTGCGGCGCTGGGCGTCGAAGGATTGGCGCGGTACATCCGCACCATCGGCTTATGGAAAGCCAAGGCGAAGAACGTCATCGCGACCGCGTCGGCGATTGCCGACGAACACGGTGGCGAAGTGCCGCGCACGCGCGAAGCGCTCGAAAAACTTCCGGGAGTGGGACGCAAAACTGCGAACGTCGTCCTGAACACGGTATTCGGTGAGCCGACAATGGCGGTCGACACGCACATCTTTCGCGTTGCCAACCGCACGAAGCTCGCGCCGGGGAAGACGCCGCGAGCCGTGGAAGATGCGCTGTTGAAGTTCGTTCCCGGGGAATTCGCGCATGACGCTCATCATTGGTTGCTGCTGCACGGACGTTACGTATGCAAGGCTCTGAAGCCGGCGTGCGAAAGGTGCCTCATAAGCGCGCTGTGCGAGTACGGACCCCGCCTCAGGATCATCGTCAGCGCCTCCAGGAACAGCGCATGATCTTCGACGGCATGTCCCGCGACCAGCTGCGCGAGATGTATCGCGGCGCATGGCGCAAGTTCCGCGCCGAGCAACCGCTGTCGCCGCTGGAGAAGCAGATCGCCGCGGTGATCTCCGAGCACCCGGAATACCGCGTCATCGTCGAATCCGCGGCGGCCGACCTGGCTAACTACTCACCGCGCGGCGGCCAGCTGAACCCCTGGCTGCACATGGGCCTGCACCTGGCGATCCGCGAGCAGGTGTCGACCAACCGCCCCGCCGGGATTGCCGAGGTGCACGCGAAGCTCGCGGCGCGCGCCGGCGGCGCCCACGAGGCCGAACACCGCATGCTGGAAGTGCTGGCGGAGCAGATCTGGGATGCGCAACGCTCCGGCAAGCCGCCGGACGAGAACGTCTACCTGGAGCGCCTGCGGGCGCTGGCCTGAGCGGGGATCCCGTCGCCCCGGCATCGCGCACCCAGGCGATGCGGTGAACTACCTACCGCCGTCGCGCAGTCACGGATGGCGAGCCGCGTGCGCGGCGCGCACCCTTACCGCCAGGCATCGGTAGAGGCATTCACCATGAGCGAGTTCCTGCAGCACCGGTTCGAACAATCGGCAAGGCTGCCTGCCGCGCAGAACGAGGTCTTCGACTTCCTGGACGATTTCGAACAGCTCGGCGCGCACATGATGCACGCCACCTGGATGATGGCGGGTTCCAGCATGCGCTACGAGTTCGACTCGACCCGGGGCCGCGAAGTCGGCGGAGTCGTCAAGCTCATCGGCTCATTCCTCGGATTCCGCCTCGAGATCAACGAGCAGATCACGGAGCGTACGCCTCCCCTCGAAAAATCGTGGCGCACCTTCGGCGGTCTGCGAATGGTGATCATGTCGGCCTATCACATGGGATTTTCAGTGGAACCTGAACGCGAAGGCTCACGCCTCACGTTCTTCATCGAATACGCGCTGCCGGCGCGCGGATTCGGCCGCCATCTGGGCAAGATGTTTGCCGGCGCCTACGCACGCTGGTGCGTGCGGAGCATGGTGGCGGCCGCCATCCGGCGATTCGGCGGCATTTCCACGGGATCCGCCACGGCCGCGGATACGCCCCGGTACGGCAGTATCTCGATCTGAATTAGATCTGGTCGGCTGCACCGTGCTGCTGTTGATGGCGCTGGTGGCGCCGTGTTTCTTCGGAAACATCGACGAGCACATGCAGGCGAACAGAACCGATTCCGACCTCATTCAGAAGGATCGTTGGGGCAACCCATTCGTCTACCGCCTCGACGCCGCTGGATCTTCGGCCGTGTATTCATGGGGCGAGAATGGGCTCGATGAGCACGGCAAAGGCGATGACATCCTCATGCCGTCACTTTCGAATTAGAGGAGGCAGCGCCCCGCCTGCCGGGTCTGGAGCCCGAAGTGTGAACTCGTACACACCTCTGAACGCCCCCGCGCTGCCGCGCGGATACCCCGGAATAAACTCCGGATCAGCTTGCTCGAGGTGCCATAACGCATGGGCCTGTCCGAAACCATTGTCGCGGCCATCATCGGCGCGCTCGCCACCATGGCGACCGCGATCGTTCAGCTCGTGCGCAATCGCGCGCCCAGCGACGGTCGCCCGAAGCCGAAGAAGAGCCGCATGCGCTCGGCGCTCGCCACCATCGCCCTGATGATCGGTTGCATCGTCGGCGGTTACGCCTGGTCGGCGCTTCGCGCCGTGAGCGCGAAAGAAGAACTGACGGCCACCATGCAAACCGAGTTCACGCGCCAGTTCTCCGAGTTCGCGGCGAAACAGAGCCAGGCGGCAGCGGCCGCCAATGGTTCGACGATTTCTGCGAGCAACCACGGCGCGGGCAGCGCCGAGGCACTGGTGCAACTGCCGCCCTGCCGCATCACGGCCCAGTCCGCGGACGCGGGGCCGATCACTTGCAATGAAAACCTGGCGCAGAAGGTTGCGCTGTGTGCGGCCATCCCGGCGCGTGCCGAGACCAGCAAGGTGCGCCTGCAGGCGCGCGTGCCGAAGAGCGAGGCGCCATGGGTGGAACGCGATGCCGGGGCGCCGACGCTCGGCAGCCTGCACGTCGGCAGCGCCGCCAGCGAGTCTCCCGTGGACCCGGAGCTGCGCTCGGTGTGCCTGGATGTCGCCAACTGGAGCGTGGAAGACACGCTGGCGGTACGCGTGATCGTCGACTACGACTTCGCGCCGCCCACCGCCACCGAGCTCACGGCAGCCGCTCCGGGCGGCGCCACACTCTAACTACGCCTTCCGCGGAATGTAGAGGTCGGTGATCGTCCCTTCGAAGACTTCGGCCGAGAGGGCCACGGTCTCCGACAACGTGGGATGCGGATGAATCGTCAGGCCGATGTCGTGCGCGTCCGCGCCCATCTCGATGGCCAGCGCCACCTCGGCCACCAGCTCGCCCGCGTTCGGACCCACCATGCCACCACCCAGCACGCGATGCGTGGCCGGATCGAACAGTAGCTTGGAGGAGCCTTCGTCGCGGCCCAGCGCCAGAGAACGGCCGCTCGCCGCCCACGGGAACTTGCCCACCTTGTAAGGCACGCCGTTCTTCTTGGCCTCGGTCTCCGTGAGACCGACCCAGGCCACTTCCGGATCCGTGTAGGCCACCGACGGGATCACGCGCGCGTCGAAGTAGCTCTTGTGGCCCGCGGCGACCTCGGCCGCCACCTTGGCCTCGTGCATGGCTTTGTGCGCCAGCATCGGGCCGGGCACGAGATCGCCGATGGCGAACACGTGCGGCAGGTTGGTGCGCATCTGCTTGTCGACGGCAATGATGCCGCGATCGCTGTGGTCGATGTCCGCGTTCTCGAGGCCGATGCGCCGGCCATTGGCGCTGCGCCCCACGGCGACCAGCACGCGGTCGAAGGTATCGTTGCGCCTGCCGTTGGCGTCCTCGAACGTGACTTCGAGGCCCTCGGGTTTGGCCGTGCAGGCGGTGACCTTGGTATTCAACAGGATCTGCTCGTAACGCGCCTTCAGGCGCTTCTCGAGCGGCCGCACCAGGTCTACGTCCGCGCCGGGCATCAGCTGCGGCGTGAGCTCGACCACCGACAGCTTCGCTCCCAGCGCGGCGTACACGGTGGCCATCTCGAGGCCGATGATGCCGCCGCCGATGACCAGCAGCCGCTTCGGCACGCCGCCGAGCTCGAGCGCGCCGGTGGAATCGATGACGCGCGGATCGTCCGGGATGAACGGTAGTTTGATCGCCTCGGACCCCGCCGCGATGATGCACTGCTCGAAGCGGATCTTCTGCGACTTGCCGTCCGCGCCGGTCACTTCCATGACGTGCGGGCTGGCGAACTTGCCGACGCCGGTGACCACTTCCACCTTGCGCTGCTTCGCGAGCACCGAGAGGCCGCCGACCAGCTTCTTGACGACGCTGTTCTTCCAGGCCAGCAGCTTCGGCAGATCCACCGCGGGTGCGCCGTAGCTCACGCCGAAGTGACTCATCTCCTCGACTTCGTCGATGACCTTGGCCGCGTGCAGCAGTGCCTTGGACGGAATGCAGCCCACGTTGAGGCAGACACCGCCCAGCATGGGCCAGCGCTCGACCAGCGTGACCTTGAGGCCGAGATCGGCGGCACGGAACGCGGCGGTATAGCCGCCGGGGCCGGCGCCCAGCACCAGCAGCTGCGTCTCGCGGTCATGCGGCACGTCGGGCTTCAACGGGCGCGAGGGCTTGGGCGCCATCGCGGCCACGGGCGGCACGGGTCCTTTCGCGGCCGCCACCGGCGGCACCGGACCCTTCGCGGCCGCGACCGGCGGCACGGGTCCCTTCGCGGCCGCCACGGGCGGCACGGGGCCCTTCGCCGCGGCCACCGGCGGCACGGGTCCCTTGGCCGCGTCGTCGACTTCGACGCGCGCGATGACGCCGCCTTTGCCGATCATGCCGCCCTTCTGCGCGAGCACCTCGACGACCGTGCCGGCAGCCGTGGACGGCACGTCCATGGTGGCCTTGTCGGTCTCCAGCGTGACCAGCGGGGTGTCGATGTCGACCTGGTCGCCGGGCTTGATCAGCACGTCGACGATGGCGACTTCATCGAAATTCCCGAGATCCGGAACTACGAGATCGATCTTGCTCACGACAGCGCCCCGACGAGGTCGTTGGGCTTCGCCAGCGTCTCGGCGAGGTATTTGGCGATGCGCGCGCCCATCGCGCCGTCGATGACACGGTGGTCATAGGAGAACGACAGCGGCAGCATGAGCCGAGGCGCAAACTGCTTGCCGTCCCACACCGGCTTCATCGCGGACTTCGACACGCCCAGGATCGCCACCTCGGGCGAATTGATGATGGGCGTGAACAGCGTGCCGCCGATTCCGCCGAGGCTGGAGATCGTGAACCCGGCACCCTGCATGTCGGCGCCGGGTAGTTTGCCCTCGCGTGCCTTGCCGGAGAGGTCGCCGAGCGCCTTCGCGACCGCGAACACGTCCATCTTGTCGGCACCCTTGATCACCGGCACCAGCAGGCCGTTCGGCGTGTCGGCGGCGAAGCCGACATTGACGAACTTCTTGAAGATGAGGTTCTGGCCCGCCTCGTCCAGCTGGCTGTTGAGCACGGGAAATTCGCGCATGGCGCGAACCGCCGCCTGGATGATGAACGCCAGCGGCGTCACCTTGACGCCGGCGGCCGCGGCCTTGTCCTTGAGCGAGCCACGCAATTTTTCGAGCTCGGTGATGTCCGATTCGTCGAACTGCGTGACGTGCGGAATGTTGATCCATGCCGCCTGCAGGCGCGGGCCCGAGATCTTCTGCACGCGGTTGAGCGGCTTGACCTCGACCTCGCCGAACGCAGCCGGGTCGTAGTTGTGCGCCTTGGGCAATGAGGGCGCGGGCGCGGCGAGTGCCACACCACCAGACATCACCAGTTTGACGAACGCCTTGACGTCGTCGAGCAGGATGCGGCCCTTCTCGCCGCTGCCGCGCACGCTGCCGAGATTCACGCCGAGCTCGCGCGCGAACTTGCGCACCGACGGCGACGCATGCGCCGTGCCGAAGCTGGCTTCGTCGATGGCGGGCAGCGTCCCTCGTGACGGCAGAGACTGCGCCACGCCCTGCGGCGCGGC
>Ga0126377_10004555_pt1 | contig 10114 bp, 11 predicted proteins | sample PanSoiMetPlot_22_FD_92647 | JGI IMG/M metagenome (GOLD analysis project Ga0126377, IMG submission 92647) | Tropical forest soil microbial communities from Panama - MetaG Plot_22 | ecosystem: Environmental > Terrestrial > Soil > Tropical forest > Bulk soil | place: Panama | collected 2016-02-17 | reverse complement strand
CGCCGACAGTCCGCCCGCGATCCAGCGCTTGCGTGCCTGGGTCGGACTGACGCGCGGCACGAACAGCGTGCAGCGAGCGTCTTTGATTGCGCGCAGCGGATGCAGCACATGGCCCGACGCGAGCACCACGGAAGCGCCCGCCGCGGTGGCGATCTTTGCCGCTGCAATCTTCGATTCCATGCCGCCCTTGCTCAATCCGGAGACCGGGCCTTCCGCCATGCGCTCGATCTCGGTGGTAATCGCGCGCACCTCAGGGATGTGGCGCGCATTCGCGTCGCGTTGCGGATTGGCGCTGTACAGGCCGTCGATGTCGGAGAGCAGCACCAGGCAGTCCGCTTCCATCATCGAGGCCACGCGCGCCGCCAGCCGGTCGTTGTCGCCGTAGCGAATCTCGGCGGTGGCAACGGTGTCGTTTTCATTGATCACCGGAACCGCATTAAGCGAGATGAGAGTCGACAGCGTCGCGCGCGCGTTGAGATAGCGGCGCCGCTCTTCGGTGTCCTCAAGCGTCAGCAGGATCTGCGCCACCGCAAGCTCGTGCTCATGGAACGCATCAACATAAGCCTGCGCGAGCTTAATCTGGCCGGCGGCTGCGGCGGCCTGGCTTTCCTCCAGCCGCAGGAGACTTGCTTTCAACTTAAGCGCGCGGCGGCCGAGAGAGATCGCGCCCGACGACACGACGATGACGTCCTTGCTCTCTTTCTTGAGCGCCGCGACGTCGGCGGCGAGACTTGCCAGCCAATCATGCTTGAGCGCGCCGGTCGTCGAATCCACCAGCAGTGCCGAGCCGACCTTCACCACGATGCGCTTCGCTTTGGCGAGGTGATCGCTCATGGCGCCCAGCTCCCTGCCCTGGCCGGTACTTTCCGCGTCTTGCTTCGTGCTCTCTCCACCGCGCGCGCCAGCGCCTCCAGCACCTTATCGACGCCTTCGCCAGTGACACCGGACATCACGAACACCTTTTGGCCGGCCGCTTTCTCCAACGCCTTTAGCTTGCGCGCGAGCATCGCTGTGCTCACCGCGTCACTCTTGTTCAAAGCAATGACCTCGGGTTTTTCCGCAAGCCCGTGCCCGTAGGACTCAAGCTCGGCGCGGATGGTGCGGTAGTTGCGCACCACGGCCGTTTCCGTCGCATCGATCAGATGCAGGATCACGCTGGTGCGCTCCGCGTGGCCCAAAAACCTTGTGCCCAAACCCGCTCCCTCGTGCGCGCCCTCGATCAGTCCCGGGAGATCGGCAAGCACGAAATCCGTTCCATGCACGCGAACCATCCCGAGCTGGGGCTGCAACGTGGTGAACGGATAATCGGCGATCTTCGGCTTGGCGGCGGACACGCGCGCGAGAAAGGTCGATTTGCCGGCATTGGGAAGACCGATCAGGCCGGCATCGGCGATCAGTTTCAAGCGCAGCCAGATGGTCTTTTCCTCGCCGGGCTGGCCGGGATTGGCGTGGCGCGGTGCGCGATTGGTCGAGCTCTTGAAATGGACGTTGCCAAAGCCGCCATTGCCGCCCTTGGCGATCAGCGCGCGGGCGCCGGGCTGATCCAAATCGGCGATCAGCGTCTCGTCGTCCTCCTCATAGACCTGCGTGCCCACCGGCACCTTGATCATCGCATCGGCGCCGCGCGCACCGGTCATCTCCTTGCCCATGCCGTGGCCGCCGCTTTTGGCGCTGACATGCTGCTGAAAGCGGTAATCGATGAGCGTGTTCAGATTCTCGACCGCCTCCGCCCAGACGTCTCCTCCCCTGCCCCCGTCCCCGCCATTGGGTCCGCCGAATTCGATGAACTTCTCGCGCCGGAATGAGACGCAGCCGTTGCCGCCGGCGCCCGAGCGCACATACACCTTCGCGGTATCGAGAAACTTCATGACCCACTCTTTCGCGTCATGTAGGCCGCCCGGTCAAGCGCAACCAGGAAGCAGCGCACCTCGGCACCGCGCGAGAGCGAAGAGCGCGCCTCCTCGCCCTGCGCGACAAAGCCGAGTTTTTCGAGCACGCGCCCCGAGGCGGGGTTGTCGGAAAACCAGCCGGCGCTGAGCTTTTCGGCGTTCAGCTCTTCGAACGCGAAGGTCACGACGCGCCCTCCCGCTTCAGTGGCATAGCCCTGGCCCCAATAGGGCCGGCCGAGCCAGTAACCGAACTCCCAGTTTCGCGCCGGATGCACACCGCAGGTCCCGATATAGACGCTGTCGCTCTTGCGGACGATGGCAAACGCAAGGTCCTCGCGGCTCGCCCAGCCCTGCGCCACCTTGATGATGAAGGCGCAGCCGTCATCCTCCGTATACGGATGAGGCACGCGGGACAGATTCTTCGACACGCCGAAATCATTGAGCAACCGAACAAAGCTGCTGATGTCCGTTGCCCGGGGCGGGCGCAAGAGCAGCCGCTCCGTCTCCAGGATGAAAGACATGTTTCCCTCTCAACAAACAGCGAAGGAGAAACAAAAAGGGAGATGGCGGACCCATCTCCCTCGCTCATGCTTTCATCCGAGGCCGCCATCTTTTGGCGGCCTATGTCTTCAGCCGCCTATTCCGCTGCGTTCGTCGCCGGCATCACCGACACGTAAGTGCGGCGCTTCCAGCCCTGCTTGAACACGACCTTGCCGCCCACTTTCGCGAACAACGTATGGTCCTTGCCCATGGCGACGTTGGCGCCGGCAAAAATCTTGGTGCCGCGCTGACGCACGAGGATGTTTCCGGGAAGCACGATCTCGCCCCCGTACCGCTTCACGCCGAGTCTTTGACCCGCTGAGTCGCGTCCGTTGCGGGAAGAACCGCCGGCTTTCTTGTGTGCCATCGTCGTACCCTAACCTGCGCTGATCTCTGTGATGCGAATCCGCGTGAAGTGCTGGCGGTGCCCGCGCTTCCTGTGCGTGTTCTTGCGACGCTTTTTCTTGAACGCCACGACTTTTTCCGAGCGAGCCTGCTCCAGGATCTCGCCTTTCACCGATGCTCCCGACACGAGCGGCGAACCCGCCTTGCCGCCGGCCATCAGCACCTCGCCGAAGGTGATCGACGCACCGGCGTTGCCGGGCAGACGCTCAAGCTCGAGCACGTCGCCCTCGGCCACTTTGTATTGCTTGCCGCCGCTGCGGATGACCGCGAACATGGCTGAAATCCTATAAAAGAAACCGCTGAATCCGGCCGGGATGACCGCCCCTGGTCCGGAAGGCCGGGCACTATAGCCAGGGACCTTCCCCAGTCAACCCTTGGAACACGCCCTTGCCAAGGGTGCTTTGCGAAGGCTACGCCCGACAAATGCTGCTGCTTGATCGGCTTTATCACCTGCACTGGGTCACGCCGGAGGTGGCGCGTTCGGCTCAGCCCTATCTTGGGTTTTATGCCGCTTTCTTGCGGCCGCACGGCTTCAAAAGCTTGATCAATCTCAGGGGCGAGAACGCCGGGCTCCGCTGGTGGCAAAGCGAAAAGCGCGTCGCTTCCGCCCTCGACATCGCGCATTTCGACGTCCGCTTATCCTCGCGCAATCTGCCTTCGCGTTCGGGCCTGGTTGCTCTCTTCGATGCCTTCGCTGCCGCTCAACCGCCGCTGCTCTTAAAATGCTCCGGGGGTCAGGATCGTACCGGGCTGGCCGCCGCACTTTATCTCTTGCAGTGGAAGGGTCCAGACGCACTGAGCGAAGCCGAAGCGCAGCTCCGCTTCTGGCCTTATCTGCATTGGCCCAAGCGCCATCAGCTCTGGCTCCGGCATTTTCCCGCCTATGCGGTGGCGCAAGCCGGCTCGATGGAGCTCGCCGACTGGGTTCGCAAGCGCTACGACGCCACTGCATTCGCCGCATGGCTCAATTCTCGCGGGCTCGGAAAATCCTATTACGCGTTTCAGGCGGAAGTGACGTGAGTCTGCTCGATGTCGCGCCCGGCGTGAGATTTTGGCCCAGCAAATTATCGTCCATCGAACAGAAAGAATTGCTGGCCGCGGTGTTCGCGAGCGTTCCATCGGCGCCGTTCTTCCGTCCGACCATGCCCGGAACGGGGAAGGAATTCTCGGTCGAAATGACGAATTTCGGCCCGCTCGGCTGGGTCTCGGACAAGCAAGGCGGTTATCGCTATCAGCCGCATCATCCCGTGAGCGGCGCTGCATGGCCCGATATTCCCGATATGCTGCTCGAGCTGTGGGCGCGCACCACGCATTACGGTGCGCCGCCGCAAGCCTGCTTGGTCAATCTTTATCCCAGGGGCGCGAGGATGGGTTTGCACCGCGATGCGGATGAGCCCGCTGTCGATGCTCCCGTGCTCTCGATATCGCTCGGCGACTCCGCGCTCTTCCGCTTCGGCACGGGGACGGGGCGCCGCGGCACGCGCACGCTCAAACTCCACTCCGGCGATGTGCTGATGTTCGGCGGACCGGCGCGGCTGATGTATCACGGCATCGACCGCGTCCAAGCCGGCAGCAGCAGCCTGATTGAGGGCGGCGGGCGTATCAATCTCACGCTCCGGCGCGTCAGCCCAAAAGGTTAACGAGGCCCCCATATAGAAGATGCCCGACCAGGGGGCTGGCCGGGCATCAAATGCGCTGTAAGCGCTGGATGCCGGGAGGGGATAACCGGCACCCCTTGTTGGGACCCGATCCGATCTGCGAGCGGGGGGAGCATGCAGAACGGATATTGGAGGCCCCACCGCTGAAAAGTATAGGCATGGAAGCAACACGTTTCAACTTTTTTCACCCAATTTGTGATTCGTGACGTTATTTTCACAAACGTTGTTTTTTTGCCACGGACCTATCTTACACGACTGATCCACATAGCAATTCCGTGGAATGGTTATGCCTTATTACGTCTTTTTGACTGTCAAAACTCAGAGTCACGAATGCGCGATGCCATTTTCTTGGCATGAAAGCCGCATTGACCGCTAAGGCGCCGCCAAAAGCCGCTTCCGCCAAGCTTCAGACAGGCTTGGCAAGCCGGCTATCGCGACCCGGCGGCGCTGATCGAAGCGCCGGTCAAACGCCGCGACGAATGCCTCTCGCACGCTCGGTCCATCGCTCGCCTGTTCCCTCACCAAACGTGCATCGCCAAGTGGCGCCAAGCCGGTCCGGCGCACCCGAAAATACCAGCCGCAGCGGGCGCTCAGCGTCATCAGCGCGCCGATGTCGTCGCGTCCCGAATAGAACTGGAGCTTGTGGCAGGGAACACGCGGCTGGCTCACTTCGAGCTCAACGGCGCCCCAGGAAAAAATATCGCCGATGCGCACGTCTTCTTCGCCGCCATCGGCGAGAGTGAGATTCTCCCCGAAGGCGCCCGCCCGGCAGGCGAAGCGATGCTCCCGTTCCCACCAAGGCCAATTAACAGCCGCGTAGGCATAGATCGCTTTGTCGGGGCCGCCATGTTTTTCGAGATTGGCCTGCGCATCGCCCGCGAGGTTGCTGCGGCCCACCTCGATGCTCTCTCCTGCAACCGGCTTCTTGTCGATGGCGGAAAGAATCTCCTCTCCGTTTTGCTCGCCGATGATCCTCGGCCGCGACACATTCACCGACAGCACACGCAGCGAAAGTCCCGCCATCACATCACCTTCAGATCCTTCGCCGTGAGATCGATGCACAGTTTGGCTTTGCTGAGCATCCTGTCCACTTCGGCTTCGCTGATGATCAGCGCCGGGGACAGCACCATGGTATCGCGGATCGCACGCATGACGAGACCATTGGCAAAACAATGGTCGCGGCAAATGACGCCGACATTGATGTCGCGCGCAAAGGGCCGGCGCGCGTTTTTGTTTTGGACCAATTCCATTGCCGCGAGCAGGCCCAGGCCGCGCACCTCGCCGACGAGGGGATGATCGGCGAAGGTTTCGCGCACGCGCCGCTGAAAATACGGTCCGATGGTCTTTTTGACCCGGCGGACCAAGTGCTCGCGCTCCAGCACTTCGAGGTTCTTCAGTGCCACCGCCGATGCCACCGGATGACCCGAATAGGTATAGCCGTGCACCAATTCCTCATTGGCGGAGGCGATCGTCTCGCCCATGCGCTCGCCCAGCGACACCGCCGATATCGGCTGATAACCGGACGACAAACCTTTCGCCAAAGCGATGATGTCCGGCTCGAGGTTGAAAGTGTAGCTGCCGAACCACTCGCCGGTGCGGCCGAACCCGGTGATGACTTCGTCCGCATGCAGAAGAATGTCGTATTTCTTGCACAGGCGCGAGATCTCCGGCCAATAAGTGGCCGGCGGAAAGATCACCCCGCCCGCGCCTTGCACGGGTTCGGCGGAAAACGAGGCGATGCGCTCCGGCCCTATTTCCAGGATGGTCTTCTCCGTCTCGCGGGCGATGAGCAGGCCGAATTCATCGGGCGTGATGTCGCCATATCCCGCCGCCTTCGCGCCATACCAATATGGCGCCGGCGCTTTGGCAAAGCCCGGGAACGGCAGATCCCACTGCGGATGCATCGGCGTAAGGCCCGACAGCGACGAGGTCGCCATCGTCACCCCGTGATAGGACAACGCGCGCGAGAGGTGGATTTTCTTCTGGGGCTTGCCCTTCAAGTTCCAGTAATAGCGGATCAGCTTAAGCGCGGTGTCGTTGGCTTCTGAGCCGGAATTGGCAAAGAGCACGCGCGTATGGCCTGCGGGCAACAGGCGCGCCAGCTTCGCCGCGAGCTCGACCGTCCACGGGTTGGTCGTTTTGAAGAAGTGATTGTAATAGGGCAGGGTCCTTAGCGCCTCATAGCCTGCCTGCGCCAGCTCCTTGTTGCCGTAGCCGACTTGCACGCACCACAGGCCGGCCATGCCGTCGATCAGCATTTTCCCTTCGGAATCCCACAGATAGATTCCCTTGGCGCGGGTGATCACGCGCACACCTTCGCGGTTTAGGAGCTCGGTGTGGCTGAAGGGATGGATGTGATGCAGCGCGTCCAGCTTGCGCCAGCGCTTGGTGCTCGGCGAAAGGTTTACTGCTGTTCGCTTTTTCTTGGTCGGCATTCTTTTCTCGTGCGGGCGCGATTCCGGGCGGATTCGCCATGATTACGCCAAAAGCTCGGGATTGTATCCGATCCTCTCTAGAATGCGTGCACTACGGGAGATGTCCTATGCGCGCTATCCGTTTTTTTCTGCTCGCATTTTTTGTTTTCGCGTTCTCACCGGCATTTGCGCAAGGTGGTGGACAAGCCGTCTACGACATGTTCGTGGCGCAGCTCAAAGGCGGCAACACCAGCACCGACTATCAAGCCTTGCGTTATGCCTTTGCCGAAACGCCCGCGTACAACCCTTACGGCTTGGGCCCGACAAGCGAGATGATGCGCGCCAGCAACGGCGGCGACCTCGATCAAGCACTCAAGCTCGCCGAGCAAATTCTTGCGTCCAATTACGTCGACATCGACGCGCATATGGTGAGCTTTTCCGTCTATTCCCGTCGCGGCGACATGGAGAAGGCGGAATTTCATCGCGCCGTCGCGCGAGGGCTCATCTCGTCGATTTCGGCTTCGGGAGACGGAAAAACGCCGGAGACGGCATTTCCGGTCATCTCGGTCAGGGAAGAGTACATCTATCTGCTTGTGAACGATTTCAAAGTCACCATGCAGGCCCTCCTGCAAAGCAAGAACGGGCCGGTTGACGCGATGAGCGCGGTCAACAACAAGACCGGCCGGAACGAAACGGTGTATTTCGATATCAACCGGCTCTTCGCCGGCCTCGCGAAGCAATTTCCCGATCAGAAGAAATAGTTCGCGACCGCGGTTTTCGCTCAACCATGCGCGCGATCGCGCGCGCTGCGCCGCTTTTCCGCATAGGCTCGCACCGCATCGCCGAATGCGGCAAAGAGGGTCTTGCTCACCTGGTTTTCGGCGAAACGCCATTCCGGATGCCACTGCACGCCGAACAGGAACGCCTGGGCTCTGTCCATGCTGACCGCTTCGATGGTGCCGTCCGGCGCGGTCGCCTCCACGCGCAAGGGCGGCGCCAGTCTATCGATGCCCTGGCTGTGCAGCGAATTGACTTGGAAGCTTTCCACTCCGGGCAGCAGCTTTTCGAGCACGCCGCCGCGCTTAACGTGCACATCGTGCACCGGACCATACTGCTTCTCGAGGCTGCGCTTGCGATCCCCAACGCTGTGATCGGTATAGCCTTCGACCTCACTCAAGTGCTGATGCAGCGTGCCGCCGAAGGCCACGTTCAGCTCCTGAAAGCCGCGGCAGATGCTCAGCATCGGAACCGCGGCGGTTTCAGCTTCGCGCATCAAGGGCAGGGTGACAGCATCGCGCGCTTCGTCGAGGAGATTGCGGTTACGCGGCTCATGGCCGCCATAATAATGCGGCGCCACGTTCGAGCTTGAACCGGTGAACAGCAAGCCGTCGAATTGCTCGAGCAATTCGGCTGTGGTTAGCGGCGGATCGAGCACGGGGATGAGCAGGGGAATAACGTCTGCGCCTTCGCGAACCGCAGTGATGTATTTCTCGCCCACCATATGAAAGGCGTGATCGCCGACCATCCGGCGGTCGCAGGCAATGCCGACGACGGGTGTATGCTTGGCCATGCTGAAATCTAATGCGGCGTTCGTGCCGCCAGCAAGCAGCGCCCTAATTGTCGCGCTTCTTGAACGGGCTCAGCTCCTGGATGACGAACAGCCGGGCAGGGATGTCCGCCACCTGATGCAGGTCGTTCAGCACGACTCGCGTGCGCGTGCCTTGCGCGTCCAGTACTTCCCACTGACGCAGCTCGAGGCCCGCGCCGCCCGAATCGGCGAGCAGCAGCGTGATGCTGCCCTGGGCCGGCCCTGAGGTTTCACGCGCGGTGAAGCTGAGCGAACCCGGCTCCGTCTTCACCGCAATGATGCGGGGATCGCGCGTCAAGTCGATGTTATCGCTCAACAGCAGCTTTAGCGGCGAATTGATCAGCGGATAGCGGTCCGTGGTCTTCAGACTCGCATTCGACACCGCCACCGTGGAACCGTCCGCCACGATGAGGTTCGGATTGGGCTTGTCGTATTCGAAACGCATTTTGCCGGGCTTCTTCAAATAAAAGGAGCCCTGCGCGGAACGGCCGTCGGCGGCGATCTGCACGAACCGGCCCTGAACCTGCTTCATCCCGTTGAGATACGCTGAAACCCGTTTGAGCTCCTGCTTCTGCGCGTCAGTGAGCGGCGGCGCAGGCTTCACATAGGGCTGGGCATTCAATTTGGACGGTGGTTGCGCATAGGCGTCAGCGCCTGCAAAAGCCAGCAGGCCGACGGCGAGAGAGACAAAGAGGGCGTTTCGCATGGTCATCTATTTAGGGTCAGTTTGTGGCGGAATGAAGGGCGGCCTTGGTCCACCAAGCCATCCGTTTTCCGCTCCCCTTGAATTCCCGGTATAACGCACTCGCCACTCCATAATCCTTAAACGCTCGCCTTGTTCCATGGCCAGGCCATCGCTAACCGCTGCACCCTACAAAAACATCGCCGTGATCGGTGCCGGCGCCTGGGGGACCACGCTTGCACTGGTGGCCGACTCCGCGGGAGCCAAGGTGACGCTATGGGCGCGCGAGCCTGAAGTCGTCAAAAGTCTCCGCACAAACCACGAAAATCGCCAGTTCCTCAAAGGCATCGCCATTCCCGAAGGCATCGCGGCGACGGGCGATCTCGCCCCCAGCAGCGAAGCCGATGTCGTTCTTCTCGTGGCCCCCGCGCAGCATGTCCGCAGCATGCTGCTTGCCTTGAAGCCGCATGCGCCGCCGTCGGCGCCCATCATCATCTGCGCCAAAGGCTTGGAACTGCAAACTGGTTTGCTGCTCCCTGAGGTTCTAGCCGAAATCATGCCTCGCGCCGGTGCCGGCATGCTCTCTGGCCCTTCATTCGCGCGCGACGTCGCGTCGGGCCTGCCCACCGCGGTGACCATCGCGGCGCAGGACGACATTGCAACGCGGCTAGCGGCGACCTTGGGGCGGCCGGGCTTCAGGCCCTATGTGAGCGAAGACGTGGTCGGCGTTGCGCTCGGCGGTGCTGCCAAAAACGTCTATGCGATTGCTTGCGGCATGGTGCAGGGCGCCGGATTGGGCGAGAGCGCGCGGGCGGCCACCATGTCGCGCGGCTTCGCCGAGCTGATGCGTCTCGGATCCGCCTTAGGAGCCAAGTCGGAGACGCTGATGGGATTGTCCGGATTGGGCGATCTCGTGCTCACCGCGACCAGCGTGACCT
>Ga0126377_10004554_pt1 | contig 10115 bp, 8 predicted proteins | sample PanSoiMetPlot_22_FD_92647 | JGI IMG/M metagenome (GOLD analysis project Ga0126377, IMG submission 92647) | Tropical forest soil microbial communities from Panama - MetaG Plot_22 | ecosystem: Environmental > Terrestrial > Soil > Tropical forest > Bulk soil | place: Panama | collected 2016-02-17 | reverse complement strand
TCGCGACTCCGACCTGTTGAAACGCGGCTTTCAGAAGTATCAGGAAGACAAGCAGCAGAGGAAAGCCGCCCATCACGCCCTGCGCCAAGAAGTGATTCACGATGTCCGTGTGGATTCCGTTTGCATGTATCCCGCTCGCCATCCAGTGGCGCGTATAGTCGGTGCCAACCTGCCACCATTCATTCAGGTGCTCGATTGACGATCGGATCAGCTGCGCGCGGAAGTATCCAGTGCTCCCACCTGTGATGTCGATGCGGGCCATCAGGAAATACACTGGATCTTTCATCACTATCTGCAGAGCGACCACGGCCGCGAGAGCGCCCCACCGGATCAGCCTCAGCGAGTGCCGAAAATTCCACATGGCAAACCCGAAGAAGACGTACACCAGCATCATGACGGGGCCGCTGGACGTACTCGCAAAGAGAATTCCCAGCCCGGCGATGGTACCGAGGGTGGCGCTCTTTCGATGCGTTCGCCACAAGGACAACGCCATTGGCACGCACATCGAGCCTACGGTTCCAGCCAGAATCGCATGTCCAAACGGCCCGGCTGCCCGAACGTGTCCCTCTCGAATATTTGCTTCGCCGACACCGCCCATAACCTCGAAGAAATTTCGCGCGACAGCCTTCTCGAGGAGTAGTAGACCGGCCAGGGGCAGCAAGCACACGCAGATCATCGCGAACAGTCCGCGCAGGTCGTCAGCATCCTGGATGAAAACCCGGCAGAGGGCATAGAGACCGACCTCGCCAAGAACCATTCCGAGCCGAAAGGTCCATGCGTCCGACGTGTGAAATGCGCTCATCCCCACCAGCACGAAGGCCCACACGAACATCCATCGGTCGACATCGTTCAGACCGTTGGAAATTCTCTCTCCCCGCACGAGGATCCGAGCGAACCCAAACAGAATCAGGACTCTCAGGACGCTGAGGTTCGCCGGGCCGATCTCTACAAGCGGCAGTCGCGTCGTGTACACGGAAGCCAGAAACAACGGCAATGCGGCAGCCCACCTGGGCAACGCGAAGATCAACACCGCGTTGAAAAGCAGGAAGATGAGACTGGGAACGTTCACGCTACCTACGGTCGTTCAACGCTCGAACTGTTATTGCCATTGCGTGCGAGATAAGGAACTCGTCATACGTACGTGCTATCTCGCTGCCGCCGCCGCTGCAAACGCGTGGACGGCGGCGACGACCCGTTCTTGCTGCTCGCTCGTGAGTCCCGGAAACATCGGTAACGAGATGATTTCGTGTGCGACGCGTTCGGTCACAGGAAGACTTCCCGCTGCATATCCCCATCCCAGATACGCCTTCTGCAAATGCAACGGAACAGGATAGTGGAAGCCGGTGTGAATATTTTCCGCCTTCAGCGACGCCGCCAACGCATCGCGGTCCTTCGAGCGGACTACGTACAGGTGATACACCCCCCGGCTGTTTTGCGGCTCAAACGGCGCAACAACACCGGCTGACGCGGCATTGATGGCGGTGAAGAGCTGGTTGTACTTTGCCGCAGCCGTGCGACGTTGAGCGTTCCAGCTATCGAGGCGCTGCAACTTTACTCGCAGAAATGCCGCCTGAATCGCGTCCAGCCTTCCGTTGTATCCCTCGATATCGTGGTAGTACTTTTGAACTTGCCCGTGCTCGCGAAGCATTCGAATGGTCCGCGCTACGCCATCGTCGTTCGTGGTGACCGCCCCTGCTTCACCACACGCGCCGAGGTTTTTGCCAGGATAGAAGCTGAACGCGGCCGCTCTCCCAAAAGTACCGGCACGCTTCCACGTACCCGCCGATAGGTATTCAGCACCGTGAGCCTGACATGCATCTTCCACGATGAGAAGACCGTACTGCTCGGCGATCGCAGCAATGCGATCCATGTCGGCAACCTGTCCGTACAGGTGCACGGGGACAATCGCCTTGATCGGCTTCCCGCTACGGCGACCTATCGGACGCCCCGTCGCTGAGTCCTTTTGACAGCCAGCCAGGTACTTCGACAGCGCTTCGGGGCTCATGTTGTACGTGTGCTCGTCGACGTCCACGAACTCGGCCGCCGCGCCCGCTTGGCTGATCGCCTCGACCGTCGCGATGAACGTGTGGGCAACCGTCACCACGGCATCGCCCGCTCCGATCCCAGATGCCATCAGCGCAAAGCGGACAGCATCGGTTCCGTTGGCGACGCCGATGGCATGCTTCGTGCTGCAATAGTCAGCGAACTCGCGCTCAAACCCCTCGACCTGGGGCCCGCCTATGAAGTGCGCTGATCGCAGCGCCTCACGAAAGCACACAACGAGCTCTTCTTCGAGCTCGCGATGGGGCGTCACCAGATCGAGAAAGGGAACAGCGGTGTCAGTCATGATCGTCCTTGTTTGATCGCCTTTAGGCGAAGTGTTTGTAGAAATGCGCTCCAACCCGAACCTGTAGAGGCTTCGGCACCATGGAGTACGCCATCCTTGCTGTTGACATCCAAGCGGTCGATTTTCGCGGCGCTGCTCCAGTGCACCGGTAATACGTCAGGCCCCGCCTCTCGCCACCGAGGTGATCCTTGAACGCGAGCAACCCCGGATTGTCCCAGCTGGTGCGGCCCAGATCGAAGTCTCCCAGATGCTGCGCCTTGGCAGCTTGAATCGCCCTCCAGAACAAAAGCTGAGTGCCGCCATACCGACGATACGCCGGGTCGGAACAACCGTACTTGTAGATCAGGGTGCGCCTGTGTACAGCCGTAAGAATGGCGGCGACAGGAATGGCCTCGTGTCGAGCAACCCATATAGTTGCCCGCTCGCCGAGGCTATCCACGACGTTTTGAAACCACGCGGAAGGTTGAACCGGCACGCCCTGTCGTCCTCTTGTGAGCGTGTGAAGTGCCCGGAATTCGGCGAGCAGTGTGCGTGAGCGGCCCGTCTCGACGGTCAAGCCCACCCTTCCTGCCTTCCGAATCGCTCGCTGCGTATGGTTGCGATGAAAACGACCAAAGATGATGTCGTCAGTCGGGCGAAGATCGATGAAATGCAGACAGAACTGCTCGCTCTCACGAAACCCCTGTGATGAGACTGGAAACGGATGAATGGGCCGAATCTCGATATAGCGACCTTCCCGACCGATCAGTGTCCTGAGATGATTCAACATCGACACCAGCACACCAGGCTCGGCGACGAGAGGCTCACAATGATCCGAGAAGGGAAGCGACACCAGCCGTCGACCCGTCATCCAGCTTCGAACACGACAGAAGAGCAACGCGTTGATGAGACGCTGACCCGGTGGACTGTCGGTAAAGACCACGGGCTGATACCCATAGGTGCGTCGCAAGGCGTCCAACCAGAATTGCGAATGAAAAAGCGAGGCAGCCGCGTGTTCCTCAACGAGGTCATTCCACCGCTCGTCCTCCAGCGGGTTGATCTCGTACAGGTTCATCAGCTTTCTACCCTGGCCTGCGCTTTACCAATGACAGCCACCCGCGTCTCCGACCATCTCAGGATCGCAAAAAATGGTACGAGCAGCCCAAGTGCTAGAAGAAAGAAGACGATGCCACCCTCGTGATGCAATTCGCCGGTCAGAAAGGACGGATCGACGTTCATAGCCAGTAGAGACAGCGTCACGATTCGTATCGCGTTCTTGATCAGCGCCACCGGGATGACCGCCAGCACCAACGCGATCCTTGACCACGGTCGCTCGAGAAACTGGTACCCAGCCAACAGCGTCGTCAACCCAAGAGCGATGCTCGAGCGAATGCCGCTGCACTCGTCGGCGATTTCGATCACGACGCTTGGCAGCGAAAAGACAAATCCCTGCTGGTGAAAAGGCGTGCCGGTGAGACGAAACAGTGTGGCTACCGTTTGAGAGGAACCGGCTTTCAGGAAACGCGTCGCCTCACCGACGAGCACGTCGGGCATGGGAACCGTGAAGAAGAGGAACAGCAGCGGGAACAGAGCGGCGCGTGCGGCTCTCGCACCAAACGTGAACACGAAGCCGCCGATCCACAACAAGACGATCGCTGCCACTGACGCACTCAGCGCCAGCCCTTGGCCCTGAATCGCCCGCCAGCGGACGAACGACAGCAACAGACCCGCAGCTATGATGGCGGCGCCGACGGCAGGGGCCCGCCCGACCGAGACAAAAATCGAATCGCGACGTCCGTACACCAAGGCAAGAGCTACGAATGGGATCGCAACCGTGTGCGATGCGGTTCTGTTGTGCCACGCGTAGTCCACGAGTGCACGCAACGTCGACGCGTGAATCGCGGAGACGGCCAGCACGAAGAGGCAGAACAGAATCGCGGGACGCCTGATCATTCCTTCCGCATCACGCGGTCGCGTCTGCCGCGACCGTGTAGACGATGTGGTCACCTTCGAAACTGGCGTAGGCCACACGCGCGCGACCGCTTCCCGGGCCTTCGATGTGCCAGCCGTCGCCTCGACGAACCAGTGTCATCTGGCTTCGCTGCCGCCACCAGGCATTCACCTCGCCTGGCAACGCCATCCACACCTGGCGCGCTTGCCGCAGTTCGCGAAGGTGGGCAAGAAGGTCTGAGTAGACCGCGCGGGCGCGGGCGTCCACAAGGTAGTCGGGATGGGTGATGAAACTGATGAAACCGTTCATCGCGCGAATGAGCTCGATCTGAGCCTTCCACAGCGCGCTCGAATACTCGCCGAGAATGTGGAACAGTGAGTAATCCTGCACTGTGGTCAGCGGCAACTCGAGGATCTTCCCTACGAAATACGGCATTACCGTGCAGCAACCACCCTGCTGGGGTTCCAGATGGGCTGCGTTTGGCACCGACATGTCGTACGCGAACTCAAACGCCTCGAACCACTGCTGCTCCCGGTACATGGCCCCGGCACGAAAACCCTGACAACCGAGTTCGCGGGTGTACTCGTTGATTCGCGCCACCCGACTCAGGAACTCCGGTTTGTTGTGGAACAGATACCCGTCGTGATTCAGGTCATGGAGGTTCACTTCGAAGCCGCGGCCCCGAAGTTGATCGACAAGCCATCGCGAGCTGGCACGGCGCTCCTCCGGAACGACCTGGAACGCCGACTTGATGCCGAACGAGTCGTCAAGGTCCATCAGCGCGCCGCAGAAATCGCGACCGACCGGGCCCTCGACATCGTGTGTCATCACCGCGCAACTCTGTGCCCCGTCCGGCCAGAACCACACGAACGGCATCAAGCGCTCACCACTGGCCTTGAGCACCGTTGCGAGCGTCTGGCGCATGATCCTCTCGACGCTCACGTCCACCGGCCAGTGTGGGAACGGGATCGATTCCCACCCTCGCAAACGAATCTGTTGGAGATGCTTGCGGACGACGACCGGAAGGATCGGTCGAAGAAAGTAGTACGCGCGCTCAACGGCCGCTGAAGCGGTGAGCGTGTGCAGCGACCCTCGTGCCTGCTGACGATAACGCTCTTGTCGAAGATTGGTGATAACTTCCGCGAGATCAAACGGAAGCCCTACCGGATTCGATGACCAGGCAATCGCCTCCGCAGCGTCATCAAGTGGGGCGTCTGGAAACAGCACTGGATCGGAGCCGCCCCGCCGACCATATGCGACCGCATCGCCGAAGGCGAAGTAGCCTTCGTCCGATGACAGAGCGATGGTGGTATCGAAGCGGGCGAAGTGATACGGGCAGCGAAAGTAGTCGACAAAAGCGTCTCGCGCCGCGGTTCGAGGCACGGACATGTGATCGGCAGCCCAATCGGTGGCCGCTGATTTCAATGGCGGTATTGGACGAGAGCGAGCGCGAAGACCCAACGTCACTTCTACAGCGGAATGATACGCCCCCGCTCATTGAGCGACTGTTCTGCGGCCTCGAGCAGTTTCACCACTCGCAGCCCCGCAGGGCCATCGTTCATCGGCGACTGACCTTTCAGAATGCACTCCACGAAATAGTTCAGCTCGAGCTTGAGCGCTTCGGTCTGCTCGACCTTCGGCGAGAAGATGTCCCCCGATCTGTAGCTGACAAGCAGCTCGTACACGCCCTGGCCATTCGCGATGTCGACACCCTTGTCGTACACCTTGATCTTCTCGTCCGGCTCGAGATCGTTCCAGACCAGCATCTTTTCTTTCCCACCGATCAGCGTCATCCGCACTTTCACCGGCGAGAGCCAGTTGACGTTGATGTGGGCGATCAAATTCCCGGGGAAGTACACCGTGATGAACGCCATGTCCGCCAGGTCGTTCACATGCTTTGCACCGGTCGTGACCACCGCGTCCGGCTTCACCCGAAGGATGTGATCCATTATCGACAGGTCGTGCGGCGCGAGATCCCACACCACGCTGACGTCATGCTGGAAGAGACCGAGGTTCACACGCGTCGAGTCGAAGTAGTACAGCGAGCCTAGCGTGCCTTTGTCGACGATCTCCCGGATCTTCTTCACCGCGCCGCTGAAGAGGAACGTGTGATCGACCATGATCTGCAGGTTCTTCTTCGCCGCGAGCTCAATCAGCTCCTCGGCTTGCTGCGATGTCGACGTGAACGGCTTCTCGACGAACACGTGCTTGCCGTTCTCGAGCGCCGTTTTCGCGAGCTCGAAGTGCGTCCACACCGGCGTCACGACTGCCACGGCATCGATCTCCGTGGACGTCAGGATCTCCCGGGCATCGGAGGTCAGCTTCACACCTGGATACAGCTTGCCGGCACGCTTGAGCGCAGCGGGATTCTGGTCGCAGATCGCAACCAGTTGACCGTGCTCGAGTCCGCTCACATTTCGAACGATGTTCGGTCCCCAGTAGCCGTACCCGATGACGCCAAAGCGCACCAGGCTCGGACGCGGGGGCGTGGTGGAGTCCATGACGGGAAGACCTGCTGTGCTCATCGTGCACTCCCTGCAGTCGTGTCGATTTTCCTGAGAACTCGAGCCGGATTGCCGACGACGATGACGTCAGCCGGCACATCACGCGTGACGACGCTGCCGGCGCCGACGATCGCGCGTTCACCGATAGTGACGTTGGAGAGGATCGTCGCGCCCGATCCGATGGAGGCCCCCTTCTTGACCAGCGTCTTCTCGACCATCCAATCGTCTCCCGTCTGCAGCTGACCGTCAGCAGTCGTCGCTCGTGGAAACGAGTCGTTGACAAAGGCGACGTTGTGGCCGATGAACACCTCGTCCTCGATGGTCACACCCTCGCAGATGAACGTATGACTCGAGATCTTGCAGCGTCGTCCGATGAATGCGTTCTTCTGAATCTCCACGAAGGCGCCAATCTTGGTCTCGTCGCCGATCTCGCACCCGTACAGATTGATGAATTTCGAGAGTTTGACATCTCGGCCGAACTTCACACTCGGCGCAACGGACACGTACTCGCCGGCGGGCACACTATCGTTAGGGTTCACGGTTTTCAACTCCGGAATGGCTGTGGGGGAGGGACCGAGTGGGCCTGCCGAGCGGCGCTCAGCAGGCTCCCTTACCTGAAATGACGGCTTTCGGCGTAGCCGCGAGAATCTTGATGTCCTCCCACGCCGTCGGGTTCTTCGCGTACCGAAGGTCGAGACGCACCATGTCGTCGAACGTCGTGCGGCTGCGGCCGCTGACCTGCCACAATCCCGTGATGCCAGGCTTCGCTTCCAGCACACGCCGATAGTGCCACGGCTTGTACTGCTCGACCTCGTAACTCAGCGGGGGTCGGGGACCAACCAACGACATATCCCCACGAAGGACGTTCCAGAGCTGAGGCAATTCGTCCAGACTCGTTTTCCTCAACAGGCGGCCGATCGTCGTCACGCGCGGGTCGTTGGCGATCTTGAACGGCGCCGCCTTGCCTGAATCCCCGCCCTCAGGGGCCGTGCCCTTGATCAATTGACTCACAAACTCCTTGTGAATCGCATTGTCAGCGTGCACGTGCATGGTGCGGAATTTCAGCATCGTGAACAGTTTCCCGTGCTCGCCGACACGCGACTGCCGGAAGAAGACGGGACCTGGTGACTTCGATTTCACGAGAATCGCAATCAATAGAAACAACGGTGACACAAGCAGCAGCAGCGAACCACTGGCCACCACGTCGAGGCCTCTCTTGAGCGCTGCTCTCGCACGCGCACGCCGAGATCTGTGCAGATCCCGTAGAAGCGGATCGGTACCCTGGCTCGCGTCCACGGTAACTGGCGTGGGAGGGGTGTGCCGATAAATCCTGACCGAGAAATCTTCCCGGACCTCGGCATCGAGGCGACACGCAAGTGCAACCTGCACACGCGATTCGATCTCGCGGATCATTTCGACTTCAGCGTCGATCTCGGGGAGGAGCACCGCCAACGACGCACCTCGTTCGTACCAACCCAGCAGATCGGTTTCACGCTTGACCGCGTCCAACGCTTCGATCACTGACGCCCACGTCGACGGATCGCAGAAGACATCTGACTTCAGACTGACGAGCACGAGCACGAACGGCTGCTCAAAGCGATCAGCGCGCCTTCTTTCTCGCAGCAGGACATCGCGAAAGAGGTTCTCTTCGATCACGAGAGGACGTCCGGACCAGCGTCTCGACATCGAGCGGCGCCCAGACCGCGAAGCCTCGGCAGCCGCGCGGCGAACTGAGGATGGAAACGGCGATAGCGCTGAAGACATGCGAGAGGAACTACTACTCGCGGACGCCGAGTCGGACGACGCGGACACGGAGACGATCTGCGGCTTCTTTGGGAAGGCGCTGACGCAGCACGCCGATCACGCGTTTGGAAATGCGACCCACTGCTTCTGCGCCAGGCCGTTCAAAGCCCTGCGGCAGGACAGCGCCAGCCACGCGCTGGTGGCGATACCATCCGATGAAGTCGACTTCGCGCACACACAGACCGAGGCCTGTCAACAGCGTCGACGCAACTCCTGAAGAAAAGCGGACGCCACGCTGCGGGCAACGGCGGAGGCTGACAAGGAGGAGGAGAAACTCGCGCTGAGAGCGCGCCGCACGCAGACGCTCGACACCCAGAAAGTGCCTGAACGTCTCTTCCGCGTAAACGTCGTCCTGCTGCCCGTCGAGGACGGTTGCGAGTGAACCTCGCGACTCAACTTGCTTGCTTGCGACTGCGTCCCCGAAGAATCGGGAATACGCAACTAGCGACTCAAACGCCATGTCCCAATCGTCTCCGTCTCGCGCTGTAGTCGAGAGGCTCAAACACTGTGCAAACGGACCGCCACCGATCAAACTGCTGCGATCCATCGAGCGCTGAGCGGTAAAGCCAAATATTTCAATGGCTTGACATCGGCTCGCCGGTCGGGCATCAATCCGTGCGCCTCGATCGATTGCACAGAGTCTCGATACCGGCGATGAAAAGTCGGCCTGACAATGGAATTCGGACGTGTGCATGATCGATGGGCCAGGGAAGTTACATGTTTGCCGCAACTTCCGCGAGTTGGTACAGCTTCGCCCTCTCAGTCACAGGCCGCGCACACGCTCAGACGGAGAGAACTCGGAGCACTGCACCGTTCCGAGCCAATGGCGACTCTTAGGAGAGCAAGAGGTCTTCCGACCCGTCCCGTGAGGGCGGGCCCGAAGCAAGAGCAGTAACAGGCTTTCTGTCAGTTGTTTATGAAATAGGACCAGCTGCGAAATCTAAGAGACGTACCGGAAAGTCTCGCTGAACAGGGACTTTATCCACGATTGGCTAGGATCTTTTGCCTTCCTGACTGTAGTAGTGGCTGTAATCATAACGGGTCGCTTGAATTGCGTTCTCATCAACACCGTTCAGCACGGTTCCGATGATGATGTCCCTGCCCAGTTCGGAGATGGCCTTCTCCACCACGGGGAAAGGGGTCGCTCCTGCTCGGATGACAAACACGACCGCCTGTGCCAGCCGTGACACGACATGAGCGTCTGGCAGTAATCCGACCGGCGGCGTGTCCAGCAGGACCCAGTCGTATCTCGATTGCGCCTCGTCGAGCAGGGTACGCATGCGTTCCGAGCTCAGACCAGCCAGCGGATTCTCGTCGGCCTTCCCGGCTGGCAGTACCGAGAAATTCGGCGTTGTGTCGATCGCCGCTGTCTCGAAGTGACCGGCGCGCAGCACGTCTGTCAGCCCACGGTCGTTCGGGAGCCCGAGCAACTCATGGATCGATGGCCGTCGCAGATCGGCATCAATGAGTAAAACACGGCGCCGGTAGGACTCACTCAAGGTCAGTGCAAGGTTCACCACCGTCAGAGTCT
>Ga0126377_10004552_pt1 | contig 10116 bp, 5 predicted proteins | sample PanSoiMetPlot_22_FD_92647 | JGI IMG/M metagenome (GOLD analysis project Ga0126377, IMG submission 92647) | Tropical forest soil microbial communities from Panama - MetaG Plot_22 | ecosystem: Environmental > Terrestrial > Soil > Tropical forest > Bulk soil | place: Panama | collected 2016-02-17 | reverse complement strand
TCCTGCTCAAACGCAATATTGCTTGTGTAAATTCGCGGGTTCGCATAATCGCGGCTGTAGACGCGCACACCGGTGAAAAGCGAAAATTGACCCGGCGGCAATACCGGCGGGGAGACGACTCCCGGCCAAACTGGAGCACTCGCCCCACTCCCGATCACATCAGTGCTCCTGAAGATAGTCTGTTGTTGGACTCCGTTAGTTGTAATCGAGCCGACCTGAGAGAGCATATTTTGCCGCGCATTATAAACACCCCAACTAGCGCGCAAAATCGACTTGCCGTTGCTTGCGATATTCCAGGCAAAACCTACTCGTGGTTGGAACATTTTCCACTGACTCGGCAATGTCCCGTCGGATGGAAATCGCCGGTCGGTGAGAAATTTACCATAGGCTGTCGAAGCCGGAGCGATAACGGGGTCAGGGAAGGTTTGCGCATCCCAGCGCAAACCGAAGTTCAAGGTGAGGTTGGAATAAATTTGCCATTTATCCTGCGCAAAGAGACCGAACTCTTCGTTTGTGATATCTGAAAAGCCTGCCGCATCAGTCGCCGGACCAGAGAGTCCCGCGCTTTGCAGATAAAGCAACAATGGCCCGTCGTCCGAAGGGTTTGTGTCACCGGGACAAAGCGCGCTCGCGGCAATGTATGTGCCATTCGAACATCCTCTGATGTTCGGTCCGAAGCCCGGTCCCAGAGAAGCTGGTGATGCATACCGCAGAAAACCGACAACGCTGTCGAAGATGTAGCGAGATGTAAAGAAACCGCGGAAAACCTGTGTGTTGATGCTGTGGATCCATTCGAATCCCGTTTTGAAGGTATGCTTGCCGGAGACGACCGAAATATTATCTCTAAATTGATGCCGCTGGAACAGCTCATCGACACCCGGTTGGAGGAAGAAAGGATTGCCGAAGCGGAAGGTCGTCGCAAAGCCCATCGCCGTGTCTGCCGGCACGTTTGATTGCACCGCTGAACGCGGCCGCGCCTCACGACCGTAGGTATAGTGCAGTTCGTTCAACCAGTTGGGAGAAAGTGTCGAGAAAAGATTCAGATTGGCGACCTGAATGCGTGATGGTCCCTCGATCCCGTTGGCCGAATTGCCATATGTTTCCACATCAAATGTCTCATTGATCTTGTTCGAACGGTTGAAATTGTAAGAGAACGCGAGGTCGTTCGCCGGAGTGATCTTCCAATCCCATTTACCCAAAATAGCGGAATTATGGACTGGGCGGCGCACGGGATCACCCTCTACTTGATTGCGTGTCGTCCGGAAAAAGTTGAGCAGCGCCAGGCGCTGACAATCGGCATTGGAGCCAATCAGCGCTTCATTAGCCAGGATTGTCGGGGTTGGGACGGAGCAGGGAGTGCCGATCGGGACACTCAGATTATCGCGTTGTAAATTGCCGGTAATTTGCTCGAAGGCAGCGAAGTAAAACATTCTGTCCTTGATGATCGGCCCTCCGAGCGTTCCGCCGAATTGTTCTCGATGGAAATCCTTGAGCGGTTTCCCGTCTGAGGTATTTGAGGTCAGAGATTCGTGACGCTGGAAGTAAAAAAGACTGCGGCGAAAATCGTTGGTTCCTGATTTGGTGATCACATTGACAATCCCACCCGCGGTCCGGCCGAACTCGGCGCTCGCCCCTGTAGCGACTACCTGAAACTCCTTGACCGCCTCGAGTGTGATGTCAATCGCCGCGCGTTGGCCACCGACCTGTTCACCGAAAAATCCGTTATTGTAGTCGCCGCCGTCGAGACTGATGTTATTGAAGATTCCCCGCTGGCCGTTGAAATTGATCTCGTCACCGTCAGGCCCCTGGGTAATACTTACGCCTGGAGTGAGAGTAAGCAGGTCTTCGAACTTTCTGCCGAGGATCGGCGTCGTGCTGACTGCCGTTTCATTGAGTGTCGTCGAGGATTCCGTTTTCGTTATGTCGATCGCAGGGTTGGCGGTAACTGTAATCCGCTCCTGGATCTGCGACACTTTCAGCCTCGGGTTGATAGAGAGGGTCTGGCCGACCGTCAATGTCAGGCTCTCGTGGACGAGTGTGGCATATCCCGCCTTGGAGGCTGTCAGCGAATAACGGCCCGGCTGCAACTGCAGAAAGACGAAACGGCCGTCTGAATCTGTGGTTAATGTCTTGGCGATATTGGTCTCGAGATTCTTGACCTCGACATTCGCTCCGGCAATAACTGCGCCCGTGTCATCTTCGATTACTCCTTGAATTACTCCGGTGGTGATCTGTGACTGGGCATTCGCTAAAGTAGCGATTGAGATGATGATAAACGAGAATAGTGCAAGCAGGCTGATTTGTTTCTTCATGCTTCCCTCCAAGGATTTGGGCACTGATCGGCGGATTCTATTAAGGGTTTGGATGAGAAGCAAGAAGAGAGATAACGAAAAAAACGAAAAAGGACGAAACTAACGAAAATAATCATTATTTTCGTTAGTTTCGTCCTTTTTCGTTTTTTTCGTTATCTCTCTTCTACTCTTTCGGAGCGAAGTAACCCTTCCGCGCGCGGATTCTCAAGGTTGGTTTTTTCGGCACGCTCACTTCTATTCGGCGAAATTTTCCGTCATTCGCTTCGGAAGTTGAATAGTAACCGAGGAGATATTGTGCCTGTAATTCAGCCGCAATCTGGCTGAAAACTTTTGGTAGCTCCTTTAATTCATCAGGAAGAAAGGTCAATCCTCCGGTGTCGGTTGCCAGCCGGATCATCCCTTCATGACCTTTCATACTGATTTTATTCAGGCGAATCGAAGGACCACTCGGATTGATCGAATAAAAGATTGTATCGTTACGCTGCAATTCGCGCTGGGCATCACCGAGACGGAAACGCTCGCTATTGGTATCTTCGCCATCCGAGATCGTAACCATAACTCTGCGCATGCCGGTTTGACCATTGTCATCCAGATATCTGGCCGCCCTGACCACCGTATCGAAGAATGCCGTCGAATCCTCCGTGGGTTCAATGGATGCTGCTCCTTTGATCGCCGATTCTAAGTTCTGAGTGAGCGCGACCGCTAATTTCGGGACTGTCCCGATGGCAAAGATCGCAACCGTATCACCGGGCCTGAGAATTTCACGCAGGAACCTGGTGGCGGCCTCCCGTTCGAAATCGAAACGATTCCGGACGCTGCGCGAGACGTCAAAGAGAAGCGCCAGTTCGATCGGTGTTTTCCCGGGTTCGCCCAGTGTCTGTAGTTGTTGAGCCACTCCTTCTTCCTCGAGCCGGAAATCCTCGGCTTTCAGATTACGTACCGGTTCGCCGTTCGCGTCTGTCACCGAAACCGGCACAGCGACGAGGTTCGATGGGATGCGAATCGTTTCAGCCTCAGGTTCTTTTTCTTGCTGTTGTTTGGGTTTTTGTTGAGATGGTTGAGATTGTTGGTTTTGTTCCTGTCCTTCCGCCGGCAGCGAAGGAATGCTCGCGATCAGAGCGATGAGGGTGAGCAAAAGTATAAATTTCCATTTTTTCTGGCGGAGACTACCAATAACTTTTCCGGATGTGATGCGACCCATATCCTTTTTCCTTTCTGAGAAGAACTTTATCCGCCACACTAAATGAAAAGAGTGGCGAGAGCGTCGAGCCGCCCGCCACTCTTTATCAGTATCAAACAATCCTCTGAGTTTTCAAATCTATTCAGAGGTGCTCGCCGGTTTAGTCAGTTGAACCGGTGCGGGAGGAGCTGTGAGACCTCGATTGACGAGAATCTTCACATCGACCCGGCGATTCTCCGCGCGTCCTTCGGCTGTCGAGTTATCAGCCACCGGCTGCGCTTCGCCATAACCGAACGGGGTGATGATTCGGCGCAGCGGGATGAGATGGGTCTCAGCCAAATAACGGATGACCGCATCTGCGCGTTGCTGGCTCAGCCTTCGGTTGTAATTGGTGGAACCATCGGAAGAAGCGTGGCCCAGAATTTCGATGACATAAGCCTTCTCGGTTTTGGCCTGGACGGCGATTTCATCGAGCGCAACTCTCGCATCGGCCGAGAGGAACGCGCTCCCGCGCCTGAAGTTGACGGAGATTCCTTTTTTGGCTTCGAACTCATCGAGGCTCGAAACCAGCTGATCGATGCGCGAATTGGTCGCATTGACTCCGGCGACCGCTATATCAGCCGTCTCCTGCGCTGCCTTCGCGCCGCCGCGGGCAGCATTGGAAATCGCCTGCAGTTCGGAAAGCTGGCCGGAAAGCCGCTCGGCATTGGCTTCCGCTTGTGTGATGCGGTTCTCGGCATCTCCCACACGGCCTTCAACCGGGGTCACTCGGGTCTCTACCGTCTGGGCGACGATCAGAGCACTTTCAGTCATCTTGATCTTCTCGGCGACCAGCGCTCCGGAATTGTCGCTCCGCCCCTCGACATCGACCGTCAGCCCACGCAGCAACTGTGTGGTTCCGTAATTCTTCGAACGACGGAACGGATTGTTTTTCTTCTCTTCAACTCGTGTGATATTGGTCAGATTGACTTTATAGTCCAGACCACTCAGGTCTCGCATAATGAAGGAATCGACATCTCGATTGAGAATCACACCGCGGAATTTCCGTTTGATTCCAGGTGTGAGTCGCGTGACTTTGAGGTCTTCCTCTACAGCGCCTTTTTCCTTGTCTCCAGTCGTCCGATCCCTGGTCGCAGCATCCTGGGCTATCGAGGGATTACTCATGATAATCACAAGGCCCAGTAACATCGCACTGACAAAACTACTTTTCATCTTATCCCCCAGAAAGATTATTGATATCTTGATTTAACTTCTAACACAACCATTGACAATTCAGCCTGTTTACTTGACAAATCGGGGCAAAGATAAGAATAGCAAAAGTTGTGCCTTCTTCATGCGGCAAATTCGATCTAGTTCATTATCAATAATTTACTAGAATAGCAACAGTTTTTTTAATATCTACCCTTAATCTTGAATATGCTAAAGTCGTACACATTAAAAAAATGGAGTGGGTAAATATCATACACTTTAATGATAATGAACCGAGATTTATGTTTGTTCTCAATGAGAAACGGGTTGATCAGGGGAAATAACAATCATAAATTGCAACTCCCACATCCACGTTACGTTCAATGAGCAGCCCTCAGATTTAGTCCGAATGTAAGCCAGGCGAAACTGAGCGTAGGAGGATGACATCATGATGCTTTCGCGTTGCTTTTTGGCAATGGTTGGAGTGATCTTCTGTCTGATCAATGTTCAGGGGCAGGGAATTATTATCCCAAGGCCCTGTCCACGTCAAATCATTCGCTGTCCCCTGCCGCAGCAAGTTCCACCGCAGCCCCTCAAGGTCAAAAGCATTTTGATCTCGACGAAGATCAGTGACCAGGTGGCGACGACGCGCGTCGAGCAGGTGTTTGAAAACGACTCGCCATATGTGATTGAGGGCGTTTATTTCTTTCCACTTCCCGATAATGTCTCGATCACGGAGTTCGCGATGTGGGAGGGCGGAAAGCGGCTGGCCGGCGAGGTTCGATCCCGGGACGAGGCGCGGCGCATCTATGATGACATCGTGCGCGCGCGGCGCGACCCGGCATTGCTTGAATATGCGGGTAAAAATCTATTTCAGGCGAGCATTTTTCCGATTCAGCCGAACAGTGATAAGAAGATCGAGTTGATCTATAACCAGGTCCTCCGGAGTGAGAATGGGACTGTCGGCTATCGTTATCCCCTCGGCACAGGATGGCGCGCCAACCGATTTTTCATCGATCCTCATCCCGGACCCCGACCGAGGTACGAACCGGAGAATCAGGTTCCGGGCGTCGATCAGAATTATGCGCCCGCGGGCCGGATTTCCGCCGAAGTAGAAATTACATCGAGCATTCCGCTCAAAGGGATTTATTCACCTTCCCACGAGGTCGAGGTGAAGCGCGATGGCGAGCGAAAAGCGCGCTTGAGCTTCGAAGTGCGCGCGTCGGCCTCACAGCCGGACTTCCAGCTTTTCTACACTCTTTCGGAGAAGGATTTCGGAATGTCGCTGATGACATACCGTGAGCCGGGCAAGGACGGCTATTTTATGCTGCTCGTTTCGCCGAAAGCCGAACTCGATTCATCCGAAGTCCTGGCGAAAGACATTATCTTTGTAATCGACACATCGGGTTCGATGGCAGATGACGGAAAGATAGAGAAAGCAAAAGCCGCCCTGCGATTCGGCGTCAACTCGCTCGATGCCCGCGATCGTTTCAATATCATCTCATTCGCGGGCGAAGAGCACCTCTTGAGTGAAAAAATGCTGAGCGCAAATGCGGAAGGGAAGCGAGAGGGGCTCGCGTTTGTCGAGAAGATGCGAGCGACCGGCGGGACAAATATCAACGATGCGCTGCTTGCCGCATTTAAACAGCTCCAGGCCGAAGAGCGTCCGAAGATGGTCATTTTAATCACCGACGGGCAGCCGACGGTCGGCATCACACAGGTTGAAAAAATCATCTCCAATGCGAGTCAGGCCAATAAAACAACGGCCAGGTTATTCACCATAGGTGTCGGTTACGACATCAATACTTTATTACTCGACAAACTGGCCGGAGACAATCGCGGGACAGTTGGTTACATCGAACCGAATGAAGATATCGAGGTTAAAGTTTCGAACTTTTTTGCTAAAGTCAACCATCCGGTGCTGAGCGAGGTGAAGATCGATTGGAGCGGTGTTCAGACCGACCTTGTTTATCCGCGCGTGACCCCCGACATCTTCCACGGATCGCAGCTCATTCTCGTAGGGCGATACCGCCCTACCAGTACTCGGGGTCTGACATTGATCGGGAAGGTTAATGGGCGGGAGCGGCGATTCAACTATGACAAACTGGAATTTCCCGAGAAACAAGCTGAGAATGAATTCCTGGCACATTTGTGGGCGATCCGGCGGGTTGGATTTCTGATCGATCAAATCAAGATGAATGGCGAATCGAAGGAACTTCGCGATGAGGTGGTCGACCTCGGCACTCGCTACGGTATCGTTACTCCCTATACTTCTTATCTGATCCTTGAACCCGGAATGCGCATTGCCTCAGATGAGAGGACCCGTAGGCTACAAATATTAGAAGCAGGTGTTGTGGCTTTGCCGGTTCAAGGCAGACAGGCAGTCCAGCAGAGTAAGGATACTGCGCGGATGAGTGTTACCGAATCAGTCGTGGTAAATACATCAGCGGACCAGGAAAACCTGATCCGACGGGTCGCGGGAAAAACCTTCTATCTGCGCGATGGTGTATGGACTGACAGTGAATTCAAGCCGGACCTTCCAGTAGTCACCATGAAATTCGCGAGTGAGGAATATTTTAAACTAATCACTGCGGAACCGAAACTCTCAGACTTTTTCTCACTGGGTAACCGTCTGATCGTTGTCTGGAAGGGAAAAGTTTATCGGGTAGAGGAAAACTGAAGAGAGATTACGGAACAAACGGAAATAACGGAACGAACAGAAGCTTTATAAATTTTCCGTTTGTTCCATAATCTCTCTTCGGTCTTCAAAATACGGGAATTGCAATCTCAAAAGAATTCGCGAATGAGAGGGGTTGCAGGTTGATACCGCCGGAAAAACCCGTTCCCCTGGTAATTATTGAACCGAGGAGCGGAGAGTTGGAGGAAATTCTCATCCACGTTACTCCTCCTGCGAGCGTTTGACGTAGTGATCCCCCATGACGGTTGAAGAGAGAGCGGATGCTATCTATCCGGTAACCTCTGATCATAAAACTATTTGTTAGGCTCTTGGTTGGATAATCAATTAATGCGAAGACATTGGTAACAGCCGAGGATCCGAAGATTAAATTGTTCGTGGGCGAATAGACGATCAGGTTATTGGTTTCCGCCATTTCGCTGTTAATGCCGTAGACGGCCAGCGAATTGGGGAGCCGTTCGTATACCTCGCCGTCGAAAAGCAGGCTGTAAGACCCATCCGCTTTCGGCTCAATCGGTCCCGGTGACCTCTTGGCAACTGCGTACGCTGGGAGGATTGCGATCCGTCCATCGTTCTCGCGAATTTGTGTGCTTCCGATCAATGAATTAAATTGTGTCGCCCTGGAGCCGTCGGTCGCAACCGCCACGATATATCCGGAAATTCCCGGATCGAATTCGCTGGTCAGAAACTTCACTGTCTGGTTGGGAGCAAGCATCAATCCGAAATCTGCGATCGCCCCCGTGAATGCATCAACGAAAAAGAGCTGAACCGACACGCCTTCATCCGGATCAGTATTGGTGATATTGATCTGGGTATCACCCATCACCCCTCCGGCCGGGTTGCTCATATAGCGGTTGAAAAAGAGCACGCTTCCGGGCTTCACATTTCCATTCGGATACTGGGCAAGTGCAGCTGAAACAAGGATCGACAGTGCGCACAGAATCAATCCCAGACGCATAATCTGACGTTTGATTTGCTCGGTCATTGATCTCTCCGGGGTTAGTCTGCCGTCTTATATTCGATTGATTAGTGAGAGTAATATTTACTCAGTTCCGCAGTCGTGTTGCTGTTGGACGCACTCAGGCGGCATCTTACCACGAGCGCTGAGAATTTTCGCAATGATTTTTCGAGATCGGTGCCGATGCTATTCCTTGTAAAAAAGATGCAAACGGAGATTGCGCATCCCACCATAACCTTTGCGGGGCAGGGTGAAAAAGTTCCCTTTGAGGCTGAAAGTCTGTGATTTGAGCCGCCTGAAACCTGCCGATTCGAAGTCCCGCTCATCGATCCCAAACCACTTCGGCCCGACGTCATCATCCCAGAAGACCAGGGTTTTTCCGGATGATTGGCGAATCAGTTCCAGGTTGCGTTCGCGATCATCCTTGAATAAATAATACCCGCCCAGCTCCTGATCAAATGCGATCCGCATATATGCCTGGCTGCAGATTATCTGTGCTACCGGCATTCCATTTTTATCGAACCAGCTTTTCATCTCTTCAATTCCCAGGGCATCGCGCGTGTACTGCCAGCCATCGATGTAAACAAGACAGACGAGAAATGATAGTCCGATCATGCTCGCTCCGGAAACTCTTCGCGCGCTCGCCGACAACAGCGATAGCTTCTCAGCCAGATAGTTCCAACCCATGAGGCTGATCAGAGCGATGACCGGTGCGACGGGAACGATATATCGGGCATAGCCGGGGGAACCTAACCAGCCACGAGCATATAATACTGAATGGAGGACGAAGATTGACACAAATGATAATAATGGCAGCCGGAAATCCCGGCGTCTGATTGATTGAAATATTCCGGCGATAAATTGAGGAAGTAAAAAAGGTCCGGTGATCAGCGGTAGTTGGATGATGTACCAGTAGATCGGTCCCGCTTTTGTGGTTCCACTATCCCATTCGGCCGGCCAATTATGCGCAATCCAGAGCGGATCGCGTGTGATTAAGTATGAAACCAGCCACCACACAACCATCCCGGTTGACAGCAGTGCAGCCTGATAGACCTTTTCCACCCATCCTCGCCCCCCTGATCGATCGAAGAGAATCCATAAACCCCACAAAATTCCGATGAAGAAACCCTCCGGGCGAATGAGGATGAGCGATGAGGCGACAAAGATTCCCGTGAGCACTCTCCCCGTAAGCTGAAGTCGTAGGGCGATCGTGAGGAAGAGCGCGAAGAGCGGCTCGGTGAAGACCGCCGTGCATAGGAGGAAAAAAGAGGGTTGGAGAAAAAGGAAGGGAACAACCAGATCAGGCTGCTCGATTTTTAATAGCTGCGCGAGACGAAAGGCCTGCCATCCGGTTGCGAGACAGATCAGCAGGGTGAAGAGCTTTGCGCCCGGATAGCCCAATTGCGAGGGAAATGAGTAAATGAGGGTGAAGAGCGGGCGCGCCCAGACATCGATAAAATAATGGGGATTGCGCCACGCCTCGCGCGCGAGCAGATAATGGTTACCGGAGTCCTGCTGATCGGCATCCGGATAGAGCAGGATGAGAACGATTCCGATGACCGCGATAGAAAAGAGCCAGACCAGAGCGCGGCGAGTCTCGGCACCTGGTTTGAAAGAATGAGTCATAAGTGAAGACCCGAAAGAGAGACAACGAAACAAACGAAAAAAAACGAAACAAAATAAAATTCTATTTACGATTGTTACGTTTTTTTCCGTTTGTATCATTAGCTCTCTTTCAGCCTATGCATAAGTGTGTAATCCGGAAAGCATGTAGCTAACACCC
>Ga0126377_10004551_pt1 | contig 10116 bp, 7 predicted proteins | sample PanSoiMetPlot_22_FD_92647 | JGI IMG/M metagenome (GOLD analysis project Ga0126377, IMG submission 92647) | Tropical forest soil microbial communities from Panama - MetaG Plot_22 | ecosystem: Environmental > Terrestrial > Soil > Tropical forest > Bulk soil | place: Panama | collected 2016-02-17 | reverse complement strand
GGCTCTCAGAACGACACAGTTGATGGTCCAGGTGCGCGGTTAACTGCACCACTGCGAGTGGCGCTCCTGGGCTGTGGGACTGTTGGCGGTGGTGTGTTCCAACGGCTAGCCGCAATGCCGGAATTGTTCACGGTGACAGGAGTGGGCACGCGCAAAGTTGAGCGAGCGCTTGCTGCCGGCGTGCCGGCTGCCCTGGTAGCGCAGGATCTAGAGACGCTCATTAGCGAACCCTGCGATGTGGTGGTGGAGTTGATTGGGGGCACCACGCGCGCCGCTTCACTGGTGGAAGAATCACTGCGGCTGGGGCGACATGTCGTTACGGCCAACAAGGCCTTACTGGCCGAGTCAGGTGATTCCCTGGTGGCGCTAGGGCGCGAGACAGGTGCCTCGTTGTCTTTCAGCGCGGCGGTTGGTGGTGTGGTGCCGGCGTTGGAAGCAATCGAGCGAGCCAGGGTGAGTGGTCCAATCCGTAGTTTTCGTGGCGTTCTCAATGGCACCTGCAACTTCGTGCTTGACCAATTAGCGACGGGCGCCAACTTTGAAACAGCCGTGCGCCTGGCTCAGGAGAAGGGATATGCAGAAGAGGATCCGAAACTCGATCTGGAAGGCATCGATGCGGCGCAGAAATTGATCCTGCTCGCGCGCAGGGCGTTCAACGTGAGTTTGCCGCTGGCTTCAGTTCAGGTCGAGGGAATTTGCGCGGTGAACGCTGAACTGGTGTCCGAGGTGCGGAAGCGAGATAGGACACTGCGCCTGGTCGCCGAATGTGCGTTGGCGAATGGGCAAGTAGTAGCCCGCGTCGCGCCGGTGGAGCTGCCCCTGTCAGATTCGCTGGCCCAGGTTGGCGGAGTGGAGAATCGACTAATTGTTGAACTTGAAGCAGGCGAGCCAATCGTTGTTTCGGGAACAGGAGCAGGTCGTTGGCCCACCACTGAAGCAGTGCTGGCCGATCTATTTGAAATCCGGCTCAACCAGCAAGGCAATCGTAATATTTCTGAAGAGTTAGAGGAGTGTGTGGCATGAAGATCTCAACCAGATGTGTGCACGGAGACAGTTTGGCAGATCCGTACCGGGCCATTGCGCCGCCGATCTATCAAACCGCCACCTTCAAACAGCTTTCGGCCACCGAGTTTGGCGAGTACGACTATACCCGTAGTGGCAATCCCACTCGCACGTTGCTGGAGACACAGTTGGCTGCGCTCGAGGACGGGGCGTTTGCTTCCGCCTTTTCAAGTGGCATGGCGGCGATCACTGCACTGACTCGTTTAGTGAACAACGGTGAACAAATAGTGGCGGGTAATGATCTGTACGGTGGAACGGTACGTTTGCTGGAACAGTTGCGCAAACGGCAGGGTATCAACGTTCAATATGTTGATACGACGGATTTGAATGCCGTGCGGGCTGCGTTGACACCGGCCACCAGGCTAATTCTGGTTGAGACACCGAGTAATCCTCTGTTTCGTATCTCAGACATACGGGGGTTGGCCCAGTTGGCGCACAAGCACAACGCACTGTTGGCAATCGACAATTCGATGATGTCACCGGTGCTGCAACAACCACTCAATCTCGGCGCCGATCTTGTAATTCATTCCGCGACCAAATTTCTTTGTGGCCACAGCGACGTTACGGGAGGCGCAGTCGTAACTAACGACCCGGCCGTTCACGAAACTATCTCCTTTTATCAGAACGCTGAGGGGGCGGGACTGAATCCATTTGAATCATGGTTGTTACTCAGAAGTCTGAAAACACTTTCGCTACGAGTTGAGCGGCAAAACGAATCTACCCGCCGGATCGCGGAGTTCCTGGCGGGCCATGCGGAAGTGCTCAAGGTCTATTACCCGGGCCTTGAGGATCATCCAGGTCAACAAGTTCATCGCAGCCAGGCAAAGGGTGATGGCGCTGTGCTTAGTTTCACAACGGGTGACGCCGATTTGTCCAAACGAATTGCCGAAGCTACTAAACTTTTTACGATTGCCGTCAGTTTTGGCTCATTCGCCTCGACGATAAGTTTGCCTTACTCGATGTCGCACGCAAGTATTCCACAGACGTTGAAGAGCGAACTGGCTCCGCCCGATGATCTAGTGCGCATCTCGGTCGGCATCGAAGACGTGGACGACTTAATTGAAGATCTGGAGCAAGCAATAAGTTCAGTGTCGCGAGCAGCGCACTGGAAGACACTGGCGATTGCGTGAGTGCTCAAGAGCACAAGGACCTTTGGAGTGCGGGTACCTTTGGAGTGCGGGTACCTTTGGAGTGCGGGGACTCGTCACCGCTTTGGGATCGAACTCCTGTGCCAATTTGCGTGATCCCAAAGCGGTGACGAGTCCCCGCACTCCAAGGGTCGCTGTGCCGCGTGCCCTATCTTGCCGGCACGAGCGCGACGGCAAAGCCGGCCATGGCGCGCGAATGCTCGGATTCGTGGCCGAAATTGCGTTGCTCCTCTAGATCGAGACCGCATGATTTAAGGAATGCCGCTACCCGCTCGCGGACGGGTGGCGTGTTATCTATCCCAAATGTCCAGGGCTCGCCCGTTGCGTTGATGACCGCTCGTGAGTAACGCATGAAAAGTGATTGCGATTCCATGAATTCATTCGAGAGATAATCGAAGGCCACAATACTTCCCGGTGCAGTGCTGGCGATGTTGCGGAAGGTACTCTCTACTGCCTGCTGGTCCAGGTACATCATCACCGACTCCCACAGAAAGAAGCTCCGTTGTTTAGGATCGAAGCCTGCCTCTTTAAGCTTCTCGAGCCAGTCGTCCACATTAAAGTTTGCGGCCACATAGAACCCTGTGCTTGTAGCAACCCCGGCTTTGGCCAACATCTCGCGTTTGAACGCCTGGTTCTTCGGCTGATCGACTTCGAAGCAGCGAATTGGTCTGGCAGGCCTTAAACGGTATGAATTCAAGCGGTATGAACGGGTGTCAAAGCCCGCACCAAGGATAACTAGTTGCTCAATGTCGTTGAGGTGTCGTTCCAGTGCTTGATCATAGAAAGTCGTCCGAGCAGCGGGTTGATGCTGCATCGACGGTTCGCCTTCATACGGGTAACGATAGACTGGGGGAACATAGTTGGTCAGACGGTGGGCCACCATTGTAGGTGCGCTAACGAGAACCAAACCTAAATGCGAGACGTTAGGCAACACCATCATCATTCGCTCGCAGGCTTCGTCGCGTCGTGTGCCTAGCTTGTGTTGCATGTAGCGGGTATGAAAAGAGGCGAGAACAGTTGCTGAAGTGCCCGTCCGGCGACTGTAACGGAGTAGCTTAACAACATACAAAACATACCCAATCGTCGCCAGCGGGAACAGGATTAGCTGAATGAGACGGAAGATAGCTGCCATATTCGTCACGTTAGCACCATTTCGTTTCGGTTTATTGGCAGTAAGATCTCTCTACTGTAACTTCGGCACGTTGAGGAAGACAGTGTATTTTGAGTTTTGTTGTGAGGCTGTGCTCCGTTAGGAGCACGATGTTTATAGCTGCGTCTTTAAAAGGACATGGCGCTCCTACGGAGCGCGATGTGATGGTCGCGGCGTTGGCTATAAACATGTCGTCCCTCCGGGACGAAGACATGAAAGGCTATTTGCCGTTTATTGCCTGACACCTCAGTCTTGCCATAGCCAACTTAGAAACTGTCTGTGGATCATTTTCCCTGCAGCGGCAATTCTACTGAAAAGGTGCTGCCGTGGCCGGGAATACTGTTAACGCCTATCTTGCCGCCGTGGGCTTCGACAATCCAACGCACAATTGACAGTCCCAAACCCGCGCCGCCCAGTTGGCGTGAACGAGCCTTGTCCACGCGATAGAACCGATCGAAGACGTGCTGTTGCGCACTTTCAGGAATGCCAATCCCCGTGTCACTCACGACGATCCGTGCACTCCCGTTTTGCCGGGCCAGGCCAACGGAGATTTCGCCTCCGCTTGGTGTGTACTTGACGGCGTTGTCGAGTAGGTTCAGCAGCATCCGTTTCAGCAATTCTTCGTCACCACTCAAAGTTAAATCCGCGCGATCAGTGTCCATCTTCAGATGTAAGTCCTTGCGAACGGCCAGTACCTGGGCCGCACGGACGCAGTCGTTGACCACTTCAGCTAAGGACACCGACTCTTTCACCAGGGCCACCGGTGCATCGATCGGCTGTCGCGCTAACATGAACAGGTCCTCAACGATACGAGAGAGGCGTTCAGCTTCATCTTTAATTAAGAAGAGCGACTCTTTGTACTCCTCAATCGAGCGAGTCTTTTCCAAAGCAACCTCTGTTTCGCCACGCAACACAGCCAGTGGTGTGCGCAGTTCATGAGAAGCGTCAGCGATGAAGCGTTGTTGCTCAGTGAATGAAGTTTCGAGGCGCGCCAGCAGGTCGTTGATGGTGGTAGCCAGGCCACCAAGTTCGTCACGCGCATTGGTTACATCCAGGCGGGACGAGAGACGTTCGGCGGTAATGCGCTGAGTTTGCTGGTTCATCAGCGCGATAGGGGAAAGACTCTTGCGCGCCAGGAAGTAACCGCCTGCCGAGGCCAACAAAAGAATTAAGGGAACTCCCGCGAAAAAAGCGCGACGCAATTGACGCAGTCCAGCTTCGATCACACTCACCGGTTCGGCGACTGCCGCGAATCCCAAGCCGCGATCTGTAGAGAGTGGCACAACGGCAACGCGACGATTATTGATAACGGCGAAGCCTACGCCGGTCCTTTGTGCCTCAGCCAATGTTTGTGAGGGAATCGTGAACGTATTGGCTGCGAGATTGCGCGACCAGGAAACGGCTTGCCCGGCGCTGTCAATAACCTCGACATAACGATCGGGAAAGATCAGTTCTGTCAGCACTAACTGGTTCGCCACAGTGGCGGACTGTTGTTCCTCTAACTCTTCCAGATAAGCGCTGGCTACCGTTTGTGCCGTTGAATGTAGAGATTCATCCTGTCGCTCATGGAAGATACGGGCGGTGGCGTAGTAAACGACGAAGGCAAAGGTGACGAGTGAGAGGGCCAGCACCCCGGTGTACCAAAGTGTTAGTCTGGTGCGGACGGAACTAAACATAGATGAGCTCGACGGCCTTACAAGAAAACCCACTCACGGGTATTGAGTGGTTCCTTCAGATCCTTTCGCCAAAAGTATATAACCAGCCATTTCAAATCCCCATCAACCGCCGAGGGTAGGCAAGCTCGCTTGGCGCTTCGTTAATGTGAGTTCGTGTGATGCGCGTGGATCGCTCGATTCTCGTGGACATAACAGACGATCCACGAAGTCACACGAACTTACACTAACAAGAGCTAATAATAATTCGACTTTTGCCTTAGTCTGCAAAGCCTGGGAGAATCAGAGCTTAATTTTTAAACTCCTCAACTGCCTAGTGTGTGTGACGCTTGCCAAAAGGGAGTTCAACCATTACGGCAACGAAGTCAAGCTGGTTACCTTAGAACTTCCAAGTCACGGCGACGCCATAGGCATGGGCCCGGCGAGAGTATTCGGGCGTAATCGCCGGCCACCGATCCTTGGGTTTTTCATTCTCATCATTGGTAGCAGTGAAATCCGTGTCCGCTGCCGATTGGCGATGGTGCGCATGATAGACGTACTGGCCAATGCCAAATCCAATACCCGCTCCCACCACTACGTCAGAAATGTAATGGTAACCTCCAGTGAAGCGGGCCAGACTGACGGCGCTCGCAATACCGTAAGCAGCGACCTGGACCAGGCGATGATCGTGGTATTCATTGGCGACGACCGTAGCGATTGTCCATGCTTGCGCGCTGTGACCGGAAGGAAATGAACTCCCGCCATCAAAAAACTCACTGCGCTCGTGTCCACCCGAAGGGCGTTCCCGTTGGGTAATTCCCTTTAAACTGCCTACGACGATCACAGTATTGAGTGCGGCCTCGGTAGCCAGGATTCCAGTCTCCCGCGCGCGTGCGTTTTGGGTTGCTCGACCAACCAGGTAAAAAGTGCCGGCAGTTGCCGCGACCCCATAGATGGAGCCGGCGTAGCTAATGATCCGACTGGCGTTCCGTTGACCATCCGCCTCGGCGATCTCGTCACCCGTCATGCGATCGGTAGTGAATAGAGCCATAGTGCCAACACCGGCTGGTACCAACCACTTCGCATGCTCGCGGTCCAGGTGAAGTGGAGCCGTCCAGATCGCTTTCTGGTCGCGCAAGATGTTTTTGAAGAACTGGCGCTCCAGGGTTGGTGTTGGCGAGGCGACTGGGGTTGGTGCAGGCGTCGCCACCGGCCGCTGTGCAGCCGCACTACCCACAGTCGCCAAAAAGATCACGAAGAGGCAAAACGAACTTCTGTTACTCCGCATGGTACTCCCCCTTATCAATATCCCTTCCAACTGGGAGTGCGGACGGGTGGCCCCGCAGCTCCCGCAACCAGGCAAAACCGAAGCAGGCGAGTCACCTGCGTCGACATCGAGCCTACTTGCTGACTACCAACACTACGAATGAGCCGGGTTTTACACTACGTTGCGGCCTACCATTCGGAGTGGTCGCTGGTGTCTCGAGATACTCCGCCGCGGTGAGAAATATCTTCTTAGTCTTAACATCGAACGCCATCGTCTTCGCGCTCGGTTGGGTCTTAACGGCTCCGGCATCTTCATACTCGTCGGCTGACTTCTCGTGAAAGATGCTCAAGACTCCCTCGCCACAGGAAAAGAAGACCAACTTGGCCTGCGGATCAAAACCGGCAAAATCAACCCCTTTGCCAATGGGAAAGTTGCCAATGACTTTGCCCGAGACCGCATCCATCACGACCATCTTGGGTTCATTGCGACAGCCAATAAACAATCGTTTCGTTTTCGCATCGTAAGCTAAGCCAGTCGGTGTTTTGGCCACGCCAATCGGGAAGCGGCTCTTAACCTCGAGCGACTTGGGATCAAACGCGATGACCTCGTTGGTGTCCTCACTGTTGACGTAGATCAAACCATCCGCGATGACCGCCTGTTCGCCATCTCCTTCAGCTTTCACGGTGCCGACAACCTGGCCGGTTTTTGCGTCGATGGCCGAAATGTCATGCGAACCGTGATTGTTGGTGAAGACGCGTTTTGTTTCGGGGTCGTAGTAAATGCCATCCGGACCCTTGCCGACGTCGATCTTGTTGATGAGTTGCAATGTTGTCGGATCGAACATCGACACTTTGTTCTCGCGTCCGTTGCTGGTGAAACCGTGTTTGAATTCGGAGGCGATCGCGATCCCGTGAACGCCTGGCGTGTCGGTGATAGTGCCGATCAGTTTCCCGTTATCGGCATCAACCACATCCACTTGAGTGCCGTGGGACAAGTAGAGCCGACGCGCCGCACTGTCGATAGTCACGTAGTCAAACCCGCCATTGCCTGGAACCGGGTAGCGAGTCTCGAGTTTGTAAGTTGTACTGCCCTGGAATGTCATCATGGCCACAGCTATGGCTATTAGTGCGCTCTTTATGCTTAACATTGGGCTCCTTCCTTTCTAGAGGGTTGTTTTGGTTATTCCGGTCGTTTGAGTTTTTCGCCGTTCGGTCCGACTTGGATCTCGGAGCGCTTGTAGCCACGTTTTACATGCCCTTCATACGCGACAAGCGTTCCGTTCTTCGTTAATGATTCGACCACCTGAATCGTTCCCGCGCCCGCCGCTTTCTTGAGAGCGTCCTGGACGGCAGCTGGTAGTGTATCGAGGGCCACTTCTTCTTCGACTTCCACGACGTTGCCGTCTTTGTCGATCAGGATGTCCTTCGCATGTCCGTTTATCTCCAGCGACGCCTCGTAGAATCTTTGGCCATGTTCAACTTCCGTCGCAAAGCCCTTGATCGTGGCTCCTTCGCTTTCTTTGGCAACAGTCTTTTCCACCGCCGCCGGTAGTTGAGCGCGACTGATCTTTTTCTCTTGAGCAATGGCTGCTGAAAAGGTGAGGGCGATTAGGGCGACGGCTCCGAGGAGTTTTGCGCAACTCCAAATCCCACCAACGGAAGTTGGTGGATGATTCATGTCCAGCCTACAAGCAAACGTCTGGCTTATCTTAGTAATCCTGTCATCCTGCCGTGGACCGTCCTCAGACAGGATCTGAACCATCCACCAACTGCCGTTGGTGGGATTAGCGTTGTGGAACAAACTGTTAGCGAGAATTTGAAGAACGCGACTCATGGTGATACTCCTTTCAGGGTGGTGTCTCAAAGATTTGTCTCTCTGCCAGCGGATTCTCTGTGCAACACCGCGTAGACCGTCGGGGTCACGATTAGTGATAGCCCGAGGGCCATCGTTAAACCACCGATGACTGCGATGGCCAAAGGTTGTAACAACTCGGAACCGGCGCCGAAGGCCAACGCCAACGGCAGCATGCCTAACATCGCGGCCAACGAAGTCATGAGCACAGGACGAAAACGTCGCCGTCCAGAGCGCAACAACGCCTCGCGCAGCGTATCGCCGGCAGCAAGGTGCTCCTCAACCGCATCGAGCATCAAAATCCCGTTCTTGGCGACGATACCGACAATCATGATCATGCCCATCAACGACACGACATTTAGCGTTGATCCGGTTATGAGCAGGGCGAGCAACACACCGCTCAACGCCAAGACGGCGCCGGTGACGATAGCAATCGGATGAGCGTAAGAACGAAATTCAATTAACAGCGTGATGAAGACGAGTAATACAGCGAGCAGCAGAGCCATCATCAGTTCTCGAAAACTACGTTGCTGTTCCTGGTACAGGCCGCCAAATTCGATCGTCATTCCCGGCGGTAACTTCACATCCTTGGCCAGTTGATTTTGGATCTGCCGGATCGCTGTGCCGAGATCCGTTCCTTCCAGGCGCCCGGTAACCGCAACCATCTGGCGCAAATTCTCGCGGGCGATCTCCGCCTGGCCCTGGTCGTACTCAATGTCGGCTACTTGATCAAGACGGAACAGTTGCCCCGAAGTTGAACGAACTTGCAGGGCGCGTACCTTGTCGAGCGAAGTGCGCACCTCAGCAGGAAAGATCACCCGCACCCTGATCAAGCGGTCCTGTTGCAAAATCGAAGAACTGGCTTCGCCCGACATGGCCGTAGTTATCGTGGTGGCGACGTCGTTGGCATTCACGTCAAACTTAGCTGCCCGCTGTGGATCAATCTTGAAAGTGACTGCTGGCCCACTAATCACTACACCGTTCAGAGTGTCGACCACGCCGGGAACTTTTTTGATGGAGGCTTCAACTTCATCCGCCTTTGCTTGCAGTGCCGCTGCGTCTTCGCTGAAGAGTTTGACTTCGATTGGTTCTGGATTGCCCTGTAGATCGCCGATAACGTCTGGGAGGATGCCGACAAATTCTATATCTAAGGCAGGTTCAGACTTCTCGATGTCCTTGCGAAGCGCGGCGATCACTTCTTCCGTGCTGCGTTCATGACCTGGTTTCAGCTTGACGGCAAAATCACCGGTGTTTGGCTCCGTCACGAATAGACCCATCTCCAGACCCGTGCGCCGCGAATAACTCTCCACTTCAGGCGTTTTCAGGAGCAACTCCTCGACGTGCCGGAGCATGCGGTCAGTTTCACTGAGCGATGATCCGGCAGGCGCCAGGTAGTCGAGCACAAAAGCACTCTCATCGAATTCCGGCAAGAACTCCGATCCTAGAGTGCGATAGAGAAGGTATGAGCCGCTGAGAACGATGACGATCGTGATACCCACGAACCAGCGGTTGTCGAGCGCGAAAGTTAGCAGCGACTCGTAACGCCGAATAATCGCGCCGAGAAATCTTCCATGACTCTCCTCATCCTCAGCTTCCCTGGGTTCCGGCTTGGCGCTAACAAATCGCTCTGCCAGTACTGGTGTGAATGCAAGTGCCAGGACCAGCGACGTCAAAAGCGCGACCGACATCGTCAGGGCCAAAGAGCGGAAGAAGACGCCGGTGACACCGGTCAACAGAGTCAAGGGGAGAAAAACGACCACCGGTGTGATCGTCGAGCCGATGATCGGAATCGTAATTTCCGACACAGCACTCTGCACCGCCTGGCGCCGCGATTGTCCGCGCGACATGTGAGTGTAGATATTTTCCACCACGACAATAGCATCGTCGATCACGAGCCCGATCGCGGCCGCCACTCCGCCCAGGGTCATCAGATCGAAACTAAGGCCAGTCAGCCACATCGCCAGGAAGGTGACGAGAACGGTAACT
>Ga0126377_10004550_pt1 | contig 10116 bp, 15 predicted proteins | sample PanSoiMetPlot_22_FD_92647 | JGI IMG/M metagenome (GOLD analysis project Ga0126377, IMG submission 92647) | Tropical forest soil microbial communities from Panama - MetaG Plot_22 | ecosystem: Environmental > Terrestrial > Soil > Tropical forest > Bulk soil | place: Panama | collected 2016-02-17 | reverse complement strand
GCCGAGGCTGCTCTGGCAGCACGACATGTCCGAGCCCATCGGCAAGGTCGTCAGCCTGAAGGAAGACGACCGCGGGCTGCACGGCGACTTTCGCATCAGTCGCACGGTGCGCGGCCACGATGCGTACCAACTGCTCAAAGACGGCGCCATCGACTCGATGAGCATCGGCTACATCCCTGAAGACCAGGAGTTCGACGACGCGCACAACGTGCGTAAGCTGAAGAGCGTCGACCTCCTCGAGATCAGCCTTGTGAGCATTCCCATGAACGAGGAGGCCCGCATCACCGCTGTCAAGGCTGCACAACTTCCTTTGCCCACCACCCTTGGGCCCTCGATCGCCTCCGTCCGTCTGCAGATCCTGAGAAAACGCCTCGAGCGCCTGGGAGTGCCCGTATGAGTGGAAACAACGGCACAGCGGAATCGGTGTACAAGGCCGAACCGCTGTTCACCAAAGAGCAAGTCACGAACATGGTCATGCCCGAGCTCATGGCCAACATCAAGGACCAGTACGACCGCTCGGACGAGATCGAACGCAAGTACGACGGCATCATCTCTGACCCCGAGGACGAGCACCAGGTCCGTCGCCACCTGCTCACCGTCGACCTACTGCTCGATCAGCAAACCAGGCTGCAGGAAGCGCTGGATCGCAAGGGGCGCATCCACGGTGGCCTTGAGAAATACGGTCAGGCGAATGGCCATGCCCAGTCGTTCGGCGAGCCGTCCGCAGGGCAGGAGTTGAGCCCTGGCGATCAGTTCGTGCGCAGCAACGAGTACAAGCGCATGAAGGCTGGCGGCGTCTTCAACTCGGCGCTCAATCGCAACGAGTTCAGCGTCGGCATGAGCCAGGGCACCAGCCTGATCGCGTGGAGCAAGGCACTGCAGCAGAAGACGCTGCTGTACTCGGCGACGGGCTCGAGCGGCGCGCTGGTGCAGAACGATGTGCAGCCGGGCGCGCTGGCCATCCTGCAGCGCGAGATCAACGTGCTGGACCTGATCCCCAGGCTGACCACCGAGTCGGACACCATCGAGTGGGTGCAGGAGACGACGTTCACCAACAACGCGGCGATGGTGGCCGAAGCGACGGCAACCACGGGCACCACGGGTACCAAGCCAGAATCAGCGCTGGCCTACCAGACGCAGACCACGCCAGTCCGTACTCTGGCGCATTGGATTCCTGTCACGAACAAGACGCTGAGTGACGCGCCGCAGATCCGCGGCATCATCAACAGCCGACTCTTGTTGGGCTTGCAGCTCGCGCTCGAGACCCAGGTCGTCTCTGGCGACGGCACCGGCGAGAATTTTCTCGGAATCCTCAACAACAACATCAATGTGCAAGCCTTGGGGACCGACAACGTGCTCGACGCCATCTTCAAGGGCAGAACGCTCGTCAGGGTCACGGGCAAGGCGCGTCCGACGGCGGTGGTCATGCACCCGACCAACTGGCAAGCGGCCAGGCTCGCCAGAGAGAACTCGGCCACGGGCACGCTCGGCGGATATCTGATGGGCCCGCCCAGCATGGTGGGTGCCAACACGTTGTGGGGCTTGCCGGTCGTCGAGTCGGAGGCGATCACACTCGGCACCGCGCTCGTCGGCGACTTTTCGATGGGCTGCACGCTCTTCGATCGCGAGCAGGCCGTCGTGCGTGTTGGCTTCGTCAACGACCAGTTCATTCGCAATATCCAGACGCTGTTGGCGGAGTTGAGGGCCGCCTTCATTGTCTGGCGTCCAACGGCCTTCACCAAGGTGACCGGGGTGCCCTGATGCCTGATCACGAAGACCCGAATCCGCAGCCTGATCCGAATCCGGCACCTGAAGACGAGGATGACGAAGAAGAAGATCAGGACAAACAACCCGAACCCGAACCCGAGCCGCAGCCGGAACCTGAACCGGCGCCGCCGGCTTGAGGGCTGGGCTGGACGTGGTGGCGTGACCGTGACCTGGGCGGACGGCACGACCACCACGTTCCCGCCGGGCGCGCGGCTGACTACCCCCTCCTCCTGGAGCGTTCAGCCGTTGCGAGTCGAGGGCCGGGTGCTGCGTCCAGCTAGCCGCGGCGGTCTCGGGTTCGAGACCCCGGCCCTCCTCCCAGTTGCATGAGCTACGTCGATCTCAGTGCATTCAAAGCTGCTGTCGAAATCGGCGATACCCACGACGACGTCGACATTCAGCGCGCGCTCGACGCCGCGACTTCGTGGATCGACCACTACACCGGCCGTACGTTCTCGAGCGTCGACGCCAACGCGACGGCCAAGTACTTCCTGCCCTACGCGCAGGACACGCTCACCGTGCCTGATCTCTCGGACGTTACCGAGCTGGCGCTCGACACCGTCGGCGAGGAGACGTTCACCACCATCCTGGCGCCCGACGACTACGACCTGCTGCCGCTCAATCTGAATCCCGACCTGGGCGGCTACACCGAGATCCAATTGAAGCCGACGTCGCCGTCGTGGTTCACCATCGGCTACCAGGTCCGCGTCACGGCGCACTGGGGTTTTGGCGCGGTGCCGGCGGCGGTGCAGCAGGCGTGCATCCTGGTCGCCAATCGCTACTTTGCGCGTCTGAGCGTGCCCTTCGCGATGTGGGAGGCGCCGCAGACGGGCGAGCTCGCCACGCTCATCGACCGCGACTGGGACGTCCAGAATCTATTGGGCCCGTACGTGACAGCGAGTGGTGCCGGCCGCGGCGCATCCGAGAAATGGGTGCTGGTCTAGGTGAGCATCCAACTCGGGCCCGAGTGGGAAGCGTTCAACCGAAGGTTGCAGCACACGCCCGAGCAGATGGAGCGGCAGATGCGCCAGACACTCCAGGCGAGTCTGTTGCTGATCGAAGCTGATGCGCGCACGATGGCGCCGCAGGACACCCGGCGATTGTTGGGCAGCATCAACAACAAAATCACCGGGACCTACCCGAGTCTCGTCGGAGAAGTCGGGCCGAGTGTCAATTACGGATTATTTGTCGAGCGCGGCCGTCCCGCCGGCGCAAAGATGCCGCCGGTCGATGCCTTGATGCCTTGGGTGCGGCGCCATTGGCATCCCATCGCTGAGCGCCGCCGCGGTGTTTCACGAGTTACGCTGCGCAGCGAGGCGTTCGTCCTGGCCCGAGCCATCAAGCGGCGTGCGGATGCGGTAGGACGCTTCGGCACGATGCGTCCCTATATGGGCCCCGCCTACGTGCAGAATCGGCCCAGGATCGAGGCCGCCTTCGCGCGCATCGGGCTGAACATCGTCTCCTACCTGGCGGGCGTGTGACGGTGGCAACTGAACCCACCCTCGAGGACATCCAAGTCGCGATCAAAACGTGCCTGGATACGGTTTCGGATCTTCGTGCCGCTGCAGAAGAGCCAGCCAATCCAGCATTCCCCGCAGCCTATCCCCGTCTGGTCGACTGGACATATGACGACACGTTCGATGGCACCACGACCTGGCACTTCGACGTGTGGGTGCTCGTGGGTGTCGGTCCCGGCTTTCCTGGTGGGCAAAAGTGGTTGAACCGTTATCTCGCGCCAGCAGGTCCAGATTCGATCAAAGAGGCGTTCGATCGTGATCCATCCCTGGGTGGCGTCGTCGCCTCGGCGCGCGCGACCGGTGGTGGTCAGTACGGTCAGGTTGAAACCGCCGGCTATAAGGCACTCGCGGCAAGCATCCGCATCGAGGTGCTGACGTGACGCCTTGGCTATCCGTCGTCATTCCAACGATCGGCCGCGACACATTAGCTGTCACGCTCGAGTCGTTGCGCGCCCAGCCCGAGAGCGCCGGCGTCGAGGTCCTGGTCGTCGCCGATACGCACGGCGCCGTCAACGCGCAGCTCGAGTACCGCCGCAAGGACGTGGTCGCCGAAGGTTTCACGTGGCTCGAGTACGACGCCGGCCTGCACTGCGTCGGCCAGCCGCAGCGCACTTTTGGGGCAAAAGCCGCATCCGCTCCATGGGTCTGGTTTTCTCAAGACGACAACATCGCCGCCGCGGATTCGCTGGCCAACATCGAGGTCGCCATCGATGCGCAAACTCACCCACGGCCGCTGTTTTTTCGGATGCGGACCTACTGGGGGGATACCGTCTGGCACGACCAGCAGCTCAGACAAGCCAACATCGACGCGGATTGTCTGGTCTTCCCGCGCGAGATCGCCTACCAGGTCGAGTGGGGCTTGCGCTACGAGGGCGATCTGGACGCGGCCATTCGCGCCTTCAACCTGAGTGGCGGGGACGTGGCCTGGGTAGATGAGGTCGTCAGTATTGGTCGCCCTGAGAAAGATCAACTCTGGTGGCGGTGATGATTGATACGGACGAGTTCGATGACTGCATCAATCACGGCACCGCGCGTTTGAATATCGGCAGCGGTGATCTGCCGATGCGCGAGTCCGGCTGGATCAATATCGACGAGACGGCGTATCCCGGTGTGGACCTGGTGCTGCGCGTGCCGCCGCTGCCGTGGGAAAACGACTCGGTCAGTGAGATCTACTGTGGCCACTTCTTCGAGCACCTTGAGCGGAAGGATGCATCCGATTTTCTCGACGAGTGCTGGCGCGTGCTGCGGCCTGGCGGACGGCTGGGGATCATGGTGCCCGACACGCGCGAGGTGATGCGGCGCTACATCCTCGACGAGCCCGCGCCGGCGCAATTTCCCGCGGGCGTGTTTCGCGACCTGCGCGACCTGGACGAGTGCTGCGAGATGATCCTGTTTTCGACGGCGCAACCCAGTCATCACCAGTGGGCCTACGACAAGTTCACCCTCAGCCGCGCACTGCAGAGCGCCGGCTTCGAGGTCACCGGCGAGTTTGATCGCCACCACGATCCACGCGTGGCAGTGGGAGCGTGGTACCAGGTGGGTTTGGATGCGGTGAAACCATGACAGACGACGTTCAACCACAAGCTGGCACTACCGTCGCTTTCACCTTCACCCAGTCGATTCCGACGACCTGGCTCGGGACGGCGACCTGTGTGCATGGTGTGACACGCAATACGACGTATCTGATCGCGCCCGGTGTGCCGCCGCTCAATCACACGTTCATGGTCGACAACGTCTATCGGCAGCACTTCCAACTGTTGCCAACGTGCAACTGCACGCCTGTACGTCCCGGCACTGTCGCCACCATCACCTTTCTCACGCCGGTGACCGCGGTGCCGCCCGGTCAGCAGCGCTACATTCCGCAGCAAAGCGCCAACCTGACCGGGCCAGACCTGTGGTGGGGTCCCGGTCTGACGTGCGCCAAAACTGGCGGCTATGGCCTCACCGCGCAGGTTCAGTTGGCGGCGAGCATAGCCTCCGGTGCGCGCGGCAATGGCGTGCTGCTCATCGCGGGTCAACCCACTACCAGTGTGCCGATGACCGATCAGGGCGGCTTCGCCACGGCCAATCTCAGCGTTTCGTTGAATCTCATTGTCAATCAGTCGATCGCGCTCGGCTATGAGAACACGGGCACGACGAATCAAAACGTCCAGGCCGCCTCACTCACGGTGACCGAGCTCTGGGTCCCTTAGGAAGAAACCATGACCGACGAACTGCAACACCACGACGTAGACAATGCGGGCTACAGCCAAATCAGCGGCGGACCCGGTCTCGAAGTGCTGGCCTGGAAGTGCCCGCATCTGAGTGTCTACAGCGGCGTGCATACCTTCTCGCCGGAGGCGCCCGCCGACGTCATTGAAGAGAGCAAGAACAATCTGCTGGCCTATTACACGCTGACCGCGAGCTGCGGCTGCGTCCCGGTCATCACCCCACCCTGAGGAGCGAAGTCATGCCGTCAGCACCTGTCCCATCCTGGAATCTCAAGCCCGGCACGCCGCGGCCGAGTGGTCCTGCGCCGCGACCGACAGGCAATCAGGGCATTACCGATCCATCGGTCAGAGTCTCGGGTCCGCAACTCACCGATCCGAGCAAGAGGGTCAGCGGCGGCTAGATATGAGTCCAGTACCTGCGCAGGACAATGTCGCTGATGGTGGCGTGACTGACACCGAACTCCTCTCCGAGTCGGTGTTGATTCCGTTCGCCAGCAGCGTAGCGAGCTCGGCTTTCGAGCACCTGCGCGGGCGTAAGTTTGACATTGCCATGCCGTGGACCACGCGCGTTGCGGCCCTTCGTTTTCGAGTCCCGGTTATTGGTCAGGTGCGTACCCAGAAAGAGATGGTCGGGCCGCACACAAATACGGTTATCGCACGTATGACAGACGAGAAGTCCGTCTGGCACCGGTCCATGGAGCAATTCCCAGCAAACACGGTGAGCGTACAGCATGCCACCGGCATGTCCGCCGCGTGCGAAAGCGCCATAGCCATTGCGGAACGTTGCGCCAGTCCAATTCCAACATTTCCCAGACGAATCGACCTTCTGCCAGAAGCGTTGGGCGAATGAAAGTTTTGGTTGTCCACCCCGGTGCGTCGTACTCAACTCACGATATGTTCGTGGGTTACTACGAGGCATTCAAGCAGGCCGGCGTCGACGTCAAGCAATATGCGCTCGATCTTCGTCTCGGACTTGCTAAGAGTTGGCTTGACGCGTACTGGCGCAAACTCGGCAAGCCGCCAGACCAGCGACCGAACTGGTTTGACACGGTTTATTGGGCCAGTCGCGATGCTCGAGATATGGCTGAGATGCTCGATGTTGAGTGGGTGTTGATCATCAGCGGCATGTATCTCAGCAGAGATGCCGTCCTAAGCATGCGCAGGGCGGGGCTGAAGACGGCTCTACTGTGTAGCGAGTCACCCTACGAGGATGAGGCGCAGCAGCGTCTGGCGGGCCTGGTAGACGTGGTGTGGACCACTGAGCGCACCTCGACCCAGCGACTCGGCGCTGGGTACCTGCGACACGCCTACGATCCGGCTCGGCATCACCACACCGTGCCGGACATAGGCGTGCCTGCGCATGACGTCGTTTTCGTCGGGACGGGGTTCGAGGAGCGCATCGACGAGCTGGCCGCCGTCGACTGGCGCGGCGTCGACCTGGGCTTGTATGGCAACTGGTCGCTGCTCGGCTCACGCGCAAAACTGCGGGACTACGTCCGCGGCGGGCCTGTGAGCAACAGCATGGCCGTAGAGCTCTACCGGAGGGCTAGGATCGGGCTCAATCTGTACAGGACGTCCCAGACGTACGGCCGCGGCGTGGAGCACGTAGCGGGCGCGCAGAGCCTCAATCCGCGGGCCTACGAGCTCGCGGCGTGCGGCGTGTTTCAGATCTCGGACTATCGGGCCGAGGTGCCCGAAACGTTCGGGGATTCCGTGGCCACGTTTACGCCCGGTCACCTCGAGGATGTCGTGCGCGCCTATCTGTTGGACTCGCCCGCCCGGCGCTATGCGGCGCGCCAGGCAAAAGAGAAAATCGCATCTCACACGTTCGCCGCGCGTGCGGCCCAACTACTGGCCGATCTCGACGACTATGACGATCGGTCCCTCGCGAAAGGAGCTTGATCGTTCATGGCCATCAAGTACGCAGGCAAGTCGGGCCTGGTCTACATGTCCACCACGGGCACCGGGACGCCGGTCCTGGTCGGTGGCATGCGCGCCTTCACTATCGATAACTCCACGACCGACATCGACACGACCGAGTTTGGCGCAACCAACCGCACCAGTGTGCAGGGCTTCCCGAGTTCGAACGGCACAATCGAAGGCTTCTGGGCAACGGACGACACCACGCTTCGCACGGCGTCCCAAAGTGCCGATGGCACCAACATCGCGCTTTATCCCTCGAGCAATGCTATGAGCAAGTACTTTGGCGGACCCGCATGGGTGGACCAAAGCCTGCGCACTGCGGTCGATCAGGCGGTTGGGCTCACGGCCAACTGGCGCTCTCGCGGCAACATGGTCAATCAGCTGTAGACGGATGCTGCTCGAGCGGAACGGTACCGTCGCGCTGCCGATCAATACGGTCGAGATCAGCCTCGATGAGATCGGCTATCCCGGCTGGGTAGTGAGTATGCGCACCAACCCGCGTTCGTCGGTGTACGACGATTTCCTTGCGATCGACGACATGCCGCGTTGGTGGAAGGCCTTCGGCAAGATCGTCCAGACGTGGAACTTCGCCGACGAGGACGGCCAGGCATTTCCATTGCCGTCCGAACTCCCGAGCGAAGTGGAGCTCGACCTGCCCGTGGGCGTCATCGGGTTCATCTATAAACGCTACGTCGAGGAGTTCCGCGCCAGTATCGGACTCCCAAAAGTACCCGTCGCCAGCTCCGAGAGTTCCTCAACGACCAGCGACGAGCCCCAGACAGGCGAGTAGGTGCGCGACCGCCGGATCAGTACCTCGCGGTCCTGCTGGCCGATCGTTTCGGCGGGACGCCGTTCACCTATTGGCACATCCAGGCTTCCGAACGTGAGCAACTGCTGGAGCTGCTCAACGTGGAGTCGGAAGTGGCGCGCGCCTACGAAGGCATGTCGCCCGGCGACGAGGTCGTCTTCGTTGATGACGACTGATCGCGCCGTCGATTGCGATCAGCGGCCTCGGCTTGAACGAGCCACGCCAGCAGGCCGAAGAAGATCGCCAGCCCGATCAGGAAGATATTGAACGTGAAGACGGCGACGATCGCGGTCAGCATCGCGAGAACAAGAAACGCTACGTACATGGTCTCAAGCCGTCCCTTCAATTGGCGCAGGGCTATCGATCATGCAGGCCCAGACCAGGGCAACGACCCAGCCAATCAGCGTCCACCCAAGCAAGAGATTCAGGACCAGGATTGCGAGGCAGTTTCGTTTGCCGCGGACCATCGCGACAATGAAAGGCAGCAGATATATAGCGACGAGGAACATCGCCAGCAGCAGCAGGAACAGATCGGACAGATACACGTAAGGACACCTCCCAAGCGGTGCGCTCAGCCGCCACAGTCTTGGGACTGCGGCGACCAAGCTGGGCAGACTATATCCGCGCTCGTTGGTGTGTAGGTAAAGGACTGGTTGTGCCCGAGACGGAAGAACTCCGCGTCGTCATAAAGACTGTCGCTGACAACAGTGGCATCCAGCAGGCGCTCACGGCGCAGCAGCAGTTTGCGAACCAAGTCCTGCGGCAATCGATGGCGGCGGCACCGCGGACGCTGCAGGGCTTTCAGGCCCAGATGCGCGCTGTCGAAGCCCAACTCGGCGCGAGGCCCACCCTCGGACCCCAAGCATTCGGTATTTCTCCCGAAGCCACGGCCAGAGTCCAACAACATACGCAGGCTCTGCGCGGAGCGACCAGTCAATTCGCGTTGCTCGGTGCTGCTGCCGGCGCTGCTGGTTTTACGGCGGTCCAGTCGATCGAAAAGATCGGCCAAGCAGTCAGCGAGGCTATTCAGGTCACGCGCGAACATGAGCGCACGGTCCGTGCGACGGCGATGGCCTATGGCGACGCTGCTGAGATGTATCAGCAGTTCGCTCGGCGATTGAGTGCGAGCACAGGATTTACATCGGACGCCATCCTAGAAGCGGCACTTTCAGCCCGCACGCTCAGCCAGAACTACGGCCTGACGATCGCGCAGACTCAAAAGCTCATTACTGTTTCAGCTGACCTCGCGCGCGTGCGCGGTATCGGTATCGCGGAAGCCTTCGAACGTGTCCAGTCGGCGATACGTGGCGAGGCAGAGGCCAGCGAATACCTGGGACTCACTCTGAACGATACGTACCTGAAGAATCAGGCGATGGGCGGCTCGCTCAAGAATACCTACGAGCGACTGACCGACAACGAAAAGGCACAGATCCGCTACAACGAGCTGCTCAAGCAGTCGGCGCAGTTTGCGGGACTAGCAACGAAGTCAACCGACTCACTGGATGCGGCATTTGGGCGGGCCGAGAACTCAGCGAACAGGCTGCAATTGGCGTTGGGCAACTTGGCCAAGCCCTCGGCGGTCCAAATCCTGAATAACTTGGCCAAGGGCGGCAACGACCTGGCGGACGCACTTCAGCGACTCGGCAGCATCAAGATCGACATACCGGGCATCGCTGCACTGGAGGGCCCGGCGCGACGACAGGTGCAAGAGCGTCAGGAACTCGACGCCGCGCGTGTTCGCGAGCAGGAGCGTATTAGACGACTCAATCAAGAGCTCAATCCAACTCCGTCATCATCTGAACGAGCCCTCCAGCAGCAGATTCTGAATCAGGCTCGAGTCCGACAGGATCAAGTGAACCGTCGTCTGCTCGAGTTGAACACAACGTTTGTG
>Ga0126377_10004547_pt1 | contig 10119 bp, 10 predicted proteins | sample PanSoiMetPlot_22_FD_92647 | JGI IMG/M metagenome (GOLD analysis project Ga0126377, IMG submission 92647) | Tropical forest soil microbial communities from Panama - MetaG Plot_22 | ecosystem: Environmental > Terrestrial > Soil > Tropical forest > Bulk soil | place: Panama | collected 2016-02-17 | reverse complement strand
CTACCCCAACGGCTTTTACAACCGCGGCCTGACCTACAGCCACATGGGTGACCATGAGCATGCGATCGCGGATTTCTCGAAGGGGATCGAACTGACCGCTAGCAGCTCGCAGCTATGGGGCCAACGCTGCTGGTCGCGTGCCGTGATCGGCAAGCAGTTGCAGGAGGCGGTTGAAGACTGCGACAAGGCCGCCGCCATTTCTCCGAAGATTTCACAGATCTTTGCCTATCGCGGCTTTGCCTATCTGAAGCTCGGCCAATTCGACAAGGCGCTGGCCGATTACGATACCGCCTTCGCACTGACGAAGAGTCCCGACCATGCCGACTGGCTCTATGTCCGCGGCATGGCCAAGTTGAAAAAGGGCGATACCGCCGGTGGCAACGCGGACATTGCGAGCGCAAAGGCAAGCAAGGCCGACATCGACAAGGAGTACGCGAAGTACGGGCTCAAATAGACGGCCCGCCCGTGACGGCAGATTCCGATCAGTTCTTGATCACCAGCCCAAGCTTCTTGATGACGGCCTGCCACTTGCCTTCCTCGCGCTGAATATTTTGCGCATATTCTTCCGGCGTGCTGACGACCGGATCGCCGCCGGCATCGAGCAGCCGTTTCTTCATGTCGTCTGAAGCTACGATCTTGCGCAGCTCCTTGTTGAGACGATCGATGATCGGCTGTGGCGTGCCTGCCGGCGCCACCAGTCCGTAATATTGCACGATCTCCAGCCCCGACAGGCCCGATTCGGCAATGGTCGGGACGTCGGGAATCGCCGCCATGCGTTGTGGAGACCCGACGGCGATTGCGCGCAATTTACCGGCCTGGATATTGCCGATGGCAGGCGGCAACGTGTTGAAGGCGAGCATGACATGTCCGCCAACGAGATCGTTGGTGAGCGGACCTGTTCCTTTATAGGTCACGATCGTGATGTTGGTGCCGGTCATGGCTTTGAATTGCTCGGCGCCAAAATAATTCAACGTAGGGGCTGGCGGCGTGCCGACCGTAACCTTGTCGCCGTCTTTCTTGGCCAGCGCGATCACTTCGGAAAGCGACGTCACGGGCACCGACGGGTTGGACATGATGACGATCGGCACTGAGGCGATCAGTCCGATCGGCGCGAAATCCTTGCCCATGTCGTAGCCTGGATTTTCGGGCAAGCCGGCTCCCGTCACCAGCAACAGCAAGGTATAGCCGTCGGCCTGCGCGCGGGCGACATCACGCGTGCCGATCACGGAGCCGGCGCCCGGGCGATTGACGACAAGAACCTGCTGACCGAGCGCGTCCGTGAGTTTCTGCGCAACCACCCGGCCAACAGTGTCGACACCCCCACCCGCAGGAAACGCCACCACCAGCGAAACAGGGTGCGACGGATAGTCTTCAGCCGCCGCAGGCATGGACATGGCTGCGAACGCCAACATCGCGATGCCGGCTCCGCCGATAAGACCGAAATGTGTGCGCATCATCTCGCCTCCCTGACAGCTCTACTGTGCACAACCCTTGCCGCTCACGGCGCGTTGTCTCCATCGATCGAGAAGTCCCGACCGATAGTGCCTCCGTGGCCGCTGCCTCTGCGGGCGGCCCGAGCGAGACTGACGCGACCGTGGCGGCCATTGGCATTGTTGCCGCCGATCTCCATGACCCAATACCGGCGGCCGCTGGCTGAGACTGCAGATGCGACAGCCTGGCACCCGCCCAGCATCATGTTTGCCCGGTGCTGTGGCGACTGCATCCACATGCGTCTCGCACAGGCCTCTGTGTCGCATCCGACCGCGACATTTTCGGCGACAGCGCCCGCTGGCCCGCGAAGACGTACGAAGCCCGCATGATCGAGGCTGTCGCGACGAGCCATATCGTGGGCATGCCGCTGAGCAAGTCCATGCAGGGCGGCACAATCGGCGTGGCAAAGGCCGATGCCGCCAGCCGCAACCAGAAACGACACGAGCCCAGTTATGAATCCCCGCAACATCATCGTACCCAGGCTCAGCTCACTGGAGCTTGATATCTGCCGCCTTGATCACGTTTCCCCAGCGGCCAACTTCTTGCTGCATATATTTGGTTGTCTTCTCAACCGAGCCGCCGAAAACTTCAGCGGATAGCTTCTTCAAGTGATCTCGCATGTCCGGTTGGCGCAGGGCCTCGTTCACGTCGTTGTTGATCTTGCCGATGATATTTTTCGGTGTATTGGGCGGCGCCACGATCCCGTACCAGGCAACCGCTTCGAAGCCAGGCAAAACCTCCGCAATCGCCGGCACATCGGGCAAGGCCGGAAGGCGTGCGGCCGATGCAACAGCAATCAGCTTGAGCTTGCCGGCTTCGACCAGCGGAAGCGATACGCCGAGATTGTCGAACATCAGATCGACATCGCCCGCGAGCAGGCCCTGCAAAGCCGGCGCCGAGCCGCGATAGGGCACGTGATTGAGCTTGACCTTGGCCATCAATGAAAAAAGTTCGGACGTGAGATGTGACGTCGTGCCGTTGCCTTGCGTGGCGGATGTGACCTTGCCTGGGTTTTTCTGCAGATAGTCGATCAGCTCATGAAGGTTCGACGCCTTGATCTTGTTCGGATTGACCAGGAGCGCGTTGGGTACCTGCGCCATCACGATGACCGGTTCGAATTTGGTCGGATCAAAGCCGAGCTTCGGATAAAGATTTTGATTGATCACAAGCGGTGGCGGCGGCGCGGATAACAGCGTGTAGCCGTCCGGCTCCGAGCGATAGACCGCCTCGGCACCGATATTTCCGGCAGCACCGGTGCGGTTCTCGATGACCACCGGCTGGCCCCATTTGCGCGACAGCCAATCTGCGACCAACCTCGGCACGGCATCTGCCGTGCCTCCGGCGGGAAACGGAACAACGATTTTGACGGAACGCTCGGGATAGCCCTGAGCCTTTGCCGGAATTACAAAGCCGCCCAGAGCAGTCAGCCAAACAAAGCCGAGTAGGACAAAGCCGCGCCGGCTCGCGTCGCGCATTTGACTCCCTCCGAATATCGTCGCGGTTTGGCCGCTTATTGTCATTGAACAGTGCACCAGCCTTGCCGGCCATACAACCACCCTGCCCGGGCGTTTGATTTTTGCAAGGCGCAGAGTAGCTTCAAATCAACAGGCGGACGTCGCTGGTATGCACTCGGATTCGCGATTGAACATTGTAATTGTCGGCGGCGGCATTGGCGGATTGTTCGCAGCGAACGCGCTGATCTCGCAAGGCCTCCGGGTATCCGTCTATGAGCAAGCCCCGGCCCTCGGCGAGATCGGCGCAGGTGTTTTCATAACCCCGAACAGCGTGCGCCAATTGCAGCGGGTGGGACTGGGACCACTGGTCGAGAAGTGGGGAGCGCGGGTTGGCCCCGGTTCGCATTACTTCCGCCATGACGGGACCCCGATCGCGCCGGTCCAGGTGACCGACTCTGCGGGATGGAACGCCACGTTCGGAATGCATCGCGCCGATCTTGTCGAATTGCTTGCGAACAAACTGGGTGCGCGGGTGGTGCACACCGGCCAGCGTTGCACCGGCTTCGAACAGGACGACGGCGTCGCCCGCGTTTCGTTCGCTAGTGGTGCAGTCGCTGAAGGCGACATCGTCGTCGGATGCGATGGCATTCATTCAGAGTTGCGGCCTTACGTGTTTCCGCCTTCGCGCCCGGTGTTCTCGGGGTCGGTTGCCTATCGCGGGACTGTGCCGCACGAACGCGTGCCACAGTGGCCCAACAATGTCTGGCTGATGTGGCTCGGCAAAGGAAAGCACTTTCTGACGTTTCCTCTGCGCTCCGGCACGCTAATCAACTATGTCGGCTTCGTTCCGGCGGACAAGGAGATGAAAGAATCATGGTCGGCACCTGGTGAACCCGACGTCCTGCGGCGTGAGTTTGCCGGCTGGGACCCGCGCATCGAAAATCTTCTCGCGCAGGTGCAGATGACGTTCCGCTGGGCGCTATATGATCGCGAACCATTGCCGGCCTGGACCAAGGGGAGACTGACCCTTCTTGGCGATGCCGCACACCCGATGCTTCCCCACCTTGGGCAAGGCGCCAACCAGTCGATCGAGGACGGCATGGCGCTCGCAACCATTCTTGCGCGGTCCAACCCGAAGGGTGCGCCGGCCGCGCTCCTTGCCTATGAGCGGCTTCGCCGCGAGCGCGTGACGGAGGTGCAACGTGGCGCGCGCGAAAACGGGCTGCGCTACGACTCAGTCTATTCCGACCTGGGCATCCGCGACGCCGAAATTGCAGCGCACGCAGCTTTCCGCCGGACGCTCTACGACCACGACGTCGTTCCCGATGCACAAGCCGCGGCTATGGCCTTGGCTTGATGGAAAGCGGATGAACTCGCCGTTTCATTTGACCCTACTCGATCACCTCGTCGGCTCGCTGCTGCAGGAACGGCGGAATGTTCAGCCCCAGCGCCTTTGCAGTCTTTAGGTTGATGACGAACTCGAATTTGGTGGGACCCTGGATAGGCAAATCAGCCGGTTTTTCGCCTTTGAGGATGCGATCAACGTAAAATGCGCTGCGCCGATACAATTCCGGAAGACTGGCGCCGTAGGACATTAGGTTTCCGCTAACCGCAAAAAACCGAAATCCCGAAATCGTCGGCAACCGATGGCGTATCGCCAGCGCGCTGATCAGGTCCCGATTGGCTGCATTTTGCGGTGTCGGAAACACCACGAGAGCACCATTTGCTTTCCGCGCGGTCTCCGCTATCGCGGTCTCGAACTCTGCGGGCGCGCTGACATCAAACGATGCCACTCCAAGACCAAGGCGCGGTCCCGCTCGTTCGGTTTCGCGCAGAAGGCTCGCATAATTGATACTTTGGCTCCAAAGCACTGACACGTTGACGAGTTTCGGAGCAACTTCTTTCAGCAGTTCGAGCCATTTTCCAACGATGTCAAATTCAAAATCCATGAGGCCTGTAACATTGCCGCCGGGCTTTGCCAGGCTCTGGGCCACACCGCCGGCAACCGGATCGATCATCTGGGCAAACACGACCGGAATTGTGCGGGTCGCTTGATGCAACGCGGTCGTTATCGGTGTGCTGTTGACAAGAATGACTTCCGGAGTGGCCGCAACCAGCTCGGAAATGTGTGTTTGAAGTCGGTCGCGACGGCCTGCAGTGAATCTATAGTCGATGCGAATGTTGCGGCCTTCGATCCATCCCAATTCGCGCATCCCTTGCTGAAACGACTTGATGCGGTCCTGCGCTTCGAGGTCGGTCTCCGCCAGCGCCAACAACACGGCGATGCGCCGCATCTCGCCGGGCTGCTGCGCGTACGCACGTAATGGAGTTGCGGCCAGGCCCCCGAGCAGGCCCATAAACTCACGCCGTCGCATTACCACCGCCCCCGACGCCACAACTGTGCAGCGTAGCACAAAAATGACTTAGTTCCCGCCTGCCTCACCAATTAGGTGAATGCTGTGGAACGAGTGGCAGTTCATTGTGTTGGTGCCCGGTCTGTCGTCAAAAAACATGACCTCACAACATGCGACAGACGGGGGAGAAAGACGCGAAGGCGGGCTCCAAAACCTCAAGAATGGAGACCGCAATGAAGAAGATTCTAATCCTTGCGACTTTTGCGAGCGTCATCGGACTGCCGGCTTTCGCGCAGTCCTTCGATCCCGATCTCGGGAGCGGCAACGTTGCTCCTCCGGTTGCAAGCATGGGCGCCGCAGGTGCGTATGCCCAGGCGCCCGCCAATTACGAAAGAGGATATGTCCGGCATCGTCACGCTCACCGATTTGGTGGGACGCCGCGTGCGATAGACCGCGACAACACCTCAGTACCCGGCCAGGGCGTAGAGAAGGATGACGTGACGCCTATGGCACGGTAATTCGCCGTTACTTGCAGTCTGATGGAAAAGAGCCGCAGGCAACTGCGGCTCTTTTCTCATCTCAAGGCGGATAGAAAGTTCTACTTAATAACCCCGCAGGCGATCCGTGCGCCGCCGCCACCCAAGGGAGCCGGCTGGTCGGAATAATTGTCGCCGCCTGCGTGGATCATGATTGAGCGGCCCTTGACGTCGGCAAGCTTAAGGCTCGGCGCAATGACTGCAGTCATTGCGTTGCCGCCGGAGTCGACACGCAGCGCCGGCAGGTCGCCTTTGTGGCCTTGACCGCGCGGTCCAAGGTGTTTGCCGGTACTGGCCGGATCAAAGTGCCCGCCGGCTGCCAAACCCGCGGCCGGCTGGCCGTCCGGTCCGGCACCGGGCCCGCAATCCGGATTGACGTGAATATGAAAGCCGTGATCACCCGGCGGCAGTTCGGCAAGGTCGGGCATGATCACCAGGCCCTCACTCGCATCGGAAATACCGATGGTGCCGATCGCCTTACCGACGCCACTGGCACTGATCGCATTCATGGTGACATTGTCGGCGCAGGCGGTGCCTCCGCACGCGACAACCATCGCCGTCGCAAACGCTACAACGTGGACTTTCATCAGACGCCCCCAAATAAGCCTAACGGAATGTCAGTTTGCTCACTTCCCGGACGCGCCACAATATCTGCGGCAAAAAATCACGTCAGTTTGACCGCCGAAAAGCGAGATTTGCAGGGCAATACCTATGTCCCTTTGGGTCAAAGGGGACATCTCGCAGTGCAATCGGTACATCTGCTACCCCCACAAGCCAATATGAAGCGCTGGCAGTCGGCTTGCTATAATGTCGCGAGAACGGAGTCGTACGATGATCTTTCGCCAGCTCTTCGACCACGTTTCCAGCACCTACACCTACCTGATTGCCAGCCGCCGCGGCGGGGAGGCGTTAATCATCGATCCGGTGCTGGAGAAGGTCGACCGCTATTTGCAGCTCGTCCGCGAGCTCGACCTCAGGCTGGTGAAAGCGGTCGACACCCATCTGCACGCCGATCACATCACAGGCCTCGGCGCGTTGCGCGACCGCACGCATTGCATCACGGTGATGGGTGAGCAGAGCCATGCCGATGTCGTCTCGATGCGGGTCTCGGAAGGCGACCGTGTCCAGATTGAAGGACTGACGCTGCAGGCGCTCTACACACCTGGCCATACTGACGACTCCTACTCATTCCTGATGGGGGACCGTGTCTTCACCGGCGATACGCTGCTTATTCGCGGCACAGGCCGCACCGATTTTCAGAACGGCAACGCTCACGCGCAATACGATTCGATCTTCAACAAGCTGCTCAAACTGCCGGACGACACACTGATCTATCCGGCGCATGACTATAAGGGTGATACGGTCTCGACGATCGGCGAAGAGAAACGGTTCAATCCGCGCCTTGGTGTAAAATCCGTCGACGAATATGTCGACCTGATGAACAATCTGAAACTGCCCAATCCGAAGATGATGGACATTGCCGTGCCGGCAAACATGCAGGTCGGCCTCCATCAAGAGGAAATCGCCCGCAAGGGTTGGGCCGTAAAGGCTGCCGACGCCCTAACAATGCGCAGCCGGGCTGACGTGGCCGTAGTCGACCTGCGCGAGAAGAGCGAGCGGGAAAAGCATGGAAGCATTCCCGGCGCGCTGCATGCGCCCTACACGGATTTGCGTGAAAATATCGGCCCGGGTGGCATGCTGCACGAACTGGCGACGACTACCGGCAAGCGTGTTTTGTTCTATTGCGCCTTCGGAGAGCGTTCCGCCATGGCGGTGCAAGCCGCCCAGGATGCCGGCATCAATGCATACCATATCGAGGGTGGCATCGATGCCTGGAAAAAGGTGGACGGGCCACTGGTGCGCTGATCAGGCAGGTTGAGAGCTTGGCGAGAGCGCTTACGCGGCCTTGGGTTGATCCAGCACAGCGTCGTAAAGATTGTCGCGTGCGATGGTTTCGAGCAGCTCGCGCGCGATTGTTGCCCTGCTTTTACCGGTCGCAGCGGCGCGCTCCTGCAGCAGCAGCATCGTGGGCCGATCAAGCCGAACGATATTGTAGCGTTCGCCGTGCGAACCACCGGCGCGCAGGCTTACCCCCTCCTGCGAACAGCGGACCTTGAGTGTGCCGGCTGTGCAGCCGAGCCGCTCAGCGATCTCTTCCGCTCGCAGACCCTCTTGCAGCATCTGCGGGATGATCTTCGTGAACATGTGCTGGGTCAGAATGCGCGGTCGCATTGGATCTCCGGATTGTCGAGCCTGGCGGTCAACTCACGAATGAGCGCATTTACGCCAGCAATATAGCAATCCGGATGTTCTAGAACTTGTGCGGCTGCGCCAAAAATTTGTGTTTGCCCGTCAAAAAAGGGGGTGGTTGGCCGCGTCTGCCTTATGGCGATCACCCCCAGGGCGGCATCGTCGCGAGATCGGACGTCAGATCGGCGGTCTTGACCTGGCCGTCGGCAATACCGTCTTCGTCCACGTCCACGCTGCACCAGGCGCCGGACTGCGAGAGAATTCTGACATTGGTATTTCGGGCCACGCGGCTGTCGGGCTTGCAGCCTAAACGGTCCCCGCCGCCCCCGGCGGCGTCGGCGCTTTGCTGAACGACTGGCGTTGGGCGGATCACAAAACGACGCTGATCAAAAATCCTTTGATTGCGACTCTTGTCGACCGCCTCCCCTCCCCACGCGCCAATGCTCGAAACCCTCGGGTTCTGGATGTTCGTATCGAGGTCGAGGCCGGTTGCGCATTTGCCGGGTGGGCCAAACCAGCGGCGGTCAACCTGGTTCTGAAAAAGATGCCATTGTCCGCTGTTGTAGAAATCGGCGTGCTCCGCATGCGCCCGCGAGACGGATAGCCAATTGTACGCCACGAGTTTTTCCTCTCGCAGGGTGCGGTTGACCAGCCCGTTTCCGTAGATTCCGATCGCGTAACGGCCGCCCACTGTCTGATTCATGAAGCGGAAGTACTCGAGAACGGCGTCCATGCCAGAACTGTTTCTCATCACATTGAAGTCGACACCGAAATAGATTGCCGATCCTTCAGGCTGGCCAACCAATTTGGCCTGATCGAGCGCCGCCTTTGCATCGGCCGCGGCTTCCGCTTTTGCCGAATTGGTATCTTCCAGTCCCTTCAGGAATTTTTCGGGCAGGTTGTTTCGATACTGGTAGAGCGACACGATCGACAGGCCGTTGCGTATTAGGATGGCCGGCTCGCGGACGCCGTCGATCATATTGCCGTCAGATGCCATGACCTTCTCGCGCAGGCCCGGCTGGGGCTTTCGCGCGAAAAACCGCACAACGACTTTCACATTCTGGGCGGCCAGCTTCGACGCGACCTTCGCGGCATTCTGCGGCGTGTCGATAATGGCAATGCCTGCCGGATCATTGGGTTGCCCAATCGCCGAACGGCCCGGCACCAAAGCACTGGCAAGCAGCCCTGTGGTGAATGTTCTTCGCGATACGGTCGGCACTGTCCCCCGGTCTCCGAAAAGCTGTTCCCCGATGCTCAGCCTTTTTGCTGCGCCTTGACCTCGTCGAACTTCGCCAGCGCGCGCTGGAATATATCATTGAAGAGCCACATCGAATCCAGAATCTCGCGCATGGTTACAGAGGTTTTCGCCCTGTCGGCTTTGCCGAAGGCAAACATGCTGTTGTTGCGCAAATATCCCATGATTCGCGGCTCGGAGATCCGGTAATTGAGTAGGTTGCCCGAATTGAGCGCGGATTTGGCCGGACTGGGAATGATCTGGATCAGCTCGAAGAATCTCATCTGATCAATCGGGTCTGGCAACGCCTTCATGATCGCCGGTATTTTCGGGAAAAGATCCGCGTGCGCGTTCATCAGGCCGTTTCGCACGCCGGTCCAGTGATTGTATCGCTGGTCTGAGCTGCCGACCCGCGCCTGCTCCTTGTCGTCGCGCGCGTTCAGTTTTGGATCAAGCGCTGCGACGGATTTCTTGATAGCCGCCCATTTGTTCTGGCCGATCTTGTCCTCGGACACCCCGGTCTGAAAACTTCCCTTGTAGGAATCCGAACGCGCATTGCCGATGTTCTGGTTGCCATCGGTCTCGGCAAAGAAGACGGCGAGACTGATACGCCCTGCCACTTCGGCATGTGCCGCATCGAGGCCCTTGACCCGCGCAATGACCGTTCCGATATCGACGACGTCCTTGAACGGCGTATCGGATGCCTGCGCACTGGCGGGCGGCGCCTGCATGATACGGAACAGATTCTTGTACTCGTCGATCAGCGGCTCATTGTCCGCATCGAAATAGGCCGGAGGAAT